>WNGR01001231.1_pt1 | contig 40532 bp, 33 predicted proteins | sample 5407581 | NCBI WGS metagenome assembly WNGR01 (sample SAMN13153383, study PRJNA577476) | soil metagenome | isolation source: 80 cm soil or saprolite under Garry oak tree replicate 2 | place: USA:California | collected 2016-06-15 | reverse complement strand
GCATGAACCGACAATTCGATGACTTCACTATCACTGCGCACACCGTAGGGACAGTTAGCGGTATCACCAAAGTAGATATAGTTTTCACCTGGTAATTCCCGCCGCAGTGCCGCGACGATGGTTAAACCACCCGCACCAGAATCAAAGACCCCTATTGGGGCCTCTTCTTTTCCTCGCGGCACGAATTTCTCATTATCAAGGGTAAGCTGACTGCGCTCTGCATCACGAGCAGGACGCGCAAAATAGGTATTGGAATCTGCTGATCCCGAGTGCTGCATACTCTACTCTTCTTTAGTTTCTACTCTATACGACGAAATTCTCGTTGCTCGCCAAAGACATGGCGCATTGCGTCGCTAATCTCTCCAAGCGTCGCATATGCCTCGACTGCGGCAATGATTCTCGGCATGAGATTCTCGCTACCTGCTGCGGCCTGCTCCAGCGCATTCAAGGTTTGTTGTGCCTGTTCATTGTCGCGTCTCTGGCGAAGGGCTGCCAGCTTTGCTGCCTGTCGTCGACCCACTTCGGGATCAACATGTAGCAGCTCTAGCCGTTCCTCCTCTTCCTGGACGAAGCGGTTGACGCCAACAACAATCGCACGTTCTGCCTCCAGGGCACGCTGGTACTCATACGCCGCCTGCTCAATCTCCGCCTGCATATAACCACTCTCAATGGCACGCACACTGCCACCGAGGTCATCAATCTGCTTGATATAGTTCCATGCTTGCTCTTCTATTGCATTTGTCAACGACTCGATGTAATAGGAGCCAGCCAATGGGTCTACCACATCAGCCACACCTGTCTCATAGGCGAGAATCTGCTGTGTTCGCAAGGCAACTCGAACAGCCTCCTGCGTAGGAAGCGAAAGCGCCTCATCCTTCGAGTTGGTATGCAGCGATTGTGTCCCCCCAAGCACGGCAGCCAGTGCCTGGTATGCTGTACGCACAATATTATTATCCGGCTGCTGGGCTGTCAATGTCGAACCGGCTGTCTGGGTATGGAACCGCAGCATCATGGAGCGTGGGTCTTGCGCATGGAAGCGATCCCGCATAATCTGTGCCCACATGCGACGAGCGGCACGGAACTTGGCAACCTCTTCAAACAGGTTATTGTGGCTGTTGAAGAAGAAGGAGAGCTGGCCTGCAAAGGCATCTATATTCAGACCGGCATCGATGGCGGCCTGGACGTAGCTAATGGCATTGGAGAGTGTAAAGGCAATCTCCTGCACCGCCGTTGAGCCCGCCTCGCGTATATGATAACCACTGATGCTGATGGTGTTCCAACGCGGCAGATTCTCGGCACAGTAACGAAATAGATCCGTGATGATCCGCATCGAATGCTCTGGCGGATAAATATAGGTACCACGCGCCATATACTCTTTCAGGACATCGTTTTGCACTGTGCCTGAGAGTTTGCGGATATCGGCACCCTGTTTTTTAGCAACCGCAATATACAGCGAGAGCAGGATACTGGCCGTTGCGTTGATCGTCATCGAGGTACTGATACGCTCCAATGGCAGACCGTTGAGGAGCGTCTGTGTCGGAAGATCGAAGGCAACGGAAAGCCCTGTTGTACCCTGTGACAGGAGGAAATGGTAGCGCCTGTTCGACTCCTCGGCAGTACCGAACCCCGCATACTGGCGCATTGTCCACAGGCGGGAGCGGTACATACCAGGATGAACACCCCGTGTGAAGGGATATTCGCCTGGATAGCCCAGCCTGGCGTGAGCATCGAAGTCTCGAAGATCTTCTTCAGTAGCCAGGTCTGGCACTTCGATATTTGAACTCGTGACAAATTTTTTCTGCCGCTCGGTTGTTTTTTCCTTTGCGCTCCGTGCTGTGGTATTGCGCCATTCTTCGACGTTCTTGCTTACATGCAGGTCCATAGGCATCTCCTGCTTTCTCAAATGTAGTAAAACGTGTTTACAACATCGTCGTACCTGCTTCACAGCAGAAAGTTTCACTCATTTCTGAGCCAGAGCTTCCCGCTCCACCGGCGAATTTTCGTTCCGACGAAGCCACTACCGGAACGTCCGTTATCAAACGGAGGGCTTCGGCCTGAATGTTTCTGGCCGCATTCAAATCTCGGTCGAGGGACAGACCGCAAGCCTCACACATGAAGACACGATCTGCCAGGGTTAAATCCTCATCTACCCAACCACAACCCGAACAGGTTTTGCTAGAGGGATACCATCTCTGCACCAGTTGCACATAGCCACCATGCTGCTCGGTCTTGTACAGCAATTGTCTCTTGACCTCAAAGAAGCTGGCATCACTCACAGCTTGCGCTAATGAGTGGAGGGCCTGCATTCCTTTCGCGTTAAGGTCTTCCAGGCCGATAAGCGCATGAGTTCGTGCCACATGTGTCGTCATCTTATGCAGAGTATCCTGGCGTTGACATGCCACCCGATAATGTGCCTTTGCCAGTTTCTTTGCATTCTTCTGCCAGTTCTGGCTCCCCTCGACTTTGCGGGAGAGTCCCTTGCTTAAGCCCTGGATGCGCCCTAAGTTCTGGCGATAGTGCCTTTGGTTCTCAAACTTCTCGCCATCACTTAAGGTCGCCAGCGTCTTAAGGCCCAGGTCTATCCCAACCGTCCCGCCCGTATGGGTTGGTGTCTCATGCTCCACCTCGACCGCAATGGAGACGAACCACCAGCCCGCATGATAGGAAAGAGTCGCACTCAGGATTTTGCCCGCAAAACGCAATTCCTCAGTCATGTTGACATCACCCAACTTAGGGACGTAGAGTGTATGTCCATGAACGGAGAACTTATCGTTCGCCAGGTAGAAGCTCAATCTGTCTCGTTTCTTGCTTTTGAAGTGCGGAAAGCCCGCTTCCTCTCCATCCTTGCGGGGATGTTTGAGCTTGGGTTGCGTCCCTTCCTCTTTCATACGCCAATAGTTGGCAAAGGCTTGTCCGAGATGAGCAAACTCTTGCTCTGGTGCACACTTCGTCACTTCATAGCACCAGGGAAATTGTTCGCCTTTGATCTTGTTATATTCTGCCTTCAGGTCTTTGATCTTGACCTGTTTCCCCTCTGTCCGGTAGTCTTTCCAGCGAGCCAGTGCCCAGTTATAAGCGTGACGCGCAACCCCACAGGCTTTGCGAAAGTAGACCTCTTGTTCTTTTGTAGGATTGAGCCTGATCACATGCGAACGATTCATGACCTCTTCCCGTCTCGCAAAGCCGCGTCTTTGAGCACTTTCCGATAGGAGCGCAAGCCATGCAACCTGGCTGAAAAGACGGTCACAATGGTGAGCAAGTCCCGGACTAACTCGTGTTCGGGTGACATCGCCTCCCCATTGATCACTACCAGATCAGTATGGTGACGATCACAGAATGCCTCGAAGTAGTCATAGCCAAAGCGCACGAGCCGATCACGATGGGCGAGAATCACCCGTCTGACTTGCCCTAGCTCAATCATCTCCATGAGCCGGTTAAACTGCTTGCGCTTGTAATTAAGACCACTGCCAATATCAGACATCCATTCATCAACCGTAATCTCATGCTGCTTACAGTAGGCTTCTAGCGCATTGATCTGATGGACGAGATCAGGCTTTTGAGCCACGCTCGATACCCTGGCATAGACAATCGTTAAGCCTTGCTCTTGTGCCACTAACCCGCGATACTCAAGATATTGGTCATGCGTATAGTAGCGCCGATTCGTAGGACTGCGATGGGCATGCAAAATGCCTTTCCTGTCCCACTTCTGCAAGGTATTCGTAGTTCGCCCGATCAGTTTACCGAACTCTTGTGGTGAGTATGTATGTTCCATGCATATATCTTACTACATTTCACTACAAAAATCAGCACTGTTTAAGACTCCCTCTGTTTGCCTTTGGCATTATAGCATATAGGAGAGCCTACTCCCCAAGCACAACCACCAGAACATCCCCCTGATTCACCGTCTGCCCTTGCTTCACCCGTATCTCTTTCACCTTGCCAACGATTGGCGAAGCCAGGTCATTCTCCATCTTCATCGCTTCCAGCACGACAACCGTCTGGCCTCGGGTTACATTGGCTCCTGGTTCTACCGGCACGCGGAGCACTAGCCCTGGCATGGGGGCACGGACCATCACCTCACCCGTCTCGTGAGCTGCTTTTGCTAATCCCGCCAGGGCCTTCTCGCGCTCATCCTCAACATGCACTTCGAAGCGCTGCCCTGCAATGAATATTTCATAGCTTTGGCCGTCCTCATCAGGTTTGTCCAGCTGGCGAACAAATACTTCATATGACTGGCCTGCTATGATGATGCTATAGCGACCACCTTCAGGAATATGGCCCTTCGCATCGGCAGCCAGAGGAGCGATATGGTGCCAATCAATGCTGTATTTCTTCCCTTCAATGCTCACATCCCGTTGGGAACCATTCTCACCTGCGTCGATACGGTAGGTTTTGTCAGAAACCGTAGAAATATATGGCATGCCAAAACCTCTTTATTTCATGAATCGCGGCTCGTGGTTGCCGACATTATACCATACAAAAATTCTAACACTCCTCTAACATTTTTCCTATGCGGTTCTAATATATCTTATGGCACAATCAAACACAGAAATTGAACGGGCAGTATTGGAAGCAGCTCGAGGCACGAGGGTTTATATGTACGCAGAGAGCACGCAACCCCACAATAGTCAACAACCGCTTCGCATAACGCCGCGTTGTGCGAACTGCGACATCGATATCCTCTGGCCTCCAACCATAGTTCAGGGGAAAACCTACTGCTGCACTGGATGTGCTGCCGGAGGTCCCTGCAACTGCGACTACTCACAATATCGTTCGGTCAACATTTCGGGTGTAATTCACTACGGCCCTTGTCATCCTGAGTGAAACGAAGGACCTGGTCCAGCAGTGAAAACACCTGAATGAGAAGCCGGGGAAAAGGAATACCCGTTTAGAAATTCTTGAAAAGGAGTACATGTCGTGGCAAAGATTCGTCCTGTTGGCGACCGTGTGGTCGTAAAGCCTGCGGCTAAAGAAGAAGTCACCAAGAGCGGTATCGTCATTCCTGACACCGCCAAAGAGAAGCCGCAAGAAGGAACCGTGATTGCAGTTGGAAGTGGCCGCCTGTTGGATAACGGCGATCGCGCACCAGTAGATGTACGCGAGGGTGATCGCGTCCTGTTCGCCAAGTATGGCGGCACCGAGTTCAAATTAGATGGTGAAGATTACCTGGTTCTCAAAGAGAACGATATTCTCGCCATTATTGCGTAGGGGCCCGATTATGATCATTAACAAAATACTCTGGCAATACCGTAGGGGCCGATTTATCGCGCCCACCGCCGATTGATCGGCCAGTGATTGTCCGACTATTTTGTCAATATCCATTATCGCGCCCCATTGGAGGGAAGGAACAGTAACTATGGCAAAGCAGATTGCATTCGATGAAGATGCACGTCGTTCCCTGAAGAAGGGTATCGATATTATGGCCGAAGCCGTGAAGGCTACACTTGGCCCCAAGGGACGTAACGTCGCCCTGGACAAGAAGTTCGGTGCACCCAGTATAACTCATGATGGTGTCACCGTTGCTAAAGAGATTCAACTTGAGAGCCCATTTGAGAACATGGGAGCTCAACTCCTCAAAGAAGCCGCTACCAAGACAAATGATGTTGCCGGTGACGGTACAACGACCGCTACTGTGCTGGCCCAGGCTATCGTTAACGAAGGCTTGAAGAACCTGGCCGCAGGTGCCAATCCCATGCAGCTCAAGCATGGTATCGACAAAGGCACAGAGGCCGTCGCCGAGTATATCCGCGACATGGCAGTTCCGGTCGAGACCAAAAAAGACATTGCCCAGATCGCTTCTATCTCTGCTGCCGACGATACTATCGGCAATCTCATCGCCGATGTGATGGATAAAGTCGGGAAAGATGGTGTTATCACCGTTGAGGAGTCCAAGGGCATCAACTTCGAGACCGAATATGTCGAAGGTATGCAGATCGACAAGGGCTACATCTCTGCCTACTTCGTCACCAATGCCGAGAAGATGGAAGCCTCGATCGAGAATCCCTACATCCTGATCACCGATCGCAAGATCAGTGCTGTCCAGGATATCCTGCCGATTATCGAAAAGATCGTCCAGCAGGGCAAGCGTGAAGTTGTCATCATTGCAGAGGATGTCGATGGCGAAGCTCTGGCGACCCTGGTAGTCAACAAGCTGCGCGGTATCCTCAATGTCCTGGCTGTGAAGGCCCCCGGCTTCGGCGATCGCCGCAAAGAGATGCTGCGTGACATTGCCGTCTTGACCGGTGGTCAGGTGATCAGTGAAGAGATGGGTCGCCGTCTCGATAGCACGACTCTGGCCGACCTTGGCTCTGCACGTCTCGTCATTTCTCACAAAGAAGATACAACCATCGTTGAGGGTCGAGGACAGACTTCAGATATCCAGGCTCGCATCCGCCAGATTAAGGCTCAGATCGAAGAGACAACCAGTGACTACGACCGTGAGAAGCTCCAGGAGCGCCTGGCGAAGTTGTCCGGTGGTGTGGCATTGATCAAGGTTGGTGCTGGTACAGAGGTTGAACTGAAGTATCGCAAGACCCGCGTTGAGGATGCCCTCTCTGCTACCCGTGCTGGTGTCGAAGAAGGTATGGTTCCTGGTGGTGGCGTTGCCCTGCTCAATGCCATCGAGGCCCTGAATAACCTGCAGCTGACTGGTGATGCTGCAACTGGTGTATTCATTCTGCGCCGCGCACTCGAAGAGCCAATGCGCCAGCTTGCCATCAACGCTGGCCGTGATGGTGCAGTGGTCGTTGAGGGCGTCCGCCGCGCTCAGAAAGAGCAGAACAACAAGCACTATGGGTACAATGTGCTCACCGATCAGTACGAGGACATGTTCGAGTCAGGTATTGCTGACCCTGCAAAGGTGACACGTTCTGCTCTGCAGAATGCGACCAGCATCGCAGCAATGATCCTGACAACCGAGGCTTTGATCACCGATCTCCCTGAGAAGGAGAGGGCTCCTGCTCCGGCAATGCCAGACTACTAAACCCCCTTTCTCAGACAGAACGAATTGGGGGTTCGTGGCTTCGCCACGAACCCCTGATATCAAATCCTGTTAATTACTGTAGCTTTGCATGGTTGTGAGTTGTCTTCTTAAGTCAATTGTACAAGCCATACATGCAGTGATTGTCAGGATTTGATATGATTCGTTCCGTCGTAACTCTTCAGGACTTCTCGCCGCCGCGGCGGCTCGTTCATCCCTGTGTGGAGCGGGCTTGCGGAGCATCGTCTGCACGGTGTCCTCACACACGCCGACGGCTGCTCATTCATCCCTCTGTGGAGTGGGCCTGGCCGCCCGCGGGCGGCCAGGCCCACTCCACACAAAACTCATGCGAACTGCCGCAGGCAGTGAGGGGTCAACAAGAGTGTGACCTGAAGAGTTACGAGAAAAGATCTCCTCGCTGCAAGAACAGCTGGAAAATTCATCCAACATCAAGACAGGAACTGGAACGAATCCAGTATCGGCTGGATATACTTCTGTAGCGCCTCCTGGTAATACATGTCAGGGCTATAAAAGTAGATCGTATAGTAGAACTTGTTATGCAGCACCGAGATGCTTGCAAGGTCGTATGGTAGATTGTTGGGATCTGTGAACGTAGCATCCTGTTCGGCCCATTGTCTACCTGCAATGGTGCGCTGTTCAGTAGTGGTCGCTTGCAGATTGCTGACCCCCTGGAAGCGAGCGAATGCAGCGAGATTGGCCTGGTTGGCGGCGGCAGCACTCGCAAGACTTGCTGAAGCGCTCGTCGAGATACGCTTGATGCGGAAGTCAATGCCAATCTGCTGCTGAGGTCTCAGGGCAACCTCTACAGCATCAGCAGATGTTTGTGTCGGTCCTAATTTTTGCCAATCTGACGGATATTTCAACGAGATGCCCAAATCAGGAATATTTATCGTTTGAAAAGAGCTAGGCGTTGGCAACTGATCTCCCGTTGTTGTTGGCGTAGCGCCGCCAGAGGGTTGGGCAGTAGAAGAAGGCTGCGCTTGCGGATGGAGGGAAACTTTGGTAGCACCACTGCCGGAGGAAAACTGACCATTTGCCAACAAAATGCCAAAAGCTGCGCCAATTCCCAGGAGCGGACTGAGAATGAGGAGAGCAACAAGTACTAGAGCACTGGCTGTTGACCGCTTAGGTTTGGAGGCTTTTGGAGCAGCAGAAACGCCAACATCCTGTCCCGCAGCTTGAGCAGATGATGTAGCTGTAGGAGTGGACACGGCAAAAAATGAAGGGGGTGGCACAGTCATAGGCCAGGGAGGTGCTCCTGCTGGCAGGTAAGAGAATGAAAACGAGCCTGGACGTATGGATGTTCCACACCGCGTACAAAACGGGGCTGAGTCCGGCAGGATAGTATTACACTGAGGACAGTTCATAATGAATTACTCCCATCTTCTTCTTGTTTCTTACTCAGGAGGCAATCAAATCTTACAACACCACTACGTCGGTCTGTTACAACATTAATCACTTCCAGGCTAATCGGTTCTCCAACAGAAAAAGGAATATCTTCTTCATCTAATACACGACACTCAAAGTGACGTTCGGGATCAACCGTATCAGCAATGACACAGCGGACATACGGACGCTCGATACCTCGAAAAAAAGTTCTGAGTCCTGGTTCTTTCACCAAAAGCGTTCCCGCTCGTGTCATATTAAAATACTCCTCATAATATAACGCAAATGATGTTCCCTGAGAATATTAGACAAGGTGAAGGAAAATGTCAACCTTCACTTCCTGACATCCCCTCAGAAAGCGGGAGTGCGGAGGGCCGCAGCCCTCTGCCGGGGCACCCTGCCTGGGGGCAGGTAATAGGGGGTGTCTCCCGAAAATCCTTTTTTCTTTCTTCCCCACCGCAGGTCAGAAAGCGGGAGTGCAGAGGGCCGCAGCCTTCTGCCGGGCACCCTGCCTGGGGGGCAGGTAATCCCCCGAAAATCCTCTTTTTCTTTCTTGGCCGCCGCAGGTCAGAAAGCGGGAGTGCAGAGGGCCGCGGCCCTCTGCCGGGGGCACGGGGGTGTCCCCCGAAAATCCTTTTTTCTTTCTTCCCCACCGCAGCCAACCAGTTCTGAGAGGATCTCAGAGCACTTCTGGATTAACGATATTCGGTGGTCGTCGTCCATGATAGTGAGCAACGATATTATCACTCGCCATCGTCGCCATCAGAGTTCGTGTCTTGAGGGAGGCGCTGGCGATATGGGGCAAGAGAACCACATTTTCCATTGCCAGCAACTCTGGCTCAACCGCAGGCTCATTTTCAAGAACATCCAGACCTGCCCCAGCAATCTTTTTAGCCTGCAACGCCTTCACCAGGGCCTTCTCATCCACAATGGGACCACGCGCTGTATTAATGAGGATAGCAGTAGGCTTCATCAGAGCAAATTCGCGCTCACTCATGAGGTGATGGGTGGAGGGCATATAAGGAGTGTGGACGCTAATGAAATCCGACTCACGCAGCACATCATCCATAGGCATATACGTCACGTTGTATTGCGCTTCCTCTTCGGGCGACATACGGTAGACATCGTAATACAGTACCTTCATCTCGAAGCCACTGGCACGCTTCGCTACAATCTTGCCGATGCGGCCAGCACCAATCAACCCAAGCGTAGAGTGATGGACCTCTGCACCGCAGAAGAGAAGCGGTCCCCATCCCTTATATTTGCTTGCACGCAGGAAGCGTTCAGCTTCAGGGATACGCCTGGCCGTCGCCATAAGCAGGCCAAAGGCCAGGTCGGCGGTCGTATCGGAGAGCACTCCTGGCGTGTTACTCACAGCTATGCCCAGGCGAGTGGCAGCGGCTACATCAATATTGTTATAGCCGACAGCCATGTTGGCAACCATCTTCAGACGGGGTGTGGCAGTAGCACATGCCTCTACGAAGCCTGCATCGATATTATCAGTGAGCAAACAGTAAATATAGTCATGTCCCGGGCCACGCTGCAAAAGCTCTTCATAAGGCCAGATAGTTCCTTCTACCAGATTAGCTTCAACATCGCCAATGGCTTCAAGAAGAGGATAAGCAGGATCAGGTACTTTTTGTGTAACGAGAATCTTCGGGCGATCTGTCATGATGACCTCCAATCTTCCCTACTTCTGTACGTTCGTTGTCTGCTCTTGCATCACATAAGCGTGCAATGATGTGTTAAGCTGAAAAGGTTTGCCGAAGCGGCGACGGAGAAGCATAGCCAGTGCAGGCCAACCATCTTTCCAGGGAGAGAGTTTTTTGGCTTTGCGGGGTGTGTAGCTGATAGGCACCTCAACGATTATATAGCCTGCCTGGATGATGCAGGAAGTGATCTCCGGTTCAATCTCGAAACGTTGCCCTTCCATGGGGAGTGCTTGAGCGAGTACGCCTGGCATCATTTTGTAGCACGTCTCCATATCATGGATGTGGCAGCCAAACAAAATATTGGTGACCAATGTCAGGAAGCGATTGCCCCAGCGGGTCGTAAACTTCTGTGGCGAGAGATCGCGTCGTCCATACACTGCCACCAGGGCTTCTTTGTCCCCGGTGACCTCCTCCCACTTCCGTACCAGTGCTGGCAAGTCTTGTGGGTTATATTCCATATCAGCATCCTGCACCGTAACCAGGTCCCCGCTCACCAGTCCAAAACCGGTGCGTAATCCCGCACCTTTCCCCTGGTTATGGTCATGACGGACGTAGCGATAGGTATTGAAAGGTGCCCTCTGGCGCAGCTCTTGCAAAATCTCCCAGGTCCGATCCGTAGAGGCATCATCCACGACGATTACCTCCAGGTCGAGTGGCACTCGTGAGAGGGACTCAAGCACCTGAGCCACTGTCTCTTCTTCGTTATAGACTGGAACAACCACTGAAATACGCATGCAATACTACCTCTTCTCTGGGAGCCTTAAATACCGAAAGAGAAACGGAAGTTTCCAGAAACCTTATCATAAGGAAATGTAGTGGCACCCCTTGTGGGTGCCATGGCCCACATCAGGAAATGTAGTGGCACCCACGTGCTCGATAAATCGGCACTCTACTGGGTGCCATAGCCCACATCTCGCCCTGATATGAGGTTCCCTCCACTGCAAATTCAATCCGCTACGTAAACCAACGAATGGGATGAAACAATAGCAACAAAAGGTTACTTCCACTCCCAAACCTGAATAGTACCATCCGTGAGCGCCACTGTGAGTCCTGCTGGTGCGAAGTGAAGTGCGCTAATCTGCCAGGGATGGTACAGTTTTTGTACAATTCGGGCCTCGCTCACTGACCAGAGATCAATAACCCCTTCGTTAATTTCACTATCTTCGCGTGCGACTGCTACCCACTGTCCATCAGGAGAGAGCGCGAGCTTTGCACTTCCACCCATTGTGCCACTGGAGAGTTCGCTATACGTCCCGGTGATAGTATCATAGAGCCGCACCATCTTCTTTGCATAAACAAACGCCAGGTTCCTGACATCTGGGGTAACAGCATAAGGCGGATCACAGTCAGCGCAGAGACTCGCCAGTACAGAAGCCGTAATTTGTGGGCGTGGCTTCCCACCGAAACGTGTTCGAGAAGTAAGGTCCCAACGCCGTACCACGACTACCTCACCTTGTTCACCAGGCACATGAGCACAGGAGAGCGAGAGAAGTGTAGAGGTATCTTGTGCGAGCGCGCGTAAGCGGATCGCCCAGAATTGGCGTTTCTCGACGGCATCTTCCTTGCACACAATTGGCTCACTAAGGACATCTCCAGGTGTTCCTATTGTATGTCCTACGACATCGGTGCCACGGACTCCCCAGGCACGGGGTGCCCGATTATCTTCTAGGAGCAGAGGTAAGGCCATTCTGACTTCACGCTTCCCACCTGGGGTCTCCAGTAGCACTATATCAAGTGAATAATGTGCGGAGACAGCACGTTCTACGAGAGGATAACTCCAAAGGAGAGAGCCATCGGTGGTATCCCATACATGCACTCCCAATCTTCCCCAGCCTGCCAGCAAGCCACCAGCAGAGGAAAAACGCAGCTCCCGCAGCGATTCGATAGTGAAAGTAGGATCAGCGGCAAAGCTTGTTGTTGCTTCCTTACCTTCACTCCCCACCCGCCAGATAAGTCCCTTGCCATCAAGTGAGCCAGCAGCAATACGGGTTCCCCTGGAGGTTTGAATGCTGCTAAGAGCAGAGATGACGCCAGGTTCGGTATGGAGCACTGATCTGGCATGCAATGGACCTTTAGTGCTGAAAATACTGAGGCCAGAAAATTCAATGTCATCGGAAAGGTCAAATTTATGTGGCTTGGGACGTGGCCGCACCAGTCCACTTTTACGCAGGTCGATCACGCCACCAAGGATCGTATCGTAGTTCAGGCGCTTCTGAGGGTCACTCAGCACCTCATAGGCGCGGTTGATGCGCTTCATTTGCGTAGCACCCTCTGGTCCAGCCAGGTCGGGATGGTAGCGCCGCGCAAGCTGGCGGTAGGCTCGTTTGATCGTGTCGCTATCGGCGTTCCCATAAACGCCGAGAACACTGTAGTAGTTCTCAGGAGCGTCCATAGTTATATAGTATCACGTTCCAGATTTCTACAAAGACACAATCCTCGTCTTCTCACGCCCATTACCCTGTGTCAGCCGTCGCAGCCCCCACATATACCACGTCGCGAACGTCCGATAAGGACGCCACACTTCTCCACGCTCCAACAACTCCTTGCGCGTTGGGCGAACCTCCAACCCATAGGCCGTCCGTACCCCTTCCACAAACCCCAGGTCATCAACAGGGAGTACATCAGGTCTCCCAAGGCAGAAAATCAGCGCCATCTCTGCCGTCCACCGGCCGATCCCCTTCACCACAACCAACCTGTTGATGATCTCCTCATCCTCAAATTCACTGAGCCGCTCCAGGTCAAGTCGTCCACTGGCAACGTGTTCGGTCAAGTCGCGTATATACCGGGCCTTTTGAGGGGAGAGACCAATAGTTCGGAGCTGCTCGTGTTCGAGTTGGAGGAGTGCCTCTGGCGTGATGCGACCGTCTGTAAGAGCAGTGCGGAGTCGCGCCAGAATCGCATCTGCCGCCTTCACTGAGATTTGCTGCGAGATGATTGCATCAACAAGCGCCTCGAAGAGATTTGGATTGGGTACTAACGTACATGGCCCGGTCCGTTCAATGACCTCGGCCATGATAGGATCAACACTACTGAGATAGGTAATGGCAGTCTCGATAACGTCTGTCCAGGGAATCAGCGTGGTCATAATGGATTTTTCTAGCTACCTTCACTGAGGATGTCTAATTTCTGTTCACTTTGCTTATCAGAAGCATTGCAGTACAGTAAAAAAATTATACCAGATTTTGTCCGGACTATGACAGCATTTCGTCTGGAATCCGCCAGGATTCTCACCTGATTTCAAATACCAGAGCAAGCTTCCAGGCAACCACGAGTTGCCTGGAAGCTTGCTCTGATATTTGAAAGATCATGCCCCACGCCCAACGTCGCTCCGCACAAACTGCACCACTCCAAGCACCAGCAACACAGCCGCAACCCCTAACATCGCCACAAACGGCCCCCAATCCAGACCACTTGTAATCGGACTCCCGTACTCATGAAAGATCGAGAGCGACATCACCCAATCAGGCAGATTTAGCAGCGAACGCAAAAGCTCAACAAAGAACGCCAGGGCAATATAGAGGGTGGCGATGCCGAGCACCACTCCCACACTCAGCCTTCCTGCAAGCAGGTAGACCAGCGAAATCACAATCAATTCTAACGGCAAAATGCCAAAGGTTGCAGCCGCTACATTGCCAACATCTACTGAAGTATCTGTTAACCATGCAGCTACGAGAATACCCAGCCAGCTCAGCAACGGAGCAATCACAGCAGCGATAAACACCGCCCCAAAACGCTCCAGCAGCACCCGGTAGCGCGACTTCGGTGTACTCAATACCAGCTCCATCCGCCCGCTATCCAGGTCACTTGCCCATGTCAACGCCTCCACCAATATGAAAATGACGATCAGGACCGGGAGGAAAGAGAAGAGTATGCCTGCGAGAAACCCTGCATTTGTACCGATATCCTGCCCACCAAGCACCTTCGCATACTCAGGATTGGCCGCCAGTAACTTGTGAATCGGCTCCTCCAGACTCTTCGTAAGTGCCACCATCCACATAGCAAAACCGACGATCCCCACCATCCACCAGAAGATCGAAACCACCTGCGCACGCAAGGCACGCAGCACAATCGCACGCCCAAAGACATCATGTTGCGCCTGGTTAAGCGCATGCATACCACCATCAGTATGTACTTGCGGCCTCCCGCTCAACCACGCAGGCAGGGCTCTTCCACCAATATCACGCCTCTGAAAGAGCAGCACGCTGAGAATCGCCAGTCCAATACTCACCCCCAGTAGCACTGCTACAGCCCCAAAATCGGCAGGAAAGGTGGGAATAAGCGGCTTGTTGTCACTGTAGTAGGAGAGCGGCGAGATGTTACGCAGCCAGTCGGCATTGTCTACCACACGACTCGTTCCATCAAGCAAAAACGACAGCACAAGCAGGCCACCCGCCCATCCTGCAGCTGCCGTCCGATTCGCAAAGAACTGCGAGAGGAACAATACCAGCATCGCAAAGAAAAAGCCAAACAGACTGACGTTCAGCCCTGCGAGCAGTGCGCGCCCCACATCCACGTTATCCTTGGCGGCAGCCTCACCAAGCATACCCTCCACTCCGATCAGCAGACCAACCAGCGCAATCCCGATCGCCAGCGCCAGAATCTTCTCGATCAGTAGCCGTGTCCTTGATTCAGATGTAGAGAGCAAGACATCCATCGAACCTCGCTCCTCCTCCGCCCGTACCAGCCGCGCACCCGCAATCACCGTCCAGATCGCGAACAAAACCGGTACTAGCACACCCATTATACGCCAGGTTGCATATCCTTCAGGAGTCGTGATAGCAACAGGATCACCGAAGAAGCGAAACTGGTTTGCGATCTGAACAAAACTGGCAAAACCTGAAATCGAGTTCACCGAAACAAACACAGCGAATAGCAACAGGCCCAATCCAATCCCCCAGCTCAAAATCGGCACGCGATAATCCCGCAGCGTCTTGCTCCAAATTGCGCGAAACATGGTCGTCCTCCTCTTCATCCGGCAACAGGTGTAGGAGCCTCTCCTGCCTCATAGAAGCGCAAGAAAATCTCCTCAAGGCTCGGCTCATGGACAACGATGTTGGTCGCGTCATGCTCTGCCGCTGCCTTAATCACCTCGCGCAGTTCGCCCTGGACGGCTAGTTGCAAATGCTTCCCACTATTCATCAGGGTTGCGCGGAGTACCCCAGGCAAGGAATTGAACCACTCCGTCGAAGGAGGTGTCGCAAAACTGATCTCCACATCATACTGTCTGATATGCTTCAGATCAGCAACCTCATCCACCTGAATCAACCGCCCTTCGCGGATAATGCCTACCTGGTGACAGGTATGTTCAACTTCCGGCAGGTTATGCGATGACAGGAAGACCGTCCGACCCTCTGCATGCACATCGCTAACTATCTTGTAAAACTCCTGCTGGTTAAGTGGATCAAGGCCACTGGTCGGTTCGTCCAGGATCAGCAGACGGGGTCTGTGCATAAGAGCCTGCACCAGGCCAATCTTCTGCTTATTGCCGCGTGAATACTCACGAAAACGTCTGCTTGGATCAAAGTCCAGGCGCTCGATCAGCTGGCGCACATACCCCTGATCTACACCACCGCGCAGGTTGCCCAGATATTCGATAATCTGCGCCCCTCGCAGCGCTGGGTCGAACGCATACTCACCGGGGAGATAGCCCACGAGGCGTTTCACCTCCGTTGATTGTGACCAACAATCCAGTCCAGCAATAGTGGCACGGCCTGCCGTTGGTCGCAACAATCCCATGAGTACCCGCATCGTCGTCGTCTTCCCTGCACCATTGGGCCCCAGGAAGCCGAACACCTCCCCTTCGGCAATTTCAAAAGTGACATCAATAATTCCGCGGCTTGAACCATAGCTTTTGGTCAAATTATTGACCTGAATGAGAGCGGTCATATTTCCTCCTTATCCTTTTTATAAGTCCAACTCTCTTTGACTCTCCTCCCGTACAGACTTTAAGGCCTGACCGAAGATTGTATATGTCTCTTGTTGCTCATCTCCTGTAGGAGCGCGTACTTCAAAGGTACGACGGACTGTCTCTGCAACCAGCTCTGCCCTCTCCTCATCAGAGATGGAGTACTCATCCGGTAGGAATTGGTCGATCAGCAGATAGCCCGTCGTAATTGCAGAAAGCATATACAATTGGGCATCCAGGCTGATATCGGTGCGTATCAGCCCTCTGCTACGCATGTATTCAAGAAACATTCTGGTTGCTTCTGCTCTCTGCCTGTCATTTGCCCGCCCAATCTCACTATGCGCCAGTTCTCCCAGCATTTCTGTATCCTGCAACAGGGCGGCTTTGAGTAGAGGGTTTCTTAATGCCGCAAGAACGGCATGTTTTATCATCCCGTGCAGCGTCGGCCCCTCTGGATCACTTGCCAGCTGTTGCTCAAACCCTTCACCCGCTCTCAACCTCTCGCGTATCATCAGCGCTGCAAAGAGCTCCCCTCTTGTCTTCCAATGCAGATAGATCGTACCCTTGGCTACACCTGCCTGCCTTGCTATATCATCAATAGTCGTCTTGCGATATCCCCAACGTTGCAGCAATTCAGCAGCTGCATCCAGGATACGCTCCGCCCGCCCCTGTCGCCTGCTCCTTTCCTCCTGCGGAGCACTCTCTCCCTTCTGCCGACTGGACACTCATCTTCCTCCTTTATGATGACTAAATGACTAATTTGTCATATTTTGGTCATAATGATTATCTGGTCATAATTGTAATGTGAAGATGAGAAAAAGTCAAGTATTGCTTACAGATAAGTTAACATAGAAGCAGACCTGCCATCGCAGGAGTTGAACGTACCGACTCCTACGTAGGGAGATCATACACAAAGGAACGAATAAGAAAAACCTGATACCCCAGGGGTATCAGGTTTTTCTTTTCCCTTTCTCCTACAATATCATACAATGCATATGGCAGTTTAGAGAAAGCTCACAGAAAATAAAGCAGTCATTGGGAGGAAACTATGTCTGACACCACACAGCCCACCAATCCCCAAGACCAACCCAAGCATACCAACCGGCTCATCAACGAGACGAGTCCATACCTACTTCAGCACGCACACAACCCTGTAGACTGGTATCCATGGGGCGAAGAGGCCCTCGAAAAGGCCAGGCGAGAAGATAAACCTATTTTGCTCAGCGTCGGTTATTCCGCCTGCCACTGGTGCCATGTGATGGAGCGCGAATCCTTCGAGAACGAGGAAATTGCGGATCTGATGAATCAGCATTTTGTCTGCATTAAAGTCGACCGCGAAGAGCGGCCAGACATCGATAACATCTACATGCAGGCGGTGCAGGCGCTCACGCAACAGGGAGGCTGGCCGATGACCGTCTTCCTCACCCCCGATGGCCGTCCCTTCTATGGAGGTACCTACTTCCCTCCACGTGATCGTCAATATGGGCGGCAGGTCATACCAGGCTTTCCTCGCATATTGCTGAGCATGGCCGAAGCCTATAAGAATCGTCGTGAGGAAGTCGAGGAACAGGCAACACAGCTTGCCGATTACTTGAAACAGAGGAGTAGCACTCCCTTCCGCAGTAGGGCCGGGAGCGCTACTCCTACGGGAACATTACCAATGGAGATGCTGAGTACTGCCAGTCGCGAGTTAGCCTCGGAGTTCGACCCGGTGAATGGCGGCTTTGGCAATGCGCCTAAGTTTCCCAACACGATGTCCCTGGAGTTCCTGCTGCGCGTTCATCAGCACCGGCTAAAAGGCGAGGTTGGGACGAAAGCATCCCGTCCTGAGCTGGAGATCGTCGAGACATCCTTGCAGCACATGGCGAACGGTGGCATCTACGATCAGCTTGGTGGCGGCTTTCATCGCTACTCGGTAGATGCTGAATGGCTTGTGCCGCACTTCGAGAAGATGCTCTACGATAATGCCTTGCTCAGCCGCATCTACCTGCATACTTACCTGGTGACGGGCAATCCCCTCTACCGTCGCATCACCGAGGAGACACTTGATTACGTTGTGCGCGAAATGACCTCGCCGGAGAGAGGTTTCTACTCCACCCAGGATGCCGACAGTGAGGGTGAAGAAGGCAAGTTCTTTGTCTGGACCCCGGCCGAAATTGAGGCTGCCTTGCTACCAGAGGATGCCAGGCTCTTTATGTTGTACTACGGAGTGAGTGAGGAAGGCAATTTTGAGGGCAAGAACATCCTGCATGTGGAACAAGATGCAGAAACAGTCGCAGATAATGCACATGTGAGTCTAGAGGTGCTGCAGGAGAGCCTCAAACGTAGTCGCGCACGACTCTTTCAAGTGCGCGAGCAACGTGTGAAGCCCGGACGTGACGAAAAGATACTGACTTCCTGGAACGGGCTGATGTTACGTAGCTTTGCCGAGGCCGCCCGTCACCTGGACCGTTCCGACTACCTTGCAGTCGCTATCAAGAACGCCGGGTTCTTACTGAGCTCCTTGTGCCACGATGGGCGCGTGCTACGCACCTATAAGGACGGTCGTGGGCGCTTGAACGGGTACCTGGAAGATTACACCTTCCTGGCTGATGGCCTGTTAGCACTTTACGAGGCAAGCTTTGATCCACGCTGGTTCTCTGAAGCTCACAAACTGATGGATGAGACTATCAAGTTGTTTGCCGATGAACAGAATGGTGGCTTTTTCGATACGGGCAGCGATCACGAAGCCCTGGTGAGCCGCCCAAAGGATGTAATGGATAACGCCATTCCATCGGGGAACAGCGTAGCTACCGAGGTGTTGCTTCGCCTGGCAGCCTTTACGGGCGAGGAGGGATATCGCCAGCGTGCCGATGATTACCTGCGTCCTATGGCCGATATTATGGTGCAGCACCCACAAGCTTTCGGGCATGCACTATGCGCCCTGGATTTCGCCATCTCGCCAGTGAAGGAACTTGCGATCATCGGTGATCCTCACGCTGCTGATACACGCGCTCTCTTAGAAGTTATCAACGAGGGTTATCTACCGAACAGCGTCCTGGCCTGTGCCACTCCTGAGAACATAGAGGCCATCCAAGCCATTCCATTATTGGCCGACCGGCCCATGAAAGATAGGCAGGCTACCGCATATGTCTGTCAGAATTTCGCTTGCCTGGCACCCGTGAATACGCCAGATGAGTTGGAGCACCTATTGTAGATCAGAGCGGCATTGATATTTCCATAGCATCCACAAGGGGCTTCAGCCCCTTGTGGATGCTATGGAAATATCAATCATTCACATACCGTAGCTCGCCTTTCACCTCATGGCGAAAGAGAACGCCGTTGCGGGCCAATTGCTCCAAGGCAAGGGTCGCAGCGGCGATCTCCTTGCGTCCTGCTGTTTTCTTCTGGGGAGGGAGAAGCATTTGCGCAACTTCGCGGGAAGTGAATACTGAAAGGGCACCTGTATGCTCTTGCAGATGATGGCTAATGGCCTCTTCATACCATGCGACAAGATTGCCAGGCCGTGGGGCGGGGGGAACTACAACGATCATCACGGGACAGGGGGCAAGCTGTAAGACCCGGCGCGAAGTACTGCCCGCCAGAAAACGCCGCACCTTCTGTCCAAAAGCATCTCCCCGGCTACCGATCACAATAAAGTCAACTTGCAGCTCTCTTGCCGCCCTTACAATTTCATCGGCAGGTACCCCTACACGTATGAGCACCTCTATCCGTTCTGAAGCAATACCACGCTTCTGTAGTTCCTTCTTTGCTTTTCGCAAAACATTTTCCGCTAGAGTTCGTTGCTCAAGGCTAACCGACAGGGATTGAAGGGAACCCACAGACATCCCTAGTGAGGGTGACACCGTATAAGGGAGAGGAATGACATTGAGGAGCACCACGTGGAGTCGTGACGACGACTCCTCGAGGAACTCACCGACTGTGCGCAGAGCGTGTTGTGTAGCCGGGGCGATGTTCGCATCAACACCCAGCAAAATACGCTTGTTCACTTTCAGTACCCTCCAACGGGCCACACGATGTTGGTAACGCACTGCACGTGTGAGATTCAGCGATGTCAACGCCACAACCTATATACATAGTATACATGTTTTTGAGGCGCGAGGCAAGGAAAAATCCCTTGCTCTCTTGCTTCTCTTGCTTTATTTGCATTGATGCTCTACAATATGCAGTGAAATCCTCTTCCATACTGTGGGGGCAAGTATTGTTGTGAATTAATCGTCTTCAGCAATGTGACATACAACACTGCTATTCTAAGGTCAACCAGTTATACTTTACGAGAACACGGATTCTGTGATTTCTCTTGAGAAATATCCTTCTGGTTCAGGGAAAGTCTTACAACCCGATCCTACTCTTTCTCATTTAGTGAGCGAGAGCAGAGAATTTGAACTATTGGGACATAGTGCGTCTATTATAGCATCATCCCATTGAGTTTGGTGCATGTAAACCCGACCTCAGCAAGTGCTGAAGGAAGGTAGGACAAGAGCTATGGGTATCAACATGGAAGACCTACCCAGCGCTATGAGCTTATCAGAGCTGGCAGAACATTGTATGAGCGAGATCCACAAATACCGCCAGCGAGAGCCATCCAATGATCAGTATTGCCTGGAGATTTTCCGCCGTGCGATGCTCCACCACGACGAACACGCCTGGGAGTTGTTACAGCAGCGCTTCCAGGCCATGATGCTGGCCTGGCTGCGTCGTCATCCTCGTAGGGAGCAGGCACTGTATCTTGACAGCGAAGAGAATTACGTTGCGCAGGCCTTCAGTCGTTTCTGGTTGACCACTGTACGTCACCAGGAGCTCCAATTCAGTACGCTTGCCGCTGCTCTTGACTATTTACGGGCTGCCCTCAGTTCTACGATCATGGATGCGCTGCGTGCTCAGATGCGCTCAAGAGAACTCCCCTGGCCCGAACCCGGTTACGCGGGAGAACCAGCACAGGAAGACGAAGAAGCAGATGAAGGGTTGCGAGAGATCATCAAGAGTCTGCTTCCCAACCCGCGGGAACAGCGCGTGGCCGACCTGCTCTTTCATTGCAACCTCAAACCGCGGGAAATCCTCGATCGTTGTCCAGAGGAGTTCAGTGACGTACAAGAAATCTATCGCCTGCGACGCAATATCATGGATCGGCTGCTACGATACCGTGAGAGACTCCGTTGGCTGCTAGGTGACGAAGAATAAATGCTGAAGAAAAGCCATATGCTAAAAAAGATATCAGGCCCGTTTATATTGCGAACAAGTCACCTGGGACTTGAGCAGATAGATGAGGGATATGATACCTCTTCCTCTCCTTGAGGAACAATAGCTAGATGAGGAACAACAAACAATGAACTGTTTGCATCCTGCCGCTCCTCATGACGAGGAACTTTTGAGGTTTGCCCTGGACGGCGAAGCTTTGCGTGAAGATGCGAAGAAGCACCTTGAACAGTGCAAAACCTGCCAGCAACGGTTAACTACCTATAAAAATACCAACGCCTTCCTTGTCTCACATCTCTATCGTTCGCAATGCCCCTCTAGCATTCAGCTCAGCCTCTATTGTTTTGATTTGCTACCAGGAGATGAGCGAGTGAGTATCGCATCTCACGTTCGGGACTGCCCGCTCTGCGCAGCTGAAGTTGCAGATACACGCCAATTCCGGGAAGCAACACGAGATATCCCTCTCCCGCTTTCACCAGTTGCTGCTTTACGGCGTACCTTCGCTACCCTTGTCAAACAGCAGGCCCAACTGGTACTGCGTGGTGATGCTCAAACGAGCGCCTGGCCTCGCCAGTACCATGCCGGGTCTATTGACCTCTCACTCCACCTCTCGCGTGCAAGCAGTGGCGAATATATCTTACTAGGCATTATCACCAGCACTGATTCTGAAGAGCGTGTAGATGCCTTTGAAGGAGTAAAGGCAGAACTCTATCTCGCTCCTGGACCACTTGCGAACGAAGGTGATAGCGAGTCTGAAAAGCCGCTGTTAACTGCACAAGTAGACGACCTGGGGAACATTGTATTTAAGCCGGTGCCAATCGGCGAATATGTCATGATTATGCACCTGCCCGATCAAGAACTCATCGTTGAGGGACTGACCATCGAGCACGGCTAACAAACCACAGTATCTTTGCGACCCCGACAGACAGGTACAGTACTCTGATCTCAGGTGGTCACTGGGGGACTAACCAGAGAATATGGATCACAACCTATTTTTACAACGCTTGCGCGACCTCACTCTGGAGGAAGGAAAAGCCTACATTCGGGAGCATATCGAGGAACTATCCGACCACAAAACCATCGGCGAATTGCTCGCCGAGGAAGCCCTGCACTTGCTCTACTCCCCTTTTGTCTCTCTCAAACTGGCCGAACTGCTGATCTTCTTTGGCGAATATGTTCATGATACCTTGTCTCATGCTCTTGGCCTCAAAGCGAAGGGGGATGCCCTGGAACAAATAGGGCATCATCAAGCAGCGATGGGGGCATTGGACATTGCAGGCGAGGAGTTTCGACAACTTGGAGATGAAGGAAACTGGGCGCGTTCTCGAATCAGTTGGGTTACCGCTTGTGGTCGGTTGGGACGTGTTGAAGAAGCCTTACGAGAAGCGACTCGAGCATGTGACATATTCCGACGATTGGGTGAGTACTACTGGGTCGGTGTCATTGAAAATAATATGGCTGTGATCTATCAATTTATAGGACGATACCAGGATGCACTCAAGCTGTATGAGGACATGCTGACCATCTTTTCTGCCATTACCAATCAAAGCGAAGTAGCTATCAAGCGATCTATCGGCATAACTCAGGTGAATCAAGCAAGAAACCTATCCTGGCATGGCGATCTTGAATGGGCATATCGCCTTTTGCAACAGGCACAAGCGAGCTTTATTGACCTCGGAGAGACAGCTCTGATTATTAGCGTAGAGATTGATTTGGCGGACCTTGATTATATACAGGGCTACTATGGGTCTGCGCTACGACGCTACTACCAGGCTCAGGATAGTATGATTCAGAACAATGTTGATAACCCTGTATTGCTGGCAGAACTTAAGCTCTGCATGGCGAATTGTTTGGTAAAACTCAATCGAGCGCAAGAGGCTTGTCTTTTAACAGAAGAGTCAGTAAAGACATATCAACAATTCGGTACATCGTTGAGTACAGGCAACGCACTGCGTGAACATGCAGCGGCATTAGTAACCTCTGGTAGATACAAAGAAGCTCTGGCGACTCTTGACGAGGCATGGATGCTATTTCATCGTGGAGGTTTTGATCCGCATGCTTTTGCTACCAGACTCCAACAAGCGGAGATCCTTCTGGAGATAGGCTCCGTTGCTACAGCATACGAACAGGCTCACCTCGTCAAAAACTATTGTGATGCTCAAGGGCTGGTAGCACGTTCTGTTCATGCTAGTCTGATCATGGCTACAGCACTCATAGAGAATGCGCAATATGTTGGAGCTTCCCAGGAGAGAGAGCAACAAATCACGCTTCTACAAGAGGTCGCCTTGCTGTGTAAGCAGACAATTTTACAGGCTCGTCAGCACAATCTACAAGAGGAAATCTATAAGAGTCACTACCTCCTGGGACGAATTTTTACCCTTCAGAAAGATATTGGAAAAGCTGCAAGACACTATGAAGCAGCTATTGCTCAGGTTGAACGTGTCCTGGGCGATCTTGCATACGATATGTCTTCTTCCTTTCTACACACAACCTGGTCAGTCTATGAAGATATGATTGCCCAGTGCCTCCAGCAATCTCAAGTTGAACGTGCTTTTTGTTATCTCGAACAAGCTCGCTCTACGGCGTTGCGCCAGCACCTTAGCAGATCGAAGGCGGCACTCAACAAGAAGGAGAAGCAGGGAGATACTGTTTCTAGCATATTGTTGCGTACTCAGTACGAGCTCAGAGATTGGCAGGAGAGGCACCGCAACTATAGTGTTCTGTTGGCGGATATCGATACCTCAGTATCTCCTACTCTCAATAAAGAAATTATCCAGACCGAACTAAAACGTTGCGAAGCAAAACTGAACGAGTTGTTTGAACGCTTGCTCCTTTATGAATTAGAGATACCTGCGAGGTCTCGGATTTCCCGTTCCAAAAGAGGAGGAAACTCAGAACAGGTAGACCTCAAAGCACAACGTCTAGATATCGTACAAGTGCGCCAGCATCTTACATCGAATCATCTTCTCCTGGCATATTATCTTCATAAGGGCAAGCTTGTCATTTTTGCAATCACAGCAGAACAGGTGATTACCTATGAGCTTCCTGATGGCGTATCCAGGTTGGAGTATCTATTACCTTTACTCCATGCTCACCTTCAGCCAAATGGTTGGCCCAATCCATCACAGCCTCCTCAGCTGGTTATCCGTCGCCTGCTGAAAAAACTCTATGATCTGTTGATAGCCCCTGTCATATCCTTGCTGCCTTCTCCATCAGGATACCTGACTATTGTCCCCTATGGTCCATTACATAAACTGCCATTTCATGCTCTCTATAATGGCTCCCGCTTCCTGATTGAAGACTTCCAGGTGAACTATCTCCCGGCAAGTAGCTTGCTGATGCATCTCGGTTCTCATAGCGATGAGCAACATGTTCATTCTACCGATGCAGAAATACCTACCAGACCGCCATTGGTGTTCGGCTACTCAGGAAGTGGGCATTTGCAACGTGTCCAGGATGAGGCGAAGACCATAGCATCATTGGTGAATGGACAATGCTATCTTGAAGGAGAAGCAACGATTGCACATCTCATCCAGCAGGCTCCAGGGAGTCCGATTATTCACCTTGCTACTCATGGTCAAAGCAGATTGGATGCACCCAACTTTTCTTATGTCCGTTTAGCTGATGGGCAACTGAATGCAATTGATGCTTTCAGTCTCAATCTTGAGGAATGTGAACTGGTCACTTTGAGCGGCTGTGAAACTGGATTGGCCTTGAGCGGGGGAGGCGATGAACAATTGGGTTTGGGTCGGGCGTTTCTCGCTGCCGGTGCCACTTCGTTGATAATGAGCCTCTGGTCTGTAGAGGATAACGCAACCAATGAGCTGATGAAATGCTTTTACCAACATCTCTTGAAGGGAGAGAGCAAGGTTCAGGCAATGCGAGCTGCCCAATGTGGTCTTTTGCATCAAGCCGACTCGATTTACACCCATCCATACTTTTGGGCAGCATTTCGTCTTATTGGTGATGTTGGTCCTTTAAAGTATCGACGAGCAGTAGGATAAGTCTCTGGCATTTACAACTCAACCCCTAAAAAAGTACCTTCTCAACGTTTGAGAAGTGAGAGTGTTAACGTAGTTATTAAACGTCTTTTACAGAGGATGCAGATAAAAAGGCATTAGGGGTAAAAAAATGAACATGCAACACATGGATGAACACAACACCTTCTGGCGCAACGACCAGCTCACAGTCATCTTTCGTTCTGATATTTCCCTTACTTCAGGCGATGTAATTCGAAACAAACGGCTACTGCTAGAAAAATTGGACTTGCGATTCCAATTGCAGCAGCTCAATCAATTCCTTCAAGATAATAACGTCCAGGTCACTTTACAGTTCTTCGGCGACAAGGATCGTCCAGATTCTGGGCATCCCTCTTCATCCCAGCAGTATGCTTCAAATGCGGAGGATAGCTCAGAGCTACCTCCTGGCGTCTATCTATTTGGCCTGGCCACTCCTATCCAATCAAGTTATGGAGAGATCAGTACCAGCGTTGTGAGCTTTCTCAAGTTTGAGAAACCTTCTTCACAGAGTATGGGAGGAACCGCTGGTGAGATAGCAGTGCCCGAACCGGGTGAGGATGACACACACACTCTTGTTCCTAAGATTGTTAGCACTCTCAACGAAGGTCTCGGTGAACTCAATAACAATAGTAGACATGTCCCTATCACGCTTGCTGCTCCTGTTTGGCTCTGTGGAGGCACGCCCGACATAACACAAGGCTGCCCACTTACCCCTCCCTTTCCAGTGGAGGATGCCTGTTCTAACTGGCACATTAAATTGCCCGGTCTCGGCCCTCATCTACAAGCAAGGACGGGTAATGGTGTGACGATCTTTATACTGGATGCATTTCCCGAACGGGGAATCATCTCAAGGGCGGCAAGGGATGCTGGAGATGACAACCGGCTTCTGCGGAAGGTCAACAAAACGGCTACATTTGATTACAGTTTTATGTCTGGCGTACAAAACTTGCAAGAAATGGCTGATACGAAAGGCACTTTCGTCGGCAAGGATGTCTATGGACGACATTATCCCACTCTACTGACGGATCACGGCCTGTTCATCGCTGGTATCGTGCGCGATGTTGCTCCTGGAGCCAGGATTGAGTGCATTCGTGTGCTCAATGACCTGTGCGTAGGTGATCTGAAAATACTGGTGGGAGCACTCTGGAGGATATACAATCAGATGTTATCGACTAATCCAGATACGGGCAAAGAAGGAAGTCTTTATCTCAAGCCTGTGGTGATTAGCTTGAGCCTGGTGATACCTACCGATAAAGAAGCAGAACAAAAGCAAATTAACCCATTGGCAGGTGGTTTCAATATCATACAAGCGAGCCTGTTTTTTGCACTAAAGAGCCTTGTGGAACAAGGAGCTATTATTGTAGCGTCTGCAGGAAATGAAGCAGATTTGCGTGAATTACCCGATCGATATCGGCCACCAGCGCTCCACCCTGCTGCTTTTGGATCTTCTATCGATGGCATTATTGCTGTTGGCGCTGTTGATGCTGATGGAGATGCAGCCTCGTATAGCTGTTACCCTGGCCCACGTGGGATTGCAACCTATGGTGGGGAAATTCCCAATGTAAGACCGCCAGATCCTCCCAGCAGCAATCCCAGTCTTACAGTATCGGATGCCCTGCGAGGAATCTATAGTTCTGTGGAATATCCGCCACTCTCTCTTGATCCTCCTGCCCAGTATTACGAAGCCCCTAATGATCATGCCTGGGCATACTGGATAGGAACGTCATTCGCAACTCCCATCATTAGCGCAGTGACGGCACGCATTCTAGAAATGAAGGAAGCAGGGCAAGTAACTGGCAGTGTACATGACGCTATCCTCAATGCGGCCACCGAAATTACGCGATGGGAAAGATTGAACCCTGCAACTCCAGGTGCTGTGAATGGAAGTGCTGAGGGGCGTATGTACAAGGCAGTGCAGCGATGTATAGCTCAAGATCGGGACGAGGAAGAGGAGGAGGAGGAGGAGGAGATTATGAAACAAGTTAAGATTGAGGTTACAGTGACTATCAACTGACCGTTAACGAATCCAGCAGATGATCTCGTGAAGCACCTTCCAGCTTGCGCCCCTACTTCACCGGTTGCCTTATCACAGTGCGCAGCTTTTCTGGTGCCACTCTACGAGGATCACCAAGATAGATCTCATGGTGCTACCTCCTCATAAGAGAATGAGTGAGTGTGCCTCTTGCAGCAATGGGCGTCGCCCATTGCTGCAAGAGGCACACTCCATCCATCTCTTATTCTACATCCTCCTCAGTAATCGTATATGGTGGTTTCTCAACCGGCACACGATAACCATGTGGAGTACTACCAGATTGAGGAGTGTCCTCCTGAACAGGAGCCATCAGATCATTAGTAATAGAGCGAACGAGGCGCTCGATGCGATCCCAGCGTGCAGGAAAGCGCTGAGCATAGAACTTCTCTTTGCCCTCACTATCATAGACATAGAAGGTATAATCCTGGTCCGCGTAACGGTAATCCACCCTGGTATAAGGAATACGCACCAGTTCCAACACCTGCAATGTTGCACGAGAACTCGCCTGGGCACTCTCAGCAGCGGATTTCTCCGGGCTACTACTGGCAGCTTTTGCCAGCTCAACAGCCACGCGCCATACATCTGCCGGAACCCCTTCGGGTGGCGCTTCCGCATAAAGCGGCTCAGTGATTTCAGCATTATAAACCAGGTCACCCGTGGCCCGCTGCAGTTGCTGCTCAGGAATCGCACTTGAACCGACCATTCGTGTCTGTATGCGCAGATCAAAGCGACGCACCATCTCGCGATGTCGCACTACTTTGCCAGTCCCGCCACAGTTTGCGCACAGCGATGTTTTTGCTCCCTGGCACGTTGCACACACACGCTTCCCTGTGACACAGGTACAATCCATTTCCCCATTCACACAATCCGGGCAAGGAACTGTCTTCCCCTTACTGGCCGGGTCCGTATCAACCGGGTTGGGGATTGGAACTCCCTGTTGTCGAATCCCTTCGAATACATCAGCCACCTTTTCAGTGACCGAACCCGCCAGGTTATCTGCCTGTTTCTTGAAAAATGGCCGCTTCTCTTTCTCTGCCCAGTCGGCAATATAGCCACGCCCACGGCATGTCGTACAGCGTTTCTTGGTACGTCCCTTACAGTCGGGACAGATAACCCAACCGCGCCCGGTGCAGGTGCTACACAGAGCACGCCCGGTACCATTGCAGACAGTGCAGGATAATACCTCGTCCAATCCATCAATACGAGCACGGGTAGTTGGTGCTTTCAGACCCGTCACCGCAGGGAGTTCATAATCCCAGACTGGCAGCACTGGCTGTGACTTCCCAGGTGCACGACCAGCATAAGGTTCCGTCACCATCTCCATGCTGCGTGTCTCCCAGCGTGTCTGGAGCATTACCTCCCACACTTCATCGGTACTCCAGGAAACAATATCCATATAGGTACCCAACTCGCGTGCCACTCGCCAGTTTCCATTACTCCACATATTCGCAAGCTGGCGAATTCGTTGCTCTTCAACATTCGAAGCCTGGCGGGGCATCGGCGTCGTTTGCGTCTGCTGCCAATATTCACCGGCCCTATCCACAACCCGCTTGATACGCTGTTGAGCCTCACTGGCTCCCTGTACTACAACTCGCGTGACATCTTCTAATCGTTTGTTTAGATCAGCTGGATTTTGCTGCGGTTGGCCCTGATCTGTTCCTCCATCCGGGGGATTCTGCTCCCATTCGTCAGCCATATCTTTTGTCTCCCTTTGATCCATATAACACAGAAGCAAGAGGCGCTTCCGTGAGAGTTTCTATCAATTTCATAAGCTTATACGTTTGGAACGCATCATGGTTGTAGGGCCCCTACAACAACGCCACGATCTCCTCCTGCATTGGCACACCTGTAACCTCAACCCTATCCTCGAGAAACAACAGATTCACCTCGCTGCGCACACCGAACTCAGGAAGGTAGATACCTGGCTCAACCGAACAGCAAGTACGTGGGAGCAAGACACGTTCATCCTGCGTCTCAAGGTTATCGAGGTTCGCTCCATCTCCATGGTCAACCGTAGTGATACTGTGACCAGTCCGATGCACAAAATAGTCACCATAACCAGCATTAGTGATCACCGCACGTACAACATCATCTACCTGTCGCCCCTCGATGCGCTTTCTGCTTGACCAGCACTCCTGTACAAAGCTAATACCTGCATCTCGCGCCCGTCGCACAATCCCAAATATCTCCCGTTGTCGTGCAGGAATCTCGTCCTGTGTGCCAGCAAAAGCCATCCAGGTATAATCGGCCACGACCGAGTGAGGCTCTGGCAAATGCGCCCAGAAATCGAAAAGGATTAAGTCCCCACGCTGGATAGGACTATGCTCCTCGATAGTTGGCGCATAGTGTGGGTTTCCACTGTTAGCATTGACCGCAACAAGCAATGGGTGAGGCAGAACCAGGCCAGACTGCTGTATAAGGGCAATGAAACGTTGTTGGACACTGTATTCATCAAGCCCCACACCCGTTCGTAAGTCCTCACCAAGCGCGGCAAATAGAGCATCTTTCGCAGCAATCAGGCGTCGTGAGGCTTCACGATGGCTTTCTATTTGTTCGTCACTCAATTGAGCCGTAAAACGCTGTGCCAGGTTCGCTGAACTGACAACCTCCACATCGTAAGAACGCACCAGCTCCAAGGTGCCCCCATCAACACGCGACATGTAGGGAATGGCGTTCATAGGTGAATATTCCATCGCTACTCGCATCCCTGGTCGCAACAAGGTTGAGAGGTGTGTACGCATCTCGTGCCAGGTACGGAAGAGACGTCGTTCTCCCGGCAAGCTCCTCAGGACATGGGATTCAACGGCACTGATAAGTGCCGTAGGCGTTCCCTGCGCAGGGACAAAATAGAACCAGCGGCGCGTATACATTTCCTCTGTGGATAATCCCAACACCTGGTAAGCAATCGGGTTTGAGCCACCTCTCAAGGTTCATAAATATACCTCCTCTGGCAAATTAGCGCATCGAGCGGGAAGCCCCGCCCCGTTCAGGGGGCGGGATGAAAGTACAGCATTATTGTATCATCTGTCGTTGTCCTCCACTCCATTTTCCACCTCCACACTCTCGCATTCTCCTTGTTTCTTCTGATATACTAAGCCTTAGAGTATAATACACCTGGCAATTTCAAGGCTATCCGTCCCTCTGAGTAACCACGATATAATACAAAAAGACACAACAAAAATGAGCGAAGAAAAAATCATCAAAAAGCCTCGTAAGCGCAAGTCTACCCGGTTTCGCGTCATTATGACCATTCTGCTGATCTTGCTCATACTCATTGGAGGTGGTCTCGCTTATAGCTACTACTATGTTGATACGAACATACAAAAACCCCTGGCAAAGCTGATTCACGTTGTCAGCCGTGGTAAAGATGAGCCTCCGGTAGCCGCAACGCCAAATGATGGAGCCATCACCGGGCATTCCTGGAACATCCTGCTGCTTGGCAGTGATGATGATCAGAAATATAATTTTCCTGCCCTCCTGACCCAGGTGATGATGGTTGTGCATATAGATACCGTACACAACAGTGTCTACATGGTCTCTATCCCGCGTGATTCCTGGGTATTCGTCCCAGAGATAGGCGGCATGCATAAAATTGACCAGGCTTTTTTCCTGGGAGCCATCCAGCATAATAGCTTTGACGATGGAGTACGCGAAGCGCGTCTGACCGTTGAGAAAGACTATGGTATCGTGATTGACCGCTATGCGTGGGTAGGACTAAGTGGTTTTGCCAAAGTCATCGACACCCTCGGTGGCATCGATATCGATGTGACCCACCCTGTCGTCGACGACACCTACCCTGATGATACCGGTGCAGATATCAACCCGAAGGATCCCTATGCATACAAACGTCTCTTTATTCCACCTGGCCCTCAACATCTGAATGGACTGCAAGCATTGGAGTATGTGCGCTCGCGCCATGCCGATCTCGTAGGCGATATTGGGCGCACCCAGCGCCAGCAGCAGGTGCTGGAAGCACTCAAAAAGAAGCTGAACCTGCCGAATGTGATCAGTCATCTCTCCCAACTCATTGCCGACTTGAATGGGAAAGTCTACACCGACCTGAGCGAACAGGAAATAATCGCCTTTGCCAACTTCGGACGCGGCCTGCAAAGTTCCGCAATTCAGCGCATTACACTTGGGCCAGGCCAGGGTGCCCAGGACTATGGCGATTTCGGGAACGTCTACGATTCGTCAGTAGGTTCCTACCAGGATGTGATTATCCCAAACTGTGTGAATATTCAACCCGTCGTAAATCGCATCTTCGGCCTGGGTGATGCGCAGAGTTGCAACGTCACAAGCCCGTAGGGGCCGATTTATCGCCGCCCACCGCCGATTTATCGGCTAGTCTCCATAAGTAATCAGTATTTTGTCAATATGCATTATTCTGACCCAACCTACAAAAGGAGCCTTTGTGATCGAACACCATCAAGGTGAAGTGTGCTATCTGCAATTCGACCTCTACCAGCAATTTCCCGAAATCATTCATGGAGTCTTTACACGACATGGCGGCCATAGCCCTCCACCATACGAAAGCTTAAATGTCTCATGGAGCGGCGGCGATGTACTTGATAACATCTTACCCAATCGTCTCCTGGCACTGAGAACCCTCGAGATAGAATCCTATCCGTGCGCCACACTCTGGCAAACCCACGGGGCCGATGTAGCCGTATTCGAGAGGGACAACTGGGACGATTGGCGTCATGACTGGGGACACCGCTCTTACGAGGTCGAGGGCCAGGAACTTATCTGGACATTCAAACCACGCCGGAAAGCAGATGCTATCATCACCAGAGAACGAGGTGTGACACTCGCACTCTCCTTCGCTGACTGTGTTCCCCTGGTGTTCTATGACCCGCTACAGAAGGTGCTCGGTATGGCTCATGCAGGCTGGCGTAGTACTGCTCGTGGTATCGTTGCTGCTACTGTAGAGGCTATGAGTGAGCAATTTGGCTGTAAGCCACACGATATTTACGTAGGAATCGGTCCATCGATTGGCCCTTGTTGCTACGAGGTATCCGAGCAAGTACAACAACTTTTCCAGGGTCGTGCAGACGTACCCTTCATTGCACCCGCGACCTGGGGCGGCGCAACAGATTGGGAACCTACGCGATACACCAACCTGGTACGTGAGTCCGCCGTATTTTCTACACTCGGCCTCCACCTTCACCTCGATCTCTGGAAAACAAATCGCAACCAACTGCTGATGGTCGGTGTGTTACCCGAACATATCGAATCACCATGCATCTGTACAAGCTGCCACAAAGATCGCTTTTTCTCACATCGGGGAGAACATGGCAAGACGGGACGTTTTCCGGTGATTGTGGCACTGAGTGAACCAGAACATTAGAGAAAAGCTGGAGGATGATTCGCTGTATGTCTTGCAGATGTTTGCATGCGCGACCTGCAAGGCATCATTCATAACAACAACCAGTGGCGGGAATCGCTCAAGGTCGGGGAAGGGAAGCTGTGGTCTGATAGGGGCGGTGAGATGGGGAAAGGCGAGATGTAGTGACGCCCCTTGTGGGCGTCATGGGGGCGAGGAGCTGTAGTGACGCCCCCTTGTGGGCATCATGGGGCGGAGAGGCATGGGCCGTTACTTGACGCCCTCCCACCACTCATCATAGAATATCAACACCATCATCAGGAGCACCAATGAGCAGCAAGACAAAATTAACATGAACACCCAACCAACTATCACCCAGTCACAACTAGCCGCCAACATCGCACATGTGCGCAATACCATTGCAGAAGCGGCCCAACGTGTTGGACGAACCCCCGAAGAAATCACACTGGTCGCCGTTTCAAAGACAAAACCTGTCGAACTTGTGGAAATAGCATATAATTTAGGGGTGACTGATTTTGGTGAGAACCGCGTACAGGAAGCACTTCCTAAAATCGCGGCGTTTCATCCAGAGGGGCTACGCTGGCACCTCATCGGCCACCTGCAGAGCAATAAGGCAAGCAAGGTCGTCGGTCCATTTGACTACGTACAGAGTGTAGATAGCCTGCACATTGCACAAACCTTGAACCGGCACGCGGGCGAATATGGGAAACGCCTCCGTGTGCTGCTTCAGGTCAATATTTCGGGTGAGGAAAGCAAGGAAGGGATGACGGCAACCGAGGCACCAGAACTCGCGCGCCAGATACTTGCCCTGCCTCACCTTGAAATCCAGGGCTTGATGACGATTGCGCCACTGGTACAGGACCCGGAAGAGGTTCGACCTGTCTTTCGGAACTTGCGCCTGCTGCGCGACCAGTTGCGGGCCGAGTTGCCGCAATGTTCATGGCAACACCTCTCGATGGGAATGACCGATGATTATATTGTAGCAATTGAAGAAGGAGCCACCATCGTTCGCATCGGGAGAGCGATCTTTGGTGAGCGTGTTTAGAATACAGAAGGAATAACTCAAATGAAACCAGAAGACCTGCTCTTTGGCCGCCGTATCCGCCAGAATCATGCCCTGGAGCATGCCACGATTACCGTTCTTAGCGGCTATGTTTCTGACCTGCGTATCAGTGCCCGTTCAAGTTCAAACGGTTTTATCATCTTTGGTGATGTAGACCTGGGCCAATTGCGCCGTGCGCTTGACGAAGCACTTCACCGCTTACAGGCAGGTGAAGCAGAGCTTGCCATCCATCCCAACTGTGGTACCAACCTGGCCGTCGGCGTCTCGCTCATGACCCTCGGCACTATGCTCGGTATGGCCTCCGGTCGTATCCGCACCCGTGTCACCTCAGCCGCCTTCGCTACGCTTACAGGATTGGTCGCAGCCCGTCCGCTCGGCGAGTATGTCCAGAGACATTTCACCACCTTACCCGACCTTAAAGGTGTGCGTGTCACAGACATTTTCCGTCGCAAAATCCTGGGATTCACACTGATTGAGGTACGTACAGTTCAGGAGTGAGGATCATGTTTAATATAGCGCACCTGGTCATCTTCTACGGCATCGGCTTTCTCATTCTCGTGCTGTTCGTGCGGGTCATACTCTCCTGGTTCGGGATCAATGAACGCTTCGCCATCATACGCTTCATGGCTCGCATTACCGACCCATTTCTCGAACCAGCCCGGCGTGTTATCCGCCCCGTAGGTGTATTCGACATGTCGTTTCTCATTGTAACTTTCTTTCTGCTCACGGTTCAACGATTGCTGCTCCAGGCACTTCCTCCCGGTTGGTAGGTAGTCCTATGCTCATCTCAGTGCGCGTCATACCGCGCAGCAGCAGGAACAGTATAGAATTGGAGAACGACACTCTCAAAGTGCGTCTGACAGCTCCACCTGTGGATGGAGCCGCCAACAGTGCCCTGATAGCCCTGCTGGCCGAACGCCTCGGCTTGCCAAAACGCTCTATTAGCATCGTACAAGGCGCAACCAACCGACAAAAAACCATAGAAATCACAGGCATAACTCCGGAGACATTAAAGCAAAAGCTGGCTAGCGCAAAGTCAAGAGAGCGGTGAGGCCTGGGAGTGCAGGGGGCGAAGCCTCCTGCCGGGGCGCGGGGTGTCCCCGCCTCTTTCCTTTTCCCAAAAAGGTGGGTTGATCAGGCACTAGCGGATCGTCATAGATTATCAGAATCAATGAATTTTGCGCGAGGAATTGGCAGGCCGTGAACGGCCTGCCAATTCCTCGCGCAAAATTCATTGAGAGACTTACTTCAGCATGCTTCCTAGCAGTTGATCTATCTGGGTAAAACCACCAGAGTCAACACGCAGAACAACAACCACCTTATCGACAGCATCGCCATGAGTATCAAACTCGACACGCCCACTAACACCCTGGATATCCTGGGACCCTGTAATCTTTGTCAGAGCCTGCTGTAGATCGTTGGGTGTAATAGTCTGCTTCTTCCCATTATCTGAAGCAATGCTGTATCCTTTCAATATAGCCAGCATGGCATCGTAGGAGAGCATCGTATCACCATCGGCACGATTGTAGCCATATTTTGAATTGGGGGGGAACTTCCCGTTCGGATCGAAATCCTGTGCGTAATCATTGAAGAAATTCGCAGGTCTCTGTGGAGCCAGCTTCGGGTCATTCCACATATCCGGATAGGCAAAGGCGGTAAAGTAGAGACGATTATAGCTCGCACTGGGATAGCCCGCACTGGGATAACTCTTCAACTGATAGAGAGCATCACCTCCCAGCACCTTCACACAACCAGAAGCATTACAGGGTGGAAGCTGAGCAATCATAGCTGTCAGTTCGGCAGGATAGCCGGAAAAGTAGATCAGGTCTGGATTGCGAGTCAAAGCATCGTTTAAGAGACCCGGCAACTGCTCCGGCTTTCCTATGGTATACCTCTCGGTGACTACAACCTTATTACCATCGGCCTCGAACTGCTGCTTGAAATCGCTCGCCAGGTTTTCGCTGTATGGGTCAGCCGGGTCAAGGAAAAGGGCAGCATTCTTTGCGTGTAATGTCTGCTCAGCATACTTTGCACCATCAACCGCCTCGGTCTTGTTCGACGGCGACACCCGGAAAAAGTAGGGCGAATGGCCACTCAGAAAATCACTGGAGGCCGTCTGGGAGACCATCGGTATGTGTGCTTTCGCCAGTACGTTGACCGCATTGAGCGCTCGTGAACTGAATGGCCAGCCCATCACGCCAACAAAGGTCGTATCGTTCTTTGCCAGCTGCACAATCTGCTGGGCCACCGTTGTCGCATAGGCTTTGTTACTGCCGGAGTTTGCGACAAGCAGACGAACCTGTACGCCATTGGGAAGTTTAAAGCCATCGTTGAACTCTTTTTGCGCAACATAGGCTCCCTGGAGATCAGAGCGCCCAACGCTAAAATCAGTCCCCGTAAGCATGGTGCCAATAACAATGGTAATATAGGGACGCCCAGAAGCCAGTACTCGCTGATCTTCCAGGTAAATCAGGGCCTCAGCGTCATTTGTATCCAGTTGCTTCGCCTGGTCCCAGAGCGACTGAGCACTAGCCATATCTCCATTCTTGAGGCTATCTGCCGCCTGGCGCTTCAAATTACCGTCGGCCCGGTTTAGATCAAAGGCAACCGTGCCATCACTAATGCCGATATACTCCCCATTTGCCTCTTTTATCGCACCAATCCCTGTTGGAGAGACTGTAGGAGTAGTACCTGTTGAGCCGCTCCCTCCCCGACTACGAATATAAGTGAGACCAGCATAGGCAGCGCCAGCAATCAGCAAGATGACCAGTATAAACAGCAGAAAGTTGCGTCCCACATTACTCTGGCGCGGCGGCTGTGATACTGGAGGTCTCCCAGTATAGGAACCTATGGGTTGATAGGGAGTGCCCTGCCAGCCTACCGGAGGAGGAGGAGTGGGTGGATTGGCAGTTCGCTGCAGAGGTGGAGGCGCCTGTTGCTGTATCAGCGTTGGTTGGTTGGCTATAGTCGGTTGACCAGCTATAGTCGATGCACCCGCTGTACTTGCCAGTGGCACATTTGCTGCCTTGATTGGTCCCGATGTTCCCAGGACGTAGCTACTCATATTGCCGGAAGCCCCAAAGCGTTTCAGCAATATCTCATCAACGTCCTGCTTCATCTGCGCAGCACTCTGGTAGCGGTGATTGATGTCGTTTGTGAGCGATCGAGACAGTACCCGCTCTATCTCTGGCGACAACTGTGGGTTCAGAGCACGCACCGGAGGATAAACAAACGGTGGATGGTTGCGTGGGTCGCGGTTCGTCAAGAGGTGATGCATTGTCGCTGCCAGGGCATACAGGTCGGAACGCGGGTCAGCATTGCCCTGGTACTGTTCTGGTGGGGCATAGCCCGGCGTCCCCAGAGCCGAGGTTTGTTTTCGCTTGGCATTACGGGCAACATCTGCGCGAGCAATACCAAAATCGACCAGGTGCGCTCGCTTATCCTTCGCCCCGATGATGATATTTGCTGGCTTGATATCCCGGTGCACGATTGGCGGCGTCTGTTGCTCCAGGTAGTCCAGAACATCCAACACCTCCGAGGCATAGCCAAGCACCTCACGCTCCTTCATCGGCTGGTTGGTCTTATCCATACGCTCTTCCAGCGTTTCCCCTTCCGCATATTCCTGCACCATGAAGTAGCGCGAGCCTTCCTGGAAGTGGTCGGTCACGTTGGGTACCAAAGGATGATCGATATGCGCCAGGGTCGCAACTTCCTGTTTGAAGTTACGTACATCATCCTGAAGCTTCGATGGATCAGTATTATCCGAGATCAGTTCCTTAATGACCACCAACTTGTTGTCCAGGCGATTATCCGTGGCAAGCAGCGCCGCCCCCATCCCACCCTCACCCAGCACCTTCTTTACTATATAGCGGCCCCCCTGCAAACGTGAACCAACGGAGAGCGAACGCGCTCCCCCAGTTCTGCCCCCAGTGGTAGTTACAGGAACAACATCTCCAAGCTCCCTACCACAATTTATACAATAGGCAGCATCGTCACGATTCTGAGTTCTACAATTAGGATTAGGACATTCCTTCATCTCATACCTACCTTCTCGACGCAAGATGTGCGGCCACCTGTCGGTTTGCCTTTGCTCTATGATCTGGTTATTTCAGCCAATTATACGTCGTTTTTCTCTCCAAGTCGAGATGCATCCATCAATTGATATATACGCAGAGTATTCACAAAAGTTCAGCGAAAGGCATAAAATAAGCGTAGTAAGCATATCGGCTCCCAGGAAACTTGCGGTTTTCTGGGAGCCGATATGCTTACTACGCTTAAAGTCTATAGATGCTGGCAACGAAGGGAGATGATACCCGGAGCAAAATGATTGGCTCTCTGCAAATACTCCTGCTCATTACCCTCTATCATTAGCTTATGCATCACCATCACATCGCCATCAGGTAAAGGCTCTGCCGGTTGCAAGCATAACTCCTCTACGGGAGAACCTCTCTCATAGACCTTCACCAGCCCACCAGAGCCTGGAATGCGATAGACACGATTTTCCTTTGTGGGACTGCATATCTCCAGGTATCCAAACTTGATCAATTGCTGATACTGGTTCTCTGTCAGCATCTCCCTCAGCAGCACCTTCGCTCGGCTCTCGGCAGACAAATGCTCGCTGAATGATTCACGCAAACGACCCACGCTGCCATCGGGGGCCTGTGAAAGGTAATAGACGGCCAGTAACAGAAATAGCAGCCAGATACCGAGAAACAGGCTCAGTGTTCCCAACATAGCCGCTTATGCTCCTCTGTTCAGTTCGGTCGAGTTCGTTGGGTTGCTCAACCACCTACTACACGAGGGACTATCACAATTTGCTCGGCAGTCCGATCAAATTGCTCAATGCGCTCTGCTGGTTTCCCAGGCTCTACTTTGAAGGCGGTTGACCCACGCATACGCTCTTCATTAAAGATGCGCTCGGCCTCCCGGATAGCCGCTCTAGCTTCAGGATCGTTCGTTTCTGCCTTCTTAAGATCCCATACGACCCGATCATCACCCCGACGGGACATGACCCGCAGCATACCCATGGTTTTCTCCTTCTTCGGTACAAGCTCTCACCGAGCTAGTTCCCTGATTGTCTCTAGTTTTCGTAATGGCAATGTTACTAACTTCTACTATACACACAACATCAGGATAGAATGAGCATAGCACGCAATCAGAGGAGAGTCAAGAGCAATTCGGGGGCAATTTTTGCATGGACGATCTCCCTATCGGAATGCAGTCGCAATAAATTGAATTACCCGTTGTGCAGGGAAGATGCCTGACCCAGACCAGGCATCTTCCCTGCACAACGGGTAATAATACTCACGAAAGTAGCCCCGGAAGAGTAAAGGAGAACGTACTTCCCTCACTAACTTTACTTTCGACAGTGACCTGGCCGCCATGCAATTCCACAATCATTTTTACGATGGCAAGCCCAAGCCCCTGACCGCTCGAACGCCCCGCATTTGTAGTGGGAACCTGGTAAAAGCGCTCAAAAATGCGTTCCTGGTGTTCAGGGGCAATGCCACAGCCTGTATCAGTTATCCATACTTTCACAAGTCGCTCCTCCAGATTGGGCATATCCTCGCCATCCACTGTATTGATGATCTGGGCAGAGACCGAAACCCGCCCACCTGGCGAGGTAAACTGCAAGGCGTTGCTAATCAGGTTACGCAGCACCTGTTGAATGCGTACAGCATCAGCATAAATTGGCGGAAAATTGCCAGCTATATCAATAGTCATCGTAATGTCATTGTCAATTGCCGTCAACTCCACTTCTTCAACGGCATTGGAAATCACCTCTTGCAATTCGATGATCTCGCGGTTCAGACGGAGTTGACCGGCATCGGCACGAGAGACAAGGAGCAGATCCTCAAGAAGGGCATACAGGTGCTCACTACCAGCACGCGCTCTCTGTACAAATTCTCGCTGTTGCTCATTAAGTTCTCCCGCAACCCCCGTTAGAGTCAGGTCAAGGTAGCCATTAATAGCATTCAAAGGAGAACGTAGTTCGTGGGTAATCATTGAGAGGAAGTTCGCCTTCATACGTGTTGCATCGCGAATAGCTGTGACATCTCGTGCAATTATCAGACAGAGCTGTCTATTGATTCCTGAGACAGGTGTAAAGCTTAAGCCAACACAACGTGGCAGCCCTTTAATGGTCAGATCAACCTCCACATAGGGAAGCGGAGCTTGCTCATGAAGTGCACTATCCACCATACAGATGCTCTGGCAGTGCTCATGTGATCCTTCGCCTTCACAACCAAATAGTTCCATACACTCCATACCCACCACCTGCTCCGGGCCCACTCCAAAGATGCGACCAAAAGCAGGATTCGCCTCGACAAAACAGCGATTGGCACCGATAATAGCGATACCGTCTGAACTCGCTTCCAGGATAGCACGCAACTGCTTTTGGTCGGTGCTCACCCGGTGGAAGAGTTCCACATTCTCCAGGGCGGCCGCTGCCATGTTGCTGAGGTTGCGCATCAGCCGGAGTTCCTCGCTCGTGAATGGCTCTGCTCGCTGGAGGGCGATGACACCATACAAAACTCGCTTCGAGACCAGGGGTGCCGCCAGTTCTGCCATATCTCCTACCGGGGCATCATTCTCGTCTGGCAGAGACCTTCCAGGAGTATACAGCATCGGATGCCGGTGCACAGCAGCCCAGGCCGTTACCGACGTTCCATCCCGCAGTTTGATCTTTTTGCGCTCCATATTTCCGGGCGTCCCACTAGAGAAATAACCATCCGGTTCAGCCTGCAGGAATGTAGAAGATGGAGCACTGCCTGATAATTCTGCTACGGGGAAAAGCTCCTGGGTTCCCTCGTTATACTGGTAAAAAATAGCCAGTTCAAAAGGTACCAGGCGGCGAGCATCAACTAGAATGGTGC
>WNGR01000574.1_pt1 | contig 40609 bp, 37 predicted proteins | sample 5407581 | NCBI WGS metagenome assembly WNGR01 (sample SAMN13153383, study PRJNA577476) | soil metagenome | isolation source: 80 cm soil or saprolite under Garry oak tree replicate 2 | place: USA:California | collected 2016-06-15 | reverse complement strand
AGTAGATGGTCGTCGGGAACCAGCATCCCGATCGTGACAAACTCCATCTCCTCCTGCGGCACCTCTGCTTTTTTCAGCATGAACTCTGAATACAACAAAGCCCTCGAAAAATCGAGGACTTTGTCAGCAGTCTGCAGCTTTATTATGGTACATCGGAGGGTACATCAATTCTTCTGCTGTTACGTACTATCAGGGACTTAGGGAGCCACCAGAGTCCTGTAAGTATGTGAAATGATTGGTTATAGGCGGCTTGACACGGTAACGGTTGGCGTCCGCGTGCGGGATGTCTCGTCAGATTTGCATTTGCGATAACTCGGTCTGAGAGTTCCGCAAGCCATCCGCAGGCCGCAATGCCTTCGCGGCTTTGATCTGCCAGGTAGATCAACTTTCAGAAAAGCATTCCGCTGTGCGGAATACAATTCCATCCCTCATCTTTTGAACCCTCCTACGCTATTTCAGTGCGGAATCGTGCAAAGCGAGCCGTTTCTGTCTATTTGTTTTCTGGGCCGGAATAGACAGGTTTTTGTAAATGCTCACCACGTGAACGCAGCCCAGCCTTCACCAATAGCGAGGAAAGCGGCAAATGCCAACACCTGCAAGCAATACTGTCGGAAAGAACGTAGTTCCTGAAGTAGTCGACACTCGCCGAGCGGCCGAGATTCTTGGCCGATCACCGGCCACTCTCAAGCGCTGGCGAGCCGAAGGAATTGGTCCCGATTACATAGAAATCGCGGGCCGGGTTCGCTATGATGTAGCCGTTCTTGTTGATTTCCTCAGGAAGAACACACGAACGCCTTCCGTGCGGGCAATGCTGGAGGACGAGCGTGGAATTGCTTAAGAAAAAGAAGTCAAAATTCTATTGGTATGACTTCACTGTGGCCGGTAAGCGCTACCGTGGATCGACCAAAGAAACGAATCGGGTCAGAGCAGAATCGATTGCTTCCATCAAGTTGGCTCAGGTGGTGATCGATGGCAAAGACCCTTTACCCCGGAAATCACCCTGGCTGAACGAGTTCTCAGATCGCTTTCTGCGCTGGGTTCGAGAGGCGAAGTTGGAAGACCAGACCAAAAAGTATTACAAACGCGGTTGGCGGTTGCTGTCTCAGACGCCATTGCCGGGATTTCGCCTCGACCAGATTACCGCAGAAGAGATCGACAGGACCAAGTTCATCGGGGCTGCCGCCAACACCAATTGTGCCCTGCGCACTCTGCGGCGCATGCTGCACAAAGCTGAAGAGTGGAAGTTGGTGCGCCAGTCAGCGAAGTTCAAGCTGCTCAAAGAATACGGTCGCACGCTGCGGCTGGACGGCGAGGCGGAGGCCAAGCTGTTGGCTGCCGCGGACAAGTTCGTCAAGAGTGGCGAGTGGAAACCAAAAGTGCGATCGCTGTTCGGCGACCTAGTCATGCTGGTGCGTGATACCGGTATGCGGAACGAGCGCGAGCTCTACCGCGTACGTATCGAGAACATCGGGTGGAAGGAAAAAATCATCTTTGTGCCCGACAGCAAGACTCCCGATGGCCGACGCATGGTGCCGATGAGCGACCGTGTGATCTCCATCATGCGCAGTCGCTGCGGAAAGCGGCGAGATGGCTGGGTATTTGCCTCAAAACGTTCCGAGTCTGGTCATCTGACGACGATTGCTAGACGTTTTCGCGAGGCGCGCAAGAAAGCGGGCCTGCCGAAGACACTGGTCCTGTACTGCGGACGCCACGATTACGGTACGCGGATTCTGAAGCAGACCGGAAATCTAGCAGCAGTGATGAAGACCATGGGGCACAAGGATGTGAAGACAGCGATGCAGTATCAACACCCCGAGCTGGAGATCGTGCGTACTGCACTGAACCAGACGTGCACAGCTATTGCATCGGGAACGTAAACTGCGCCGAAGAAAATCTACGGCACACTTTACGGCACACCCGAAAAACCATGAACTGTAAGTGATTGAAAAATGGTGGGCCTGGTAGGATTCGAACCTACAACCAAAGGATTATGAGTCCTCTGCTCTGACCGTTGAGCTACAGGCCCTTCAGCTAAAACGCGCGAACCGCTTGTGAACGGTTGTACTTAGTTTAACTCAGCGGGCACGCATCGCAAGAGTGTGAGAAGCTGTGCCGCCATTTTTCACCCGTAACGTATACTGTCGCGCATGGTTCCTGCAAAGGTTGCGGCTGTTCTCTCCCTCGCGCTTTTCCTCGGAATGCTGATCTTCCTCGAAGTTGGATTCCGCATCGGTCGCCGCCGCATTAGCGAGAAAGGCGAGCATTGCGATGCAGGCATTGGCGTAATCGAAGCCGCGATCTTTGGATTGCTCGGTCTTCTTCTCGCGTTCAGCTTTGCCGGTGGAGAGGCGCGTCTGGGTGCGAGGCGGCAATTGATTGTGGGCGAGGCAAACGCGATCGGTACGGCTTACCTTCGCCTCGATTTGCTCTCTGACGGCGAGCAGCACGAAATGCGCCGCCTCTTTCGCGAGTACCTGGATGACCGGCTGCAAGTCTACGGAAAGTATGCCGATGACGAAGCCAGAACGGCCACCATGGCCCGTGTTTCACAGATACAAAATGAAATCTGGAAGCGGGCTGTGGCCGCCAGTCGTCAGGATAGCTCTCAGAATGTAGGCCGTCTGCTGCTGCCCGCGCTCAATGAGATGATCGACATCACGACCTCGCGGGAGATCGCGCTGCGCACCCATCTTCCGCCGATGATCGTCGCGTTGCAGATTACGATTGCGCTGCTAAGTGGCGTGCTGGCGGGATTTGCCATGTCAAAAGGGAAGCGGAACCGGATGCACGAACTGATTTTCGCCATCGTAATTTCCGTCACAATTTACGCCGTACTCGATCTGGACTCACCGCGCTCGGGATTAATTCGTCTCGATGCAGCCGACTCTACGCTGCAAAAACTCAGAAGCTCAATCCAGTGAGCGCCAGTAACGGTTGCCGCCGCACTAACCTGCGGTGACTACCAGCGCTTTGCATTCACCATCTTCATTTAACCGCAGGTAGTAATGCGGCATCGAACTGTCGAAGTAAATGGCGTCACCGGCGGCGAGTTCGTAATCATCTTTCCCTATTTTCAAATTGAGCTTGCCTTCGATGACAAAGAGGACTTCGATCCCAGCGTGCTGGTGAGGCTTCAACTTGTCAGGCGGAATCAGGAGAAAATCGGCATAGAACGAGTTCAGTTTGCGCTCGCTAGCTTTGAAGTCGAGACTTTCAAACCAGTAGGAACTGAAATCGGAGCCCGGGTGTTCGGGGAATCGTTTGCGCTCGTTCTTTCGAATCACCTCAACCAGATGTCGGTTTCGATTGTTGTCAAAGAAGAACTCAAGTCCAACACTGAATACCATGGCAATACGCAACAGGGTGGGGAGAGTTGGAATGAGCTTGCCACGTTCGATCTTCGAGAGCAGAGCAGCGGAGAGACTGGTGTGCTTGCCAAGCTCGACCAGTCCCATGCTCTTCTTCAGTCTCAAGGCACGAATTTTCTCGCCGATGAGATAAGGCCGAAGCCCCTGTGTAATGGTCTCGTTTACCATGCTGACCTCTTCGTGTAGGATGCTGACCACTATCCGGTGTACGTACAGTAAAACAAAATTTCTTATCCATTAAAATTGTGAACTGCTTTGATTAGAGCATTCGGCGTAAACGGAAGCGGGAATAGTTGAAAACAAGAGCTTTCCATTCAGGCCGGAGATAGAATTTGCCCTGAGAGGCTCGCCATGCAATTACGAGTTGCTGGAATTGTGGTCTTTTGTGGATTGGCTATAGCCTGCGTTGCGCAGGCCTCCCCCGCTGTCAAACCTGAGAATTTATATATCAAACCGCAAATCCCTCTTAGATATTGGGGCGGAGACACGCGATTGGGACCGCCTCGTCTGCAACCGCCTGGGACGCCCACACGAGGGCTGTTCTGCTATGTTGCCGAATCCGCGACTGCTTCAGAAAACGAACGGTGCAATGTCAATGCGCAAAGCGTCAAGCTGAAGCCGCCGCTACTGACACCAGAAATCAGGTGGGGCCTTGAGAATCTCGAGTCGTCGGCGGCCAGCATGAGGAACGTGAGGTTCGCAGCAGCGGAGCCGACCGAGGCCAAGAAATAGATATCGCTGAAAGCTCGCAAAATATGCCGCTCGCGACGAGCGGCATATTTATGTGCGTTCTCCGAGCCTAGCTGGTGAAGGCCAGCGAGATGAGCGTGTGCTGCTCCATTTGGTGCGCCTTGGCGGAGCCGGTTGCGGGACTGGCCGCTGCCTGACGCTTGATCGAAAGCACCGGCAGTCCTTCTCCTACGAGCCGACGCAAGCGTGGCTTCACAAAGCTATGCGCCCCCATGTTGGCGGGCTCTTCCTGCACCCAGACCAGTTCGTGCGCGTTTGTGTATGGTGCTATGGCGTTGAGGATGTCCTGTTCGGGGAAGGGATACATCTGATCCAGGAACAGGATTGCCGTATTCGTGTTGTTCAGGCGCTTGCGCTCGTTTTGCAGATCGTGACCAATCTTGCCGGTACACAACAGGATTCGTGTGACATCTGCGGCATTCACGTCAGTGTCCGGAACGACGGTCTGGAAGCGCGGGGCGGAGAGCGCAGCCAAGTCGCTGGCCGCGTCTGGATGGCGCAGCATGCTCTTTGGCGTGAAGCAGACGAGCGGCTTGCGCCATTTACGCAGAGCCTGGCGGCGTAATAGATGGAAGAACTGCGCCGCCGATGACGGCTGGCAGACCTGCATATTATCGCGTGCGCACAGTTGCAGATAGCGTTCGATTCGAGCGCTGGAGTGTTCCGGGCCCTGACCCTCGTAGCCGTGAGGAAGCAAAAGGACCAATCCTGAGAGCAGTCCCCACTTTTCTTCTCCAGCGCTGATGAACTGATCGATGACGATCTGCGCGCCGTTAGCGAAGTCTCCGAACTGTGCCTCCCATAGCGTGAGCGCCTCGGGGAAATCGCGACTGAAACCGTATTCGAAGCCGAGCACGGCGGCCTCGGACAGTTCGGAGTTATAGATTTCAATGAAAGCCTGATCAGGCGAGAGGTGCTGCAGCGGCATGTATTCGCTCTCGTCCTCGGTGTCGATCAACACAGAGTGACGATGATTGAAGGTGCCGCGGCGCGTATCCTGTCCGCTCATGCGGATCGGGACTCCGCCGGTGACGAGGCTTGCAAAGGCCAGCGCCTCGGCCATTCCGTAATCGATGGGGCGTTTGCCTGATGCCATTTCCTGACGCTGTTTGAGCAGAGCAGCCACCTTGGGATGAATGTGGAAGTCCTTCGGGTATTCGCCCAGCTTCATGCCGAGCCGCGTGAGTTCTTCCTGTGTTACTCCGGTATTGATCTCTTGATCGGGTGACCACTTGCGGCCTGTAAATCCGTTCCAGTAATCGGGCAGTTTGTAGAGCACCGGTTTCTTGGTCAGGTTCTTGGCGTCAGCCTTGGCTTGTTGATAGCGGGCCTTGGATTCTGCAACCTGATTGGTCACATCAATACCGAGTCGCTTCGCGTAGATCTCATAAAGCGGCGGATGCGCCTTGATCTTCGCGTAGACGATCGGCTGAGTGATGGTGGGATCATCGATTTCCGAGTGGCCATGGCGACGGTAGCCAATCAGGTCGATGAGCACGTCGGAGCCAAACTGGTATCGATATTCCAGCGCGAGGCGGGCTATGCGAACGACTGCGTCGGGATCTTCGGCGTTGACGTGGAAGATCGGAATCGGAAGGCGTTTCGCGAGGTCGCTGGCAAAGCGTCCGCTGGCGTAGTCGCTGGGGTTCGTAGTGAATCCCAGCAGGTTGTTGACGATGATGTTGATGGTGCCGCCGACATCGTAAGCCTGCAGATAACTCATGTTGAGGGTCTCGGCCCAGATGCCTTGTCCGGCGAAAGCAGAGTCGCCATGCATGATGACCGGCAGTGTCTGGCGCTTGCCTTCCGCACCACGCCGGGTCTGCTTGGCGCGCACACGGCCCAGCGCGACCGGATCGACCGCTTCAAGATGGCTGGGATTGCTGACCAGGTGAATTCTCATGCGCTGGCCATTAAATTCGCGATAACCAGTGGCGCCCTGATGATATTTCACATCGCCGCCGCCCAGCGTCGATCGCGGATCGACGTCTTCGAAGCCGGCATAAATATCCCTTGCGTCGCGCCCTACCGTATTGCAAACAGCGGCCAAGCGTCCGCGGTGGCTCATCGCGAGGATGCACTCCTGGGCGCCATGCGCGGCGGCTCCGGAGAGTATCTCCTCCATCATCGGCATCAGGGCGGTGTTGCCCTCGATCGAGAATCGCTTGGTTCCGATATAGAGCGTTTGCAGCATCTGCTCGAAAATGTCTGCCTCGACCAGGTGTTTCAAAATGGCTTCGCGATCAACCTCGGGTTGCGGGCCTTCCAAGCGGTCGATGATCCACTGACGACGCTCCGGGTCGGGAATATGCATGAACTCGGCACCGATGGTGCCGCAGTAGACTTCGCGCGCGCGGTCCGCGTCCGGGCCGCTGAGTTTCAGCTCGGAATATTCAAGCCGGGGAAAATGGCCGAGCGGATCGAGGTCTGCCTGCAGGTATCCCCAGCGGCGGAAAAGTTCGAAAGTGCGCTCGCGGGACTGGTTTTCAGAGCTGACTTCTACGGAAGAAATAACTTGAGCTTGTGACACATTGCTCCTGGCCCGGATGGAGTTCTCGGGACTTTGCTGACGTAGACAGCGACGTTCGCCCCACCGCAAAAGGGTATCAAATGACGGGGCAGGCCGCTATCCGGTACGGACTACAACATTGGATTCGCCCGGGCAGTTGCCGGATTGCAGAATTTTCACTAAGTCGCTGACCGGCTTACGCCTCCAAGGCTCCGGTGTACACAGCCATACCTACTACGGCGTCAATGCCCTGTGCGTCGAGGCGGTCCACTTCGTCCATCGACTTGATGCCTCCGGCGACAATCAATTTGCGGGTAGTTGCCGACTTAAGCCGGCTGACCACCTCGAAAGGAAAGCCGCTCATCGTGCCTTCCGTGTCGATGTTGGTATAGAGGTAGCCGGAGCAGTACTCTTCGGTTTGCCGCATCATTTCTTCGGGCGTGAGCGAGGTTCCTTCCTTCCATCCCTTGATGGAAACCTTGCCGCCACGCGAATCTACGGCAAAGAGCAACCGCGCCGGAGCGGCGTAGTGGGCCAGGGCCTCCGCCATCTTGAGATCGACGGCACCGTCCTTCAGCAGGGCCGAGCCGATGATCACCTTTTTGGCTCCGGCCTGCAGCATCTTTGATGCGGCTTCGACCGAGCGGATTCCGCCGCCGACCTGCACCGGAAGATGTTCGCAGATGTGATGAATCAGGGAAGTGTTCTCACCCTTACCCATGGCCGCGTCCAGATCGATGAGTTGCACCATCGGATATGGGAGAAAGCGGTCGATCCAGTATTGAAGGTCGTCAAACTCAAGCGCCTTTTTCTCGCCCTGCACAAGCTGGACGACCTTGCCGCCCATCAGATCTATTGAAGGAATAAGCATAACGTTTCCTGAGTACCGTCATTTGTATTGCGATTAGCAGGGAAGCCGTACCGGAATGCCTTCGCCCTGCAATTGCGCTTTCAGTTGCCGCACGTCGTGAATGCCAAAGTGAAAGATGGAAGCAGCGAGAGCCGCATCGGCACATCCGGCTTTGAATACATCAACAAAATGGTCTCCCGAGCCCGCGCCTCCGCTGGCAATGACCGGAATGTTTACGGCCTTGGCCACGGCTGCCGTCAGCGGACAGTCGAATCCGTTGCGGGTTCCGTCGCAATCCATCGATGTCAGCAGAATTTCGCCTGCCCCTCGCGACTCAGCCTCGCGTGCCCAATCGACAGCGTCGCGCCCAGTGGCAATACGCCCTCCGGCGAGATAAACCTCGGACGGAACGGTTCCTGCCGCAGAGACTTCCGCGCCGGGTTTGCGCTTGGCGTCGATGGCGACGATCACTGCCTGCGAGCCGAAGCGTTCGGCGATTTCGGTGATGATCTCAGGGGTCTTGATGGCCGCCGAGTTGATGCTGATCTTATCCGCCCCGGCATCAAAGAGTGCGCCTGCATCGACGAGCGAGCGCACGCCGCCGCCGACGGTGAAAGGCACGAAAAGCTGTCGGGCGGTGCGTCGAACTACATCGATCAGAATCGGGCGAGCATCGCTGGTGGCGGTAATGTCGAGCAACACGATCTCATCGGCACCGCTGATGGCGTGAAGGTTCGCGAGTTCCGCCGGGTCTCCGGCATCAATCAGATCAACGAACTGAACGCCCTTCACCACACGGCCATTGGTCACGTCGAGGCAGGCGATGATTCGCTTGGTAATCCCGGTGCTCATCGCGCTCTCCTCGCGGCAGTATAGGTGCAGAAGTTTTTCAGAATGCGAAGACCGGTGTCGCCGGACTTTTCCGGATGAAACTGTACGCCGAAGACATTATCGCGCTCGACCGCAGCGGCAAAGGTCTCATCATAGCTAGTGACCGCCGAAACTCCATCCACAACCGGCGCGCGATAGGAGTGGGTGAAGTAAACAAAACTCTCGTCGGGCACTCCGTCGAGCAAGCGTGATGGCGTAGCGCTCCCGCTTCGCCGAATCTGATTCCATCCAACATGAGGCACTTTCAGCTTGGTCTGGAAGCGTTCGCATGATCCCTCAAACAGCCCCAGGCCCTTTGTTTCCGGCGACTCAGTCGAACCCGCGAACTGCCACTGCATTCCCACGCAGATGCCGAGGAAGGGAGTACCGCGCTCGATTGCCTCGCTCACCGCATCTCGCACGCCGCTCGAGGCCAGGCGCTCGGTGGTGCAGAAGTGGCCCACGCCGGGAAGCACCAACGCCTCGGCATCGCGCACCTGCTCCGGATCGTCGGTGATGACCGACTCTTCGCCCAGAAACGTGAACGCCTTGCGCACGCTCGTCAGGTTGCCGGCCTTGTAATCGATAAGCGTAATCATTTAAAGAAGTCCCTTGGTCGATGGCAGCATCTCGGCCAGTCGTTGATCTTTGCTGCAAGCCGCACGCAGAGCGCGGGCAAAGGCCTTGAAGAGGGCCTCGATCTTGTGATGATTGGAGCGGCCATACATGGTCTTCAAATGAACGTTGGCGCGTGCTCCGCGCGCGAAGCCTTCGAAGAAGTCGAAGACCAGCTCAGTCTGCAGATCGCCGACAATGCGCACGCGCACTTTCGTGTCCACGACGCAAGCGGCGCGTCCGCTGAGATCAACGGCAGCAATGCCCAGGGTCTCGTCCATAGGCATCAGGAAATATCCGGCGCGCAGAATTCCTTTTTTGTCCCCGAGTGCGCGATCGAATGCTTCACCCAGTGCGATGCCAACGTCTTCGACTGTGTGGTGTTGATCGACATCGAGATCGCCACGGCAGGCCAGTGCCAGATCGAATCCGCCATGGCGAGTGAACAATTCCAGCATGTGATCGAAGAAGCGAATGCCGGTTTCGACCTTGTAAATCCCCGTGCCATCAATGTTGAGCGCCAGAGCGATCTGGGTCTCGGTGGTGATGCGTTCGAGTTCCGTACCTCGGGGCAGAGCTTTGGGCGAAGCCTTGGCTGCGCGGGTCATTGTGCCTCCTTGGCTGCGGGTGTGGGGCGCGGTTGCGCAGAGAATCCGATACTGGCGAGTGCCTCCGGAAGTTCGCGCAACAGGCGCTGCGTCTGTAAGCGGTTTCCGAGGGTGATGCGCACGCATCCGCCGCAGCCAGGATCACTGTTGCGGTCGCGGACCAGGATGCCGCGTTCGCGCATCTGCTGCACAAATGCTTTGCGATAGTCGCCAAAGTAGGCCAGCACAAAGTTTGCCTGCGATGGCCAGTGGGGAATGTTGCGTTCGCGATAAAAGCGTTCCAGGCTGCTGCGGCCTTCCAGAACCTGAGCGATGTAGCTGGCAAGGTATTCGCGATCTTCGAGCGCGGCTGGGAGACAGGTAAGCGCAATGCCATTCACGTTGTAAGGCGAGGCGACGCGGCGCAACATCTTCATCTGTGCGGTAGCGCCAACCAGTGCACCGAGACGGAAGCCCGCGAGCCCGTACGCTTTCGAAAAAGTCCGGCTAACAAACAGATTGTCGATGAGTTCAATCTGATCGATCAGGTTCTCGCCGCCGAAATGAATGTAGGCTTCATCGATCAGTACGGCGGCCTGTGGAGCGGCCTGCAAAATGGCCAATAATTGCTCGTGCGTAGCGACGGCGCCCGTAGGATTATTTGGATTCGCGATACAGATCAGACGAGTTTTCGGCGTGATGGCCTTGAGCAACTCAGCCGCAGGAAATTCGAGGCTCTCCGGAGATTGAACGGTACGAACCACGGCCCCGGTTGCCAGCGCATAGATCTCATACATGCTGAAGGTCGGCACGGCGATCAGGGTTTCGTCTCCCGGTTCCAGGTAGGTTTCGGCAAGCAGGTGAATCGCTTCATCGACTCCGTTGGTCAGCAACACGTGTTCAGGCGCGACTCCTAAATGACGTGCTGCCGCCTGCTCGCCCGGCTCGCGCTCCGGATATCGGTTCAAGGTCTCGGAGGTTATCGAGTGCAGAATTTCGAGCACGCGAGGTGAGCATCCATCCACATTCTCGTTGAAGTCGAGGCGCAATCCATCTCGGCCTCCGAGAGGCGGATGATACTCCTTCAAGGTCTCGACCGTTCGACGTGCGCGCAGCTTAGTCGATTTTGAGCCGGTCATTTCTTCAACCTCAAGGTGACGCTCGCCGCGTGACCTTTCAATCCTTCTGCTTCCGCCAGCAACGTGACGGTAGGCGCGATCTTCTCCAAGCCTTTTCGGCTTGCTTCCTGAATGGTGATGATGCGAACGAAATCCATTACGTTGAGTCCGCCGCGATAGCGCGCCACATTGCCCGTGGGTAGAGTGTGGTTCGGGCCGCTGGCGTAGTCTCCAATCGATTGTGCCGTGTAGTCGCCAAGGAAGATGGAGCCTGCGCACTTGATTTCGTACACGTCTTCGGAAGGTACGCTGACGTGTTCTCCGCCGAGCTCATTCGTCCACTCGATGGCCTGTTTGCGGCTCCGGGCGACCAGGGCTACGCCGCGCGCCGCCAGCGACTGGCGGGCGATCTCGTTTTTCTCCGCCATGGCCGTGGCGTGCTTAATGACCGACTTTGCCAGACGCGTGCTGGCCGTAACGAAGATTGCTAGCGCCTCCGGATCGTGCTCGGCCTGGGCGACCAGGTCGCTGGCAATGAACTCGGCGTTGCCTTCGGTTGCGCAATACACGATCTCTGTCGGTCCGGCCAAAAAGTCGATGCCGCAATCAAAAGCAACCTGTTTTTTAGCCAGCGTGACATAAGTGTTGCCGGGGCCCACGATTTTATTTACGCGAGGGATGCTCTCGGTGCCATAAGCGAATGCTGCAATGGCCTGTGCGCCGCCGATGCGGTAAAACTCCGTGACTCCGATGATGGCCGCAGCAGCGAGTGTCTCCGGCGCTGGACGAGGTGAGGCAACGGCGATGCGCTTTACGCCCGCAACCTGCGCGGGGATTACCGTCATGAGCACCGTCGAGGGCAGGGGATAGCGGCCACCCGGCGCATAGCAGGCCACCGACTCCAGCGGGCGAATGGCCTGTCCAACGCGCAGCCCCGGATGGATTGTACGAATCCACGGACGGGGCAATTGCCATTCGGCGAAGTTGCGAATGTTCTTTGCTGCAGTTTCAATGGCGCGAATGAAGCCGTCGCTCACCATGCCCACCGCCGCCTGTAGCTCTTCGGCAGAGACAAGCATGGACGCACCCTCGGCTAGCCCATCGAGTTGGTGCGCGTAGTCGAGCAGCGCGGCATCCCCACCGCTGCGAACCTTGCTCACAATGCCGGCGACGGTCTTCTCCACCGCCGGATCAAACGATTCGTAGCGATGAGCGAGCGAGGCTACGGCTTGAGCCGCTTCTTCACCACTGAAGAGCTTCATTTACATCACCACCTTGTTCAACGGATATTCGACGATGCCCGTGCCGCCTGCAGCTTTTAGCCGGGGAATCACATCGCGCACAACTGTTTCTTCCAGAATGGTATTTACCGCAACCCATTCGGAGTTGCTGAGCGCTGAAACTGTCGGAGAGTTAAGTGCGGGCAGTACGGCGAGAACAGCCTGCAGATCTTTCTGCTTCACGTTGAGCATCAATCCCACGCGACCCTGAGCAGCAATTGCCCCGGTCAACATCAGCGCGATGTTGTCGATCTTCTGCCGCTTCCACGCATCGGAATAGGCTTTTTTGTTGGCAATGATCTGAGTATTGGATTCGAGCACGGTCTCTACAATGCGCAGACGATTTGCGCGCAACGAGCTTCCGGTCTCGGTCACTTCAACGATGGCATCGGCCAGCATCGGAGGCTTTACTTCGGTAGCGCCCCAACTGAAATCAACCTGCACCGAAACGTTCTTCGAAGCAAAGTAGTTCTTCGTAACCTCGACCAGCTCAGTTGCGATCGTCTTGCCTTCCAGATCCTCGGCTCGATCTACAGGTGAATCTTCGGGCACGGCCAGCACCCACTTCACTTTTCCGCGGCTTTGCTTGGCGTAGATCAAGTCGCAGACGGGTTCCACTTTGCGTCCGCTTTCAACTACCCAGTCAAGGCCCGTGAGGCCGGCGTCCAGAACGCCCTGCTCAACGTATCGCGCCATCTCCTGCGCTCGGATCAACATGCATTCCAGTTCGGGATCGTCAGTGGAGGGAAAATAAGAGCGGCCATTAGCGTAGATCTTGAATCCAGCGGCGGCAAACAATGCGATGGTTGCGTCCTGCAGCGACCCCTTCGGAATGCCAAGGCGAATCTTACCCATTGGAAACCTCCGAGCTGGTCGCGATGGTTATCGGCTTGGTGAAGCAGGAGCGCGTGCCTTCGTGGCAAACCAGGCCATCGCCTTCGACCCGGACCTTGCACAGCACGGTGTCGTTGTCGCAGTCTGTGGCGGCATAGGTCAGGCGCAGGCGGTTTCCGCTGGTCTCGCCCTTCATCCACAGCTTACTGCGGGTGCGGCTGTAAAAGGTAACGTAGCCGGTTTGAAGCGTCTTTACGAGCGCCTCCTGGTTCATGAATCCCACCATGAGAACTTCTCCGTTATCGGCATCTTGAACGATAGCAGGGGCAAGTCCCCCCATTTTTTCGAAATCGATCTGCATTGTTTGTTCCTCGTTTACGACTGGCTGCCTGGTGCATTCAAGCGGAGCGGATCAAAAAGAAAAAACCCGCTGGGCTTAATTGCGCCAGCGGGCCAGTGCTTGGATGATTGCCTTTTACAGGTATCCACGCCCCTCCGCCGACACAATCGCCGTATGGTGATGATGAAGCTCGCGATGATGCAGCAGAGAAGACATTTGCAACAATCCTAAACAGAGTGCAGAGCCAAGGTCAACGGTAAAAAGCAGGAATTTGTGCTGCATTGACAAAGAATTAGCAGAACTGGAGCGATGCTTGCGCCGTATCTCAATGTGTTGCGTCCAATACACTAGATAGAAATAGTGCAGGAAGCGGGGAAGAATGAGCGAAAAGACAGGCGCGGCTGCCATTGAGGCACGCGTCGCCAGCCGTTACTACACCATGGGCGAGGCCACCGTGCGTGCGGTGGATGATGTGAGCTTCACCATCGAACGCGGAGAGTTTGCCGCCTTGCTCGGCCCATCCGGCTCGGGCAAGTCCACGCTGCTGAATCTTTTGGCCGGACTCGACCGCCTGAGTGCCGGCAACATCGTGGTGGACGGACGAGACCTGAGCACCATGGATTCCGAGGCCTTGGCCCGCTATCGTCGATTGACGGTCGGCATGATCTTCCAAAGTTTCAACCTCGTGCCCACCATGACCTTGGCCGACAACATCGAACTCCCTCTTCGCTTTGCGGAAACGCCACGCAGCGAGCGGCGCGGTCGAGTCATGGAATTGCTCGCCAACGTCGGCCTTGCCCAACGCGCCGACCACAAGCCTACGGAACTAAGCGGTGGAGAGCAGCAGCGCGGAGCCATCGCGCGCGCGCTCGCCAATCGTCCTTCCGTGCTGCTGGCCGATGAGCCAACCGGGAATCTGGACAGCCGCAACGGTCAGGAAGTGATGAGGCTGTTGCGTGATCTAAACGAAAAGATGGGGGTGACCGTGCTGATGGTCACACACGATCCGGCACTGGCCACCCGTTACGCGCACAAGTCGCTGCACATGGCAGATGGAAAGCTGGTTTCCACCGTGGAGGCCTTGCAATGATCCGACAGGACCTGATGGAACTCGCCGGCCGTAACATGCGCAATGCGCGGCTCCGTAATCTGCTTACCACCATGGGAATCGCTGTCGGCGTGGCCTCGCTGGTTGCCATGCTTTCACTCGGCATCGGGTTGCAGGGATTCGCCAATCACCAACTGATGAAGTCCGGAATGTTCCAGACCGTTTTCGTCACCAGCAAGCAGGACATCCGTAACCAGGAGGAGAACGCCGACGCAAAGCCGGAAGAATCTCCGACGCTGAACGACGAAGCCCGCACGAAAATTGCGGCGCTCCCGGGAGTAGAAGAGGTTTCTCCCGAGGTGCGCGCCACCGCCGAGGTGGACTTCGGCGACAAGACAAACTTTACCTTGCTCGCCGGCCTTCCTCAGTCGGCGCATGATGAAGAAGCGGTCGAGAAGATGAAGGGCAGGTTCTTCAGTTCCGGCACCGCCGACGAAGTTCTTCTGCAGCGTGATTTCGCGAAAAAATTGGATCCCAATCCCGATTCCGTGTTGGGAAAAACTCTTGTCGTTCGTTACGCCGAACGCCAGACGGGCAGTGATAGCAGCAGCTTCAGCATTGAACGCAAGGAGAAGGCGTTCAAAATCGTAGGGCTTTTGGACGAGGAGCCCTTCGGCGGCATGCGCATGATTAGTCGCGCACGTGTCTTCATGCCAACTCAAACCGCCGAAGCCATGAACCTGATGCAACCGGCCGATACTCAGCAATTAGTTCGCGCCACCTCGGGCGTGCGCACCTACTCCATGCTCACCGCACGAATGAAATCGGCGAGCTACGCGGAGAAAGTCGAGGAGTCGGTCAAGAAGATGAACTACGCCGCCTACTCCTATCTCGATGCCACGAAGAGTATTCGTCGCTTCTTCGCCGTGCTCGACATGTTTCTAGGAATCTTCGGCTCGCTCGCCCTGGCCGTGGCATCGCTGGCGATTGTGAATACGCTGGTGATGGCGGTTCTGGAGCGGCGTCGCGAAATTGGCATTATGAAAGCCCTCGGCGCCAGCGATGGCGATGTGAAAAAGTTATTCTTCGCCGAGGCCGCCACCATGGGTTTAATTGGCGGCGCCATGGGAGTGGCCTTGGGATGGGTGATTGGGCGAGTGATTAACTTTGGCACCAATATTTATCTGCACAGGATGAAGATGCCTGCAGAGAATCTCTGGACCGTGCCGATCTGGCTCGTCATCGGAGCTGTAGGGTTCGCCGTGCTGGTAAGCGTTCTGGCTGGAATTTATCCGGCAGCGCGCGCCGCCAAGCTCGATCCGGTGCAGGCATTGCGATATGAATAAACTATATCGAGACATATAAATGAACTGTCGCGAGGTGAAATGAAGGCTGCAGGTCGTTGGACTACTTTACTTGGATTTTTGTTAGTTTTGGTTTCGATCAGTCATGCCCAGTCCTCCACGGTGGGGCACTCCAAGGTGGAGTGTTCCACGCTGGAGAGCAGGATTCTTGCGCGCGCGGTCCCCTATTGCATCATGCTTCCGCCAAGCTACGCGCAGGACACCGCCCGCCATTATCCGGTCTCCTACTACCTGCACGGCCTGGGAGATGACGAGCAGTCGCTGGTGAACCTTGGCGGATGGTCAATCTATGACCGCTTGATGCGCGAGAAGAAGATTGGTGAGTTTGTGGTAGCCGCTCCAGCGGGCTTCGCGTCGTTTTATATCAATTCCAAAGACGGAAAGTTCCGCTACGAAGATTTCTTCATGCATGAGTTTCTGCCCGCAATGGAAAAGAAATACCGCATTGGCACCACCCGTTCGCAGCGCGGAATCATGGGGGTATCGATGGGCGGATTCGGCGCGATGCACTATGGCTTCAAGTATCCGGAAAAATTTGCCGCCGTCAGCGCAAACATGCCAGCCCTGATAGAGCGCTTACCGCGGGAGCTTCCGCAGGAGACGCAGCAAAGACTCATGAGCGCATTGTTCGGCAATCCGCCCGACACGTCGTTTTATGAAAAAAATTCCGCGTTCTACCTGGAGCGCACGGCGCCTTTGCCTGCGCTCAAGCGAATCACAATCTACTTCGATTGCGGAGAGCATGACCGTTTCGGTTTCAATCTGGGGACGGCAGCGATGGACAAGCTACTCACGCAGCGCGGCATTCCGCACGAAGCACACATCTATCCCGGCGGCCATGACTGGCCATTTGTGCTCGAACATCTGGCGGCGTCGCTGGAAGCGCAGTCGAAGGGTCTTCGGGCAAACTAAGGTAAGAGTCTAGATGCGAACAAAGCGGGTTACCATTCACGACGAGGATCGTGTTTTCGTGCTCACCGGAGCAGGCGTGAGCGCCGAAAGCGGACTGGCAACGTTTCGCGGTTCCGATGGATTATGGGAGGGCGAGCGCATCGAAGATGTCGCATCGCCGCGCGGTTGGCAACACGATCCGGAGCGCGTGTGGCGCTTTTATTCTTTGCGCCGCAAGGCTGCTGCCGAAGCCGAGCCGAATCCCGCACACAATTCGCTGGCAAAGTTGGAAAGCAAACTGGGTAATCGCTTCTTCCTCTGCACTCAGAACGTGGACGATCTGCATGAGCGTGCGGGCTCCCGCAACCTAGTGCACATGCACGGTGAACTCTTTCAGTCCTGCTGCGAACGCTGCGAGCGCGCTCCCTATGTCGATACAAAATTATTCGAGAGCAAAGCCGAACACGATTTCTGCAACTGCGGAGGACGTATCCGCCCGAATATTGTGTGGTTCGGCGAGGTGCCGTTCCACATGGAGCGTATTTTCGAGGAACTGCATCGCTGCACCGTGATGTTGGTCATTGGCACCTCAGGCGTAGTGCAGCCCGCGGCGAGTTTTGTGCATTGGGCCAATGAACGCTACAGCACTGGAGGCGCACCGGTGCGGACCTACTACATTGGTCCTGAGCACCCGGCCAACGCCGCAGCGTTCACGAAGGTGTTCGAGGGACCGGCCGGAGAAGTGTTGCCGCACCTGTTCGATGTGCGGTAGCAGCGCGCGATTCTGAACGGACGTGGCGATGAGGTCATCGACCTTGCCCGCACTAACCTGTTTCGTTGATTTTCCAGAGGGGCGGCCTCCTGCAGCCCCTCTTTTTTCTCGATTAGGCTGTGCCGTGCAGATTGTGGTTGACCTCAAGGTGCATGGCGAACGACAATCAGCTTTCCTGCCAGTTGGTGGGACCCCCCAAAATGCTGATCTATTTATGTGGTGCGATCGAATATTCCCCCGACCATGGCAAAGCCTGGCGGGCCGAGGTCACGCGTTTTCTTCACGAGTTAGGGCATGAGGTTTATGATCCCGCGCTCGATGAGAAAAAAGACCTGACCGAGCAGGAAGTTCGCGAATTTCGCGACTGGAAGCAGACGAACCTCCCCAGGTTCCAGCAGACCATCCGCAAGATCATTCAATATGATTTGGACTGGGTCGAAGAGCGCTGTGACGCGCTGGTCGCCTACTGGGACGAGCATGCCGGCAAAGGCGCTGGCACGCAGGGCGAACTCACCGTGGCATACCGCCGCGGAGTGCCTGTTTATCTGGTGACCAAGCTGCCTGTCGAACAGGTGAGTGGCTGGGTGTTGGGCTGTGCCTCTCATGTGTTTTCAAGCTTTGAAGACCTGCACGAATTCCTGGAGAGGAAGCGCTCCCGCGAACTGGCATTCGCCTGATGGCGCGGGAGATAATTGAGAGTGACTGCTTATTTTGCCGCGCTCAAGATCAGGTCAGAAGGTAAGGCATGACGGAACCGGAACTGAACCCGAAGACTGTTGCCAGCGCGCGTCGCCGCCTCGGTTTCGTGGCTGTGCTGTGGTGGATCGCCGCAGTTGCCGGGACCCTTGGCCTGTTGCAGGGCTTGTCGGCAAGTTGGATACGGATGACGTTCATCGGTATCTCATGGGCGCTCGCATTATTTTTTAGTTACGCGTGGTGGGAAGTGCGTAAGGGGCGGTTGTCAAAATGAATTTTACCAAGGGAAACATTGGCTGGATCGAAGTGGTCTGCGGTCCTATGTTCAGCGGCAAGAGCGAGGAGTTGATCCGCCGGTTACGCCGCGCAGAAATAGCCCGTCAGCGGGTACAGGTTTTCAAGCCGGGAATGGACAGGCGCTACTCGGAAGATCAAATCATCAGCCATAGCGACTTCAAGATTGCCAGCGAGTGCGTGCAGGATGCCAAGGAGATGGAGTCTCGATTGGATCTGCGCAGCGAAGTGATTGGCGTGGACGAAGCCCAGTTCCTCGGTGAAGGGATGATTGATCTTGCCGTGCGACTGGCCGACATGGGCAAGCGCGTCATCATCGCCGGGCTCGACACGGATTATCTCGGACGCCCGTTCCATCCCATGCCGGAGCTGCTTGCGGTAGCCGACGAGATTCAGAAAACTCTGGCGATCTGCATGCAATGCGGCAATCCTGCCAAGCATACGCAGAGGCTGGTGGAGAGCACCGAACTCGTAGTCGTAGGCGCGGCCGGAATGTACGAAGCGCGCTGTCGCCGCTGCTTCGAACCGAATCTAGACAATTTGAACAAGCAGCGCGAATCGGCAACTGCCGCCATGGGACGCGGCGCGATCAAGTAGGCCGACTAACACCGATACGACAAAAGCCCGCGCTTTCAGCGGGCTTTTGTATGGCCGTAAATGCGGAAAAAGTGCCGTGCGCTTCCTTGTCTTTGAATTTTCATCTTGCGGTGCTAGAGTTCAGATTTGAAGGCAAACAAGCTTCTTATGCGAAAACTTTCTTTCTTTCTGCTGATTATCGCGGCGGCCACACTGTTGCCCACGCTTGCCCCGGGTTGGGGTGATGTTGGACATACAACTATTAACCGCGCCGCGGCCGAACGTGTTCCGGCCGACATGCCTCAGTTTCTCAAGGCCGCCTCCAACCACATCGCATGGGATGGACCGGAGCCGGATCGCTGGCGCTCGAATCTGGAGAAGCCGCTAAATGACTCGCAGGCGCCGGATCACTTCATCGATCTCGAATACCTGGACTGGCTCAAGCCTCTCCCGCCCGATCGCTACAAATTCATCCAGGCCGTTTACGAATATCGCACCCAGCATCCTCAGGCCGATGTGCCGCAACCTGAAAAGATCGGATTGCAGCCATACATCACCATCGAAGTGTTCGATCGCCTGAAGGTTGCCTTCCGCGAATATCGTCACGCGCAGGCTGCAGGCCTTCCCACGGCTGATGCTGAGGCCAATGCCATCTTCTACGCCGCGTGGCTTGGTCATTATGTCGGCGATGGCGCGAACCCGATGCACACCTCGATTCAATACAACGGCTGGGTCGGACCGAACCCAAACGGCTACACCACGGCTCACGATGTCCATTCCAAGATGGAAACAGGGTTTGTGAACGCGAATCCCGAGGTCACGCACATCATGGACCTGGCGGGCACGCCGAAGCATCTCGATCATCCATTTGATGATTACATTGCTTACCTGCGTGACTCGCAGTCGAAGATCGAGCGGGCGTACGAGTTGGAGAAGGCTTGCGGTTTCGACGGCAAAGGCACGCCGGAATCCCGCGAGTTCATCCGTCGGCAGCTTAGCCGTGGTTCGCAGATGCTTCTGAACATGTGGTACACCGCATGGGTGGATTCCGCGAAGGACCCCGAGCCGTACCATGGCGAAAAACGTGAGCCGCGTATCTGCAATGCACCCAAACAAAGCAAGGCGGCTCCTGCCGTCGCGAAATAATCATGCCGAAGTTAACTGAGCAACAGATTGAACTATTGCTGAAAGCAGCAGAACTGGCGGTCGAGCGTGCTTATGCGCCGTTCAGTAAATTCCATGTGGGCGCGGCGATTCTCACCCAGAACGGCGAAATCTTCAGCGGCTGCAACGTGGAGAATTCTTCCTTTGGCCTCACCAACTGCGCCGAACGCACTGCCATTTTCACGGCAGTCGCGGCCGGAGCGCTCAGCGCCGAACACGAACTGCTCGCCATCGCCGTAGTCAATCGCGAGGGTGCGGCCTGTTCGCCCTGCGGAGCCTGCCGCCAGGTGATCTTCGAGTTCGGCCCCGAAGCGGTCGTCGTCTACCGTGCCAAGAGTGGCGAGATGGCGCAGACACTAGCAAAAGACCTCCTTCCGGAAGGCTTCCGGCTGCGCTAATCCGTATCCAACAACAAAGAGGCCGCTCACGATTGAGCGGCCTCTTTGCGTGATTGAGTGAACCGCTAGAACCGGCTCTCGAACTCAGTGAAACGATGTTCCAGGCGCCACTGTTCGCGCGCCTTTTCGCTGCCGTTCAGAAACTTCAGGCAGCTCGGGGTGGGAACATTAGCGGGATGATCGCCGGCACACTCCCGCACTGGAACAAATTTATGACCATCGCTCCAGATGCTCGCTCCGGGCAAGAAAGAGTGCTCCAGGCTGGTTCGTACCATTTTCTTCAGCGTGAGGTAGTCAAGTCCCTGATCCAGAACTGCGCGTTCAAATTCACGCGTCATTTCCGAGCGAGATACTCCCTCGTCATCCGTCGCCAGTGCAACCGGAACCCCTGCTTTCAAGTACATTGCCAGCGGGTGCTGTTTTCCCTTGACGCCCAGAATGCCCTCATTGGACGTCAAGCAGATTTCGACCATCACATTCCGGCGGGCCATCACGGCCAGCAGTTCGTGCGGATCTTCCTCGTACATCACGTCGACGCCGTGCCCAATTCGCTCGGCCTTGCCCACCTCAATCGACTCCCGAATATGGGAGCGCAAGCCGTTTGGCGGAACGATGCCGGGCTTCAGTTCTCCGGCATGTAGCGTGAGATGTACGTTCGGGTACAGGCCTTTCAGGTAGTTCACCATCTGCATGTGCAGGTAGAAATCGTGCATGGGAACATACCAATCCTCGGGCTGCACCAAGTTCAGGGACACCACTCGGGGATCGCGGCTCGCCAGCTCAAAGCCCATCAGTAGTTGGGCAAAGACTCCTGCCGGCTTCGAGGCGCGCAATACGGTATAGATATAGCGCACATGTACGGAGCAGCCGCCACGTTGAGTCTCGGGCTCCGTCGCGCAGTGCATCTGCTGATTCTTGCCCTGCTCCATGGCGTCGAGATTCTTGCGCGCGTCCTCAACCAGCGTCGAAAAATCAGCGCCCAGAAGCTTCTGGCGCATCGCATTGAAGTCGGGATCATAGCCAAGCTTTGTGCCTAACGTCGAGGCGCGTCCGTGGTCCGGAGAGACCATCAGTTCCAGGTACTGCACGTTTCCGTCAGCAGCGCGCCGAGTTACTTCGGCGAGAATCTGCGATATGTGGGGTTCGGTGGCCGCATTGAACTTGCCAAAGCTGTCGAAGAAGTGATCGTGCCCGTTCGTCCCCGGCTTCATATCGCGCATTGACCACGCATCGATCACGCTGCTGTACAGTTCCGGATCGCTCAATGCCTGGCGGGCCTCAGTCTGATTGGGTTGGCAGGGTGACTGAGACAGCGCCCACGTCTGGCGATCGATGCATAGTTGCGACTCAGCCGCAAACTGTATCAAGCTTTCCGCATAGACAGCGCCAGTAATGTGATTGTGGAGATCGCCACCCTTGGGCATCTCCTTCAGCATTGCGTACAGCGCGCCTGTATTGCCGCGCGCCTCATTCAGGGCTCTTTCCGTGCGAACCTCGGGTGGTTCCTCTGGGTGGGGTTCGGCCTGCTGTTGTTTTTCCTTGGCAATCTGTGGAGCTGCAGTCGCTGGTCGTGCCGGGGAATTCTTGAACACCTGGATCTGCGACCCAGAGGCACCAACAGTGATAAGGACTCCGAAGAGCAATAAGGACAACTGTCCCGCGCTACGCCGGCGCATGGCTTCCTCCAGGGGCACGGTTAGCCCCTTTGTAAGTGGAACCTTTGAATCATATCGCGGAATGACATTTTGGTCGCGCTTCGAAATCACTTCGACCACCTCTCTAGATTCGCAGGCTTGCAACTTTCGCCCAGACCTTCTACTATCCCCTTTCCCCGTTTCCTACAAAACGCCGTTTTCTGGAGCAGATCACCGTGTCCGAATTGAAAATACTTTTCTCCCGTGAACAAATTGCCGCTCGCGTTGCCGACCTGGGCCAGCAAATTACAAAAGATTTTGCAGGAGAGCCCGTAGTTCTGGTCGGAGTGCTCAAAGGCGCGGCCATATTTCTCAGCGACCTTTCCCGTCAAATCGAGCTGGATTCCACCTTCGACTTCATCGCCGTCTCCAGCTACGGCAACCAGAAGAAGAATAGCGGGGAAGTGAAATTGCTCAAGGACGTCGATTCTTCGATGGAGGGCCGCAACGTAATACTCGTCGAAGACATCCTTGATACCGGACTGACCATGTCCTACCTGAAAAAGATGATCCAGGCGCACCATCCAAAGGCATTCAAAATTGCAGCCCTGCTGGATAAGAAATGCCGCCGCCAGCAGCCCATCTATGCCGATTATGTTGGATTTGAAATTCCTGATGAGTTCGTCGTAGGTTACGGAATGGACTATGCCGAACGTTATCGTAATCTGCCCGATATTTGTGTTGTTCCGTAACGGCGGTGCCCCTGGCTTAGTCGTACACTAGCAGTTGCCAATATATTTAGGCCGTGGTCCGGTCGAAGCAGGTATTTGGATGTCGCAAACTATCAGTTTGAATCCCTCCGCGGAAGCCATTCGCAACGATTGGCACCTGGCGGCAAAACTCATTGACCATACCCTTCTAAAACCGGACGGCACTCGCGAGCAAGTTGCGAAGCTCTGCCGTGAAGCAGCGGAATACGGTTTTTATTCGGTCATGGTGAACCCCTCCAACATCGCCCAGTGCAAAGCTGAATTGCGCGGTACTTCCGTAGTTGTTGGTACCGTCATCGGTTTTCCGCTGGGAGCCACAACCTCCACTTCCAAACTGGCGGAAGCCAGCGATTCCCTGCGCCTCGGCGCCACGGAACTGGACATGGTCATCAACGTTGGCGCGCTCAAGAGCGGCGACCGCGACTTGGTGCAGATGGAGATGCAGTCGCTCGTGCACCTCTGCCACCGCTCCGGTGCTTTGCTCAAGGTCATCATCGAAACTGCTCTGTTGACCACGGAAGAAAAGATACTGATCTGCCAGCTTGCTGCCGCCGTGGAAGTTGATTTTGTGAAAACCTCCACCGGTTTCTCCACTGCCGGAGCCTCCGCCGCCGACGTTTCGCTGATGCGCGGTGTTGTCGGTAACAAGATTGGAGTCAAAGCCGCGGGTGGAATTCGCACCTCCTCCGACCTGCTGACCATGGTCGAGGCCGGAGCTAGCCGCGTCGGCGCCAGCGCCAGTGTAGCCATCGTCAAGGAACTCGGCGCATAGTGAGAAAAACATGCTGAATGCGGGCCTTACCCATCGGGTGCGGCCCGTTTCTTTTTGCTCCCGGTAATCCAGAGTTCAAGAATCTGCTTTGCGTGGAATCGCGCGTGCGATAAGCTCAATTCGTCTCTTGTAAAAATTGTCGGGACGTCGTTTCAAGGTTCGTCCCGGATTGGCCTCACATGCTTTTTGTCGAACTGATTCGCAAAAAGCGCGACGGCAAAGAATTGTCGCGCGAAGCAATTGAATTCATCGTCTCCGGCTATACCTGCAGCGAAATTCCCGACTACCAAGTTTCCGCATTCCTCATGGCCGCGCTGCTTCGCGGGCTCAGCCGCGCGGAAACTGCGGCATTGACCAACGCCATGCTTAACTCCGGCAAGGTGCTCGATTTTTCTGAGATCGCCGGCCACAAGGTCGATAAGCACTCCACCGGAGGCGTAGGAGATAAGACATCGCTGATCCTTGCGCCGATCGTTGCCGCCGGAGGCGTCAGCGTTCCCATGGTCAGCGGTCGCGGATTGGGGCATACAGGAGGCACGCTGGATAAGCTTGAGGCCATTCCCGGCTTCAATGTTCATCTTGAGCTGGACGAGTTCCGCCGCATCCTCGCCAAAGTGGGTTGCGCCATGATCGGCCAGACCGAGGACCTCGCCCCTGCGGATAAAAAGCTCTACGCCTTGCGCGACGTCACCGGGACAGTCGAGAGTCCAAATCTTATCTGTGCGTCCATCATGAGCAAGAAGTTAGCCGAGGGAATCGACGGCCTTGTGCTAGACGTGAAGACCGGCTCAGGCGCCTTCATGAAGAACCCGCAGGACAGCGAGTTCTTGGCCGGTTTGATGGTCGAGACCGGCGAGCGCATGGGTAAAAAAATGGTCGCGCTCATCACCGATATGGACCAGCCTCTGGGACGCTACATCGGAAACGCCCTCGAAGTCGTTGAGTGCGTCGAAATCCTTCGCGGCGAGTTCGCTGGTTCTGAAGATCTTGTCGAACTCACCCTGGAACTATGCGGTTGGATGTTCTATCTCGGAGGCCGCACCGCCGACAAGGACAAGGGACGCGCGCTCGCCCTGGAGATCATCCGCAGCGGCCGCGGCCTTGAGCGATTCCGCGAACTGGTAAGCGAACAAGGCGGCGACGTCCGCATTGTCGACGATCTCGGGTTATTGCCACAGGCCGCACATCGTGAAGACATTCTCTCCCCAGCCAGCGGTTTTGTTGCAGCCATGGAATGCGAGCGCATGGGAATCGCCGGGGTCATCCTCGGCGGCGGCAGGTTCAAAAAGGAAGACACCGTCGATCCTGCCGTGGGCATCGTGCTGCACAAAAAAGTAGGCGACCCGGTCTCCGCCGGAGAGTCGCTCTGCACCGTGCACTACAACTCAGCCGAGCGTTTTGCCGAGGCGAAGCCGGTGATCACCGCAGCCTACTCCATCGCAGGACAAAAGCCGGAACCGCGGCCATTGGTGCAAAAAGTAATTCAGGGCAAGTCTGTTTGATTCAGCTTTGAGAGGAAGTAATGGGACGATTGACTGGAGTACTTGGGCTGGTTTTGATGCTGGGATTTGCCTGGCTTTTTTCCACCAACCGCAAAGCCATTCGCTGGCGTGTCGTTGCCACCGGCATCGGGTTACAGATCCTGTTCGCCATCTTTGTAACCAAGGTGTATTGGGGGCAGATGGCCATCGCCAAGGCTGGCGAAGGCGCAAAACGTCTGCTTGTCTGCTCGTTTGCTGGCTCCCGTTTCGTCTTCGGAGAGGCAGGGGCTCAGAACTCTAATCTCGGATTCATGTTCGCCTTTCAAGTCCTGCCGGCCATCATCTTTATCGCCGCGTTTTTCGCGATACTCTATTACTTCGGCATCATGCAGTTCATCATCCGGATGGTGGCGGTGGTCATGGAAAGAACCATGGGCGCAAGCGGTGCAGAGTCCCTCAACATCGCGGCCTCCATCGTCATGGGACAGACCGAAGCTCCCCTGACGATCCGTCCATTTCTGCCCCGCCTCACCCAGTCAGAGCTCATGGTTGTGATGACCGCAGGCATGGCGCATGTGTCCGGCAGCATCATGGCCGCCTACATCGCAACGGGCGTGGCCCCGGAGCACCTGCTCGCCGCCGTTATCATGACCGCCCCCGGAACTCTGACCATCGCGAAAATGCTGGTGCCCGAGACCGAAGTACCCGAAACCGCTGGCGGAGCCGAATTGCCGAAGGAAGAGCGCGCCAGCAACGTGCTGGAAGCAGCGGCCAAAGGCACGAGCGACGGCCTGGGCCTGGCTCTGAACGTGGCCGCCATGCTGATCTCTTTCCTGGCCATCATCTTTCTCATCAACTCTCTCCTCGGCGGCACTCACAATCTGCTTGCCGCTCACGGAGCCAAATGGTTCCCCGGTAGCCTTGAGAAGATTTTTGGCGTCCTCTTCGCCCCCATTGCCTTTATCATCGGAGTACCGTGGCACGATTGCATTGCCATTGGGAACCTGCTGGGGACGCGCATGGTGTTGAATGAGCTCGTAGCATTTTCCATGCTCGGCGCGCAGAAGGCAGCGCTTGACCCGCGTTCGTTTACCATTGCAACGTTCGCACTTTGTGGTTTTGCCAACTTCAGTTCCATCGGAATCCAGATCGGTGGACTTGGCGCACTCGCACCTTCCCGCCGTGGCGATCTGGCCCGGCTCGGATTCAAAGCGATGATCGCCGGAACCGTGGCCAATCTCATGTCGGCCTGCATTGTGGGAGTCCTGTTATGAGTTCGCACGCAGACGTAAGGCACCTGGCCCTCGATGAGTTCACCCGCGCTGAATCGGCCGCCATGGTGATCCGCATGCAGCTTTCGCAAAAGCCGCATCTCGGAGTCCCCGAGATCGCCGTCGTTCTCGGTTCCGGACTCGGAGCTTTCGGCGATGACCTGAAGGATTCCGTTGTAATTCCGTACGCTGATATTCCGAACTTCCCTCGTTCCACGGCCATCGGACACGCCGGACGCATGGTGGTCGGTAAGGTCGGCAATCTCACGGTCCTCGCCATGCAGGGACGTGTTCATCAGTACGAGGGCTACAGCAGCCGCGAATCAGCTTTTCCCGTGCGAGTGCTTGGCCGCCTCGGAGTGAAAAGTCTGGTCCTCACCAACGCCGCCGGGGGAATCAATTCCGCCTACGCGCAAGGCGCGCTCGTGTTGCTCAGCGATCACATAAACCTGCAGGGCAGCAACCCACTCAACGGACCTAACGACGAACGCTTCGGACAGCGGTTCACCGCCATGGGAGAAGCGTACTCACGCAAGTATCGCGCGATTGCCCAGGAGGCTGCGCGCGAGCTAGGCATCGATTTGCAGGAGGGCGTGTACGCAGCGCTCGCCGGTCCCAGCTACGAAACGCCCGCAGAGATTCGCTACCTGCGCACGATTGGCGCCGATCTGGTCGGCATGTCCACCGTGCCGGAGGTGATTGTTGCGCGGCACATGGGACTCAACGTCCTTGCGATTTCATGCGTCACCAACATGGCTGCTGGATTGTCCGAGGGCGAGATTAATCACGAGGAAGTCTTGGAGACCGGGGCTCGAGTGCGAGGAACATTTCTCGCTCTTCTCACGGCAACCCTCCCCAGAATCGTGACGGCAGGGAACTAACGAAACGGCCCTTCGAGGCCGCTTATTTTTGCAGGGATGTAGGATCATGAAGCCTTATTTCATCGGAGTTGCAGGACCTTCCTGCGCGGGGAAGAGCTATCTTGCAGAGCATCTGGCCGAAAAGCTCGACGCAGCTTTGTTTCATCTCGATTCATATTATCGCGAGCTAAATCATCTCAGCCTTATACAGCGCGCCCACTACAACTTCGACGCTCCTGCCGCGCTCGACTCCGAACTTCTGCTGCAACATGCGCGCCTGCTGCATGACGGTAAAACCATCGCACGCCCCGTGTATGACTTCACTACTCACGCTCGCACCGCCGAAACCCTCGAGTTAAGTCCAAGGCCCTTTGTCATCGTCGAGGGGCTATTCGTACTCTACTGGAAAGAGCTGCGTAAGCTCATAGGAACCACGGCGTTTGTCGATCTCGGCGAGGAAATTTGCCTGGAGCGACGCATCGAGCGCGATATTAGCGAACGAGGCCGTACCCGCGAGAGCGTGCTTGAGCAGTACCACACCACTGTTGCTCCCATGGCCCGGCAATATGTTTACCCTGCACGAGCCCACGCCGATATCGTAGTCACTGGAAATGACAATATCGATCACGAAGTGGATGCTGTGCTGCGTCATGTCAGGCGCGGCGCAGGCACCGGTTCGGGCGCATAACCGTTCCAGCTTCTCGCCGATTTACCGCAATGAAATCTCGCGAGCGTACGCTTGAATGCGACCCACATCTTGGAACTGTCTATGGAGGCGCGTGGTGAAGAACGCGATTGCAGCTCTGGTACTTTCCACCTGCGTGATGTGCGCAGCGCAGCAACCGAAGGCCGCTGCACAGAAGGTACAACTCCCCAGCAGCAAAGTCCTGTTCACCCCCGCGCCTGGTTCTCCGCGCCGCATCAATAGCCTTCCGACGACTGCTTCCGTCTCCCCTGACCAGCGCTACGTAGCCCTGCTCAACGCTGGTTTCGGAACTGCGGAATCGCACCTCGGGCAATCGATTGCGTTGTTGGATCGCACCACCAATCAGCTCACGGACTTTGCCGACGAGCGATTGCGCCCAAAGCTGAAGCAGACCTATTTCTTCGGACTCGCCTTCAGTCCCAGCGGCGATGAACTCTATGCATCCGTGGCCTCGCTGCAGGACTCCGAGGGCCACAAAGAGGGCGACACCGGCAGCGGCATTGCAGTTTATTCGTTCCATAATGGCAAGCTTTCCCCAAGCCGCTTCCTGAAAATTCCGCCGCAGAAGCTGCCTGTAGACAAAAAGTATCCTGTAAAGTCGTCGCTTGCCAAAGGGCTGATGGTCGCCTATCCCGCGGGACTGTGCGTATTGCCCGCCAACGGTGAATTCCCGGAGCGCCTGCTCGTCGCGGGAAACCTGAGCGATCAGGTTTGGCTTATCGATGCAAAATCCGGCGCCATCCTCAGGACCTTTGACGTAAGCGACCCGGGCAACCAATGGATTCCTGCCACCATGCCCTACACGGTCGTTAGCGACGGTCATCAGAAGGCGTGGGTGAGCCTATGGAATACCGCCGCCGTCGCCGAGTTGGATCTCGACAGCGGTACGGTTCACCGCATTGAACTCGACACGCAGAAGGGATCGCCGACTTCATCCGGCCACGCCACGGCCATGCTGTACGAGCCTGCCAGACACACTCTCTACATCACCCTCGCCAATCAGGATGAAGTTGTCGCGCTCGATACCGAAATTTCAAAGGTTGTCTCACGCGTGAACGTGCGCCTGCCCAAACAGCGCGCCGGAGGTGCATATCCCAACGCGCTCGCTCTCGGTGTGCATGGCGACCTTTATGTAGCCGAGGCTGGAACGAATTCCGTTGCAGTCCTGCCGACGGGACCGCACTCCAAACTCTCCAAGCCGTCAGGTTTCGTGCCGACCGAGTATTATCCAACCGCACTCGCCTTTGCGGGAAATGACCTCATCATCGGCAGCGGCAAGGGGAAGGGAACCGGCCCCAATTCGGCTCCCCCGTCCCCAGAATCGAAGAACCCAAAGGAGAAGAAGCATTGGACCTATATCGCGGAACTGACTCACGGCTCCCTGGCGCGTCTCTCTGAAAAGGATATCGCCAGTCAGCTTCCTGCGTACTCCGCCGAAGTGATGCGCAACAACCTCATTGCGGAAAGTGAGCCCAAGCTCGACTTCCGCAACAGCGGCCACGGTCAAAATCCCATCAAGCATGTGATCTACATCATCAAGGAGAACCGAACCTACGATCAGCTCTTTGGCGATCTTGAAGTAGGCGATGGCGATCCCTCGCTGGTCATGTTCGGCGAGGAGATCACTCCCAATCACCACAAGCTCGCGCGCCAGTTCGGTGTGCTCGACAACTTCTACGATTCCGGCGAAATCAGCGGCAACGGACATGTCTGGTCCACCGCCGCCATCACCAGCGACTATACGGAAAAAATCTGGCCTATTAACTATCGCAACGCGCAGCGCGGGTATGACTTCGAAGGCCTCGTCAATGGCGAGTTTCCACTCAAGCAGCACATGGCCGACGTCGATGAACCTGCCACCGGATATCTCTGGGCGAATGCCGCACGCACCCACCTCAGCTATCGTCATTACGGAGAATTCGTAAATACCGAGTGGTGTGTCGAATCCGCGGAAGTGAACTCGCCTGCATCCACCGGAACCACGACCTCGCCGTGTCAGCGAAAGTCGGTTGCGGAGGGTGAGCCGCTGCCGCCGAGCGTCGGTACAACTCCAGGTAAGCCGAGCCCGTGGCCGTGGCCCGTTCCGCTCATCGCACGAAATGTGCCAACCAAGCCAGAACTGATCGGCCACTTCGATCCCAACTTCGCCGACTTCCGCCTCGATTACCCAGACCAGCTTCGCGCCGACGAATTCCTCCGCGAGTTCAAGGGGTTTGTCACCGCCCATGACAAGCACGATGCCGCGCACGAGTTGCCGAATCTCGTGATCATGCGATTGCCAAATGATCACACCTACGGAGCGCGTGCCGGAATGCCCACTCCGCAAGCGCAACTCAAGGACAACGACCTCGCGCTCGGTCGCGTAGCCGAGGCGGTTTCGCATTCCCCTTACTGGGACGACACCGCCATTCTCGTGCTCGAAGACGATGGACAGAATGGCCCCGACCACGTGGATGCTCACCGCTCCATAGCCTTGCTCATCAGCAAGTACGCGCCTCGCGGCCCCGCGCCTCTGGTGGAGCACGGCTTCTACACCACGGTTCACGTGCTTCGCACCATCGAAGACCTGTTGGGAATGCCGCCCATGAGCCACAACGATGCGCAGGTCGCGCCCATTGTTCGGCAGTTCGCTGGCAAGGGCGATCAGCCTGCTTTTGACGCCGACCGCCGTCACGAGAACGATGGCAGTCTCTACGAGACCAACGCCCCTGACACCAACGACGCCAAGCAGAGCGCGATGCTCGATTTCAGCACGGAAGACAAAGCGGACGCCGTCAAACTCAACGCGATCCTGTGGCGCGCGACAATGGGCAAGAAACGCATGCCCAAGCCGAGGCACACGATCTTCCCCGCATCCAAGGAATCCGATAACGATTAAGAGGAGCTAGTTTTCAGCCCAGTCAGGCCCGCGTGGGTGGCACTTCTGGCAGTTGTTAAGCGGGGAGGCAACTTTGCCATGACATGCCCCGCAGCGTCGACCCTTAAGAATAGAGTACATCGTGAAGCTGACCTCACCCTTCTTCGCTGTCGGGAATATCTCGGGATGACAAAGCTCACAGCCATTCCAGATGGAATGCTTCTCGTGGGAAAAGTTGATTGGGTTCACCCAGGAAAGTCCTGCTTTGATGGAAAAGTCTTCTCTGTTCTGAATCCGCGCTTTCTTCGCTGAAAGACCATCAAGAAAATCGATCGGCTTGATGACGCCGGATTTCTCTGCCGCCTCCCAATCTACGCCATAGTTGGCTGCAGGTAACTTCGCGGCAAAGGCATTGTATTCGTACTTCCTCCCGCCCTTCTTGCCCGTGAAGTGGCACCGGGCGCACTGTTTGTGGTTCGCCCCATCGGCATCGGCGGAACACGATGCAAAGATTGTTTTGCCTTCGATTACCCTCTTCCCATCGTGACACGCCCCGCAGTGGAACCCTTCGCGGTTCGTGCTCGCGCTGATCCCCGTGGTATTTGCGCGCATCGCGAAGCCGACATCGACATGACAAAGTCGGCACGTATATTTGGAGCGGTGAAGCCAATGATCAAATACAACCGGTCCCGGGCTGGATGCGACGTGACTCTGCAATATCACTCTGCCGTACGCAGACGGCTCTGGCGGTGCCTTGGGCAGATAAATCTGGGCTGAAGCGTAACTTCCAAGCAACAGAACCGCAAAGGCAAGCACGATCAGGAAAATTGAGCGTTCATTTCTTCTCGTTCTTTTTCGACTCGAGCACATACGCATATAGGCCCCGGCACATTCGTAATCTTCCCATGTAAACTTTCTTTCGCGTTTCGTCGAGCTTTTCAATCTGTGGCATCAATGCGTCGCACTTCTGTACGAGCGCCGTGAGCTCATCGATCGAAAAGATCATGGCGTCCTGTGTCTTCGAGCAAACGTCGTCAAATTCCTTTTGCCATCCCTCCTGAGCCGAAGCCGCCGCCTCCGCCGCGGGGAGAGCGGCGCCGGTCGCGCGAACCTCGCACAGACCAGCGAACCCAACCAGTACCAGCACTACAGCGATATTTTTCCTCGTCAGCATGCATGCCTCGCTTTCGGCTATACCGGTTTGGAATGGCATCGCTGGCAATCTGTCAACGGGAACGCCACTGTGGTGTGGCACGCACCGCACGATTTCCCTTCGGATATGTCAACCATCGTGTATTTCCTGGAACCCTTCTTTACGCCCATGAAGATTTCGGGGTGGCAGAGTTCGCATCCATTCCACACCGTGTGTTTCTTGTGCGAGAAGATAATCTCCGGCATTCCGTCGAGCTTCGGATCGAGTGCAAAATCTTTTTGTACGGAAAGAGACTTCCTCTGCACGGAGACGCCTTCCAGGAACGCGACCGGATGGATCAATCCAAGTTCCTCGGCCTTTTCCCAGTCCAGTCCATTTCCAAAGCGCTCCTTCGGAAGCGATGCACTGAACCGGAAGAAGTCATAATCGCCCGCCACCTTTTTCCCGTAGGAGTGGCACCGTTCGCATCTCTTGCGATCGTCGAACGTCGCCTTCCTGGAGCAGGACTCAAAGATCGGTTTTCCGTCCGAGACCATCTTGCCGTTATGACACGTGCCGCAGTAGTACCCTCGCGCGTTGTCCGCCGCATTGATGCCGGTAGCTCCTGTCTTCATTGCGAAGCCAATGTCCACATGGCACACTCTGCACGTATATTTTGAGCGATGCATCCAATGTTCAAAGACCACGGGGGCAAGATCGGTTTTAGTGGAGAAGTTGTTGATCACAACCCGGCCGTACTCATAGGGAAGTGGCCGTGCCTTCTTGGTGCCTGTTTGGGATAGGGTTTGACAGCAGAAAAATAACAGAATAGACACAAGGGGAACGAGCCTTCTTCCGCTCATCGAGAACCTCCTCCCGATTGCACTGCTCACATTACGTCTACTTTTTCCGGTCCGCCCGGCTGCTCCCGTTCGAGCAAACCTATTGCCGGGAACTTCCAGCCACGACACGAATGCAGTTGAGCATTACCTGCCTAACTTCATAGTCTTGCAGTGACTGTGGTCACCTTTCCCCGTGATATTCGAGGGCACGACGTCGTCCGACGCGGACAAAAAACGGGTTCGCGCTGTTTGCGCCAACCCGTGTAATGCTTCTCATGCTGCGGGACCTAAAAGTGATAACGCATTCCTAACTGAATTTCGCGCTCGCGATATACCGTGTTCGCCGCCGCCGTCGGAGTGCCAAAGCCGGAGTAGTACTCCAGCGTGTCGTTATACACGCTGTAGAAACTATCGCTACGGTCGGTAACAATCTGGTGATTGAGCAGATTGAACGCCTCTGCGAGAAACTCAAGGTTCTGCCGCTCCCCGAAGTAAATGCGACGCGAGAGCCGCAGATCGACGTTGTAAAGATTGCCGTAGCGGAAAGTGTTGCGTCCCAGAAATGGCAATCGCGTTTGGCCGCCGGTCCCCATAAAACCAAGGCATCCTTCGCACGTGGTGATCGGAGCTTCGCCATCCACGTAATCGCTGAACGGTTTCCCCGTAGCAATATGGACGATGGGTGCAATCGTCCAATGATCCAGCGCGGCGTGCAAAACGCCATTCACTTCCCTGACCCCACGCGGCACCAGAGGGTCGCGGGACTCACGAAACACTCGGGGCGACCAGTGCAGGCTCGCCGTCATCCGATGGCGCACGTCGTAATTTGATGTGCCGTAATCGGGATGCGCGACGTAGTGAGGAGTGCCGTCGTAGAGATACGTGAATGGAATAGGGCTCAGCGTATTGTTGTAGGCCGTGAATGCATTGGAGTTCTGGTTGTAGTCCAGCGCGTGCGACCACGTGTAGTTAAGTCTGAAGCTGAGTCCGGCGTTCATCGTCCGATTCAATTGCAGCGCCAGCGCATTGTAGGAAGAGTTCACGTTGGAGCGAATCTCCGTGACCGTCTGGAAATTCGGGTTCACCCGTCCAGTAAATACGGGGACGGTCAGTGTGTGTCCATTGTAAGGTCCGGCGATGCCGTTGTAGTAGTCCGGAGCAAAGGTGTAAGTCACGTTCTTGCGGCTGTTCGCATCCAGATTCGTATCGATGAAGTTTGGCAGCTCGCGCCCCAGGCTCAACAGGTACGACGCTGAGATCACCGTATTGCGGGCGATCTGTCGCTCCAGTATCAGGTCGGCCTGGTGAATCTGCGGATTCTGCATGTTGCGCGAGAACACCGCAACGTCTCCGCCCTGCGTTGCCGTGTATGGATCAGCCGAATAGACATTCGGAAACACTGGCCCGACCAGAGAGCAATAGCTCGTCACTCCATAGCAAAAACTGTAGTTGCGCTGCGCCGCCTGTGTACCGGTGTTTGTAATCGCCGATGAGATCGTGGAGTTGCTGATGCGTCCATAGTAAATGCCGTATCCTCCGCGCAACGCACTCTTGCCATCACCCATCACGTCCCATGCAAAGCCGACGCGGGGACCAAAGTTGTTTGCGTCCGAGGGAAACGATTTCGTAGCCGCCAGTGCCGGGTTTGGAGTCTGCGGACCGGGCAGTCCCTCATTCTCATAGCGCATCCCAAAACTCAAGGTCAGTCGCCGCAGCACGCGCCAGTCGTCCTGCAGAAAGACTGCGCCGTCGAAAGTATGAAAGGTGAACGCAGGAGTTCCAAACCCCTGTGTGTAGCTGGAATAACCACGGAATGGCTTCGCCTCCGTAACAGAGTTTGGGTGCTGCCACTGGTACAGATCGGCCATGAAATAGTTTCGATACGTGTAGTTATAGCTGCCATTTGCGGCGCGAAGATTGTTCATCTCATCCTGCACGCCGCTCGCATCGAAGCCGAACTTCAGCACGTGCCTGCCGTGCATCCACGTCATTGATTCCGCAAGTTGATGGCGATATTCATCAGGCAGCGCGCGCCGCGGCATCGTGGTGGGAGTTCCAAACGTAAACCCCGTGGAGGAAGAGAGCACCGCGACCGACGGAGCGAATCCGCTCGGCCCAACCGGTTCACCGGGTGCGGGCCGCTGCGGGCCCTGGAATTCAAAATCGCGTCCCCACGAGTAGCGCAACTCACTGGTGGTGTGATTTCCCAGGATCGAAGTAAGCCGCGCGGTCAACATGTCCACCTTCACGCCGTCGAACCCAAAGCTGGCGATTCCGCGCCTCACCACCGGCGCGCTTTGTACGCCTGCGGGTGAATTCCACCTCATGCGATTAAAGCTGAGCGCAAGTGAATGATGCGATGTGAGGTGATAATCCAGTTTGGTAAACATGATCTGGTGATCTGCGGTTCTAGGCACCGTCCCCAGCAGGTTTGCCAGGTAATCGGTCCCCGCCTGAAAGGCTGCAATCGCCGCCGTATCCGTACTGCCAACAGGCATTACCTTTTTCAGCAGAGTGTTCAATTCGTCGCTGCTGCAAACTCGCACCAGCGATTGATTAGTGGCGCTCAGTTTTCCAAAATGCGTTTTCGTCACGCACGGTGGGGCGAACAAACTATTGGGATGAGCCGCTGCCGCAATTCCGGGATAGTCGCGCCGTTGTGCATCGGCCGTCACGAAAAAGAACAACTTGTCCCTTAAGATTGGCCCACCTGCCGAGGCCCCAAACTGCTGGCGGCGATCCAGGGGCTTGATCTTCCGGGTCGTCCAGCTTCCATTTTCCTCGCGCAGCGGAACCACCGTGAAGGCATTCGTCGCGCCGAGTTCGTTGTCGCGGATGTAGTAAAAAGCCTGACCGTGCAGGTTATTCCCGCCACTACGAGTCACGGAGTTCACCACTGCTCCGGCGGCGCGCCCATACTCGGCAGAGAAGTTCGACGTATTCACCTGGAACTCGCGCACTGATGCCTGGCTGATCACATAGCTGATGCGCGTGCGCCCGCGCTCTTCGCTGAAGAAGGCCTGATTGTTGTCGCCTCCATCCACGGTGCTGTTGTTCAGCAGTCCGCTGATGCCGCGAAAGCTGATAAGGCCGAAGTTTCCATCGAGTGTGGCCCCCGGCGTCAGCAGCGCAAAGTTGGACCAGCGGCGTCCATTGATGGGCAGGTTATCGATTGCCGCCAGATTGATGTTGGACGCGAAATCCGGCTGCGCCGTATTCACCGCCGGAGCCTCGGCATGCACCTCTACGATCTCATGCTCGCCAGCAACGGCCAACGAGATCTCCACTTCGGTGACGCGTCCCACCTCCACCATTACGTGCAGCATCTGGAAATCGGCGAACCCGTTGCTTTCGGCGCGCAGCGAGTAGTCGCCAGGCCGGAGTTCCCCGATCCGGAACACCCCGTTCGTGCCGGTTCGCGCCTCCCACCCTTCCCCCGTGTCCACATTTTTCAAAATGACGCGCGCTCCAGGGACGATGGCGTGGTGTACATCCCAGGCCGAACCTGCAACGGCTCCGGAAAGCGAACTTTGCGCAATTCCTAAACAGGAAAGCAAATTGATGCAGAAAGCAATGAGCAGAAAACCGCGGACTCTGAACACGAAAACCTTCCAAACAGGGATTGCCCAACAATGGCCGTACATTGCGCTGAAGATAGGGATTTGTTTCGGTTAACGGGCTGATTACAGCATCTTTTTTCGTCAGAGTCACGACTGAAAACATTGCCTCAAGCTATTTTGAGTGCAATGCCGCGAACGTTGGTGCGGCCTTCGAAAATGCCATCACGAGCAACGCCGCTGAATTCGGCATCGCGGCTCGTGATAGCCTTATTTCAGTGCTTCTGCCGCGGTGGTTACTTTCGTTTCCCGCACCATGAGGCGCAGCTTTCCGTATGGGCCGCATTCACGTTCTCTCCGAACATGTCGCAAACAAAATCGCCGCCGGCGAAGTGGTGGAACGTCCGGCTTCGGTCGTCAAGGAATTGATTGAAAATTCCTTGGACGCCGGAGCCACACGAGTCCGCGTTGACGTCGAAGCCGGTGGCCGCAAGCTCATCCACGTCACCGACAATGGTTGCGGGATGGTGCGCGACGATGCATTGCTCGCCTTCGAGCGCCACGCCACCAGCAAACTGAAAAACGACCAGGACCTGCTCTCCATCGCGACCCTCGGTTTCCGTGGAGAGGCACTGCCCTCCATCGCCTCCGTAAGTCGCCTGCGCCTTGAGACCCGTGACGCCGCCGAGGCCGGCGGCACCGTCGTCGAGATCGCAGGCGGACGCATTCTCACCGTCGAAGAGGCTGGCCTGCCCGCCGGAACTTCCATCAGTATTCGCGATCTTTTCTTCAACACTCCCGCGCGCCGGAAATTTCTCAAGGCGGAGTCCACCGAGCTTTCGCACATCGCTTCGCTGGTCACCCATTACGCGCTGGCCCATCCGGAGATGCATTGGGAGTTGCACTCTGCCACCAACGCAATTCTGGTCGCGCCGCCCGTAGCCACTCATTCCGAGCGCATCTACCAGGTGTTCGGAAAAGATACGCTCGACGAGCTCATCCCATTGGCCGCGCAGATTCCGCTTGAACGCGTAGGATTACCGGAGCCGCCGCCCTGGCTCCGCGAGCCGGATTACGAGCCGGCAACTCCCGGCGATGTTCGCATTCACGGATTCACCAGCAAGCCTGAGATCCAGAAGCTGAACCGCAACTCCATCTTCATCTTCGTCAACGGACGGCTCATTCGCGACAAGGTGGTCATGCACGGCATTCTGGAGGCTTACCGCAACATCATCCCTCCCACCGTCTATCCGGTCGTGCTGCTCTTTCTGGAGATGCCCTGCAGCGAAGTCGATGTCAACGTGCATCCCTCGAAGACCGAGGTCCGCTTCCGCCAGCAAAGCTTCATCCACGACTTCGTTCGCGACGGGGTACGCTCCTCGCTGATGGCGGCTCGCCCCGCTCCGGCCTTCACCGGAGAAATTCACGCCGGCCCCTCGGCACGAGTCGCACTCACGCCCGCCCTCCCAGGAAACGCCGACGAAGCTGCCCTGCCAGCAGACGGCTCGCAGTCCGACGGTGATGGTGCAGCCTTTTCTCTGATCTACCAGTCGGTCCCCGCGCGCAATGAGGCATTGCCTTTCACCGGTTCCATCGCTGTTCAGGGCAACGGAGCCATCGGCGCCGCCAAGGTCGCGCCCCAAGGCTTCGGTGCGCCATCAGCAACCGAGGATCCGCAGGAAGCAGTCCCTGAACCCGCATCGTCCTGTGCTCTGCCTCTCGATGGCATCGACGATGCCATGGATCTCTCCATGCTCGGCACCCTCAAGCCCCTTGGCCAGATCCGCGACTCGTTTATCCTCGCCACCAACCCGCAGGGGCTCTGGATCATCGACCAGCACGTCGCCCACGAGCGCGTTCTCTTCGAAAAAATTCTCGCCGAGCGCGCCAGCCGCCAGGTCGAAGCGCAGCGTCTCCTCATGCCGATCATTGTGGAGTTAAAACCCGCGCAGCAGGCGATTTTCAGCGACATTGCCGAGGAACTTCGGCGCAACGGCTTTGAGGCCGAGCCCTTCGGCATTCGCACCATCGCCATCCAATCGGCCCCTGCTGGAATCACAGCCGACGATGTGGCCGACATGTTACAAGAATTGCTGGAGCAGCTTGAGTACGAGGAACAGGTGTTGAATCTGGAGAAGATTCGCACCCGCATCGCCGCCTCCATTGCTTGTCACGCCGCAATCAAGGTGAATATGCCCTTGGACACCGCCAAAATGGAGTGGTTATTGGCGGAGTTGGCAAAAACACAGTATCCAATGAGTTGTCCTCACGGCAGACCCGTCGTGCTGCGGTATTCTGTAAAGGACATTCAGAAAGCCTTTAAGCGAATCTAAGCGATCCGCGCGCCAGCTACAGGCGAATGCGGTCGTACCCTTTCAGTAGGTAGGAATGATAGAGCAGGAATTGCGCGAGTTACGCGACGCCAAGTGGCGCACCAACGGCCAACCAATCCGGACGCAAGATGACGCGCGCGAATTTGTCGAAAGCGTCGGCTTTTGCCTTATGTACCCGTTGCGTCCCGTCGTACTGGTCCCCACGTTCATCGGAGCCTGGGCCGGCACCAACGAGAACCTTCCCACATGGCAGCACGCCTTTGCCGACCCCCGCGCCAAGGACGCCACCGAAGTCATGGTGCGCACCCTGCGCCAGAAATTTGCTTTTGAGGCGCCATTATTCGGCGACACGGATTTCCTTGTTTCCGCCTCAGTCTTCCCGTACTTCTACGGCCTCGTAGGCGACCGCAACCCGCGTGCCCCCATCAAGACCGGCACTCGCTCGGAGTATTCTCCGCTCGCGGCCCACGTCTTTCAGGTCATTCAGAAGGAAGGGCCGATCACCAAGAACCGCATGCGCGAAATCCTCGGGGGAGAGCTCTCCGAAGCCGCCATTGACCGCGCTCTGGCCGAACTCTCGATGAAACTGCGCATCACCCGCGTCGATTACCGCGCCGAGCAGGGAGCCTATTGGGACGTTCTGCTGCGCTGGTGTCCAGACGAAGTGCGCGAAGGTATGAACATGTCCATCGCCGAGGCACTCACGGCGCTGGTCTCGAAATACATCGAATGCGTCGTCGCCGCCGAGCAAATTGAAGTGGAGGAGTTTTTCAGCACCTTCATCGGCCGCGGCCGCGTGCGCGAAGCCATCAACGCCTTGCTGGCCGCCCGCGAGTTCCAATTCACTCACGTCGGTTCGCGTTCCATGCTGCACATCCCGCCGCCCAAGCCAGTCATGGCCACGCCGCGGAAGTTGGTGCGCCCCGGTCAGCCCATCGCCCGGCGTCCCCGCAGCGGAAACGTTCCGCGTCCGCTCACAGCGACGCCCCCCAAGGCATCGCCTCAACCTCAAAAGCCGGAGGACGCACCCAATCCGCCGGATTCCAAAAAAGAATGAGCGAATACTCTCCTAAACTCGTGATCGCTATCGATGGCCCAGCCGGAGCAGGCAAAAGCACCATTGCCGCCCGGCTGGCCAAGACTCTTGGCTACATCAACCTCGAATCCGGTGCCATGTACCGCGCGCTTGCCCTGAAATCAATCGAGGCCGGAGTCCCGGTAGGCGACGGCCCGGCGCTACTCGCCCTTGCGAACCAATCCACCATCGAGTTGCAGCCCACGCCAGAAGGGAACCGCGTGCTGCTGGATAAGCGCGATGTTTCGGCCCGCATCCGCGAGCGCGACGTGACCGACGCCGCATCCCGCATCTCCACCCACCCACCCGTGCGCGAGTGGATGGTCAGCCGTCAGCGCGAAATGGGAGTCAACGGCGGAGTCATCATGGAAGGCCGCGACATCGGAACTGTCGTCTTCCCCCACGCCGACGTTAAAATCTATCTCGAAGCCGACCCCAGCATCCGCGAGGGCCGTCGAGTCACCCAGGCCAACGCCCAGGATGATCCAGCACGAGCCGAAAAGCTGAAGCAGGATCTCCGCGAACGCGACCGCCGGGACTCCACCCGCGCCGCCGCTCCGCTCAAACCCGCCGCCGACGCAATCATCGTCGATTCCAGCGCCCTGACCATAGAAGAGGTCATTGCCCGCGCCGAGCAGATTGTCGCCGAGCGACTAAAACAGCACAGCCACTAAAGAGACAGCCGCTGAGCGTCAGCCGCTAGAGGTGGCCCCAAGAGGAAGAAGGGTCACCCTGAGCGTCAGCGAAGGGCCCCGCGCCTTGCAACTATTCCGTACCGCTTAAAGCTTTTCAGCCGTGCGCCCTCCAGCCTGTGGATAACTTTCCTGATGTGATTCAAAGCGCAACACCTGTAACGAAATCCATCACCTCGCTCGCCTAGGCTCCTAAGTCGTTGATTCCACGTATTTCTGCTGCCCAAACAAACCCTTCGCAACTCCCTCCCCTGTTGTGAATCGCAACACAAGCGCCCGCTTCAGATTTCCGTGCTCTTCGCC
>WNGR01001978.1_pt1 | contig 40627 bp, 52 predicted proteins | sample 5407581 | NCBI WGS metagenome assembly WNGR01 (sample SAMN13153383, study PRJNA577476) | soil metagenome | isolation source: 80 cm soil or saprolite under Garry oak tree replicate 2 | place: USA:California | collected 2016-06-15 | reverse complement strand
CTTTGCCTGACTTTCTTTGACTGAAACATGACTTTGTTAGTCAATGAAAAGTCACAAAATACTACCTCAAGTCCTGGTTTAGTCGATCAATTATACATGACTTTGGCCAGACTTTTAACTGACTTTCTTTTTTACTGAGGGTCATGTGTCAGACCATTTCATTCCCTATGCCCTCCACCACACTTGTCTTCAATTTAATGTTCCGCAACTTTTGTGGCTCTTTACCTTCTCCAACATCTTGAGGTATGCTCCCCTGCTTCTAAGGGTTCTTCTGGGCACTGGTTATTTATTTCAGCTTTCATGCCAGCCTCAAGATCATCTGCGATGACAAGTCATTGTGCGTCAGACCATTTCATTCCCTATGCCCTCCACTGCACTTGTCTTCAATGTTCTGCAACTTTTGTGGCTCTTTACCTTCTCCAACATCTTGAGGTATGCTCCCCTGCATCTAAGGGTTCTTCTGGGCACTGGTTATTTATTTCAGCTTTCATGCCAGCCTCAAGATCATCTGCAATGACAAGTCATTGTGCATTGGACCATTTCATCCCTATGCCAGTACCGCACTCATCTTCAACCTTCTGCAACTTTTGCAGCTTTTTACCTTTTCCAACATCTTGAGGTGCACTTCCCTGCTACTAAGGGTTCTTCTGGGCCAGCCATGGATCAGCAATGGCTTACATAATTCATGGGTGAGCTGATGGTGAGATTCTCCCATGACTCATGGGCAGCTGATGTTGGCCAACATTGAAGATTCTTCCATATTTCATGGGCCAGCCAACATCAGGTGGTGGAGCAAAAAACATTGGAGCATAGAAAGTTCAGGTTGGTTCAAAAATCATTTCCAAACTCCCCTGCACTGATCTGACTACTTAGACACTGCTGGTTCAAAATAGATGCAATTCCACAAAAGGTTAGGAAGATACCTCCTCCACTAACCTGTTCAAACCAATAGCACACCACTGGTCAGACAATAACACATCTCCACACTCTGAGTTAAGACATGCCCCTGGTCTGACTGGTAGTGATACAAGCCATCAGACCAGGATGGAGGAGTGGACACCCACTTGTCTGAGCCTAAAGATGCCCCCTGGTCTGACCAGTCCTGTGCAGGGGTCAGACCAGGAGGGAGGAGTGGATACCCACTCATCTGAGTTCAGACATGCCCCTGGTCTGACTGGTAGTGGTGCAAGTCATCAGACCAGGATGGAGGAGTGGACACCCACTTGTCTAAGTCCAAAGATGCCCCCTGGTCTGACCAGTCCTGTGCAGGGGCCAGACCGGGATGGAGGAGTGGATACCCACTCATCTGAGTCCAGACATGCCCCTGGTCTGACTGGTAGTGGTGCAAGTCATCGGACCAGGATGAAGGAGTGGACACCCACTTATCTGAGTCCAAAGATGCCCCCTGGTCCAACCAGTCCTGTGCAGGGGCCAGACCAGGATGGAGGAGTGGAGACCCACTCATCTGAGTCCAGACATGCCCCTGGTCCAACTGGTAGTGGTGCGAGCCATTGGACCAGGATGGAGGAGTGGACACCCACTTGTCTGAGTCCAGAGATGCCCCCTGGTCCGACCAGTCCTGTGCAGGGGTCAGAACAGGATGAAGGAGTGGTTACCCACTCATCTGAGTGCAGACATGCCCCTGGTCTGACCAGTAGTGGTGCAAGCCATTGGACCAGGATGGAGGAGTGACACCCACTTGTCTGAGTCCAGAGATGCCCCCTAGTCTAACCAGTCCTGTGCAGGGGTCAGACCAGGATGGAGGAGTGGTTACCCACTTGTCTGAGTGCAGACATGCCCCTGGTCTGACCAGTAGTGATGCAAGCCATTGGACCAGGATTGTTATGTCCCAGAACCGTTCTATTTATTTTTCTTATTTTACCCATGCTTAACCTTTTCTCTGCAACTCATGGTGACTCACAGGCTTGACTCATGTGACCACCTACTATACAGACTTGTGACTTGGTATGTTTCCATGTCTCTATTGTTGTCGTGACCCATTGTTCCATGTGACCTATTATCACATGTGACGGACTATTGTTGACATGACTCTATTGTTCTGCTGTGGACTGTGCAGGTGACATCATAGGCTTTACTTGGACTTCTTATTGTTCCTTGTGACCTATTGTACTTGTGACGCCATTGTTCATGTGACATCTATTGTACTTGTTACTTATTGTTCTCCAGTACTCTAAGTAACTTGTGTCTTTGGCCCTACAGCCTTAGACTTGACTTCTTGTATTCTACAGTACAGAACAACAGAGTCTTTCCCATCCATCCCCCATCTGATCCGTTCAAAGTATTCCTCTTGTTCTTGACGAACTTGAGGGTTACTACTTCTCATCAGGAACTGCCTAAGTCCCCATTGGACTTAGCACTCAGAACCCATGTGACCAATCTTATTGTTTTGTCAGTTGGACTAGTGACCTTTGCCCAAGTCAGGTGAACATCCCTACCATGACATAACATTAAGTCAAGTCTATTGAACACTAGTCAAACTGCCTGCAAAAAGAAGATACATGCAGTCAAGAAGTGTAGTTCAGTTCAAACCCTTTATTATCGAAAGGAGAACAGAAGAGGAACTACCCCAACATGTCAAGGGAGCTGCTACCTGGTGTGAGATTGACGATGAGGAAGGATATTGGGTATTTGACACCCTAGGACAAAACTATCTCACCATCAAGTATGAAGAATCAACAAAACAGTGGTATTTTGTAGGACAAGATTCCAGATCAGGAAATTGGGTCGCTACCCAACCAGTACCTACAAGTTACCAGCTAGGAAGACAATCGATTCGGCCCATAAGAAGCATCACAGGAATAAACATTGACAATTCAGAGGCCAACAGACATACACAAAGTTCCTTCAACAAGACCGGCATATCACAAAGTTTGGCACAGACCATGTCTATGACACAGACATCGACAGCAACAGCCCTCACACTGGTGGGAATGAGGAACCCAACCCAGTCACAGTCCTTTTTCACTAAACCAAGCATGGGAAAAAGTGGACCAGGAGGGAAACCACCAGGAGGTGGAGGCACTGGCCCACCAGGTGGCAGTGGTGGAGGAGGTGGACCCCCGGGAGGTGCCAGTGGAGGCGGAGGTAATGGAAAGTTGGGGGGAAACCCTCCTTCTGATTTCAATGGGAATTGTGCCCTAGTGGGCATTCATCAACAAGTTCAACCTTTACCACCTGTCTAACATTGACACAGAACAGATGGTAAACCCTATGAAGCACACAGTGCTCATGTTGGATTTCATCAAAGGACCAAACGTCAAGGACTGGACCAGGCACTGGACCAATTGGATGGTCTGGGAGTTCACAACAGGAAGGCCAACAACAGATGAGCATTACTGGTTGGAAGTCTCCAGAGGCTTCCAGATCACGTTTCAAGATACTGGAGCCAGGGAAAGGGCTGAAGATAAACTCCAACACCTCACATTCATTCCAAATGAGGTGGATACCTTCATCACCCAATTCAAGTTCAAGTCACTGGCAACCGAAGCAACATATGATCTTGATGCACAACCAACATTGTCACTCTATGCGTCCAAGCTTCCATTCAAGATGGTGGACCACATCTACAAAGTGGTCAGACTGGTGGACTTCCAAGGCTGGGCTGAAGCCACACACCAATACCATCAGGACAACACAGCAGTCCAAAACATTAGGGGAATATTCAAAGAAACCCCAAAGAAGACCTCCATGGGAGGAAGGCCAAAGATGTTGACCCAATTATTGGCTTGAATCTTAGGAGTCAAGATGCCAACTCCAAATCCCAATGCCATGGACACACACACTGATAGAACCCAATCCAATAATAATTGGAAGAAGGGGACTAAAGGACGTGCATCCACCACTGAAGATGAAACAAAAGATTGGCGCAAAGAAGTGCAATGCTACGGCTGCAATCAAAAAGGCCATATCAAACGGAACTGCCCCAACAAGGACAAAAAAGGAAAGAAACCATTAAAAGCCCATGTGGCTGAAACTGAAGCCAAAGAAGAAGAATTTGAAGAAGGAAGTCTTCTGGAAGAACTTACTTCCAGAACAGAAGATGTTCTGCCAGCACTGATATCTTTCCTCAAGTCAGGAAGGGCCTTACCTGAAGATGAGAAGTTTTATCTTATGAGGAGGCATGCTGAAGGGAAGCTCCCCAAGGAGCTGGATTTTTAAAAGGTGCAACCCAAGTGGCCATGGCATGCACCTTAGGACTCAGGAACGTGTTTTCATGTAAATACAAGTCCCTCAATATACCAACAATTTTATGATCAAAACACATGAAGGCTGAACAAGAAGTACTTGTCGATTCTGGAGCAACTGACAATTTCATCAGCGAAAAACTTCTCAAAAGAATGAAGATAGGGAAATTACCCCTAAAGAAGCCCAGGTACATCTGGAATATAGATGGTACCCATAACAAAGCAGGAACGATAAAAGAATACGTTGACCTGCAAGTACAAGTTGGGCCTAAAAAGGAAGAAATGCGCTTCCTTGTAACCCATATAGGGGAAGACGAACTAGTCCTGGGATACCCCTGGTTGGTGGCATTCCAACCCAAGATAGACTGGAAACAAGCAGTACTGAACGAAACTCAGCAACCACTTGTTATCAGGACCCTGGGACTAAAAGAAGACCTAGAAGCAGTGCAAATCAGCAAAGCCTGGACAAAAGCAGCCCAGGAATGAGCCAAAGAAGGGGAAGAAATTTTCATTTGCAAAATGGATGAAGAAATGATCAAGCGGACCTCCACATCAACAGAGATGGCTGTAAAGGCACTTCCAAAGGAAGAAAAGAAATGGGATCAAATAGTTCCCATGCACTACCATAGGTGGCAGAAGGTCTTTTTGGAAGAAGAAGCTAAAAGATATCCCCAACATCAACCATGGGATATTGCTATCGATCTGGTCAAGGTGCCCCAAAAATACTGGATTGCAAGATATACCCGCTTACACTTGCAGAACAGGGAAGACTCAAGGAATACATTTGAGAAAACCTGGAGAAAGGATATATCCGACCTTCGCACTCCCAGTATTCCTCACCCTTTTTCTTTGTTGGGAAAAAGGATGGGAAGTTCCAACCAGTGGTCGATTACAGGAAGCTAAATTCATTTACGGTGCCAGATTAATACCCCCTCCCCCTTATTCAAGAACTTGTGGACAAAGTTCAGGATGCATGGCTTTTTACCAAAATGGATGTACATGCAGGATACAATAACATCTGCTTCAGGGAAGGTGATGAGGAAAAAGCCACCTTCAAGACAAATATGGGACTGTTCAAACCAACAGTAATGCCATTTGGGTTATGCAACGCACCAGCGGTCTTCCAAAGAATGATAAATACGCAATTTGCCAACATCATCACCATGGGAAAAGTTATCATCTATATGGATGATATATTGGTGGCAACAAGAGATAATCAGGAAGAACACTGCGAAATGGTCGACTGCATTCTGGAGCGACTGGCCAAACTAGACCTATATTTGAAGCCAGGAAAGTGTCAATTTGAGGTCAAATGAATTGAATTCCTAGGAGTAATACTGGAAGATGGCACAGTTACCATGGACCCAATCAAAATCACTGGAATGAAGGGCTGGAAGACTCCCCAAAACATCAAGGAAGTCTGCCAGGTTCTTGGATTCTGGAATTTCTACAGGCAATTCATCAAGGGATTCTCACATATCGCAAGACCACTCAACAATCTCCTAAAGAAGGGTGCCAAATGGACCTGGGGAAAAGCCAAACAAGAATCGTTCAACAAGTTGAAACAAATTGTCTGTGAAGAACTGGTGCTTATACAACCAGATCAGATGAAACCATTCGAAGTAGAAGTGGATGCCTCCAACTATGTGATTGATGCCATCCTCATGCAAAAGGACGACAAAAATATCCTTTACCCAGTGGCCTATTTTTCAAAAACAATGAACGATGTGCAGAGGAACTATGATGTCTATAATCGTGAGCTCCTAGGTCTGTGGGAAATGTTCAAACACTGGAGGGCCTATCTGCATGGAGTGGCACATCAAGTAAAGGTTCACATGGATCACACCAATCTATTGTTCTGGAAAAATCCAGGAGACCACAATAGAAGAGTGGCGCGATGGCATTCTGATCTGATGGATTATGATTTCCAGTTGGTGCATATATTGGGCAAGAAGAATGGACGCACAGATGCACTGTCCAGATGCCCAGATTACAATCAAGGAGAAGATGACAACAAGCAACTTGTGGTGTTACCACCAAAGTTCTTCAGTCAGGTCCTTGCCCATGTAGTGGGGAGTGAAGAAGCAAACCCAAGTAACAAAGAAGAATGGGCACGCTATAGGGATGGAGTTGATCCACAGGACTTTCAATCCATGCAAGATTTGGCTGAAAAGGATCAACAGGAAAACAAAAGAGAGCCAGGAAAGGCTCAAGAAATGGACCAATACCCACCAGCTAATCAAACTAAACTCAATTTGGTGGAAGGACAACTGGATTGTCGTTGCCAGAGACAACAATCTTAAGAGGGGGGTAATTCACTCTTTTCATGACAAACCCTCCACCAGACACCCAGGAATTTCAAATACTTACTGATTGGCAAGACGTGACACGTGGTGGCCTAACATGAAACAGGACATTGAGCAATATGTCAAAGGATGTGCCACATGTCAAGCCAACAAAGTCAATACAGGACCCCTGAAACCAGCAATGATCCTCATCACCCCAGAACATACGCTACCATTCCAAACAGTAGCTATGGACTTCATCACAAAGTTGCCTCAATCTGGAAAGTATGACACGATTCTTACAATCATGGATCATGATTGCAGCAAAGCGGCAATATTTATACCTTGTCAAGAAGCAATCAGTGCAGAGGAGGTCACTGGACTTCTACTCAAGTATCTTTATCCATGGTTTGGTGTGCCAAAGAAGATCATCTCAGATTGAGATACCAAGTTTACATCAAAGTATGCCAGAGGATTTTGCCAAGCACTCAAGATACGCCAAAACATCTCTACTGCGTACCATCCTAGAATGGATGGGCAGTTGGAACGAACCAACCAGTGGCTGGAACAATTCCTTAGGTGTTTCTGTGAAGACCAGAACCAATGGCACGAGTGGCTGCCATTTGCGGAGTTCATGCATAATCAATGGCCACATGAAACAACCAAGAAAACCCCATTCAATCTCATCATGGGATTCACACCTAGGACAGATTGGCTAGGAATCAGCAACATGCCTACAGTGATGGAATGGCTTGAAGAAATGGAACAAGCCAGAAACAGGGCACTTGCAGAAATGGGACAAGCACAGAAGACTATGGCGCTGAAGAACCAAGGCAATAGGAGGTTCAAGCCATACAACAAAGGGGACCAAGTTTGGGTAGAAGGGACGAATATCAAAACCCTTTACCCATCAGCAAAACTTAGTCCAAAGTGATATGGGCTGTTCAAAGTTCTGGAACAGTTATCAGAAGCTGTCTATCGATTGAAGATACCTCAGCATTGGAAGATACATAATGTGTTCCATGCGAACTTAATAATGCCATATAAGGAGACAGAACTACATGGGCCAAACTTTACCTGTCCACCTCCAGATCTGATAGAAGGGGAACAAGAATTTGAAGTAGAGAAGATCTTGGATGCACAGCCAAGAGGCCGAGGGTGCAAGATGCATTTCCTTGTCAAGTGGAAAGGATATCCCACAAGCGACAACTCCTGGGAACCAAGGAAAAACCTTCATGCAGATGCACTAATAGTGGAGTATAACAAGAAGAAACAAGAACAAGCAACACCAAAGAAAAGGGGACTTAAGAGCAAGAGAGTGAGGACAGAAGAAATCATTCCCTTCCTCTCCCCACATCATCAGTCCCTTCATTCAAGAATTATGTCTGATCATTCTGCCCCCATTGTTTCTTCCTCCACTTCCTCATCCCCAGTCACCTACACCTCCATGTTGCCCTCCACTCCCAGGGAGGCAACATTGTCTTTAGCAACCCCTCTGACGATGCCAACGGTACTGGCATTGAAGGACTCATCTAGGGCTAACCTTCCAGATTGGAAGGAGTTTGGACTGACCCACTGTGGTCAATGCCAGCTACCCAAGGAGTATTCACACACCTTGTGGGCTTGAGGAATTGTCAGCAGCTGGACATGCCATTGCCAAAAGACCCCTCCCCCCACCAATGCCAACTCTCTACACAATGCAGTGGTAGGGGCAGTCAACAGATCTGGCAAGTATGCCTCTAAGGCTGAGCCAGGAGTGACACTCACCAGAGACGATGACGACAAAGAAGACACTGAGGAGGACCCATTGGAGTGGGCATACTCCATGATGCATGTACCTAAGATAGAGGTACTGGTAACACAGGAGGTAAAGTGCACCATGGAGGCTAACAGACAAAATGACACTCAATCCAGAGTGTCAGTGCCGATGAAGAAGGTCAGGGAGAGCCGGGTCATCCAGTCAGGATGACAAGAGGGATGGCTGTTGTTGATGACAGTGGCAAAGACACTTCCAAGGATGACCCTAGAAGAAAGGGTGGACCTTATGAAGATTCGCAAGGAGACGCAAAAGGTGTGTGGTGCTTGTTGGAAGTGAAACCCAGGCCATACCAGGGAGGAGTGTCCCAAGTATGAGATGTGCTGGGTCTGCAGAAACACAGGTGCATTGGGATTCATATCCCACCACAACTGCAAGCTGGCCAAGGTGCAAGCAGTACCTTGGGGACCTGCGACTGAACCCTACAAAGAGGCTGACCTCAGGTGGTATCAAGGACATGACTAGCTCCTTTTAGAAGCTGACCAGTTGAATTTGGAGACTTCAAGACTGAGTGGGGGATTGTGTTACGTCCCGGAAACATTCTATTTATTTTTCTTATTTTACCCATGCTTAACCTTTTCTCTGCGACTCATGGTGACTCACAGGCTTGACTCATGTGACCACCTACTATACAGACTCATGACTCAGTATGTTCCCATGTCTCTATTGTTGTCGTGACCCATTGTTCCATGTGACCTATTATCACATGTGACAGACTATTGTTGACATGACTCTATTGTTCTGCTGCAGACTGCACAGGTGACATCATAAGCTTTACTTGGACTTCTTATTGTTCCTTGTGACCTATTGTACTCATGACGCCATTGTTCATGTGACATCTATTGTACTTGTTACTTATTGTTCTCCAGTACTATAAGTAACTTGTGTCTTTGGCCCTACAGCCTTAGACTTGACTTCTTGTATTCTACAGTACAGAACAACAGAGTCTTTCCCATCCATCCCCCATCTGATCCATTCAAAGTATTCCTCTTGTTCTTGATGAACTTGAGGGTTACTACTTCTATCAGGAACTGCCTAAGTCCCTGTTGGACTTAGCACTCAGAACCCACGTGACCGATCTTATTGTTTTGTCAGTTGGACTAGTGACCTTTGCCCAAGTCAGGTGAACATCCCTACTGTGACATAACAGGATGGAGGAGTGGACACCCAATCATCTGAGTCCAGAGATGCCTCCTGGTCTGACCAGTCCTGTGCAGGGGTCAGACCAGGATGGAGGAGTGGATACCCACTCGTCTGAGTCCAGACATGCCCCTGGTCTAACCAGTAGTGGTGCAAGCCATTGGACCAGGATAGAGGAGTGGACACCCACTTGTCTGAGTCCAGAGATGCCCCCTGGTCCGACCAGTTCTATGCAGGGGTCAGACCAGGATGGAGGAGTGGATACCCACTCATCTGAGTCCAGACATGCCCCTGGTCTGACCAGTAGTGGTGCAAGCCATCAGACCAGGATGGAGGAGTCATCCACTCATCTGAGTCCAGAGATGCCCCCTGGTCCAACCAGTCCTATGTAGGGGTCAGACCAGGATGGAGGAGTGGATACCCACTCATCTGAGTCCAGACATGCCCCCTGGTCCAACCAGTCCTATGCAGGGGTCAGACCAGGATGGAGGAGTGGATACCCACTCATCTAAGTGCAGACATGCCCCTGGTCTGACCAGTAGTGATGGAAGCTGTTGGACCAGGATGGAGGAGTGGACACCCACTCATCTGAGTCCAGAGATGCCCCCTGGTCCAACCAGTCCTATGCAGGGGTCAGACCAGGATGGAGGAGTGGATCCCCACTCATCCAAGTCCAGACATGCCCCTGGTCCAACCAGTAGTGGTGCAAGCTGTCAGACCAGGATGAAGGAGTGGACACCCACTCATCTGAGTCCAAAGATGCCCCCTGGTCTGACCAGTCCTATGCAGGGGTTAGACCAGGATGGAGGAGTGGATACCCACTCATCCAAGTCCAGACATGCCCTCTGGTCCAACCAGTAGTTCACAAGCTGGTGGACCAGATGGAGGAGTGGACATCCACTCACCATAATGCAGAGATGCCCTTTGATCTAACCAGTGGTGTGAAACCTATTGGAACATGCTTAAGGGGTAAACATTTGTCTCTCAGAGTGTGGAGATGTGTTCTTGTTTGACCACTACTATGCAAGTGGTCAAAACAGGTTATAGAAGATATCTAGTTGACATCATGTGGATATGCATCTATGTTGGACCAGCAGCATCCAAGTGGTTAGATAAGTGCAGGGAGTTCAGAGATGATTTCTGAACCAACCTGAGCTTTCTATGCTCTGATGTTTTTTGCTCTGCCACCTGATGTCAGCTGGCCCATGAAATATGGAAGAATCTTCAATGTTGGCCAACATCGGCTGCCCATGAGTTATGAGAGAATCTCACTGTTGGCTCACCCATGAATTATGTAAGCCATTGCTGATCGTTATGTGTCTGGGCACTGGTTATTTATTTCAGCTTTCATGCTAGCCTCCAAGATCATCTGCAATGACACATACTCAAACAATTAGTCTTAGTTCTTTGTGCATGTGCATTGTCGCCCTCAGCTGTCTCTTTCTCCTTGTTACAATGCCCATGACATCATCCTGGCTTCAGACTTTGTTCTCTCTTGTGTTGCCTCATACCTTACCACCTCATCCTGCATCTCCTCATACCCTACCACCTCATTCTGCATCTCCTCATACCTTACCACCTCATTCTGCATCTCCTCATACCTTACCACCTTGTTCTGCATCTCTTCATACTCATAAGGACCCTCAGACCTTACACCAGGAGCACAGGTTCTCAGACAGGGGGGCAAAGTCGTCATTTGGGGTAGGACACATTTGGATATTGAGTATCTAAATTGGGTACATTGTATACTACGACTTTCGTTAACTTAGTCACGTGACTTACTTACATGATCCACTAATGAAGATGACAACCTAAACTATACATCTGTGCACATGATAAGTCATATGATGTCACATGACATGTTAGGGGGGGGGGGGGTTGAGCAAGGACAGGTCCCCAGGTATGTCTCAAGCCTAGATCAAGAACTTTAGCTAGATACATATCTTCGCAATCAAAATGGAGTTAACTAGTATTATAGAGGAGCTATTTAACTTCATAAAGCATGAAGTTCCAAACTAACCTGAGTGAGGAGCCAAGCTAAGAACAATGATGGTCCCACCGTGAGGGCTCACAGAAGGTTCCAATTCTTCCAAGGAGTGTGGAAAATCAGCCTTCTGCCAGTGGTCTAGACTGTGATTAGGTTTTGCTATCAGGTGTTACTGTGATCATTGGCTGGGACTTATGGCAGTTTGCCAGTGTAAAATTTAGGCCTTCCATCAATCATGGACAGATAGCCCAGGAATCGTAATTGGTGACTATGACACATGCAGACACTTTGATAATGATGCCCATTTGACCATCACTCTGTGTGACAGGTGCTAAGGTTCTTGTGGGCTGGGATGCACAAAGATTCAAGTTAAGTACTGCTTTATTTTCTTTGTCTATGGAATTAGTTATCTACAAGACTGATCTACCAAAAACACTACAAAAGAGGAAAGAGAATGTGTCTACCAACAATGTGTTGCACTAACCACTGGAGAAAGGAGATCTAGGGAATGTGGGACAATATGAACACATCTACAAATTCTGTGGGCCATCAACATAGAATATATGATGGGCAAGCCACAATTGGTTAGGATAATTCAGAATTATGCTTGAATGGTCGTTGCCAAGTGGATTGGAATTTGTAGGTTCCAAAGGTCGTTTGCCATGTCTCCATCATTACTTTTGCTGGCATTTATCTGCGCGGGAGGTGGCGACCCAGCCACTAACCACCATTGATGCCAGTCTGCAGAGTTGATTCCATCAGCTTCCCAGAGCATATCAGAACAAAACAGTGGGTAATGACCTTCCAAGCCTGGGAACTCTTCTTGGTAGAAGTCCAAAAGATGTCTCATGGTAGCATGCACTGCATCAGTTTGGGATTTTTCTACAGGCTCCAAGTCATTTGAAATTTTTTCTGCAAGGGCTGCTGGGTTAGAAACATCTTCCATGGGAAATCATTGGTTATCGATGATGAAGGTGCCTATTAGAGGATCCATCAACCAAACAGAGGTGGTTTATAGTTATCAGAAGTGTACAAGGCTTCCACACCCAAAGGTCGACACAGAGCCAATAGAGTTCTGCATAGCCAAATTGCTCTTGTGTGGGGGCAATCGCCCCATTCACAATGTCCAGTCTCCATTCACACACTTTCTCCAAGGCATTCTTGAAGTTGATTATGAAAGGTTTTGTGTTCATGACAAGGACATTGAATATTCCGGGCCCACCATGAACCACGCCAGCGTCATGAATCCTATTAACTGCATTGATAATGTTCTCCCTGAAGCGAGGAGGCTGTGAGTTGTGGCATCAATGGATCGCATGCAAAAAGGTGCACCTCAGAGCTAGTGGTACATTGCCTTGTGTGTCATAAATAGAGCAGATGGGCTTGCCACTGTACTCAAGGATCAAGCAGCTGAAGGTCTGGTCCTCAGACGGGTTGAAGAAATACCCAAAGTACTTGGGGATGCATTCTCCTTGCAAGTGATGAAGTTTCTGGTAGAAAGAGAGCTCCTTCTGGAGCGCCTTGATGGTGTTGGTGGAGGTCCCTAGCTTTGCAACTACATCGAACGTGCCCCAGGGAGAGGAGAGGGTCCCACACATGATCGACTGGCCTCTGAGCCAAGATGAGTCCTTAAGTGTGAACGATGGACCAGTTGCTTTGTAGGCATCGTGGGCCTGAAGCATGTGATGCTCATAGCTGAGCAGATGCACCACAGATGGAGGCATTGTCAAGATCAGGGTAGACATCATTGCATGATTGTGAGATGGGTGTAGCAGGTGAGGGATAGGTTGTATTTATAGTATTGTAAGGGTCACCCTTCCTCTACGCTCGAAACCATCTGTCTTGCTGCACCTGCCATCCAACCACAATGCTACACCCTGCACTCATTGCGACAGCGCTTCACATGCAAGCAAGCCTTGAGGCCCCCCTTAGATTGGACATATTAGATTACTACTCTTTGTATATAAGGACACAGTCCTCTACCTGAAAAGATAGCAATTTCCCTGCTCACACTTTCCCTCGTGCTCCTGCTGAGCATTCGTCTACATTTCTGTGCACTCTCTCTATCCTGCTGATAGTACTCTGTGTCCTGCTGACACACTCCTTCCTAAAAGGGTTGCTGACCTAATCTCATTACACTTCACTGAACTTGTACACAGTGTCTTTACCTTGCTACAGTATACAAGCACCTCAGTTTGTTGTTCTTTATGTTCTATGGTGTGCGTCACCTAGTCGCCACCAATTTTGGATAGCTTATGTAAGCGTACACATGACTGGCCAATCCACTTTTCAAAAACCAAAATAGAGAAATATAATAGAATTCTGGGTGAAAGATGGCAAATTTGTGCTCCCAGTTTGTCAGCGTGTCTGCACTGTCACTTTTGTCATCAATACTATTGCTGACCTGGTGTTTGGACACCCCCCCCTGTTCGGACAGGCACACTTTGTCATGCCCCTCATTGAAACTCCATTGACCCAAGCTCGGCCAGCCACTCACTCAATTGTGTGGGGTGTGTATGGTGTCTGGATTGGATACTCTGTGGATACTGTTGTAGTGATAATATGTTTTTGAAATCATGAGGTGTAGTATTGGGGCAAACAATTGGGTGAGCATATAAGATCAGGAATACAAAGTGAGAGTGATTAATGTCATCTGGTAGTACTGATGAACATGATAGTTGGGTGGGATAGGACAGAAATGGAAGACATGATTGTGGGTTGAAGATGCAGGGGATGGGGGCTGGAAGCGGCAACTGCAGTGTCGAGCCCAGGAGTTGCTATGATTAGGGACACCACCTGAATGCCATGCCCAGGTTTTGTCTGGGGTTCAGGGATGTGTGAAGCATCACAGCCAGTCACGCACGCATCCGCGCTGCGCGAAACCTCGTACAGATGTCCGTTGTGTTTGAAGGCGCATCATCCTTGAATCGCTAAGGCTGCGTGCAGATGCAGCAGGATAATTAATGCAGAAAAGTGAGTGGCTCCGGCTCTACAGTGATCGGCGACGCAAGGGATTGCGCATGCCTCCGCGTGTCGCAAGTCTTCGCAGACTTGACCACATCTGTCAGGGATGCATCGCACGTGACTCACTAAGGGTGCGCATGAGTGTGGAATGGTCAGGAACAAGACAAAGGGCTGCCAGTGTGCCAAGCGATGCTGAACTCAAAGGCCCAGGGATATATTGTTGGTGTTGTAAAGCATGGTCTGTAAGCACCAAAAAAGTAATCTGCTACTTGTTAAGCTGAGGCAATTTCGATAGATAACTAGATGTCTGAGTCTGTGTTACTGTACTGTACCGTGACTGTAAGGAGTGTCAATGTGTCGTGGTCGAATTTGACACCACCTTAAGGTAAAAGTGTATAGTTCTTAATGATACAAGTCTCACAGACGCATTCTAGAGACCCTCACACAAGAAATGGATGCGTGCACATGACACTTGATAGTGTCATCCGTGTATGTAATAAGCACCTTATGTCTATATATGGAATCGGCCAATTTAGGTAAGGCAACATGACCAAATTTCATCGTACAGAAATTTCCTCTTGACAATTTAATCTACTTGCCAAACACTATATTTTGTCAAGAGGAATTAGGTTTTCTCTAACATATGTAAAACCTTATATAAGCTATTCAAAATTGGTGGTGACTAGGTGACATGCACCATAGAAAATCTAGACGAGAACCTGAGGTCTTAAGGTGGACTGGACAGCAAGATGAGAATCTATACACAAGGACTAGACACCTTGATTGCTAGATACCATTTTTGGAAATATGACATTGAAAATTTTGTAATTGCTTCTCCTGATATGTATTCCCATGTCAGCATGGGTTGATGACAGCACAGAAGGTAAAAAAAGGCAGTGACAATATGCTCACGGTAGTGCGTGTGGGCAGGACAGGCCATCATGAGCTGCATAGGGCTAGAAGTAATACCTTGAGTAATACTCTATAGCAACCTGAATTGGCACAAGAATTCTGATCAGACCTGATGCTGATCTGTAACTGAACCATCTGTGCTTGAGTCTGAAGCATCCAGGAGTGGGTGCATATGAGATGCTCTGCACAAGCCACAACATGGCTGAGGGGCTTATTGATGTCAGCAGCACGCCGCCACTGTTGGTTGAGGAGATAATGAGGCGCCACTGGCCACTGAGAAGCCCAGACGAGAATGAGCTGAGGTACAGAGATTGAATCCTTTGTGTGGAAGCCACATGACCCTATGAACTTCAAGTACATGCCTGAGTTTCAGAGTATCAGATGCCTGTTCTGTTAGGGGATCGAAAGAAAGATAGACGGACCTTGTATACCTTGGAAGCTTGAGGCTCGGAAGCATGAGGCATAAAAGCGTGTCACAGCAGGTGCCAGTGGATATCCCATTTGGGGCTTGGGCTCCAAAAGATCAGTATAAAAATGCATCCACATGCCATTCCCACAAGAATGTCATGGTACATTGAGATATCCTAATTAGCAGTTGTGCTGATATGCACCACAGGACAACAGGCAGAGGGTTCAGTGCAGAGCAATTGCCAGATGTCGTGTTGTACAGGAAAACGACATATTAGGCTGGAAGCGCTGTTGGAGTTCACGGAAAGGAAATGGATCAAAACGAGGCAAGCTCAAAGATGGATGAAACCCTAAACAAAGAGATTTACCCATTGACTGAACCCAACCTGGGAGAGAATCATCATTGAGGCCCATTCGAATTGGTTTGATAAGGTACCACTTGAACAAGCAAGACCTTCTGGGATAAACGAGCTCCTCGACAACCAGTGGCCACATGTGGTGGCCACAATGTCCTGTGTTATGTTGCCACTGAACGTCAGCCTGGACTTAGGCTTCAGGGACGGTGCACAATACGACTCAGCTTCAGTCGATATACACGGACTTTGAGAGTCACGTGATATGAGGGTCACAAGGTCTGGGGGACACTTGGATGCAAGACAAGGGTCAATTCTTGTATACAAATAGAGAAAGGGAGAGAGCCCTCAGATCTTGCAGAGTAGAAGAGAAGATGAGTGGCAATTCAAGAAGACCAAGCTGGAGAGCTAGGTCTTCAATGACTACATGTTCTATACACAACTGAGAGGGCTTTAAAGCGCCTCTTGATCCTGAAACCCTACTACCACTATCCTATGGTTGAGTCATCATATCGTACATGTGATTCTTGTGCTGACTGATGAGGAGTCCATGACTAAGTACTGCTTACCCATGTAGTCATAACCATTAGGTAAGTGTCTTGGTGTGAACATAACACCACAATGTCCTGTGTGGCGGGCTGCATGATGGCTGACTTCAGTTTGAGCTCATGGCTGTCCTGGTCGTGATTTAGGCCCAACAGTCCTCATTGTAATCGACCACGGCAATTGCCGAAAGGCCACAATGTCACTTATCCTAAACCTGTGCAACCCATCAAACTCACAGGGAAACTTATTAATGTACTTATGGGCATGCGATCTACGTGCATCAGCTTTGGAACATCTACTTATGTCCTGGGGCAGGGCAAGGTGAATCCTACTTATCTGTCATGCCTTCATTGGGGACACAACAGCTCTCTGACTGCTAATGCCAGTCCACCTTGCTTTAGAAGACCAGTTCAATCCCTATTCTTTCATCAAGTACATCAAGTTTATTGGAAGAGCATATCAACGCCAGGCCATAGAACTGGTGATGATATGTTGTCTCTTCATAGAAGTATCTCCACAAGAAGACCAACAAGATGCCCAATTTAAAGAGTGACGTCTTTGCCCTTGCCTGAGTTAGTTCAACTACTAATGACTACTCAGAGCAATTTTGGCTGCAGATGAGGCACTGCGTTCCACAACAGAAGCTGGGAAGAAAATCTTAGAGAAAGCGTCCAATGCATTTGATGAAGCTCAGAAGAAGTTGCTCCAATATGAGAAGAGTGCACACCTGGGCCCAAGGTGATTGCAAGGCATTCGGCCCTCGAATACTGTTGATTCTACCCTGAAACAAATAGGTCTATCACAAAATAGTTGTGAGAATGACCCAAGCAAAAGCAACAGACCAATGATCTCTAGGTCTCTTTAACCAACTTAAAGCAAAGTGTGGGGTTGATGTGGGGCTACGGTACTGTCTTGAGACCTTATTCCCATATTAACGCCCAGCTGTAGACCCCCAATGATTCACCCAAACTGACAATTAACTTTGTCTTACTTAAGTCCCTAACAGACCCAAAACCACTCATTGTGCATTGTGAGTAGAGACGCTTGGGGTCTGCCTCCATTCTCGCGTGGGCCACAGAGTTCCTCTCTGCTAAGCCAATGTCTTCGGAGATCCTCTGGAATTTTTCTTGTTATATAGACGACAGGTGGATTGTGTTGCAGCAGAATCCTCACTTCTATCTTGACCTTCCAACCTCCGGGGATGCCTATGGAGCTGAGTTCTTTTGGGACTCCACAAAGGAATTCCAACTTAATCCCAATGATACTGTCTACATTCTTGTTGATAGGCCAGGTCTGTACCGTGTTTACCTGGAGGCCGAAAAGTGAAAACGCATTTTTGGCAATGTCTGGGTGCCAAACAATGTCATGATTTTCAAAGGTGAGCCTAACATCACTCCATCTGAGTGACCCTCCCATAATATCTGGCAGATATTCATGGGAGGTTAGAGGGTGAACAACTCGTTGGAAATGATATACAAAGTCACCAACAGCTGTTTTGGCAAAATGAGCCTCACATAACAGATTCTTCCGCAATACCATGGGAGTTACCAACGCTCCCCTGGAATCCTGTCACAGATATCCAAGACTGGAAAGATTTGATTTGGAAAAAAACCTTGCGTTTCTCGGGAACCAGTGTGAAAATTTGCATGGGTCATGCAAACCATCCAGTAGTCATGAACAACAAGGTGTGTCCAGGATTCGTCACATTGTGAATCCTTGTCTCATCCAGGTCAAGGCTCCATGTGCCCCTGACAAAAATACTGCAGATGCTTCCAGCCAGAGGTCCAATGTCCTTCCTGTGACCAATCCTTCAACATGTGCATTTTCCTCCATACCTGTTGGGGTCCAGGGTGCCAATCCGGAAGTCCCATCAGCACATGGTGCAGACACTCGATGCCTTCCCCAAACCCAGGTACACACAGTGCCATTGGCCACTGTACCTCCAAACCAACACACACTCAGTTCCAAGTCAATTGCCACCACTGTACCAAGTCCTCCTGCCCCTACGTCACCAGTCCCACTGCCGCTGGTCCATGCACATAGATCGCCGATCACTGTGACTTCCCACACTATGACACAGTCTTCGTCACCTCTACTGGCTCATCATAGCAAACCCCCAGCTACCCAGGAGCTGCAGAAAAACATGCCATCACACCAGGCACCCACCCTGCCAGGCTCATTCCCAGGCACCAACCCTCAACTTGCCTCTAACAATGTGAAACCACCGCCAATACAAAACCGAACCAAAGTTGACAAACCAGCCCAAGATGGCAAGGGACCCACGAAGTCTATGAAGACATCTTTCTCTATTTCTTCATTCACACAAATGTTCAAACCACCATCTATGCCCAGGGCATTCCCTGGACCACAAATGGACATGGATTGGGTTATGGTTTCCCAAGGTCCAACAGAAATCCAAGGCAGAAACTGGCTGAAGCAGTTATTCTGCAGACCCAGTTAATGCTCAATTGGGTCTACCAGCCATTGAACACATTCCCACTGTTTACTCCCCTCCCATCATCTCTCGCAGCCAGCTAACTTATGAAACTAATATCCAATTAAGTCTTATTGATGCTTGTACTTCCCAGCCTGGTGATTACCCCAGTGATTTCTGAATTACCATATTTTTCACATTATAGCACTGGTTCGCTGGGGCTACCATGACTGGCTCCCCTACCCCAGGTCTTGGTTAGCTGGAGGGTTGTGCAACAGCGTATCTCGAGACAGGCGTGGACGTTGTAAGGACTTGAGGGTCCTAGGTGAGTTTGAAGGTGGAGAGTGTTCTACCTCCAGAGAAGGGAAGACAATGATGAGCAAGCAGAAGTAGGAGTACCCTTGATTGGGCCTGACTCAAACCCAGCTCACACAAAGTAAAGGGGGAAATGGCGACTTGAGCGCTCTCTTTCTATTCAGCAAGGGAAGAGATTTAAATACAAGAGAGCCTGTACCTAAACAAGCCAGTAAAGTGGAGGTAAAAGAGATAAGGAAGTGGCATAGGGAATGAGATGAGACAATGCAGAAATGAGGCACTAAGGTATGAGTGGCTGAGACATGTGGCAAGGGAATGGTATGTGGCCGAGGTGATCAAAACACACAGTTTTGGGCTCAGCGCTCGGGCTGGCCTTACACCTCCCAGGGGGTTCAAATCTTGACCGTCCCTGGTCAAGCTCCTTCTAAAAAAAAATGGGGGTTTCAGCATTGAAAACAACAAGATTGTCGGCAAGAACAAGAGTGGGGGAGGTAACATCATGTGTGGTGATGAAGGGACTGTGTGTCTTCAGCTTGCACTTGCTAGCGTCTTCGTGTGCCAAAATTAAGCCTCCAGGGTCGAATATGAAGCGTGAGGCATTTGGTGTGTACTGCCCTAGCCAGAGTTGTTGCGCGAAGGCATCGCTTGCCTTGGGGGTGCTGTTATGATTGCTGCCGATGTCTTCATTCTTGGTCCAGAACTTGCTCACGTGGGTGGAAATAGTCGTCAGGAAGTTGAGGAGAGCTGAAACTAGAGCTGCCGTGGTAATGAGAGTGAGTGCAAAACTGAAGTGGGTGGGACTAGAGCCAGGCAGTAGGAGCAGGGGTGAAACGTGTGGGATATGAGGCGCGAGCGGCGTCGACGAGACTTCATGGGCCGTCGGAAGTTCTTGCAATCCGACCAGTTGAGAGATCAGATACAGCAGCCATTGAGGTGCCAGTGTTGGAACTTGCTGTGGAGTGGAAGGGATCGTTGTCGAGGCAAGGGCTGGTGTGACTTTGAGGGGAGAAGAATCCGAGCCAACTGTTGTGAGTCCAGGCAGTCGTTGTGGTGGCGTTGCGTGGGGTGGAATGGGGATGATTATCGAGGCCTTGAGTGGCAGCACAGGCAGGAGGGGAAGAACGATGTCATCTAATGGTGAAGGGGGGCGTTCCGGTGAACTCAATGAGACATTGCTGACAGCCAACGCAGGTGCAGGGGTAGGCTCAACTTGAAGCTTGAGGGGCCTATAGGACTGGCTGAGGATTTCCGATGAGGACGATGACTGATCATGCTGCAGCGGGACCGACAGGGAGTCAAGCATCAAAAGCACAGACAAAGACCGAAACAAAATCTCAAAGGTCGAAGGCAAAGGGAGGAATGCAGGAAAGTGGTCAGGTGGGGGTGACAGTGCATGCAGGGGCAGGTCGAGCTTCGGGATCAGAATCTCAGAAGGTGGCAGCGTCAAGAGCATAGGTTTGAGTGGAAGAGACTTTGATGAGGGAGCCAGAGATGTGGACCATGGGGTAGGGGGTGAAATGAGCTTAGAGGCGTCGTTGGTCGATAAGGGTGCAAGCGAGGGGATGAATGGCAGGGAAAGGGAAATCGGATTGATCAAAGACAAACACGCACGCTTGGGCTTGGGCTCGGGCTGATCGTCCATTTCCAATCGAACACTGGCAGGGGTAGGCAGCAAAATCAAAGATGAAGAAGTGGGTGCAATCGCTAACTCGGGGTCACCGTTAGTGGACAAAAGTGCAGGCGAGGAAGTGAGTGGTAGGGCAGGGGAAATTGGGGTGATCAAAGACAATGACGCTGGCTTGGGCTCAGGCTGATCCTCCATCGCCAAATGCAGGGACTCAAAACTGGATGAAATTGATGGCATGGAAGAGGGTGCAGGCATGATTGAAGATAGAGGGGGTGAGGACGAGATCTCGGGGTTATCGTCAGCAGTCACTAGCAGGTGTGTGAGGGAGGGAGTAGGAGATGGGGTAGGAGAGGCCAAGGGGAGCAATGTGGATGAAGAGATCGAAAACGTGGGCCCAGGCTCGGGCTGATCGACCATTGCCAAATGTGCAAGTGCATACTGAGGTTCCGGAGCCAAGATTAAGGACAAAGGAAGTTGTGGGTCTGGCGTCAACTGAGAAGGCAGGGGAAGCTCTTTGATGACTGGCTCTTCGCAGCTTACGCTTGAGTGTTCGAACTTTTGCTCCTGTGGCCAAGACAAAAAGGAATCATCGTACGCAAACACTGCGCATGTGCAACCAAGAATGTCTTCAAAGTCAAAGGGGACATCGCGTGGCTGGAAGGGATTCTTGGCGAGGAGATGTGGCAAGAGCTTGCTACAATCTTGGGGGTGAAAACCGCACCAAAACGCAGTGTCGTGTTCTTCTTCTGACAGGTGGCCCAAGTGAACTAGGGGAACACTGAAACATAGGAATCGTCTGTAGTACTGCCGCATGTTGTCTTCACAGAGCATCCGCTGTTCAGAAGAGCCTTGAACATAGCTGCACAACTTCTGTCTCATAACCTGGTGGCGTGGGGTGGTACTGCCGAATACATTGACGAGGGATCGTCAATAAAGGGGCCAGTCACGTAAATGAAATCCATTAAGTGACCTCCAGAACTTGCGCATTGAAGGGTCTACATAGCGAACGATCATGTCGACTCACTGTGGGTCAGTCAGTTTGCAGTCACATGCTTGGCCTTCGAATTCTTCCAAAAAGTCTTCAAACAAATTGACGTGGCCCGAGTAGTACAGTGCATACTCCGAGCAGGGCGATGGCATTGCTGCAGGTCTGGTGCACGGATTGTCATAATGATAATACATCTTTGGAGAGCGTGTGTGATAGTTGGTGAACGGGGAGGCAATGTAAGTGAGATCAAGGGTGCGAAATTGAGACTGAGTGGAACAGGGACTTGAACGGTGATACGCCTGCTCTCTCCCTGGCCAATGAAATCCTGATTTTCGCAGTTTCCAACAGCTCACCTGCACCCTTCTGCGCTCGCCTGCGCTCTCCTGCATTCCCGTGCTCTGCGCGCTCCCCAGTCCGCATTCCCATGCTTCGCTGCATTCCTGCACTGTGAGCACTTGGCTCTCTAGCTAATGCACCCTAGTTCCTTAGCCCACTCTCATTACTATATATTCCCTGTATTTACAACTTTTACAACTTTGGACAAAGAATAGACTTCTCCCCTCGCGTTTCAGATCTCAGAGAGCTCAGTGCAGCTCATCCCTCGCATTCCTGAGCATACCGCACTTGCACATGGCCTTAGCGACTCAAGCACGATGCGAATCCGACCTCAGCAGCCACCCTTGCGAAGTTACGCGCCGCGCGGAAGCATGTGCAACCGTTTCCGACCACTTTCGACTACCCAACCCAGCAGGGCTCTGTGTAGCCCACCGTTTCCATCCCCGAGCGCACTGCACTTGTGCACGGCCTATGAGACTCGACAGCGACGCGCCGGCGATCACGCCGGCCCTGTATACAACACCTTGCGCTCCGCGGAGGCCTGCAAGACCACTTGCGCCGCTTCACACCCCCACAAATCCTGCACACCTTAGACGTGTTCCCTAGCAATCAGGGAAAGTTTAGGGTATCAACGGGGAAGTGAATCTGTCAAGATGAGGGGAGGCGAGATGACGAAAGGGTGGAACAACCAAAATGGGAGTTCGAAGACTGGAACTGGAGGGGATGGGAGAGCAAAAAGAATGAAGGTCAAGACGGAAAAGAAGTGAGGGGAGTCGAAGGTGATAAACGGGGGACGATGAAGTGGGGCGAACGAATGAAGATGAGGTGGTGGGAAGGTGACGATGGGATGATGACGAGGCAAGGTGAATTCAACTTGGGCAGGGGTCAAGCGTCATAGATCAATGGCAACCGATTGACATTGTGTGGGCCACCAGAGGGCGACCGAAGGGAAAGCAAAGTGGTTAAAAGAACCAGGAACTAGAGGGGGATGGAGGGGGAATCAACTGACTCCACCTCACTGGGGCAGCCAATTTGTAAGGACTTGAGGGTCCTAGGTGAGTTCGAAGGCGGAGAGTGTTCTACCTCCAGAGAAGGGAAGACAACAATGAGCAAGCAGAAGTAGGAGTACCCTCGATTGGGCCTGACTCGAACCCAGCTCACACAAAGTAAAGGGGGAATGTTACGATCATGCAGAGACACTTACCTTATGGTTATGACTACAGGGGTAAGTGGTAATTAGTCATGGACAGAAGTATCAGTCAGCCTGAGTATCACATGTAAGATAGTATGACTCAATCCTAGGATAGTGGTAGTAGGGTTCAGGATTCATGAGGCGCTTTAAAGCCCTCTTCTTGAAGTACTTAAGACATAGTCGTTGAAGACCTAGCTCTCCAGCTTGGTCTTCTTGAATTGCCACTTGTCTTCTCCTCTACTCTGCGAGATCTAAGGGCTCTCTCCCTTTCTCTATTCATACCAGAAGCAACCATTGTCTCGTGTCCAAATGTCATCGGACCTTGTGACCACTGTATCACGTGACTAACAAGAGTCCGTGTATACTCGAGATTGCTAAGTCATCACGCGCACTGATCCTAGGCCTAAGTCAAGGCTGACATTCAGTGGCAACATAACATTAAGACCAAGCTATCATCATGGTGCACATCACGACAAGGGAGCGTTGGGCCTTCGCGCCATACACCATTGAAGACAGAGGAGAACGAAACGTCCCCTTAATATACCTCAAGGAAGCTAGGTGGAGGACAGTCCAAGGAAGCACAGGATACTTCGTCAATATCCCCACAAGACCAAGTCAATACTACCCAGTTGAGTTCAACCACATCTACGTGTGTTGGTACGAAATCACTTGGAACGCACCAGAAGCAGTGTGGAACGTGGTACGACCAGCAGGACCAGACTATTGCTGCGACATATTCGAAGACAAGGTACAAACATCTGGCAACATAGGAATAATAGATGGCCAACCTCCCCTGATGCCAAGAATTCCTGCCCCATCAACGGAGAGCCAGGAAGAGGAAGGAGAACGAGATAGCGAACAATCCAAAGATACAATTGAATCAGGACAACCCGGGAACACTACTGAAGAAGAAGGCCTCGCTAACTTAGTTGAGTCCATCCATATCAATCCACCAGAGATGGCTACTATGACTGAACCCCCACAAGTGATAGAAAGCATCAATGAACATACGGGACATCAAGTCAGATGAACTGTCAATGTCGTAGATGAAGAAGCTGCCTTTCAGAGAGCCGCGGGACCCGATCAAGCAGACCCACCTAGCGGAGGACCAGAGCAACTACCAGAATTACCACCCATCCGACTCCCACAAGACGACTGACCCGCGAGAAGATTTCCCGGAGGAGGAGGATTCCCCAGAGGAGGAGGATTTCCCAGAGGAGGAGGATTCCCCGGAGGAGGAGGGTATCCAGGTGGAGGAGGAGTGCCACCTGGGGGACCACCAGGAGGAGGTTGGGGACCACCACCAATGCCCATGCAACAAGCCCCTCAAGGGAAGTTGGTGGGAGAACCTCCCACAATCTACGATGGTGACAGAAAGAAGACGACCCTGTTCATCAACGAATGGGAGCTATATTGGGCAGTCAACAACGACAACACCCTCATGATCAACCCATACCAATGAGCTATGTTTTTCCTCACATACATTAAGGGAGCTCAAGTTAATGAATGGGTAATGGCAGTCAACTGATGGCTAGCCTGACAAATACAAGGAGGAATCAATACTGCAGATGAACGACTCTGGAATGAAGTAGCTGCCTCCTTCACACGATGCTTTGCCGACAGCCTAGCCAAAGAAAATGCACAGTCCATACTCCGAGCCAGAGTAAAGATGAAAGGAGAAGACATCGACACCTATATCGTCGAAATAGAAGAACTTATTCGACTAGCTGAGTACTGATTTGATGTGCCACAAACTATCAAGATGTTCACGGACGGATTGCCCACTGGGCTGTATCAAAAGGTCTTGGAACTCGATAGGCCCGCCACCTACGATCAATGGAAGCAAGCAGCCATCAACTGCCAACAGGACTACATTCACATGAAGGCAAGGCTAAAGGCACACCGAGGAGGAATAACTACCTCACGCCCAAGGGGGTGGATGCCACAATGAATGTTGACCGACCCAAATGCCATGGATACATCAGCCAGAAGAACCAGGGGTCGTATCGCAGGAAGCGAAGAAATGGATCCCACAACCATGCCTCGAGGAGGGTATGTACCCAGAGGAGGATATATGCAAAGAGGGCACAGAGGAGGAAGGACAAGAGACCTACGCGAAGTTGAGTGTTACACATGTCACAAAAAGGGGCATCTGAGTTGCAATTGTCCCCAGCATACATGGAACAAACCAAACAACAGTGGTCAACGTAGCTGGACCCTGCGTCCCAGTCAAGGGTGAGAAGCAATAGTTGACGATAGAAGCGTATGTGATGAAGAACCCCCAATGATAGCACGAACGAACACCCAAACTCCCCAAGAACAAGCCAATTCATGGCTTCAAGGAATGGCCACAGTGGGAGAAGATGTGCAAGAACTAGTGATGAGAGACCTTGTTGGAAGAGAGGGTTTTCAGAATGCCTGAACCCATCGGCCTGGGTGAGGGCAGTCCATAAATTCAATTCTGTAATAGTGACTACGCGATTTTGATCCATGCACATCCCCATCTCTATCAGAACTAGCAACGCAATGGCCAACACAAAAGCACTTGTAGACTCTAGAGCAACCAATTGCTTCATAAGCGAAAGGTTCATAAAACGAATGAAGTTGGGGAAAAGACCCTTACAAAGACCACGCAAGATATGGAACATAGACAATACGGCAAACCAAGCCGGAGAAATTATGCACTACATCACTCTTGACATACAAACCAGAGGGGTCAAGAAAACAATACAATTCCTTATCACAAACATAGGGAACAAAGACATCATACTAGGATATCCATGGATGGCCGCATTCGAACCTCAGTTCATGTGGAAAAATGGGGTAATCAACGAAAAGGAATTGCTGATTATCCTTCAGTCAGTCAACCCCTTCATTCTAGGAAAAGATCCGATAATCGTGTGAGCCAAGGGATCGAACGACAATAGCTATGCACAAGCAACAACTTCCATGGAACTTGCCATCAAGGCACAACAATACACAAAAAAGGTAGAAGTTCCCGTGGAATATAGCCAATTTGCCAAGGTATTTAGCAAAGAAGAATCGAAGCGATACCCACCAAAATGAGCCTGGGATCATGCCATCGAATTCAAGAAAGATGCACCAGAGGCGATAGACTGTAAAGTGTACCCGATGAATCGAATTGAAGATGAAGCGGTGCAAAAGTTCCTTCAAGACAAACTTGAAAAAGGGTATATCCGTGAGTCAAAATCACCCTATGTATCCTCCTTCTTCTTCATTCACAAAAAGGATGGAAAAATGCGACCAGTACAAGACTACTGAAAGATCAATGCCATCATGATCTGCAACCAATACCCCCTTCCGTTAATTGCAGACCTCATTCGGGACCTTAGCAACGCACACATATACACGAAACTTGACGTCCGATGGGGGTACAATAACATATGAATCTGCAAAGGGGATGAACAGAAAGCAGCCTTTAAAACCAGATATGGACTTTTCGAACCCACGGTCATGTACTTCGAGCTTACCAACTCCCCAGCGATGTTCCAAACCATGATGAACTACATCTATTGGGATGTTATTCTTAAACACAAATCCCTTGGAACAACGATCCGCATCTATATGGATGACATTGGTATCGCCACTCGTACTACCCTCGACAACCACCATTGCGCAGTTCATGACGTCCTCAAGGTAGCCCAGCTCCATGACCTCTATTTCAAACCAGAGAAATGCCTCTTTCACTCTTCTTCCATGGATTACCTGGGGGTAATCCTTGAAAAGGGGGTGACTTGAATGGACCCCGCCAAAATTGCGGGCGTCGACACATGGCCAATACCCAAAAACGTGACAGAAGTACGAAAAGCGCTCAGATTCTTCAATTTTTATCGCCCCTTTATCAAGGACTTTGCATTTATCACAAGACCACTGCACAAACTTACACGAAAAGACCAAGAATGGCGATGGGGACCAGAAGAACAAAGCGCCTTCGACGCGCTAAAGAAGCGTGTCACAATGGAACCTGTCCTGGCACACGCCAAGCTAGATGACCAATTCAAACTAGAAGTAGATGCCTCAGGATACACGGTAGGAGCAGTACTTCTACAACGAAAAGAGGATGGTAAAAAGCACCCCATAGGATATTACTCAGCCACACTCAATGAGGCACAATGAAACTACAACATCTATGACCTCGAGCTCTTAGCCATCGTAATGGCCCTCAAGAATTGGAGACCTCTGTTGGCCAGATCACCCCACAAAATCATCATATACTCTGACCATCTCAACTTACAATATTGAAGGCTGCCACAAAGAATATCACGGAGAGTAGCAAGGGAAGTATTGGAATTGTCAGAATACAACTTTGAGATACGTCATCTCCCAGGACGATTAAACGGACAAGCTGACACATTGTCAAGACGACCAGGATACGACCAAGGAGAAGAGGACAACAAAGACGTGGTCGTGCTACCTGACCATGTCTTCGTAAGGGCTGGAAGAATGGAACGTGCCCCTCCTATGTGAAGAATCATGACCCAGGAGGAAATGGAAGCCACCAACCCAGTGTACGCACAAGACAAAGAGGTACTAAAGCCCTGGATAGACGCACATCAATTAAAGAAGATCGAAGGAACATGGTACAAAGATGGACAACGTGTGGTAACAGGCAAGATGGAGCACAAGAGAACCTTCATAAAGGCTCACCATGACGCACCCACATATGGACATCCAGGAATCAACAAAACGAACCAGCTCACGAGCCAAAGATACTGGTGGCCAAACATGTGACAAGATGTGAGGGACTACATCCAGGGGTGCGCCGAATGCCAACGAAATAAAATCAATACACAACCTACGAGAGCGCCGTTGTCACCCATATTCCCCACGCCCGAAGCTATGCCCTTCAAAACCATTGCACTAGACTTCATCACTAAGCTGCCGATTTCGCAGGGATATGACTCGATCCTCACTGTTACAGATCACGATTGCACCAAAGCTGTGATATTCATCCCCTGTAAAGAAAGCATGACGGCAGAGGAAACGGCGGGACTAATCATTCAACATATATTCCCACAATTCGGACTCCCACTGAAATTTATCAGCGATAGGGACCCAAAATTTGCCTCAAGATTCATAAGAGGGCTGTGCAAGGCGACAGGAACAACCCAGAACATCTCCACAGCTTATCATCCAAGGACGGACAGACAATCGGAATGCACCAATCAATGGCTAGAACAGTATCTATGGTTCTGGGTCAATGAGCGGCAAGATAACTGGCACGCTTATCTACCCCTGGTGGAGTTTGTGCACAACAACTGGCCAAACGAAACTACTGGAGAGTCCCCTTTCTTCATATTGTATGGATTTAACCCACGTGCTGATTGGACAGATAAGCTGTCACCAATACCACAAGTGGTGCTACGAATAGACCAATTCAAGAAGGCAAGACAACGCGCCCAAGAGCTGATGATCAAGGCACAACAATCATGGGTCAAACACAGAGATATGCCCAAATACTGTGAAGGAGACTATGTATGGTTAGAAGGACATCACCTTTGCACCAATCAGCCAACTGCCAAGCTTGCGCCCAAGAGACACAGCCCCTTTCCAATTGTCCAGGTGATGTCCCCTGTCAACTATCGATTAAAACTTCCCACGCAGTGGAGTATCCATGACGTATTTCACATTGATCTTCTCACACCATACCGAGAAACCGACCTTCACGGATCAAACTATTCCAGACTGGCTCCAGACCTTGCAGATAATGAAGAAGAATACAAGGTTGAGAGCATTCTGGACTCTTGGCCGTTCGGCAGAGGACGAAAGAAGCAATATCTCATCAAATGGAAGGGGTACCCTGACTCAGATAACAAATGGGTGGACAAACGGGACGTCCACGCTCCCAAAGCGATAAGGGAATTTGAAAGTCGAAACTCTGCAACAAGAACGCATGTAAGGCAAAGCAACACAAGCAAGTCTCTCATCCCCTCTTTGCTCCGCTCTATCAAACCACTCACTAAACTCATCTCTTTCATGTCCGATGTCAACAACTACTACCTTGGCTCACCAGAGCATATTTTTGGGGCCAAGCTCGAAGAGGGACTCATCACAGTCCCTGAGGCATGAGAACTCTGTGCCAAAAAGTACATCTGACCACATGTCACCAACGAAAACCTCCTCGCCACTCCCCTCACCAAACAAGAGCTGGCATCAGTCCTACTCGTCTTTCCAGACCTCGACACAAAGCCAATGCCCCCACGGGCACTATCACCCATGGTGCGAAGACTGTCAGACCCTGACAACATGGGAGCAACCCCTACCCACCAAGCTGACATGCAAGATGTTGATACCGACATTTGGGGACCTAAAGATGGTCATCCGGGTGAGATCCCACTACCGGTCCCCTTTCGGGAGCCAAAGCACATCACAAACAGCACTACAGAAGGTTTGCTCAATGTGGAGGGACGAGCAATTCGCGAAAGCCGTCGCAAAGAGAAGTGCAAAGATGGCAGCATGGGAAGCACTGCGCCAATCAGTACACCAACAACACGTGGCCCGTGGAGCCGCACCCCTAGCTACATGAGCAAAGGGGATCTTTACCCAGCTGAGCACCAGTTCATATGCACGCTCAAAGACACTGACAACCCGAACGAAACCCCCTACGTGGCCACAACAACTGGCTTCCCTTTGTACAAAGGGAGCTACCAAGTCCGACACAACGAAGTTCCACCAGGGTTCAAACCGAACTTGGGAGACCACTTCATTTCGTTCCCCATCACAGGACCGGATGGCACCGTCCAGCAAGTGGAGTATGTGCAAGTCATACTCCATCCAAACCCTATTGTCATCGGGCTGTGTAACGACAGCAGCAAAATATTCACCAAGCCGTTGTATGCTGCGCCCATCTTCCACTACGACGGGAAGCCTGTATACCGAGCTGAACAGCTCGAGAAGCTCAAGTTGGGGGTGGAAGGCCAAGACCAGATGGACCAGATGATCCGTCACCTCAACGACCCCTCGCTCACGGCCAAGGTTCACTGATTCTGTGTTATGGCTCAAGAACTGGAGCAGCTTGAAGAAGCCATCGCAGAGAGTGAGGATCGATGGGGGGAGCTTGCTGGTATGCACTGTAAGACCATTCACCGGTTGGAGATGGTGGATACGTTGTCAAGGATCCAAGATCAAGATGAAGGACTTGTGGATGATGTGCTGAGAGGGGACGAGCAACGTGGGAGTTGCGCCTGAAAAGGGGGTGATGTTATGATCGCGCAGAGACACTTACCTTATGGTTATGACTACAGGGGTAAGCGGTAATTAGTCATGGACAGAAGTATCAGTCAGCCCGAGTATCACATGTAAGATAGTATGACTCGATCCTAGGATAGCGGTAGTAGGGTTCGGGATTCATGAGGCGCTTTAAAGCCCTCTTCTTGTAGTACTTAAGACATAGTCATTGAAGACCTAGCTCTCCAGCTTGGTCTTCTTGAATCGCCACTTGTCTTCTCCTCTACTCTGCAAGATCTAAGGGCTCTCTCCCTTTCTCTATTCATACCAGAAGCAACCATTGTCTCGTGTCCAAGTGTCATCGGACCTTGTGACCACTGTATCATGTGACTAACAAGAGTCCATGTATACTCGAGATTGCTAAGTCGTCACATGCGCTGATCCTAGGCCTAAGTCAAGGCTGACGTTCAGTGGCAATGTAACAGGGAAATGGCGACTCGAGCGCTCTCTTTCTATTCAGCAAGGGAAGAGATTTAAATACAAGAGAGCCTGTACCTAAACAAGCCAGTAAAGTGGAGGTAAAAGAGATAAGGAAGTGGCATAGGGAATGAGATGAGACAACGCAGAAATAAGGCACTAAGGTATGAGTGGCTGAGACATGTGGCAAGGGAATGGTACATGGCTGAGGTGATCGAAACGCACAGTTTCGGGCTCAGCACTCGGGCTGGCCTTACAATGTGCCAGACCTTCGATCCCCCCAGTGCGTCACATCCCCTGGCTCCCCACTACTGTGACCAATACGGTGGGTCAGGTGGCTGCAGACTCTAACTTTTGAGCCTCGCCTGCCCTTTTTGAGATACATAACTGGAATTCAATCACTAGCAGTGTGTTTTCAATGTGTACTACCTTCTGCTGGCACTTTCATACTGGCATATTTAGATTCACTTATGCTGTACTGTACCCTTTGTACTAACGTTACACCTACACTCCGACCAAATTATTCCCATGATCTCGCTCCCATGATCTCGCTTGAAGGAGGAAGAACATGTGCAAACAATGCAGAAAAGGCCTTCTTGCTAATTACCACCTTCTTCACCTTATCAGAACATCTCAGACCATCGTGCTGTTGAATGCCAACATACCATGTCGCACTTCACCTCACATGCAGGTGCCATGTACACGCTGAGCAAAGACAACACTAATTCGAAGGTGAACAGTGAACTTTAAGTGCCACTCCTAAGTGCTGAGGCTCTCAGGACACATGTTTCAGGTTTGGCCCACCGTATTAAGATGGCCACCCATTACTAGCCTGGCCTCCACGCTGAATGGAGTGCCAGAAATGATGAAATATCATTTCAACTTCTCTTTGCCCAAGCACAAGGTTGAGGTTGAGGAATTAGGCGCTATGACGTGGACCTGGAGTTGGTGTGTGGGGGACCTTAGGGTATAGATGACTCGAGATGGGTAGACACAAACACACCATGCATCTCCGAATACCACTTCATCAGACCCCCAGAAACATGGGCCAGTTGTTTCATTTTGAGTACTCTGAACCCCAGCCTTTGACGAAGATAGCACCTTCCCAGACATAGGTCATCACACTCTTGCATGTACAATATTCTACCTTGTTTACCCATCAGCGCCCAATTTCAAGTTGAGGGCCAAAGCCTCACCCTGCCATTTGTCCCAATTTCCTGTCTTCCTTGCAGGTACGTGCTCCCTGCTGCACCATGGATCAGAGTCTTAGGATCAACGGGCACATAACTGTGTGTTTTTTATGGAGAAGGGGATGAGTGGACTTCTGAGATTCTTCATGCCCTTAACAACTAGTAGTACCATATGAGACCCTCAATCTCCGGCTGTGGTGACGCACACACTATGAATGTCTTTCCTGACCCCTTTCTTTAGCAGTGGTCAATCAATTCATGACTTTTGGTGATGTCGTTGACACACAACTTGAAGATAACAACCTCAGTTTACCACGCAGCATTGTATTGATGGCAATGTTCAATTGAACCTGGTACCAGCCTGACCAACAACATTCCTATCATTTGTTTCAGAACATTGCCTCATTCCCACCCCAATGGTTATGGCTGCCACAAACCCCTGTGACATGCAGCTCCAACACCTCAAAGCTGCTTGAGGGCCCACAAAGTGAAGTTTTTCCCTGGCGACACAAGAAATTCCCCAAGTATTGTTCAGATAATAGGCTCTGTGAGACGATACCTGCTCAAATGAATCTTTATGGGACTATTTTGCTAATCTGATGTTTCACTGAGTGCCACAAGTGACAGGATGACAGCATATGAGTTGTGTGGTGATGGCACACCTACAGTAAACACCCTTTCCTTCACACATAGGCATGGGGGCTGCTCATAGTTGTTTGATGGTAGAGGCAACAAGGTATAAATTTGGCATTGAAATCATGATCGAAATAGCAGGTCGACTCTTGGGTTGACTCATTTGCAATGTACTTACACTTTGACATGCCTTCAGGCCATGTAACCATTTCAACTTGACTGTGGAGTACCAACCAGGTTCTTTCCATGGAGAAACGCGAATAGCAGTTTGGATGGCCAACATCTGAAATGAATTCCTACAGGCAACATTCTGAGATACTTGCTTGGGGGTTTGGACAGGATCTGGAAATAGCTGGCTCAACACACCTCTGGCATGAGTTGCATTCTAATCACATCCCTCCCACGCACCAGTCTGCTCTCCTGTCGACTTTGAGTTGAGTCTCCACTTAAACACTTGGTTTTATTGCTTCCTCTAGCAAAGTAAAGTATAACAATTAGCTAATAGCATTGATTACATGAACTTGTTTTTTTTTATTATCAAAAAGTAAATTTTTATTAAGTATGAACACTTTTTTCTCTAAGTCAATCTACTGTAGATAGAGGGGCTAAATGGGGTGGGTGCATGCTGCATGCCCCATCGCATGGCCCCCTGCCTGCAATTGGAGGTGCAAAAGTAACCCCTCCCATTTCTGCACCCTCCCATTTGTGTGCCCTATTTGCAAATAGGTTGGGGGTAAAGGAAGGGGACAAGCCCCTTCCCATTCCCATGGGCCCAATTCATGTAGCCCCAAGCATGCAAATGGGGACGGAGGGCACAAAAAAGGGAGGGGGGCGATTCTGGGTTTGCGTGCACGCCACTGCTCATGTTCACCCCTATGCACAAAAGGGAGGTTGGGTGGCACCCCCTTCTCATTCTGGTGCACCCCCCTGGTTTGCATGTCGCCCCTACACACAACTCGGAGGGGAGCAAGCAACCGGGTTTGGGCACAGCCTACAGTTTGCTTGACCCCTTTGCGCGCAAATGGAGGAGGGGGGGCTGCTTCCGTGTCCTCCCTCCATGCAAACCAGGGGGGGCACGCGCTTCTGGTTTGCACATGGCCCCCGTTCACGTGCCCCCTTTGCACGCAAACAGAGGCAGGGCACAAAAGGGTTCATCCATTCCCACCCCCGCCCCCCCCATTCACATGTTGCCCCTGCACGCAAGTTGAGGGTGGGGGGTGCTGCTTCCAAGTGTGCACGTGGCCCACTGCTCACATGTCACCTTTGTATGCAAGAGGTAGGAGGTGGTGAAATGGGGGGAGCCCCTTCCCATTCCCATGTGGGCCCTGTTCGCCTGCTCCTTTTGTGCGCAAATCAGAGCAGGGGGTGCGAAGGGTGGGTAGGGAAGGCATGCCACTCCCATGCAGCCCCCAGTTCATGTGCAAATGGGGGGAGGGTGCAAATGGGGGGTGGGCGCCGATTCAGGGTTTGCATGCAGCCCCCTGTTCGCATGCTGCCATTGCACATAATGGGGGCAGGGGAAAAGAGGGGGGAACGGCACCCTTCCTATTCCCGTGCAAAGGGTGGGCATGCCCCTCTCCTTCTCTGCGTGGCTATCCATTCACTTGTGCCCCCCTCCCTTTATGTGCAATCAGGAGTGGGAATGGTGGTGCACACCTCCCTTTTTGTGTCCGCATTTCTGTGCGAAGGGGGGAGAGGGGAGGGACGAGGAAGAAAGAGAAAGGGTGGGTGGGGCAAAGCACAGAAAGGAGGGGAGCAAAAGCCAAAAGAGAGGGGAGGACAGAGGGGGAAGGGATTGGGGCACCATACGCCTGCAGGGGGGTCAATGTGGTGTTGACAGCCCCAAGAGCTGCATGCATTCTTGAGGAGGAGGGGATTGGGGGATTGTTTGTCCTTCCCTGCCGATACACGCATTGTTTACACGTTATTTTCACTTATTTATCCCTTTAATTGCATGTTTACTTTTATTTTGTATATACTCATACAAATAGAAAACAGAAAAGGTTTTTAAAAAAAGTTTAAAAACCGGAGTTTGAAGTTGAGTTGCAGTAAAGCAGCTCACTCTCACTGGCGTGTGAGAAGGATGCAATTTGTCAATCGCTTCTGGCATGCAGCAATGGCAGTCTGAACTATTCCCTGTTGCTTCTACTAGTCTCTGCTTGTCATCAGGGTGACCAGTTGAAGGGGCATGAAAGTCGATATGTCTTCTTTGGAAGGCACACGTACAACATGCACTCACCCTGGGACTTCCTACTTATTGTCAACAGTGGTGTGGGCCAGGTCAAGCAATTGTAGACCTCTACCCCTGATGGTCCTGAAACGTCTTCTGTCTCTCAAATATCTATCCTTATGTCTTCCCCCAGGGCTGTCCCCAAGAATCGGTCATCTAACTTTGACAAACTGTCATTCACCAAGTATATGAAGGACATTGGCAGGGCTTATCAGAAGCAAGCAATGGAACTAGTCTCCATTTGTTGAACCTTTGTTGAGGCTGAAGAGCGGAGCATCTCCCAAGATGCACATCTAAGAAGGTGATTACCCTACAATGTGTCAACCTCATATCTTGTTCTAACTTCTTTGAAAGGGTTTTAGGAGTTGTTGATGATGCACTAAACTCCACTGCTGACACAAAGAACAAGACATCTGAGGGAACAGATAAGAAATTTGAGGAGGCTATCAATGAGCTGAGTGCTTATGAGCAGGAATGTCATAAAAAACAAAAGTAACCTAACATGATTATTGTGTCCAATTGTTACTGATCCTTACATTGACATAGGCAACAGAATTTCACCGATGGGCAATGAGATGTTGCAGGAAGGCCACCAGTCACCAAAAGGATGAAATCTGCAAGGGAAAATGATAAGTCTTCATCAAAGGTCTTAAACAGAGTTTCAAAGAGAAGGTGAGGTCACACCTGTTTTGTTAAACTTGTACTGACACCAGTTCCAGCTGGTTGAAGGGCCAACGAAAGTGGCCTGGTTTCTTCTCCCTGGCTCCCTCCCTGACAAAAGTCCCAAAGTCATTGAACGTGAGCATTGAGTCACTTACTCTATTCCTGGTAATCTCACAGTATAGCAGAGGTACTTGGTGAAGAAACAAGTGTGCAAGAAATCCTTTGGAACTTTAGCTGCCTTAAGGGCAACCAATGTATCACCCTCAAGCAAAACCCTCACTTCTATGGAGGTCTTCCCAAGTCAGTGCGTGACTATAGCGATGAATTCACAACTGACCCAATTGAGAAATTCTGGGATGCAAGTGAGATCTGGGTTCTCACTGATGAGTGAAGCCATGTATTTCTCAAAACAGACAAAAAGAAACAGGCATTTGGCAACTTCTGGGTGCCAGATGAGGCTATTATTTTCAAGGGTCCATGTGTCGTTCTTCTGCATTGTTTCTGGATTCTGATGCAATCTGATGCCCCGCTAGATATTGGTGGGAAACTAGAAGGAGAACGCATTGTCGCAGAAGATATCCAAGGCACACCTAACTTATGGCATCATGAAGAGCCTACAGTGACCCCCCCTCCAGTGAGAATACCACCAACCAGTCCAGCAAATCCTAGTGACCTTCCACCCATCCTTACGAATCCTCTAAGTGGCAGGATGTTTGAGGATTGGAGAGAATTAGTCCGCAATACATTGAATTCCCCCAATATCAGCATATGCATTAGCACCAAGGGCACACCTTCCAAATCTTCAGACAATTGGGTAAGCCATATATCCCCTGCGCCTCCTTCATACTCACTTGAGCACAGGTTCTATCCTCTCCTACCAATCCCACTCCTAGTTCACCAGCCCAGCCTTTCTCGACAATGCAAGCAAGGTCAACCGGTGCTTCATCTGGCACATCAGTGCCTCCTCAACTTCCACTGCTATGGATCCCAGAGCCATCTCCTGGGCCACAGACTGCTCAAAGTTACAAATCTGCACAGTCCACATTCTCGCCAATATTTCAGACCCCTCTGACCATGATACTGCCTCCTTTCTCTCCACCATCCACAACAAGTCCCTGGGAGCCATCAGTGGTGCCACCACCCTCTCCAGCAAACCCCACACTGATCTCCCAGGATTCACCAGTGGCCTTCTCAGTGTCGATGTCGCTAACACTAGCCACTCTTACACCTCCTCAAGCAAGACTCTCACCAAACATCATGGCTCAGAGACTGGAGCCTCTACCGCAACAGGCTCCTTTGATAGGAACAGCACTAATTTCATCAAGAGTGCCCACTGCAAGCAGTATAGCGCCATCCCCTCTGAGCACAACTCTCACTCCCTCAATGAATGATCTAGCATGCTGGTCGGGACTTCATGCTGGAGATCCTGTCTCCATGCCTGCAACTAGCAAAGCTCAAGCCCCTAACCCAGGACAGCAGCAAGCCGAAAGCGCAGCTGCTCCTGTCAAAGGTCCAGCCCAGGCCCAGGGGAAGAAAAAGAATTGGTTTCAGAAATATGTTTGGGACTACAGCAAGGGCAAGTAACATGCGTTTGGCCATATGTCAACCTTTGATCCCATCTGTCGTGGGAAAGCACCTCATTCTGGCCATGCCTTCAATCAAATATTCGATCACTTAATGGTGTGGACTCAATATGCTCTACAAGGTCTGCAGGAGGTATGTTCGGTATGTACAAAGTTATCATAGATCAGGGGATGGAAGTCTAGAAGTGTGGATCAGTGGAGATGGGCAGATTGAGCCTGGCATTGGGCATGCCTCTGTGAGGACTTTGCTCAATGGGGACTTAGCATGGAGGGGTAAAGAGAAGGGACCTGACTTGGAGCGGAGCCCAAAGGAATGCTGGATACATTCCATGTATTCTACAAATTTGTTACCGTTGTGATCAGAGGCAAATGTACTTAGTAAGATGCAGTAGTTCCTGGCATTCGTCCTTTTGTTTGTTCCACTGAGGCAGAATGGTAGTCTACCCAGGGTATGCATAGCTGAAGAGACTAGCAGATCTTAATCTGGAAAACGGAAATACAGTGGGGAATGTGGGGAGGGAGCATGTGCTTGGTGGCATTAGAATCAGAATACCTTAAGGTAGGCAGTAATAACTCTGGATGCCTTGTAAGGGTCTTACAGTACCCCATTGTGCATTACATGGATCACTGTGCATCCTGCATTGAGCCTTGGACAAATTTGAAGCAATAAGTCAATGTTGTCTCCAAACATGAATGCATGAACCCTGGTCAGGGGTCAATGCCTCTGATTGAATGTAACGGAGATTCTTGGTGAGGCCAGTAAAGTGGGTGATATGGCACAAAATTTGGTATGACATTTGGGCAATCCACTGCATTGTAGATGTTAGTGCAAGTATAGAGTGAAAGTGTCGACCCAAGGGGAGGATGTAGACAAGCAGAAGATGGAAGTCAATACACTTTATCAATGAGAGGAACGGTTCGGTATGGTATGGTACGGTTTGGAGAGGGAGATGGAGTGTGTGCGCAAGGAAAACAAGAAGGGAAACAGCAGCCAGATTCCTGGTTGAGTTAAGACCTGAGGTCTTATATACAAGAGTAGTACATATTAAAGGTATCTAAGGGTGAGCCAGATAGTGCTGAAGTGATGGTGGCATTGACATTGATGCTGGTGTGAGTGGCTGAGGTGGCCATAGGTGTTGGTGAGCACAGGCCAGTGCTAACCCTTACAGCATCTAGGCGACCCTGTCATGAGTGGGATTGTAGAGGCATTTCCGATATTTGAGGAAACAGCAGCATGTGCACAGCCTGCAATGCAAAGAGTCAAAAAAACAAATCAGGAAGACATGATACACTTTGAGGAGGGAAGGCAGGCATGAAAGACAGATAACAAATTGGGTCACATGATTTACCACAGGGATAACATGCATTTGCAAGTGAGGAAATGTCGTGATATAACTTACAGTAACCATGAGATAAGTGGCAAGACAAGAGTAGCTTCCATTTTTGGCAAGCATGCCAAACACTTCATGGTTCTCTTCCATTGGAAGCAGTGGAGCTAACCTTTCATGCAGGGATATCCTGCTCCCTGTAGGCATGTGGCACTCTTTCCATGGCTGGACCTGTGTATTGACAGCCTGTCAAGCCAATACTTTGCATTCAATGTGGCTTTATCTCCTGAGATGTCATCTCCATCTTGGCATGCGAGCTACACAAGAGGACATGTGAGGAGTATAGCAAGTCCACAACTCTCCATGGTCTAGTGGTTAATTCGCAGCCATGGCTCATTCAAGATATCCAACCATCTGCAAATGGTAACCTAGTGGCCATGGCTTTCCGCTGTGGGGCTGTCAAGTCAGGAGGGAGGAAAACCTGTTTCACATGACATGTGACCATAACCATCAGCAAAATGGACCTGACCTGTCGTTACTAGGGGCAACTAGCACGCACTAAAATTGAATGCTGCCAGCTTGGCTAGTGCTTTCTAGTAACATTCCAATTTCCTGATGACAAGGGCAATTAATAGTCCCTTGGTCATGTCATTGCTACTGCATTCAGACCACTATGCACACCAACTCAGCTGTGCTGTGCATGAGCCATCTAGTCACTTTTTGTTACATACATTGATATAGTGCTCAGTCACGGAGATGTGTTTGGCATGCACCTGATCATCATGCTGTGCAAGTGGTTCTACAGACACAAACCAGCTAGAGGATTAGTGACTGCAGGTGCCACTGGGTGTCTGACAGGTGGCTCCAAAACACCATTCTCCACAAGCAACATAATTTGTCTTATGATTAACAACTTAGAAGTTGGATTTTCTGAGATAGTGCAGTGACAGCTTAATCAATGGGAAATGACTTCCCTCAAGGTTCACAAGTAGAAATGAACTATAAAGCATTTGGACTTGATGCTTAGACATAGAGTATTTTTTTGATAGACCAAGACATGTCCTTACTGAAGCCAAGCAAGAATGATGTCTTTTCTCTGATGACTGATCAGATGGCTGCTGCACGGTGCACTCAAGGGAGAAACAGTTGTCATGGATCCTATTGAAAGCACACTCCCACTTCTGATTCTCACATTCTAGTGAAGTTTAGTAGTCTATGTCCCATTGAAACAGCCTTGCAGTGAGGAGCGGCCCAAGGACATTTGAGGACTGTCAAGATTTGATTCATTGGGCAACAGTTCCAATAATGGCACCTCCTAAATCTATTAAAGAACATATATGTTGCCTGTGTGTTGGCATTTACACCTTTGTTTTGGACTGTTCCAAGGTGATAAAGGGAGGTAGGCCCCATCCCTCTGGGACAAAATATTCCAGGGAACAAAGAGTCTTGTTGGGTTGCTCCACAGCCTGTGCACACCTGACACTCAACATGTTTTTGTCAGAAACCCACACCACTGCTCACAGTCCAGGGTCAAACAGGGTGTGATGCCACATAATGATCTGCGATGGCTTACATCATTGATGGGCCAGCTGATGGGGAGAATCTCCCATAATTCATGGGCAGCTGACGTTGGCTGACATTGGAGAATCTTCCATATTTGATGGGCCAGCCAACATCAGGTGGGATCAGAGGAATTGCTCCGAAATGGCCATAGAGGACACTGAGATACCAGCATGGCACTAGGAATGTGAAGGAGTGTGTAGTGCACCATGGTCCAACCATCAGTGTGCATGTGGTTGAAAAAGGGTGGGGGGAAGCAAAGATGCT
>WNGR01000572.1_pt1 | contig 40681 bp, 33 predicted proteins | sample 5407581 | NCBI WGS metagenome assembly WNGR01 (sample SAMN13153383, study PRJNA577476) | soil metagenome | isolation source: 80 cm soil or saprolite under Garry oak tree replicate 2 | place: USA:California | collected 2016-06-15 | reverse complement strand
ATTCGCCGACAGCGCTTCCTGCGTAATCAAAGGATGCGTTTCGCGGTGGCCTAAATATCCTGGGGGCGAGCCAATCAATTTCGCGATTTCGTGCGAGTGTTGGAACTCTGCGCAGTCCACCTTGATGATCGCGCGCGGATCACCGAAAAGAATTTCCGCCCCAGCTTCGACGATGCGCGTCTTACCGGAACCGGTTGGCCCAAGAAACAACAGGTTGCCTACCGGCCGCCCGGGCGAATTCAAGCCCGCGCAGAACACCTGATACAGGTCCACCAGCGCCTGCACTCCTTCTTCCTGGCCCACGATCTTCGCGTCGAGCGCCGTTTTAAATTCCAGCGTGTCAGTGCTACGTTTTTCTGGGTCCAGTGGAAGAATTTGGTTGTTCATGACCGCCTCCTAGCGTCGCGCTGCTGCAGCGACGCTGCTCCCAAACGCCCGCTTCCAGGCCCGAATTGTTCCAATTTGACCTGGATTGTGGACTGCAAGAGCCGCAAATGTACAAGCAGCTCTTTCGCCACTGCGGGTGATTCGGAAATTTGCAGAGCCGGCGGGAATAGATCCGCCAAATCGAGGTGGAGTGCTCTGAGTGTTGCGATGAGTTTCTGCACTTCCCGGGAATTGGGATCGGCCAGGTTGATTTGTTGGTTGAGCTGGTCGCGGAGCGCGCGCCAGTTTAAATCGACGAACGGATGTTTCTTGGATACTTCGCGGACAACGGTATCCGTGATTTTCGCGCGCTCGCCGAGCCGGGCGAGGTGCAGCTGCTTCACTTTTCCGCCGCGGCGCACGTTGTGCACCAGATAGTACGAATTTCCTTTGCGGCGAACAAAAGCCATGACATCACCTCGGACCGTACCTTCCCGCGTAGTGTATTTTGCTTCCACTACACCCGTCAAGTTAGATGCTCGCTCCCCTCAAAAAGTGTCCTGAAAGAGTTAACTTGCAACTTACCGTGTTTTCTCCAGAATTTCTCATCACTTTTTCCGTTTCGTTCCATTGATTTCTCGTATGCGCATTTCTTTCCTGTACCGCGAGTTTTTTACCGACCTTCACTCTACACATCTATTCAACACGGCTGGAAATATTTCGACTCTTGCGTGATTTGTGCTGTCTCTTTACATTTGATGCCGCATGGCGATTTGGTAGTGCCACATCGCTATTTGGCGATTCGATGGAAGAGCAAGGCGGAACAGAAATGTCCTGGGCTCCGGTGTATGCGTTCGTGAAACAAATCCCTCGTGGACGGGTTATCACATACGGGGGACTTGCGAAAGCTCTTCGGCTCCGCGGAGGAGCCCGCAGTGCTGGCCGTGCGATGGCCGCAAGCCCCTCAGGAAAAGGCGTTCCGTGGCATCGCGTAGTCGGCTACGGCGGAAAACTGCTGATTCGCGAACCGTATGCCAGCCTGCAGCGCAAATTGCTTGAGTCCGAAGGTGTGACGCTCCGTGAGTCCCGCGTGGACATCAAAAAACACGTATGGACGCCCGCCAAAAACAAACCCAAGACAAATAAGCCGTCTAAATCGGCAAAATAAACTAAATTGCTACAAAGTCGCTCCGCTCGGAACCGCAACTTTCCTGGGCTTTTCGGCGCGGGAATCCATTTGCGGTATGCTGTCTGTTCACAACTTATGCCCAATCCCGTTCTCCACGTAGAAAACCTCACAAAACGCTACGGCGACGTCGAAGCCGTTCGCGGTATCAGCTTCGAAGTGGCGGAAGGTGAAGTCTTTGGCCTGCTCGGTCCCAATGGCGCGGGCAAAACCAGCACCATTGAGATCCTCGAGGGCCTGCGCAATGCCGACAGCGGTGCCGTCTCCGTTTGCGGCTACGATCCGCAACGCAATCCGGAAGAGCTTAAGCACGAGATCGGCGCAACGTTGCAGTCCACTGCGCTGCCGGAAAAACTGCGCGTCATGGAGGCGCTGCGGCTCTTCGCCAGCTTCTATAAGCGGCGCCGCAATCCCGATGATTTGCTGAAGCGATTTGGACTTGAAGAAAAACGCAACGCCTTCTATGGCCAACTCTCCGGAGGACAAAAGCAGCGTCTGGCTTTGGCCATCGCGCTCGTAAACGATCCCAAGGTGGTTTTCCTGGACGAACCCACGGCGGGCCTCGACCCGCAAGTGCGCCGGGAAATCTACGACGTCATCGAGGAACTGCGCCGCGACAGAAAAACCATTGTTTTGACGACGCACTACATTGAAGAAGCAGAACGCTTGTGTGATCGCGTCGCCATCGTCGACCACGGAAAGGTCATTGCACAGGGAACGCCGCGCGAATTGAAACAGGCTTCTGTGGACAAGACGCGCATTGAAGTTCGCCTGGCGCGCGAGGACTCCGATGAAACTCTGAAATTGCTCGAAGGGGTGTCCGACTGCCGCTCTCTGAACGGAGTTTATGTCCTGCACTGCCAGCGGCCGCCGCAAGCGATTGTCTCTCTTGTGAAGCATCTGGAAGCACAGAACAACGAACTGATCAGCCTGGAAATCGCCACGCCATCCCTCGAAGACGTCTTCATTGAACTTACCGGCAGGAGGTTACGGGATTGACGAACCTCATGACATTGACGCGCATGCGCGTGCAACTCGCTCTGCGCAACAAAATGTTTTTCTTTTTCAGCCTGGTGATGCCGCTGGGATTTTTCTTCCTGTACTCCGGAGTTTTTGCAAAAGGTGAGCCCGACAGCGTTGCCTACCTTCTTGGACCGGTCCTTGGCCTGAACGTGATGGGCAGTTTCTGGGGACTCAGCGCAACGCTAGTGATGTTCCGCGAACAAGGCATCCTACGCAGGTTTCACGTCACGCCCGCGACTGCGACGGACATGCTAATTTCCAGCGTCCTCGCGAACTACGCGCTGACACTCCCCACGGTCGTTTTAGAGCTGTTCCTCGCACGCACGCTCTTCCACGTTCCGAATCTTGGAAATTTGCTCTCCATCTTTCTTCTCGTTTCCATCGGCACGGTCTCCTTCGGATCGCTTGGGCTGGTGATCGCCAGCGTCACCAATACCATGCAGGAGACGCAAGTCTTGAACCAGCTTCTTTGGCTGCCTCTTATTTTTCTTTCCGGTGCGACGATTCCATTCACCTCTCTTTCGAATTCAGTCAAGCACATTGCCCTTTTTTTGCCGGCAACTTACCTCGTTCACGGTTTGAAGAACGCGATCGTGAATGACTACGGACCGGGAAAACTGCTTTTGGCCCTCGTCTCCCTGACTCTTTGGTTCGTTCTGACCCTTTTCCTTTCCTCGCAGCTTTTCCGCTGGGAACCAGAAGCGAAGATCGGCCGAAAGGCCAAGTTTTATGTTGCCGCAACGGCGATTCCCTTCATCTTACTGGGTATTTGGGAAGCTAAAAACGGCCGCGTAATCGCCGAAGAAAATAGCACCCTGCAGAGGTTGGAGGCGCCCCACAAGTCTGGCAAACAAAAGGATGCGCAGCCGAAGTCCGAAGATTTGAAACCGGACTCTTCGACCGAAGACTCACAGTAATCTGGAAATCCTCTCGGATTCCTAACTGCGCCAATTTGGTTCTGTCGTTCGCCGTGTTTCACGGCACAGTTCATTGACGCTGTCAGCCGCGTACCGTATTCTGCAATTTGAGTTGACCGCTTGCGGTCACACATGGCTCGATTCACCATACTTCGCTTCACCGTACAAGGGAGCATTTATGCCGGTTCAGAAAACCGAAAAAATCTGGCACAACGGAAAATGGATCACCTGGGACGATGCGAATATCCATGTTCTCTCGCATGTCGTCAGTTACGGTTCGGCCGTGTTCGAAGGCATTCGCTGCTACGACACCAAGCAAGGTCCCGCGATTTTCCGGCTGCGCGAGCACATGCAGCGGCTGATCAACTCCGCAAAAATTTATCGCATGGAGCTCCCTTTTTCGGTGGACGATTTCGGCGCTGCCGCGTGCGAGCTCGTTCGCCACAACAAACTCAACGCCTGTTACGTGAAACCGATCGTGCTGCGCGGCTATGGCGAAGTCGGCGTCAATCCGCTCAACTCGCCGATCGAGTGCTACATGGCCTGCTGGTCGTGGGGCGCGTATCTTGGGCCAGAAGCGCTCACTAAGGGCGTCGACATCGGCGTTAGTTCCTGGTCGCGTATGGCGCCGAACACGCTGCCCGCAATGTCCAAAGCCGCCGCGAATTACATGAACTCGCAACTCATTCGCATGGAGGCCACTTTCAACGGTTACGCCGAAGGCATCGCCCTCGATACTGACGGCCACGTCAGCGAAGGTTCGGGTATGAACGTATTCCTCGTGCATGACGACGTTCTCTATACGCCGCCGCTTGCGACAAGCATTCTGCCCGGCATCACGCGCGATAGCGTAGTAAAAATGGCGCAGGACATGGGCATCACCGTGAAAGAATCCGTCATCCCGCGCGAAATGCTTTACATCGTCGACGAAGTTTTCTTCGTCGGCACCGCCGTCGAAATTACGCCGATCCGTTCCGTCGACCACATCCAAGTCGGCAAAGGCGTTGCCGGTCCGATCACGCGAAAGCTACAGGAAGAGTTTTTCGCGATCACCAGCGGCACCAAGCCCGACCGCCACAACTGGCTCACGCCGGTAAATGCGCCCGTCGCCGCAACCACCCGATAACCATTCAAACGCATCGCAATTTTCCATTTGGGTCCACGCTCCGAAGCAAATGCTCTATTTGCGTACGCCATCGGACGTTCCTCTGCCGCAACATCAATCTGGGGGTGACGCTGGCGCGGCCAACTCTCTCCAGCTAAAATCCTACCGTTTGCTTCCCTCGTTGCCATGGAGATGCCGGTGTACAACACCACGCAAAAACTTGTTGCTGAATTTCTCGGCACTTTCGCACTGGTTTTTTTCGGCGCAGGCGCGATTTGCGCCGAGCGCTTCCTGCAAGGAGCGGGCGGAGGCGTTCTCGGCGGAGCGCTTGCTTCCGGACTCGCCATCGCGATTCTCTCGGTCGCCTTCAGCCACGTCTCCGGTGCACATTTCAATCCAGCGGTGACCATCGGATTTTGGATCACCAAGCGGCTCAGCACCTTGGAAGTTCTGGGCTACTGGGTCGCGCAAGTATTTGGCGGAATCTTTGCGGCATTTATCCTGAAAGCGATTCTTCCCCGGGACGAAGCCTGGCAACCGGCGCTTGGCGGCACGCCCGACCTGGTCCGCGATTTCACGCGCCTGCCCGCTATGGGACTCGAAGCGCTGATCACTTTTTTCCTGGTGCTCGTCTACTTCGCCACACTATCCGAAGACAACGTCGAGTCGCGCTCGCTTTCCGGATTTGCCGTCGGCCTGGTTTACACCATCGGCATTCTTGTAGCCGGGCCGTTCACGGGAGCAGCTCTCAATCCCGCGCGTGCGTTCGGTCCAGCGCTGGCAAGTACTCACTGGGCGAATCAGGGTGTGTACTGGGTCGGTCCGCTCGCCGGCGGTTTTCTCGCCGGGCTCATCTACGACGCTCTGTACGGCAAGAAACCGTTGTAAGTTCCAATTTAGCGGCTAGACTGCTGGCATTTGCCGGGGGGAATTCGATGAGACTAATCCGCTGGTCGTTGTGTGCTGTTGTGCTCGCAGCTGCTATCGTTCCGGCTACAGCCCAGGTAAATCCCTACAAAGACGGCACTCCCGGTGTCACGGGTTATCGCTCCGAAGTCTTGGCCGAAGTCATCGTGCAGGAAAATAAGTTCACGCGCCTCGCCGAAGCAATTCCCGCGGAGAAGTACAACTGGCGTCCCTCGCCCGACACTCGTTCATTTGCTGAAGTATTTCTGCACGTTAGCACAGCCAACTACAACCTCTACAAACTCGTTGGAACGCCTCCTCCCACTGGACTGGATATCAAAGAATTGGAGAAATCCACAACAGACAAGACCAAGGTCGTCTCCACGCTGAAAGAATCTTTCGCCCACGCCAAAAAGGCGATCACCGCCATGTCCGACGCCGATCTGGAAAAGAGCATGGACTGGTTCGGCGGAAAAAACACCGAACGCGGAATTTTACTATTCATCCTCCGCCACGGCGCCGAGCATCTTGGGCAATCCATCGCCTACGCACGCTTTGTGGGCGTTATTCCTCCCTGGACGGAGGACTTCCAGAGAAAACCAGAAAAGAAAGACGCTCCCGCAAAAGAGAAACAGTAGAGCGTTCATCCCAAAATGCGACCGCCTGCCTCCTGTCCTATCGCGCAGGGTAACTAGCCCGCTACCCACCTGTACGACTTTGTTGCCCGCTTACCGGTGCAATGCTACTTTCGCGCTGGGCCAGGGTTTTAAGGTTTGCTTTACAAGCCCTGACAGAAACGCGTATCGAATCAAAGTTCCAAATCGGGTCGCGCCGGCTTTTACTGCCGAATTCAAACTTAGAACTGAGAACTTCTAATGGCACTCAGCATCGACGATCTTCTTCGCCGCGCCGTGGAGCAAAAGGCCTCCGACTTGCACCTGAAAGTCGGTAACCATCCCTATCTACGCGTGGACGGCGTACTAAATCCCATCACTGATGTTCCCCGCATCACGCCGGAAGAGATGCTCTCCATGGCATTCAGCATGATGACTAACCGGCAGAAACAAAAGTTCAAAGAGAGCGCCGAATTGGATATGGCTTACGGTGTCGCCGGCCTGGGACGTTTCCGTGTGAACGTTTTCCAACAGCGCGGCAACGTCGGCATGGTTCTCCGCGTGATTCCGACCAAGATTCGCACTTCGGAAGAGTTGAATCTTCCCCCGATCATCAACAAGATTTGCGAAGAGCAGCGCGGTTTGGTGCTCGTCACCGGAACAACCGGCTCCGGTAAGTCCACTACGCTCGCCGCGATGATTGATCGCATTAACGCCAATCGCTCCGATCACCTGATCACCATCGAAGACCCCATCGAATTTCTTCACCGTGACAAGCGCAGCTTCATCAATCAGCGCGAAGTCGAAGTGGACACCGCGAACTTTTCTACCGCGCTGCGCGCTGCTTTGCGCCAGGATCCGGACGTCATTCTGGTCGGCGAAATGCGCGATCTCGAAACAATCTCGACAGCGTTACTCGCTGCCGAAACTGGCCACCTGGTGTTCTCGACCCTGCACACTCTTGACGCCACGGAAACCATTCAACGCATCATCGCGGTTTTCCCTCCGCCGGAACAAAAGCAGATTCGTTTGCAACTTGCCGCAACTCTCAAAGCAGTCGTCTCACAGCGCCTCGTGCGTCGCGCCGACGATCAGGGTCGCGTCCCCGCCGTCGAAATTATGATCGCCACCGGCTACGTTCGCGATTGCATCATCAACGCGGACAAAACGCGACTCATTCACGACGCGATCGCCGCCGGTGGCTCACAGTACGGCATGCAGACGTTCGATCAATCGCTCTTCGATCTCTACACCAAACAACTCATCACGCTCGATGAAGCGCTGCTGCGCGCGTCGAACGCCGATGAATTCAAGCTCCGCATCCAGGGCATCCGCTCCGCCGCCGACGCCGCGCGCGAAGAAATGGAACGGCAGATGGCCGACTTCGAGCGCTTCGCCCGCAAATAAATTCTCTGAAAGTCCGGTACCCACCCTGGAGGCCCCCATGTACAAGAGAATCACTATCTCGGTTCTTGCCGTTATGCTTGTTATCGCCTGCGGTTCCTACCTTAGTGCTGATATGCCTTCTTATCCGCTTCGCAAGAGTGAAATCCTGGCCCTGGTTGCCGGCGGCATCATGCCTGAAAACATCGCGTACGACATTCAGTCGCGAGGTGTAGCTTTTGTGCGCGGCGATAGCTTCGACACCCTGCTGCAAAACGCGGGTGCAGATGCCAAAATCTTCGCCGCTCTGAAAGCTGCGAAGGTCACTGCGCCCACAAAACCGGAGAGCTCCGCAGATCAGGCGCTTCTGAAATGTTTGAGCCGTGCCGGAAGCTTGATTCGCTCCGGTCAACTCGATTTCGCGGCGGACAAACTCAACAATTGCCTTTCCCAAGACTTGGGAAAACCCGAAATTGGCTTTGTCATGGGACTGATTCTGATTAACCAGCAGCGTTTTGAGGAAGCCGGACAAGTCTACTCGGAGATTTTGAGCCAGGATTCAAATTTCTCAGAAGTCCACGCGAGACTCAGTCTCACATATTTCGAAACTGGTGATGCGGAAAGCGCCCTCCGCGAAGCGAAGTCTGCGTTGAAGCAGAATCCAAACAACCCCGTCGCGCACATGAATGCAGGTCTCGCGCTCCGCGGGATGCGCAACTTTGCTGCGGCCAAGGCAGAATTTCAAGAATCCATCCGTAGCAAGCCTGACTATGCCCTCGTTTACGGAAATCTTGGCATGCTACTCGACGACCTGAAGGACCATGAGGGGGCCATTGCACAGTACAAGAAGGCTCTCGCTCTGAATCCCGATGACATCAATACTCGCTACAATCTCGGCGTCAGCTACGGCGAATCAGGCGACTACCTAGCGGCCATCCACGAGTATCGCGAAGTCAAGCGCCTCGACCCCAGCCGGCTCGATGCGCGGCAGAATCTTGGCTCCGCGCTGATGCACACGGATTCCGCAGCCGCGATCACCGAATTTCGCGAATTGGTCGCGCTCGCGCCGGACTTTCCAATCTGCCATCAGTGCCTGGCAAACGCTCTCTACAACGTTGGCAGACTCTCAGAAGCGAAAACTGAATATCAGACCGTGATGACCAGCGATCCCGCCAATCCGGTCCCCCACCGCGGTCTTGGTCTTATTCTCGAATCCCAAAGAGAATACGACGCGGCACTCGTGGAATACCGGAAATCTGAAGCGCTTGACGATTCCTCCGGTCTCGCGTTCGGTTTTGCTGGGCGTGTACTGCTCCTTAAAAAAGACTTCGCCGCCGCCATCACCGAGCTCAAACGCGCCGAGGAGCGCGATCCGTCGAACTGGGAACATCATGCACACCACGGCGAAGCGCTAGAAGGCATTGGCGATCGTGACGCCGCAATCGTGGAATACCAGGAGTCGCTCTCGCTGGCCCCAAAAGAACTCGAGCCACGCCTGAATCTCGCTCTCGCACAGGAGAAGAAGGGCGATTGGGTAGCGGCGTTAAGCAATTATCATCAAGCTGCGCTCGACGAAGAGCCGCCCAAGATTGGTGCTGCTCAGATCCGCTACGATGCACAGAACAAATACCAGTCCGCGCAGCAGCGCTTCCAGCAGCACCTTGCCGATCTGCGTTCTTCCGGTAGTTCCGCGAAAGCCGCCGACCTTGAATCCCGCCTGCGCGCCAGTGAAGCTACGCCGAATGTGGACGCGAAATATCACGACGCGCTCCAGGCCAGCATGCAGGCCGCCCAGGAAAGAAAATTCGATCAGGCGGAAACTGCCGCCAAACAAGCGATCGCAATCGCCGAGAAAATACAACCCCTCGATGGCCGGCTTCCTGAATCGGTCGGGCAGCTGGGAAGCGTTTACGCATGGAGAATGGATTACAAACAAGCCGGAGAAAACTACCAGCGCCAGTTGATTCTTGCGGAGAAAGTTTTTGGCCCGCAGTCACCGATGATCACGACTGCCCTGCAGAATCTTGCGTTGCTCGCGCTCGCGCAAAAAGATTTCGCCAATGCGGAGACATATTTCACTCGCTCCTACGACCTCGATCAGAAGACCTTTGGCGAAAACAGCCAGGGCGCCGCGGACAGCCTCCGCGGACTAGCCCACGTGTATTCGATGAAGCAGGACTTCGCGAAGAGTGAATCGAGTTTGCTTCGCGTTGCCAAAATTTACGAAACCATATATGGCCCAGATGACAATCGTTTGGCGATTCCATGGACTAGCCTTTGCGCCGTTTACGATCAGTGGGGCAAGGCGGAGAAGTCCGCGTCGTGCCACGCTCATCTTGTGGCTATCGCTGAAAACCAATTTGGTCCGGACAGTCCGTATCTGGTCCGCGAGTTAACTGCCGAAGCTCAAGCGCTTCGCAAACTTGGCCGTGTCGATGAAGCCGCCAAGCTCGAACAGCGCACGCAATCCATTCAAGCCGCTCAATCCAATCCGAACTGACCGCGGCACGCCACGCGAAGAAATGGAACACCAAATAGTCGATGTCGAGCGGTTCAGGAGCGAAGTAAGGCAAGCTAATACCTTCCTTCTTGATCCCACGCTTTGATTTCGTCCTCCACTGAAAATATTTTTCCTGGGTTTTCCGCGAATCGCGCATCCAGTTTGTAGGCCTGGTCTTCCAGCGGAATCTGCAACCACGAGAGATTTTTCACGAAGCCTCGCACGTACAGGTCAACATACTTCTCGAATCCCAGCGTCGCCATCTGCGTTGCGTGAACCACTCCATGAAACAGCGGGCGCGGCTCGATCTGGTCGTGAAACACGATTACGTCGATGTATGTCACCGACGCAATGTGCACAAAGTCCGGAAACCTGCCTCCGCTCATCGCGCGTGCTTCAGCGTAAAATGGCGGTGGCGGTATTCGCGCTCCCTTCAAAATGATGGTCTTCAGACGACCTAACAACTCATCCGGAAAATATCCTTGAATCCCCGCTCTCAAATCATCCGACAGAGCCTCACTGTGGCGAACGTAGACTTCCCTTTCTTCTCGCAGGTAAGCCGCCACACGAGACACCATCTCCCGAATTCGTTCTTCGGGGAACGCACCTGGATCCATACCGGCCAACACTCCGTCTGGAGCCCAATCTACTCTTCGAGGTTGCACCTATCAATGAACTTTCGCACCGCACCAGCCTTCCGCACTGGATGCTGCACTTGCTCGCACTTGCTCGCCTTGCCTCACTACGCTCGCTGCAGTATGCTCCACACCTCATCACCGCATCCTTTCGATGACGGAGAACGCCATGTTCCCTTCCGACTGCGCCCCTTCCCGTAGAACCTTTCTATTCGCCGGCGCGGCTTTTACCGCCACAGTTTCCACGCTGGCTCTCCCGGTTTCGTATGGAGCCGCGGACGATTCCGGGCTCACCATCGTCGGTCCCAAGCAGGGCTACTCTCCGCAAATCGGCACGCTGGTTTCGGAAATGGCGTTCATGCGCGATCAGGTTCTTCACTCGGTGAAAGGAATGTCGCAAGCGGATTTGGATTTTCTGCTCGACAACAAAGCCAACGCCATCGGCGCTCTGCTTCTGCATCTGGCCGCCGTGGAAAAGTTCTATCAGCTCAACAGCCTTCGAGGTCTATCCGAGGACAAGATTCCGGAAGCCTTCAAGGAAAAGTGGGGCATGCCCATGGAGTTAGGCGAGCCAGCGCGGAAAGGAATCAAAGGCAATAATCTGGACTACTACCTGAATATCCTGCACGAAACCCGCGAAAGCACTCTGGCGGAATTTCGGAAACGCGATGACGCTTGGCTCATGGCGGTCGACAAAACGTGGGGCTGGGGTCTCACCAACAATTACTGCAAGTGGTTCCACGTCACTGAACACGAAGCCAACCACAATGGCCAAATCAAGCTTCTGAAAAGCCGCATCCCGGGCGCCAAACCCGCCTCGGAATAAACAAGATCGCGAGATTTCTCTATGAATCAGTTTTTCGTTCGACCTTACTGCATCGCTCTGCTGTTTCTCGGCTTCGGCATCGTCGCATTTTCGGCCCGCCCTGCGGCTGAGCATCCGTTTCCGATGACACCGGGAACCTATTGGACCTACCACGGCACAGTACGTTGGACGAGCGACACAAACCGGGCCAGTGAAACCAAGCTGACGTGGCGGATGGAGATTCGGCGTTTCATTCAGCACGGCAACATTTCCGCCGCGATCATCAGCGGATTTCCCTCCGACTTAAATTGGTCGGACGGCCACCCGGAACCCTCTGACTCGCTGCTCGTCGAGTCCGGTAGCAAATTCTATTTCATCTCTGGAGAACGCACTCGGGAGGCGCTGCAACGTCTCGAACAGCCTTCCGATGGTCTTGACGGCCTTTTTAACGACGACGATCTAATCCTGGTGTGGCCGCTGTCCCAAGGTCAGAAATATTGCGACGCGGACGGTATGGCGCGCCCAGATCATTTCTATTGCTGGGTCGTTTCGTCTTTCCGCAGGAACTGGTCGTCTGGCGTCGTCGGAGTCGAGCATGGCGACTACGACGAGTTCGTGCTTGAATATTGGACCAATCCAGATAACGTGCGATTCGCGTTCGTTCCCGGAGTTGGCATCACAAAATATGCCTACCACCATCATGGAACGGTCGCCGACACGGAGCTACAGTTAGCGGAATTTCACCCTTTCCTGGGCGATCACAAATAACAGCACAAGACTCATTCCCGACTCGTATCTCCCGCCCTTTACTTCGTTACTTCCTTACTTCATGCTCTGCTGCGTGTTCTCCCGCTCCAGGCCGCGCAAACTCGATACCGAGGAAGAGCTGTACGACGTGGCATTGCGGGCGCTAATGCGGCGAGCGCATTCCGTGCACGAGATGAAACAAAAGCTCGCGCGGCGCACGGACAACGAGCTACTCGTCCGCGTGGTGATGGCGCGGCTTAAGGAAAACGGGCAGCTCGACGACGAGCGCTATGCGCAGCAGTTCACACGCAACCGGACGCAATCGCGGAAACAGGGCAAATTCCGCATCGCACGTGAATTGCAAGCTCGCGGCGTTCCCGACCGCGTCATCAACTCCGCGCTCGAAGAATCCGCCGCCCAAACCGACCCCGCCGCAATGATCCGCCAGCACATCGAGCGCAAACTAAAATCGTACAGGCGCGAAATTGACGATCGCAAAATTGCGTCGATCTACGGCTCGCTGCTCCGCGCCGGCTTCCCTTCCGACCTTATCCGCAAGGAATTAAAGAGGTTAACCCAAGAGGAAGTAGCTGCGCCGGAGCCTGAAGAGGAACTATAGTGCCTCTTTTGTGGCGAAAAATTTGCGTTTTTCTGATTCTGGTGCCAAGCGAGATTTGTTACTTCACCGAACGATCAGAGTCTCGGAAGAAGTGTGCGGGGCGAACAGGAACGTAGAGGTCCCCAAGACCTATTTATACCACCCACGTCAATTCCCTCTTTTTTGCGCGAGTCAACCATCATGTGAAAGCAACTCGACCTGCGAGATTGGCGCATCGCTCATTGCTCTGTAATAATGTCGAGTTTAGGAATCACAAAACCCCAGTGGTGAAAGCGGCGGGCGACGCGATGAGCGCTAAATATCTGAGTGGGACCGAAATCCGCGAGCGGTTCCTGCAATTCTTTGAGTCCAAAGGCCATCGCCGCGTGCGCAGTAGTTCGCTTGTGCCGCATGGTGATCCCACGCTGCTCTTCACCAACGCGGGGATGAATCAGTTCAAGGACGTCTTTCTCGGCCTTGAAAAGCGCGACTACACGCGCGCTACCAGCGCTCAGAAATGCGTGCGGGCCGGCGGTAAGCACAACGACCTTGAGAATGTCGGCTTCACCAAGCGGCACCACACGTTTTTTGAAATGCTCGGCAATTTTTCGTTTGGTGATTATTTCAAGAAAGACGCAATCGCCTACGCGTGGGAATTGATCACTTCGCCAGAATGGTTCGGCATCGACAAAGAGAAACTTTACATAACTGTTTTTGGCGGCGCGGAAGTCGCGCCGGGCACCAAGCTCGGTGTGGATGAAGAAGCGCGCGGGTTCTGGATCGCGCAGAATGTCCCGGCGGAGCGCGTGGTTCCGGTTCCGGGTCTCAAAGATAACTTCTGGGCGATGGGCGATACGGGGCCTTGCGGTCCATGCAGCGAAATTTTTTATGACATGGGACCGACGGCGTCCGAGCAAGGCCACACAGACTGCAAATTCCCATGCGACTGCGGCCGTTACGTCGAGATCTGGAATCTCGTTTTCATGCAATTCAACCGCGATCCCAGTGGCAAGCTCACGCCGCTTCCAAAGCCCTGCGTTGACACCGGCATGGGCCTGGAGCGTGTCGCCGCTGTGCTACAGGGAAAAATCTCCAACTACGACACGGATTTGTTTAAGCCTTTAACTGACCGTGCCGCTGACCTCGCCGGAATTCCTCGACTCGAGGATGCAAAGATGAATGTCGTCGATAGAGGCCCTCAATGGATCGCGACAGAAACCGGCCAGGTACAACCATCCTTGAGAGTTATTGCCGACCACTCGCGGGCGGCCGAATTCTTGATCTCCGATGGGGTGATCCCATCAAATGAGGGACGCGGCAACGTCTTGCGGAAGATTATCAATCGCGCCCTCGTCCACGTGCGCTTCATCGGAGGAACAACGCCGTTTTTGTCTCAAATGGCACGCACGGTTCAGCAGCTTATGCACAGCGCCTATCCCGACATCGAAGGACAGGAAGCACTCGTAGCTCGCATTCTTGACGCCGAAGAGCGCCGCTTCAAACGTAAATTGGAAGTTGGCCTAAAGAAGATATACGAACAGTTAGCGGAGTTCCTGCACCCGATTTTCGAAGCTCATAAAGGGCGATTTCGCGACATGCCCTCCCCGGTTCGGAAACTTCTGGGAGTCGGAAGTATAGATGACATTGCGTACCAACTGCAGTTCAGTTCGGGCGCAGAGCAAATCAGGGCGGTTGGGGACGCAATAATCCTTCTGAGAACGCTACCGGGAGTCGCACTCCAGTTTCCTGGGGAAAGATCTTTCCTGCTTTACGATACTCACGGCCTTGATAGGGATTTCATTCAAGATTTCCTTCGGGATCTAAAGGTTTCCGCGGACTGGGTCGGCTTTGATCGGGCGATGGAGGAGCAGCGGACCAAGGCGCGGGCATCCTGGAAGGGGGCCCACAAAGAGGCTGCGGCGCCCGTGTATTTGCAGATCGCTTCAGTCTTCAGGACGGAGCCAGATTTTTATTTTGGGACTCGTGCGAAGGATTGCCGAATCGAAGCGATTGTAAAAGCCGGAACCTCCGTTTCGACAATCTTCGCGGACGAGACCTGCGAAGTGGTGCTGGACCGAACCGCGATTTACGCGGAGTCGGGTGGACAGATTGCCGATATCGGCGCGTTCTACGACGGCTCTGAATCGCAACTGCTCGCGGAAGTTTCTGGTGCGTACTATCCGGTCGCAGGCCTTGTGGCGCACCGCGTGACGGCAAAAGAAACACTGCGCGTCGGCGATCGCGTGACGGTCATTGCCGATGCGGAGCGTCGTGCTCGCGTGATGCGCAATCACACCGGCACGCATCTGGTGCACGCAGCTCTGCGCAACATTCTCGGTACGCACGTGAAGCAGGCTGGCTCGCTGAATGCTCCCGACCGCCTGCGGTTCGACTTTTCGCATTTCGCTCCCGTGGATGCCGAAGAATTGCGCGACATCGAGCAGCAGGTGAACGAAGAAGTCCGCCTGAACACGGAACTCGAAACCAACGTCACGTCGCTCGATGACGCTCTGGCTTCCGGAGCGTTGGCGTTTTTCGGCGACAAATATCCAGAGCACAACGTTCGCGTAGTGACGATTCCCGATCCGCACGCGCCGCGCGGCTTTTACTCAAAGGAATTGTGCGGCGGCACACACGTCAAGCGTGTCGGCGATATCGGCGTCCTCAAAATTGTCAGCGAAGAGTCGGTCGCCGCAGGCGTTCGTCGCATCGAGGCGGTCACCGGCATTGGCGCTCTTGAACATTTTCAACACCAAGCGAACGTTCTGGCATCGGTCGCGAAACAGCTCAACGTTGGTGATGACGCCGTACTCGCCACGGTCGAGAGACTAACGCAAACCACGCGGCAGCTCGAGAAGCAGTTGGCCGATCAACGCCGCAAGGGTGCGTTGAACCAGCTCGACGAACTGGTGGCCAAAGCCCAAACCATTAAAGGCACCAAGGTGGTGGTCGGCCAAGTTGAGGGGCTGGACCGCGACGCCATCCGGCAGCTGGTCGACAGTCTGCGCCAAAAGCTTGGAAGCGGCGTGGTAGTCCTGGGGCAGGCAGAGGATGGTAAAGTGGCCCTGATCGCCGGGGTGACCAAGGACCTGACCTCTAAAGGCCATGCAGGCAAGGTGATACAGACACTGGCACAACAGGTTAACGGCCGGGGCGGTGGCAGACCTGACCTCGCGGAGGGTGGCGGAGAGGACACATCCGCCCTGAATAGTACCTTAGGGGGAGTGCCAGCCCTACTGGAGCCACTGCTATAATTCCGCCAGATTCGCGATCCCCGCAGGGTCGCAATCCGCGTGGTCTAAACCGACCAGCGCAGCGCCAAAAACTGGACGACTGTCTGTCGGCCGCCCAATCGTCATAAATGGCGGCAGCCGTCAAGTTGCCCGTTTGCAATACTGTACAAAGGTAGCTCAGGGTTTGTAAGTACAAACCCTGAAACCTAGAGCGCCTTCCCCTAAAGGTGATGGGTAAACGAAGCTACAACCCGGCCCACTTCGCAATCTTGATATCTCTGTTCTGTGCTGCGCTGCTATTTGCAACGGGCGCACAGGCGCAGATTGCCAAGGTTCCCAACGATGACGGCCGAATACTCTTCGTGAACGCTGAGCCGCCGCCCTTGCACCTAACACCGCGGCGAGCCGCATCTATGTTAGAGACGACCGCAAAGCGGTCTATATACCTGCCACCTGAAACTTCATTTACGGGCAAGAATCGCCCCGGCATGAACCTCGATCGCGACGGGGCGGAAAAACTCGTAAGAGAAGCGGCAGAACGTCACCGCATCGATCCTGCACTGGTTCGCGCAGTGATCGAGACGGAGTCAAACTGGAATCCATCAGCGATTTCCCGTAAGGGAGCCGTCGGGCTGATGCAGTTGATTCCGACGACGGCGCAACGCTTTGGAGTGGACGACTTGTACAGCCCGCAACAGAACGTCGATGCCGGGGTTAGATACCTCAAGACGTTGCTAGAACGCTACAATGGGAATCTGGATCTGGCCCTTGCGGCGTACAATGCGGGAGAGGGGGCTGTGGACCGTGCTCACGGCGTCCCATCGTTCCGGGAAACCCGGAACTATGTGCAACGGGTGCAGAGTGCCTATTTTCGGCCGGGCTCGGGACGTCTGGACGGCGCGTTTATTAATCCTCGCGCAATCCGCAAGGCAACTGACCCAGCTGGCCGAACGATTTTTACAAACGACTGAACGGTTCGACATCGTTTTTGAGGCAAGGGCGTTTTTGGGGCGGCGGGTTGGCGCATGAATTCTAGTCAGGGACAGTTTGGTGTTTCTGGGGACGCACCGGCTGGCGTGCGTGTTTGCTATCCTTTCCATCGTTTTGGCGGCAATTTTTTCAGTATTTTTTTCAACAGGGGCTTCGCCCGCGTTTCGCCGGTTTTTGCTGTAGCGCTGCTGAGTCTTTCGAGCGCGATTTTAGCGCCTGACGGTTTCGCTTCCAACAAATCTACCAGCACGAATTCTGCGTCGCGCGAGAGTGCGGGTGATCCGACCGCAGCGAAGCGGCAATCGGCCAGTTCGCAATTCGCGCGTGCGGAAGAACAGCGCACGACGCTAAGCAGCAAGTCGGCTGAAAAGCGAACGCTCGCCGACTACAAACAGGTCGTCAACACATACCGCCACGTTTACCTGATTACGCCGCACGCGAGTGAAGTGCCGGACGCACTTGTCGCTGTTGCGGAACTCTATTCGGAAATGGGCGAGCGGTTTGGACGAAGCTACTTTCAATCGGCAGTGGATACTTACCAGTTTTTGATGCGCGAATATCCGACGAGCCGTTATTGCCAGGATGCCTATCTGCGTTCGGCCAAATTGCAAAAGGACCAGTTGGGCGATCTTTCCGGAGCAAGCGCGACCTACGAAGCGTTTCTGAAGAAGTTTCCGCGCTCACCACACAAACGCGAAGTGCAGGAAGCGCGAGCGGAACTGGCGCTGCTGCAAAATTCCGCGCCGGTGGAGGCACCGCGAAGCGCGATTGCGAGAAGCGCCGGATCGGAAGCGGAGCGGCCTGAAACTCAGAAGCGGGTGATTTCGCGCGACTTGCCGCGCGAAGCTGAAACGGAAACCGCGCGAATTGAGACTCGCGGGGCAAACGAACAAGGTGCAGCTCCGAGCATAAATGGCCACATGCCGCAGATCCGCAAAATCAGCGCGAAGTCTTCGCAGGATTCCACGCGAGTTACGATCGAACTTGAAAGCGCGGTGCAATACGCTTCGGGCCGGATTGCCAATCCCGACCGAATTTATTTTGATCTGCATGCGGCAAAGCTGATGCCGCAACTCGCGCATGGCACGATCAGGACGGACGGAACAATTCTTTCGGGGGTACGCGTGGCGCAGAATCCTTCGGGCATTGTGCGCGTCGTGCTGGATGTAAACGGAGTGACAGACTACAGCACTTCCCTGTTGAACAATCCGAGCCGGCTGGTGATTGATCTCTACTCGAACGGACAGGCGGTGCAGACGGCCAAGGCCGGGGAGGCTGACAGAGATTCTGGCCGAGTGGAAAACGGGGCGGTGTCGACGGAAAAGCCGGAGGCAAAAACGCAACCAGCACCGACAAATGCTGTGAAATCGGCTAAGGCGGACACAGACGATTCCGTGGACACGATGCCGCAACCGAAAAGCAAGCTTGGCACAGCGAAGATTGGCAAGTCAGGCGGCAAGCGACCTGAATTGGTGCAGCCGGCTTCCGCGCCGCAGCCTACGCGCGACGGGCAATCGACTTTGACGCGTACCCTCGGATTAAAAATCGGCCGCATCGTCATTGACGCCGGACACGGCGGTCACGATACGGGAACGATTGGACCAACAGGCCTGATGGAAAAAGATTTGTGCCTCGATGTGGCGTTGCGGCTGGGAAAAATCATTCAGCAGCGGCTGCCCGGTGCGGATGTGGTGTTCACGCGATCCGATGACACGTTTATTCCGCTAGAAGAACGCACGCACATTGCGAACGAAGCGAAGGCGGACATGTTCATCTCGATTCATGCGAATTCCAGCCGCGACTCTGACGCGCGCGGAATCGAAACGTATTATTTGAATTTGAAGGGTTCGGACGAAGCAATGGAAGTGGCGGCGCGAGAGAATGCCACGAGCGATCAAGGCATCCACGAATTGCAGGATCTCGTGAAGCAGATTGCTCGAACGGAAAAAATCGGCGAGTCGAAAGAATTTGCCGAAGATGTGCAGGATTCGCTGTCAAAAAGAGTACAAAAGGCGGCCCGGGTGGTAAAGAACCGAGGAGTGCGCAAAGCGCCGTTTGTAGTGTTGATCGGGGCGGATATGCCCTCGATCCTGACGGAGATTTCATTCCTGAGCAATCCGGCGGACGAGAAGATGTTGAAACAGCCGGAGCACCGGCAGCGCGTGGCCGAGGGCATTTACCAGGGCGTTGCCAGCTACCTAGAAAGCCTGAATAGCATGGGAATGAACGCCACAACCAACCCGGCGCCAAAGCGCACGGCCACTTCAGCGTCCGTTGAATCCTCTCGCAACCGAAACTAGCTTTCTGGTGTCTAATAGACTTACAGGGATGAATCTCTTCTACAGACTCGGTGTGCTTTGCGCTGCCGCCATGCTTTCCGTGGCGGCAGTCGCGACGTTCGGCCAGCAAGCCACGGTGTTGCCAAAACAATTTGCTTCATGGAACGGGACGCCAGCCGATTTTCAGTCAACCAGGCTTGCGCCAGGGCTGCAACAGGAGTTGGGCGCTGGAGTGCCGGAGACGTCCGATTACGTAAGCGGCGCGAAAAGAGTTCGCGCGACGCTGGAAAAGTACAAGGATCCGAGCAGCGCGTATGAGGCATATACGCTCGCGTTGCAGCCGGCAATGCAGCCTTCGGACGTCAGAAAATATTCGGCGGTCGCACCGGATCGAATCTTGATGTTGATTGGAAATTGTGTTGTTGATGTTGAACAGGCGAAAAGCATTTCGACCGCCGACTTGCGAACTCTGGCTTCCGCAATAGAGAGCCACGCGGCCAGTACTCCCCTGCCGCCGATTCGCGCGTACCTGCCGGAAGATCGGCTGGTGCAAGGAACGCAGCGATACGCACTTGGTCCGGCGGGGCTCAACGCGGCGCTGGCATCGTTGAACGAAGACAAGTTTGCGGCGCTGACGCAGGAGGTCGGGTTTGCGACCGGCGCGGAAGCGATGCTGGCGAGCTATCAGGTTTCGCCGAATAAGTCGCAGAACCTATTGATCATTGACTATCCAACTCCGCAAATTGCGGAACAGCGTCTGCACCATATTCAGTCCGCGCTGGCGGCGAATCCAGGGCTGGCGGGGACAACCGTCGAACGCAAGGCTTCGCTGCTGTCGCTGGTGTTGTCGCCAGTGTCCGAGCAGGCCGCGGCGAAACTGCGCGAATCGATCAACTATCAGACACAGGTTACGTGGAACGAGCCATCGCAAACATTGACTGATCCCCCGTGGTTGGTGGTGGTGAAGGATATCTTCGTTGGCACGCTGGCATTTTGCGGGATTGCGATTGTGCTAGGCATTGCGTTCGGCGGAGTGCGAGTGCTGACGAAGAGATTTTTTCCTGGAAAAGTGTTTGACCGCCCCGAAGATATGGAAGTTCTGCAACTAGGATTGTCGGGCAAGCGGATTGATCCGCGCGACTTTTACTGATCACTACCGATTTCTGCCGCGAAACACATCGAAACATTAAGAGGTTGCAAGAGTTTAAATTGAAATTGTTTCCGGCCAGAACCGGACTCATCGATCGGACAGGCCTGCCCGCGGCAGCCGGGCCCGTCGGATGCTATGGATGTTTTAGCGGCCCGGGAAGCCATTCCCTGAGTCTTATGTCAACAGAATAATTGTAACATTTGATAGCTTCTCGAATATCTCGACCAATGTAACGAAACGTTTTTAGAAGCGTCTAACGGGTAGTCGCGGTGGTGTGCGCACTTTCTGTTGCTGCCGCATTGCCGTAACATCGTTTGGTCATCGATTGACGGAGATTCAAGGTCGAATGCGCATTCCATTAAGCAAAAAGCAGCTAGAACTGCGCGCGCCGCGAGCAAAGCGGGCGGGAATTGTATGCCTGGGCGCCGCGTTCGCCTTGGTTGCGGGATGCGGCCAGAAAGATTCGGCGAAAGGCGCGCCGGGAACGCCGCCTGGTGGAATGCCCGTTCAAGTGCAGATCGTGAAGAGTACGACGATACCTGACACCGCCGAATACCTCTCGGTCCTGAAGTCGCGACACTCGGCAAATATCAATCCTCAGGTGGAAGGCCAGATTACGAAGATTTCTGTAAAGTCAGGCGATCGCGTGAAGGCGGGGCAGCCTTTGTTGCAGATCGATCCGCTGAAACAACAAGCCACAGTGAGCGGCCAGGAGGCAGCGCGCGCAGCGCAAGAGGCAAATGTACAGTTGGCGAAAGTATCTTACGAGCGGGCGAAGCGACTTTCAGAAGCAGGCGTGATCAGCAAGGCGGAGTACGATTCCGCTCAGTCGAATTACGATGCCGCGGTGGCGCAACTGAAATCGCTGGAGGAACAGGTCAACACGCAGAAAGTCGAGCTGCACTATTACGGTGTGAGCTCGCCGATGGACGGGATTGTCGGAGATATTCCAGTCCATGTGGGCGACCGCGTTGGAGTGACCACGTTACTGACGACGGTGGATGAACCGGGCGCGCTCGAAGCGTACATTTACGTTCCAGTGGATCGGTCGCGTTCCCTGAAAGTAGGATTGCCGGTGAAATTGTTGAATGAGGTTGGGGAGCTGCTCGGAAACACGACCATCACGTTTGTGTCGCCGCAGGTCGATCCAGAAACGCAAACAGTTTTAGCCAAGGCAGCCGTGCCCAATTCGCAGATCAAGCTGCGGATTTCGCAGCAGGTCCGTGTGCAGGTGACGTGGGGCCGCCGCGAAGGCGCGACAATTCCCTTTCTGAACGTGACCCGCATCAATGGACAATATTTCGCGTTTGTGGCCGAAAACAGCGGCAAAGGCGCCGTCGCGCGCCAAAAGCTTGTCAAGATCGGGGACAACGTGGGCAACGATGTGGAAGTGCTCGAAGGAATCAAGCCTGGCGACCATTTGATTATTTCAGGTACACAATTTTTGCAGGACGGAGCGCCAGTCACGGAACAGGCTGCAGCTTCCCAGAGCAGCCAGAGCGCAAGCAAAGAATCCAACCCTGCCTCACGGTAAACATTCCTCGAACATGTCTCCAATTGCACAAACCTTCGCATTAATGGAGCGCCTGAGTGTTCGTTGACTTTTTCATTCAGCGCCCAGTGTTCGCGACGGTATGCGCTTTGCTGATTGTCCTTGCCGGCGCGATTTCGATTCCCACACTGCCGATTGCGGAATTGCCGGAACTGGCGCCTCCGCAAGTCATCGTTACCAGCAACTACATCGGCGCGAACGCACAAACCGTGGAATCGGCGGTAACGATCCCACTCGAGCAATCGATCAACGGCGTTCAGGGGATGAAATACATTTCGTCCTCCAGCACCAACGACGGAACGAGCCAGATCAACGTGGTATTCGACGTTTCACGCAATGTCGATCTGGCGTCGGTCGACGTGCAGAATCGCGTGAACCAGGCACTTGCCCGGCTACCGAACGCGGTGAAAAACACGGGCGTCATCGTCACAAAGCAGACCAGTGGATTCGTTTTTGGCGGTGGCGTTTATTCCGAAAACGGCCAGTACGACAGCTTATTCTTGAGCAACTACATCGACGTGTACATTAAGGATGCTCTGAAACGTGTGCCGGGCGTCGGCGACGTCATTATTTTTGGCGAACGCAAATACGCGATGCGGTTGTGGCTCGATCCGGCAAAGCTCGCGCAGCGTGGACTGACCGCTTCTGTCGTTGTGAACGCGCTGCAAGAACAGAACGTACAGGTGGCCGCTGGACAAATCGGGCAACCGCCTGCACCCACAGGGCAAGCGTATCAAGTCAGCGTACGAGCGGTTGGACGGCTCTCTGAAGCATCGCAATTCGACAACATTATTTTGAAGACAGGAGCTGACGGTACGCTGGTTCGGCTGAAGGACGTCGGACGGTCTGAGCTGGGCGCGGAAGACTACGGTTCGCTGCTCAGGTTCAACGGCCACGACGCGGTGGGCATGGGCTTGACGCAACTTCCCGGCGCGAACGCTTTGGATGTGGATAGAGCGGCGAAAGCGGAGCTTGTCCGGCTCTCGAAAAATTTTCCGCCGGGGTTGAAGGTGGCCGTCGCGTTCGATACCACAACGGTGATCGGCGAATCGATTCGTGACGTACTGAAGACATTGGCTGAAGCGATCATCCTCGTGATTATCGTGATTTACATATTTCTGCAGGACTGGCGAAGCACTTTCATCCCAGCGATCACGATTCCTGTCTCGCTGGTTGGCACGTTTATTTTTGTGAAAGCGCTGGGATTTTCGATCAACACGCTCACACTTTTTGGAATCACACTGGCCACTGGACTCGTGGTCGACGACGCGATTGTCGTGATTGAAAACGTCGAGCGTCACATCACGGAAGGCATCAGTGAGCCGCATATGGCGGCATCCGCGGCAATGAAGGAAGTTGCAGGCGCGGTAATCGCGACTTCGCTGGTGCTGGTGGCGGTGTTCGTGCCGGTCGCCCTGTTTCCAGGCACGACGGGCATTCTGTTTCGGCAGTTTGCCTTGACTATCGCGTTCTCTGTGTCAATTTCCGCGTTCAACGCATTAACACTGACGCCGGCGCTTTCCGCTATTTTTCTGGGCAAGCATCGCGAGCGCGCCAAAGGGATTTTGTTTCGCTGGTTCAACAAAGGCGTCGAGGCGGGCACGAACGCGTACCGCAGCAGCATCGGGTTCGTTTTGCAATGGCGGGTGATTGGCGTAGTCGTATTCCTCGCGACACTGGGAGTGACATACTGGATTTATGCCCGGGTACCAACAGCGTTTATTCCCGAGGACGATCAAGGCTACGTGATGATCATTGTGCAGTCGCCGCAAGGCGCTTCGCTCGAATACACGGCGAAGATTTGCACGCAAATTGAATCCGCAATCTTAAAGCTTCCAGATGTTGAAGGAACCTTTTCGGTGGTGGGCTTCGGGTTCACAGGAAACGCATCGAATCGCGCGATCGTGTTCGTTCCACTGACTTCGTTTGACAAGCGCAAAGGCGATGCGCACTCAGCGGCAGCGCTTTTGCAGCGCATGCGCGAACCCCTGGCCGGAATCCAGGGAGCCCTCGCGGTCCCGTTCAATCCGCCTGCGGTGCAGGGCCTGGGAAATTTTGGCGGCTTCACGTTCGAGGTGGAGGATCTGGGGCGCAACTCGGTGCAGCAAATTGCGGACGCGGCCTATAGTTTGATCGGACAAGGAAACACAAGCGGGACGTTGACAGGGCTCTTTACCAGTTTCACGGCGAATGACCCGCAATATCTGGTACAAATCGACCGCGAAAAGGCCAAGAGCCTGCAAGTCCCATTCACGCAAATTACTGACGCGCTACAGGTCTACATGGGATCGGTGTACGTAAACGATTTTGATTTCAACAATCGGTCCTATCGCGTTTACGTTCAATCCGAAGGACGCTACCGCTCCAAGCCGAAGGACATCGGACAGTACTATTTGAAATCCGATACCGGGAAACTGATTCCGCTGGATAATTTCGTGAAGGTCGAGCAGACCGCGAATCCGCAAGTGATCAGTCATTACAATTTGTTCCGATCGGCGGAAATCAGCGGATCGGGCTCGCCAGGACGTAGCTCCGGTCAAGCGATCGCGGACATGGAAGCGCTGGCGAAAAAGAGTTTGCCGAACGGAATGACGTATGAATGGAGCGGACTTTCGTTGGAAGAAATTCAATCTGGCGGAAAAGCCCTAATACTGTTTGGGCTTGGGCTGGTGTTTGTGTATTTGACTCTGGCAGCGCAGTACGAAAGTTTTGTGCTTCCCTTCATCGTGCTGCTGGCCGTGCCGGTCGCGTTGCTGGGAGCGGTCGGTGGACTTTCCTTGCGCGGACTAGAGAACAATGTGTATTGCCAGATTGGCTTGGTGATGCTGATTGGGTTGTCGAGCAAGAATGCAATTTTGATCGTGGAGTTTGCCGAGCAGTTGCGTGCCAAAGGCAGTTCGATTGAAGATGCGGCGATTGAGGCGGCACGCATCCGGCTGCGCCCAATTCTCATGACATCGCTGGCGTTTATTTTAGGAGTGCTGCCACTGGTGCTGGCAACTGGCGCGGGAAAGGCGGGGCGCATCTCCGTGGGCACCACTGTTTTTGGTGGAATGATCGCGGCAACAACGTTGAACCTGATTTTTATTCCCTTGCTCTATGCCGTGGTGCGAACGCTGGTTCCCGGTGGCGGAAAAGCTGCCGCAGCACACAACATAAACGGGTAGTAATTCAATTCCCTTCCAGTAATTCACTTCAAACTAATTTATCGCGCTAATTTATCGCGTCAATTTATCGCAAAATTAAATCGCCCCAGAACCTCGCGCAGCAATCGAATTGATTCAATACAAAATTTGCGTTGGACAGCCGGAACTGCGGCTCTTACTCTCCATGGAACCTGTGGTGGCCAAATTGGCCTTATTGGGCACTCCCCCAATGAATCGCTGGAACGTTCCGCCCTACTCCCGGCGGAACGTTCCAGGAAGGTCCTGAGGCCTCGCATTCGAGAGAATCAACGAGCGTAAAAAGGGCAGACGCGCTCTTCGGGGATTTGTGTCTCTCGACGCTAGAAACCACGACGTGTCGCGCGGTGCAGTGCCTCACGAATAGATCCACGGTGCCTGCAAAAATTCTCGCGTTTGAGAGGAAAGAAAATAATGAAGCAATTGCTGGTTGTGCTTTTATCGGTTTTATTTTTAGTGGTACCGGCCAATGCACAGACCTTCCGCGGAGCAATCAACGGCACAGTGACGGATCCTTCAGGAGCCAGCGTGCCTGGGGCTACAGTCAAAGCGATAGACGCTGCAACGAACATCGATCACACGACAGTTACGACCGGCGATGGTCAATACGCTTTCCAGGACCTGCCCGTCGGAACGTATAAAATCTTCGTCAAGGCGGCTGGATTTCCCGACTTCAACATCGACAACATTCGCGTAGTTGCCGGTGCGATTTACACGCTGCCAGTGAAGCTGAGTCTCGCCCAGCAGCAGACTACAGTGGAAGTCTCTGCCGCTGCGCTGACCTTGGACACCACCACGGAAGCACAGACCACTGTGATCCCGGGCAGCGACTTACAGGCGGTTCCGCTGAACGGACGCGACTTTACGCAGTTGATTGGCGTGACTCCAGGCTTCAGCGGTTATTCGGCCGGAGGCTACGGCTCCTTGAACGGAACTCGCGCTAATCAGATGAACTGGCAGATCGACGGCGTAGATAATAACGATCTGTGGCATAACATCCCGGCGGTAAACCAAGGCGGAGTATCGGGAATTGCTGGAATTGTGCTCCCGATCGATTCAATTGAGGAATTCTCGGCACAAACGCAATCCTCGCCGGAGACCGGCCGGAACCCCGGTGGGACCGTAAACTTGGTGCTCAAATCAGGCGGAAATGGTTTGCATGGAACCTTGTATTACTTCAACCGCAACGAGGCCTACGCCGCTTCGCCCGCTTTCACGGACAAGATCAAGATGCGGAATTACCAGTTCGGCGGATCAGCGGGAGGGCCGATATGGAAAGATCACACATTCTTCTTCGCGACGTTTGAAAAGCAGCGATTCATTATCGGCATCCAAGGACTTGCTACGGAACCTTCCACCGCCTACCAGAACGCAGCTTTGCAAGAATTGAGTGATTTTGGCGTCACTCCCAATCCAGTGTCGCAGAGTTTGCTGGCAAACTTGTGGCCAAGCAGCATTCTTTCAGCGCCGGCAACCGCAAACAATTTCGCGAGTAGTGATCCAGAGTTTGGCTACAGCTATAACGGATTGGTTCGACTCGATCACAAAATTAACGCAAACAACACAATCTCGGCACACTGGTTCGCTGGACAAGGCAACCAGGTGGCTCCAGTCGGTTCCAACCTGCTTTGGTACTACGAGGGAGCGCCAATTCACGTGCAGAACTATTCGATCACCTGGAATTCGACGCTGTCCACGAGGCTGACGAACCAACTGCTAGCGGGCGTGAACTACTTCAACCAGGTCTTCTACGACTTCGCGAATGGATTCAACGCGAACGACTATGGATTGTTCGTGAGCCCCAGTATCGACGTACTCGGAGCTCCTAGAATTAACATTTCGGGTTTCGACTCTATCGGTTTGACGCCACCCTCAGGACGAAACGATATCACCGGTCATCTGACGGACACCGCGTCCTTCGTTACCGGAAAACATCAATTCCGATTCGGGGGTGAATACCGGCAGGCACAGCTCCAGGAGTTCTATCATCGCCGCGCTTTAGGTGTCTTTAGCTTCGATGGCTCTCGAGGACCGAACGGTGATGGAACCGTTCCATGGACGAATTCAGATCCGAACGTCAACAGCCTGGCCGATTTTCTTGCGGGGAACGTTCGCACTTCTAACGTGGCGATCGGGGATCCCAAACGACAGGTTTTCGTGAACACTTTCAACTTGTTCGCCCAAGATGCCTGGCAAATCACGAAAAAGCTCTCGTTGAATTTCGGCGTCCGCTACGATTATCTCGGGCCGATGCACAACGACCGGAAGGATTTGTCGGTATTTCTGCCGGACAAGGGCGGACTTCTTTTTCAAGGGGCGGGTATCAGTTCCCTCTATCCCCAGGATTGGAATAACTTCGCGCCGCGGCTTGGTTTTGCGTACCGCGTGAAGGAAAACAGCGATTTAGTGGTCCGCGGAAGTTTCGGAGTCTTCTACGACACTCCGAACCTCAATCCGTTCCTGGATAATCGACCACCTAACGGAGCTCCAAACGGAGTGGAAGGCAACCCCGCGGGATCAACGCCCGTTTCTACCATTGAGGCGGACAACTATGCGATTCCGACTGACGGAAGTTACATCTTTCCGGGCACCGGACCAACTTGTCAGACCGGTACCGGTTGCGGTTCGACCATCTACAATATTTTTTCCGTCAGCCAGAACTTCCGGACCGCGTACTTTTACAATTACAACCTGAACATTGAAAAGGGCCTGGGGCGCTCTGCGGTCTTTCAAATCGGATATGTCGGGAGCGAAGGCCGGAAGCTGTTAACGATTTCAGACATCAACCAGCCGACCCCTGCGGACGATCCAGACGGACTTACAAAACAACAGCGCAGACCGTACTACTCACAGTTTCCGAACTTCGGAATCATCAATGAAATCAATAGCACGGGCAATTCCAACTATAACTCACTCCAAGCCACGCTGAAGGTCAGGGAGTGGCATCGGGTGACCTCCCAGTTCGCCTACACATGGGCCCATTCACTCGACCTGATGACGGCTTACCGCGGCGCGATGCCGCAGGACAATTTCAACCCCAAGGCGGACTATGGGAACAGCGACTTCGACGGACGACACGCGTTTACCGCAGTCGTGACTTACGATCTGCCAACACCGTCCAAGGGACCGAAATTGTTGTTGGGCGGGTGGCAGCTAAGCGGTTTGGCTGCTTTCCGTACTGGCCAGCCATTCAACATCACAACGTCGAACGACAACACCGGTACGGACGAGGGGAACCAGAGACCCAACCTCATTGGCGACCCGTACGCCGGTGTCTCTCATAGTTTCAACAGCTCGGGTGTTACTTGGCTGAATCCCGCAGCTTTTGCACAACCGACGGCCGGCACATTCGGTAACTTGTCCAGAAACAAGTTCTACGGACCTGGGTACGGCGCCGTGGATCTGGCAGTTTTCAAGAACACCAAGATCACCGAGCGGATCGGAACGCAACTCCGAGTTGAAATGTTCAACCTCTTCAACCGCAAGAATCTGGCGCCGCCGAGTGGGACGTTCGGTTCGGGCAGCTTCCTGCAGACCGCAGACACAATCGGCGACTATAACGGAGCGCCTGGCATCGGTCCTGGTGAACCGTTCAACGTGCAGCTTGCATTGAAGCTGATCTTCTGACACAACTGTTGAGAACAAGGGATTCCGGCGAGTGCTTAGCGCTCGCCGGAATCTTTCCTATCCGTCGAGCGCTCCCCGTTTAGGAGTTCTGGAGGTGGTGGCATGGAAAGCGATGCACGATGTAACGTAAGTACTCCTTCAAGGCGGTCTTTTCTACAACTTGGAGTAGCCGGGCCGGCGGTGCTTGCTTCGGGAATTCTCGGTGAATCGTTTTTTGCTGCTGCTGCTCGTGCCGCTTCCCTTCCTCGTGGGCCGTTTCCGAAAGATGCCGTGATTATTGATGCGAATGAAAATCCTCTAGGTCCGTGTTCGGTTGCGCGAGAAGCGATTGCCGAAATTTCTGGCGATTCCGGGCGCTATAACTTTTGGCTGACCGAAGATCTGGCCAAGCGTTTTGCCACGCAAGAAGGGCTGAAGCCGGAGTATGTGCGCCCATTTCCAGGTTCAGGCGAGCCGCTGCATTTTTCCGTGCTGGCGTTTACTTCCCCTTCGAAAAGTTACGTCACAGCCGATCCGGGCTATGAAGCGGGTATGCACGCCGCAAAAATTTCCGGCGCGCGAGTTGTGAAGACCGCGCTCACTTCCACGTATGCACACGATGTGAAGGCAATGCTTGCCGCGGCCCCGGACGCCGGGCTTTTTTATGTTTGCACGCCGAACAATCCGACGGGCACACTCACACCGCACGCGGATATCGAATACCTTGTCGAGCACAAGCCAAAGAGTGCAATCGTACTTGTGGATGAAGCGTATATTCATTTTTCGGATGGGACATCGGCATTGGATCTGGTGAGGGCCGATAAAGATGTTGTGGTGCTTCGTACATTTTCGAAAATCTATGGAATGGCAGGGCTGCGGTGTGGAATGGCGATTGGGCGGCCCGACCTGATTGGGAAAGTTTCAAGCTTCAGTGGCTGGAACAGCCTGCCAGTGACTGCCGTGGCGGCGGCTCTGACAAGTCTCGACCAACCGTCCGTTGTACCGGAGCGCAAGCGGATTAATGCCACGATTCGCAGCGAAACCTTTGCATGGCTCGACCGGAACGGCTACAGCTATGTCCCGTCGGTATCGAACTGCTTCATGCTGGACACCAAACGGCCCGCGAAAGAAATGATCGAAGCGATGGCGGCACGCAATGTGTTCATCGGCCGCGCATGGCCTGTGTGGCCAACCCACGTGCGGATTACGGTTGGCACAAAGCCCGATATGGAAAAGTTTCAAATTGTATTTCACGAAGTGATGCAATCGAAGCCAGCCCGCAACGTCAATAATCCACCGCGAGGACTGTGGACGAGTCTTGATGGCAGGCGCGTTCTGACTCGTTCGATTGAGAATTCCTAGAGCGCCGCGCAGTTTGGACGTTGCTAATCGGGTCGACTAGCAGAAATATGCCAGAGTGCGGCGAACCCCTTCGGCAAACTCCTGCTCCTGCACGATCAAGCTGACAACCAAGTGGCCTCCCTGCGCAAAATCGTAGAAATGTCCGGGATGCAGATGTACTCCTCTTTTAGTCAGCAGAGCGATCGCCAGGTCTTCGTCGGATTGCGTCGCCGGTACTCGCAGAACCGCGGACCAGCCTCCTTCACAAGATAGACGGTTGCAGGCGGACTGGCGCGAAAGCTGCTCATCCAATTCGCGCAAATTGGCGCGTATCCGCGTCATGGCCTGCGAGTGAAAGCTCATTCGCATGGCGAGCAATGTTGGCGCGGCCAGCTGAACGGCTGTCCCCACGGACAAGTAGGCGTCCGCGATGACTTCCAAGCGCGCTAGCGCTACCCTTTTCTGTTCGGCAGGTCCGCTGACAGCAATCCACGCGAGCTTCATCTGCGGCATGCCGCAAATCTTCGAAATCCCGCTCAATGTGAAAGTCAGTGCGTCATTATTGCCAGACGCAACGCTCTTCTCGCGTGAACCGTTCAGCGAAAAATCCAGGAACACTTCGTCGGCGATCAACGCGATCCCGCGGTCCGCACAGAAATGTGAAAGCTGCCTTTGTTCCACCGCGGAGGTGTAGTGGCCGGTAGGATTATTGGGATGCACAATAATGATGGCGCTCGTACGCTCGGACGCGGCCGCCGACAGTTCCGAAAAATCAATCTGCCAGCCGTGGTCGTAGAACAGCGGGTAGCGCACAAGTTTTACGTCACAGAGATCCGCAAGGAAATCGAATAGCGGATAGCTGGGAGAAGGAATCAGGACTTCGTCGCCGGGATTGCAGAGCAGGCCAAAGACGAACGAGTAGGCTTCGCTCGTCCCGGACGTCAGTACGAGATCGTCTTCGCAAACGCGCGCCTGTTGCTGAAGGTAGTAGGCTACGATTGCTTCTCGTGCCCGCCTCATACCGCGCGGGTCAGGCTGATACAGCAAGAGCTCCTCGTGTTCAAATGCGCGCTGAATACCCTGCTGGTCATAAGTAAAACCGCATTTGGTCGGATTCGATCGCGCGAGGTCTAGAATTGGTTTGCCTGCAGTTCGGAACTCCGCGAGCGCGCGGCTCAGGCGATTTTCTTCGAGGTTCCAGCTGGTGCGATGGGCAAATAATTTGCGAGGATCGGGCGCCATTGAATCAAGTATCCTCTCATATCACCACAGTCAAATCCCTGTGGGTTCGATAGAAGTCCTCGCGTGACGCAATTCTCGAGGATGCAATCGACTCAGCAGGAAAGAATGGAAAAAGATGTGTATCCTATTCATTGCAAACAGGTTAGCACCGATGCAACTCTTACCCTGACGCCGGGTTAAACTACAGCAGACGGCTTCCCAGGCGACTTCCACTGGGCGAGTTCCGGCCAATTCCGACAGACAAGTAGTTTCGGTGGCCCGGAAAGGTAAAGGTTATGCGCTATCTAAAGTTCGTTGCGTTGTTTGGGATTTTACTTTTTGCCGCAGGAAATGCGAAAGCGCAGGTTTCGGTTGGAGTCGGAATAGGTCCTGTGTACAGCTCGTATTACGGGCCGCCTCCTGTTTGCGATTACGGCTATTTCGATTACTACCCATATGACTGTGCGCCGTACGGCTATTGGGGGTCGGATTACTTCATAAATGGCGTGTTCATTGGTGTCGGGCCCTGGTATCACGGCTATTACGGGCGAGGATATTATGGACGGGGCTACGGCAGAGGCTACTACGGACGCGGCTACTATGGGCGTGACTATTACGGGCATGGAGGATATGGGTACAGACCCGGATACGGTTATAGAGGGGCGCGCGGCTTTGCAGGTGGTGGCGGCTATCGCAGCGGGTTCGGTGCAGGTGGATTTCGCGGTAATGGCGGCGGATTCCACGGCGGAAATCACGGTGGATTCGGTGGCGGAGGCTTTCGCGGCGGAAACGGCTTCCACGGTGGCGGAGGCGGTGGCTTTCATGGAGGTGGCGGCGGATTCCACGGCGGCGGTCATAGCGGTGGAGGATCCCGCGGTGGTGGCCATCGGTAATTTCAGTTAGACACTGGATCGCTAAAAGAGATCGACAAGAGATCGACGTCAGCGAAAAGAATTTCTTTTCGCTGACGTTTTCGTTTTTGATGCCTTCAAGGCAGCCAACTGCATGATTGGCAGCGGAACTTGCGATGCAGCCCGAGCTTACGTTTACCGGAAGCTGCCGGTTTCATCGCCGCACTTTTCCAAAAGTATAGACAAGGCTGACGGTGACGCGAGCATTTCCTTGACCGCTTACGAGCCTCGCAGGCGTGAGATAGCTCGCCCGAAGATAATCTACCCCCGTTCTGAAAACGGTCGATCTTGTGAGCGGAGTTTCTACTCCGGCACCGACTGCCCAGGCGGAACTCTTTACTTCTACGAGTAGGTAAGAACCGTTGTTTTCCGGAACGACACCTACGATTCGTGTACCGCCCACTAGACCTTCGGCATACATTGCGAACCGTGGACGACGGACGGGATAAATGACCGGACCTGCCATCAGCGCTAGAACATCGCTGTGGTGAGGCCGGCCGAACGCGCAATAGGTTCTCGTATAGCTGCTCTCCACCTTGATGCCGAATCGGTCGGTGAAGTCAGCGGCGATACCAGTCGAGACACCGTTTTCGCTGATTCTCCTCACAGATGGAATTTCACTGTTGAGATACGCGTACCCGATGCTTACGCTCACGACCGGCCCTTTTGCTGCAACTCTGGGCTCTTGCGCTACGCACGGACTGCTGACGAAAAGAATCTGCGATAACAGAACCACGATGATACCGAGAGTCGGCAAACTTATAGCTGTCATGTCTCGGATCTCAGCAGTTGCTCTATTATGTATATGAAACTTATTTGAAATCTCTCAGAATCCGTAGTTGAACTGTAAGGGCACCCACTGATGTGGCTAGGTTTGTTCTGTGGCTCGATTTGGACCAGGAATTTAGAACTAACCCGATTGTGGACTTGAGGGAAATGGCCAAACTAAAATCCGTAAGCCATTGATCGATTCGCAACGAAGAAACTGGAGCCGAGGGCGAGAGTTGAACTCGCGACCTGCCGATTACGAATCGGCTGCTCTACCACTGAGCTACCTCGGCTTCGATTGACAAGAAAGGGCTTGCTGGCTGCTCTGCTCCTGGTTTTCATCCGTGCCATCAAATTGCCATCAAAAAACTTCTCTACCTTCGCATCGCCTCGTGCAAAACCGTCGAGTCCACGATCTTGTACGGCTCAAACGTAGACTCGGTCAGATGGCCCGAAATCTTCATGGCGATTCTCCGTGGAACCCCGGATCGGATGAGATTCCTGACACCGCTTCAGCGCAAGTCGTGAAGGAGCAGGCCCCTGTACTGCCAAACTTTGGGGCCCGTCTCGATTTCTAATCCTACCTTAACGCATGCAGCTTGAAAAGACTTCTGCAGGTTTCTGCAGGTTTCTCGCGTCAAACACCATTCCCTCTCGCGGCAGTTTTCTGAGAATTTCATTGAGCTCAAGAGGCAGCGGATGAGGAGCAAGCCTCCCGCCACACGAGCAGCCAACTTCTCGGCGTGCGCAGAATCGGATTTGGAACGAAATCGCCAAAGAACAGTGATCGCCGAAAATAGTTCAATGGCGCTGTCGGGGCCGAATCCCAAGGAGAGCCGGGCTTCCGAAATGGGCCAGGGAAACGTCCGTTTGCTGAGCCTTGCCGATCAGCACAGCAGTGGTAGATTGGCTGCGAGGAACTCCAGTATGGTCGCATGGACACTTGTGGGACACGTCTTCGGTCTCGTGTTGTGGATGGCCGGTTTGCTTATGACGACGGCTGTTTTGGTTCAGTATTCCCAGGAGACCTCTCCGAAAGTCCGACGAACTTTGGCACGGATGGGAAGAATTTGCTTGCGGGGTTTGGCCGATCCGGGCGCCTTCCTAACGTTGTTCGCCGGGATTATTCTGGTGGCGACAAACCGAGCTTACTATGTCCATGCTCGCTGGCTGCATATTAAGCTTGTCTTTGTAGCAGTTCTGATCGGTGCGCACGGGATTGTCGCGATGAGCAACAAGTCCCTGGTATCGGGACGAGCGAACTTTCAGCGTAGCGATGCAAAGCTTCTGTTTGGGGTGATCCTTTTTGTCTTTCTTCTCATTCTCATTTCCACTCTGCCGGGCGAGGTTTTCCTAAAATAGTCTTTTTTGGAAGCGTCCCTCAGTCAAGCAGGCCACTGCATGATAAAGGCCGAAGCCAGACATCTGGATCCAAATCTCCAGTAATGCGACTTCGGGCACTGACACTAGGGGCCCAGATGTGTTTGGGACCTGCGGCATCATTCTTCAACTTCCTCCCACAGCTTGCGCCAATAGCGGCGCCATCGATCTTTGACCTGCCCTTCTGTCTCACCCCGATCGTAGGCGGGAGAGATCAGCGGCAGTGCGCGCTCGACACGAATCAAGACGACGGCTCGGATTTCAAGGGTGAGTCCCTTGTCCCGGTACATCTGGCACCCGCGCTGGAAGACCTCGTCCGAGCGATGGACAACCCCCCGCCCCTTGAATCGATACCCCTTACGAACGAGCGGATCGACGACATTGACCTCGACGGAGGGGTTGTGCTCGATGTTCTGAACCGATTGCGGTGACCGGATATCGGCGAACACCAGATGATCGTCGTCCCAAACGGCAGTTGTTCCTTTAGGCGACAGATTCGGTGTTCCATCAGGACATACAGTTGCGATGTAGCCGAGTCGCTGCTCGCGCACGATGCGCTTCATGTCTTCAGTGAGAATGCCCATGTGAATATCTCCCGCCAGCAATGATCCGCGCTAACGCGCTTACCGGAGAGGTGCAGGGCGTAGGTGAACCAATTGATTTTGAAGTGACCCGGCCCGTCGATGAGATGCCGCGTCTCGCACAGCGGCCCTCTGAATATCGATAAAGAATAGGCGGGGACTCAACCCACTGATCATTAATCAACGACCCCTAGAGAGTGCTCAGCTCTTCTAGCCTCGGCCCGCAGCAGCGGCGCGCTTGTGCATTTCGTCCGGCGCCACATCCTCTACGTGTGTTGCAATGTGCCATTGGTGTCCGAAGGGATCCTCAAAAGTGCCAGACCGGTCGCCGTAGAACTGATCCTTGACCGGCCTTAACACCTTCGCACCGGCTGCGACAGCCAGCTTGGCCTGTACGTCCACGTCCTCGACGTAGAGAAGGATACTCACCGGTGAGCCACCGAGGGACTGCGGACTGCGCGCGCCCATTCCCGGAAACTCATCAGCAAGCATGATGTGCGAATCGCCGATCTTGATCTCAGCGTGCCCGATCTTCCCATCCGGCTGCGCGAAACGCATCACTTCCGTCGCGCCAAACGCTTTCTTGTAAAACTCGATGGCTTGGGCAGCGTCCTTAATGATCAGATAGGGTGTGGCCGTGTGATATCCCTCGGGAATCGGCTTGGCATTTCGCATGATTTTTCGCCTCCTTCATTCTGCAAGTGGTGGAGATCTCTCCCGCCTGCGAAAAGCTCAGTGATGGGAGAGATTAGCTTAAAGCGCCAGCGAAGAAAAGCTACAGCGCCAGGCACCTCAGGGGCTGATTCTTCAGCGCTGCATCAACATACCGCTTGGAGCCATTTTCTTCTTGAATAGCTTCGGAAAATGAGGATCACAGGTGAGTCGATGCCGCCATCAGTGCACGATTCCAGGAAAAGCTGCCAGTGCCGTAATCGGAACTTGAATGCCCGGTAAGGAGTTAGCCTGCCACTTCCAGCGCCGGTCTCTGGTGAGTACGATATTCTCCAGTCCCTGGGAGGGCCTCATGAAACTCAGCTATGTGATTAAGTTTGTCGCTGATATGAACCGTGCGGTGAAATTCTATCGCGATGTACTCGGCCTAAGTTTAAAGTTCGAGTCTCCTGGTTGGAGCGAATTTGTAACCGGTGAAACAACGCTCGCGTTACATCCGGCGTCTGAAAAGAATCCCGCGGGAGCCGTTGAATTGGGCTTCACGGTCGCCGAAATCCAAAAGTTCCACGAAGCGATGAGCGCGAAGGGTGTCCAGTTCAGTATGCCACCGACAAAACAAGACTTCGGTGGTTTACTCGCACAGTTCGTGGACTCGGAAGGCGGGCATTGTAGTGTTGGCAGTCAGTAGCTGTGCCGGACAGCAAGCCTTTCAGCTCAAGTCTCCAGTAGGGTGACTTCCAAGTGGAATTGGATCGGCGGCTCCCGGGACCGGACTGCGACAAAACGGACTTTACTCAGATTGCTTCTGAGTTCACTGTAGATAGCCCTTACCTACGCCTGCCGAGTGCGGCGTAGGACTGGGCCGATCCTGAAGTAAAAGCCATGAGTCGAAATATCGCGTGTCCTTCCAAAGATTGGCTCGAACTCCCTGAACTCGGACTCGAGCCTGATTTCGATCTGAAGGGCTAATTTGTAGCGACGAGCTGACCGACGTTCTTCCAATTTACCAGTCCGAATGCGTTCACGAATTCATATCAGCCCCTCACCGTGCGCTTGCAGTCTCGCAGTGATTGCAAGTTTTACAGTCCAATCAAAAATATCCGTGATCCTGAGCCTCGATACGGCGCCTTTGGTTCTCGCGGTATAGACGGATTCTGCGTCCGCCTGCGGACTGCGCAACTGTCTACGGCAGTAAATCCGGCCGAAGGTGCGCCGGTCACGTCCGGCATAATAATCTCCGACCAGGCAGCCGCCGTTAGAGACTCTCAACATCGCAGTGCCGTGGTGCATGTGCATCGTTTTCATCGCGTCCGCTAGTGGCTGATTCTGATACTGGTAGATCAACGCGACGCCTTCCGGGTCGTCGACTTGAATCACCGCCGCGCAACTGCGTGACATCGATGTGGCTGTCGTGAGGAATACGGCGATATGCGTCCAACTCTGAAAGATAGTGATCACCAAGTGGTGGCGCTTCTCATGGCCATCAAAAGAGGAGACAAGGTAACCATGCCACTGTCCAGCGAGATTCGGGATTCTAACTAGTCCCAATTTGGACACGAGGCCGTTCCGCCAAAGATACCTGTCGAAAAGTGCGTTGAGCGCGCCGTAGAAAACCAAGCTGGAGGGCGCATCCAGCCACCACGGTACGAAGAGGTGCGTGACCGCCAGAATCCTGGACGACACCCACGCCAAAGCAATCGCCACAGACGCGAGCAAAAGAGGGACGACCCTCCTTTCACCAGAGTCTGTGCTGTACCCGTGCATACTTCACCTGCTCGGCTCATCCATCCGAGCCGAACAGGCCTTATGGGCCTGCTGGATCGCGCCTTCCGGCCCCCAATTGCTGCTGGGAGGTACCGAGGAGAGCTAACGTCGTCAGTGAAGGAGCTTCCTAAATATTAGAATACCGACCCTCAAAGAAAGGTTGGATGGCATCGCTTCTTGCCGGACCGCCAAAAGTGAAGTTGGGACAGGTAAGGGATGTATAAGACGTATATTGAGTAGTTCTTTATGGCGACACTGAGGGCGCCTTTGCGGTATTACGGGCAAGATGGTATTCACACTTAAGCCCCGCTCCCAATCCGCTTCGAGGAGGCGGAGCCCATGAAGTTCTTCATCGTAGCGGCTGCTCTAACTCTTGCTCTCGTTTCTGGCACCACGCAGTTTCTCGACGCGCCCACCGGTTTTGATAACAAAACGAACGGCATCGTTGATGATGGGACGCATCAGGCCGACCAAATGAAATTTGACGAGGTCGAGCAGCCGAGCGATGGACTCGGACCGCTATACAACGCACAATCCTGCCGCGAATGCCATCAGAGTCCGGTTTCCGGCGCGGCATCCCAGGTCACGGAATTACGCGTTGGCCATCAGGGACCGGACGGACGGTTCCGCACTCCCGACATCCCGATCGCTCATGGAGCCGAGGTCATCAACGGCCGCTCTCTTGTGAATGATCGCGCGACTTGTCCTGACGCGGCTTTTCCTGACAAGGAAATCCAGGAACGCGTTCCTCAGACCGAGACGATCCGCACCTTTCGGCTCTCTCTAAATCTGTTGGGCGATGGCTTTGTCGAGGCCATTGCCGATCAAACCCTCATCGATCTGTCCAAGCAACAATGCAAATCTTCGCGTGGGAAAATCTGCGGTCAGATTCTGTATGTCCCCATCGTGGAAGCGCCAGGACAGATGGGAGTAGGCCGTTTCGGATGGAAAGACCAGCACGCCAGCCTGCTATCGTTCGCCGGCGACGCTTACCTCAACGAGATGGGCATCACCAATCGCCTGCAACCCAATGAGGTCACCAATCTGTGCAGCAACACTTCGGAGCCGAATGACAAACCCGGGGCCGACGGTCTTTCCGATATCGATCGCTTCGCGCGCTTCATTCGCGCGACGAAAGCGCCCGCGCGTGACTCGCAGCTCGCCAATAGCGCGGCTGCAAAGAAGGGCTTCGGTCTTTTCGACAAAATCGGCTGTGCGACTTGCCATATCGAGACACTAACCACCGCTCCGGCAGGAACAAAAATCAACGGCGGAACGTTTACGATTCCATCCGCGCTCGGATCCCTCACGTTGCACCCCTATGGAGATTTCCTGATGCACGACGTGGGTACCGGCGACGGAATCCTGCAAGCCACTCGCGAGCACTACGGGCAGCGAGTCTTTCAGCAGATGTCCGGCTATCTGTCGAAACAGGATTTTGAGAGCAGCCGGAACAAGATACGCACCGCTCCGTTGTGGGGAGTTCGTTTGCGTCCGCGATTGATGCATGACGGTGCCTCCCTGACGCTTCTCGAAGCCATCACGCGGCATCGCGGTGAGGCCACCCACGTCATCCAGCAATTTGAAAAACTGAAAGTGCCCGACCAGGAAGCCGTCATCGAGTTCTTAAAGTCTCTGTAACCTTAACGCGAACTTCATGGTAATCCACTGGCCTGATAAACGTCGCAAACCGTGCGTGTGGACGCTCGCCCGGTGCCTTGGACGCAGCTCTGCTGCGAATGCAAAGAACGCGAGCACTCCGCCGCTTGACACGCGGAATATTGGTTTTGAATCACCAATGGAAGTCGGCAATTACCCGAGGATTGTTCCCGTTGGGTTCGGAAGGACGCCGTTTCCACAAACAGTGAACGGTCTCCAACACAAAATTGCCAGGGAGCCTTTTTCCTGTCGTCAATTACGCGATAACGGAAAAGGCGATATATTTTGTTTTCCCCAATTCTGCTAAGGCGCAAGATACCTATGCGTATTTCCTGTTCCACCAACCGTTCGGTCCACTGATGGACCATGCCGCGATCCCCATCTGCACGGCGAGAATGCCATCTTGACACCTCTCGGAAACGGTGCAATATGGCATACAGGGACTCAAGCCCCGCTGACAGCTGTTCCACAGAAGACCGCAAACGGACGTCCCGCAGGAGACCGAACATGAACGCGAAAATTCTGACATTTTCATCTCACGGCGATACAACGCTTCTTGAATACGATCCGGCAACTGCCGACATGGAAGAAGTGAACAAATTGATTGCCGAGTATGAAGCCAAGACAGGTGCACAGCCATTTGATATGGCGACCGGTGAACGCCTCGAGAGAGTCACGCGCGAGCAGAATGAAGTCTTGATGGTTCATCCCATCGCGGGCGGTTAACAGGGCGGCAGCCGCTGGCGACACGATCCCGGCTGGCAGTGTGAGACTTCGTTGGCATAGGGCTGAATCGGACGCTAGCGGCAGTCCATATCCGCGACGGCGGAATTTTATGGCGCCCGCAATTCTATCTGTGATCGCGATTCTCGCTTTGGTCGTGTGGAGGTTTGTGTTTGCTGGCTCGCACCGCAAGCCTTTGGTTAGAGCAATTGCCCGACAACGACAGCGACACAGCAACCTTTTAGAGGAGGGTCTCCACATCTCAGAGCTGGGAGGTGTCGCAGTAATGGCGGACGGTCCGCTTGAGTGCAGTGCGGATGATGTGAACCGCCTCGACCGAAAGGACCGCGCGAAAACATATCTGCGCCGCATCGCTGCCCGCACTGGCGCCACGCAAACGGGTAATACTTACGTCATGGATGTCGGTAAGATGCGGTTTCGCGTGCGCGATAGATATGTCAGTCGGCTGCGAGACGCGACCGATCCGGAATGTACACTCGAGGAAACTTGCTTTTATTCCGTGCACAAAGGAATGCCGAAAGCGGAGGAAATTGCTACGGCGCTGCTGCAGCTCATGAACAACCCGGCGCTGTTTGACAGGTGGGCTGCACAGAGCGGGGCGTATAAGGCCGATGGCCAGGCCTTCCGCCCAGCGCAGTAATCCACTTGCGATGAGAATGCAAACCAAATGCACACCCGCCCAGCGCGCAGCAGAGTACCTGAGACGTGTCGCTGCGCTTACGGGAGCCGAGCGAGTTCGCAGTGACAGTTACTGGCTCAGAGCCGGGCATAGGAACTTTCTAGTGGATTATAAATTCGTACGTCTGATCTCACACCACGGTAAATCGACGTGCTTTTCTATTGCGGCGGACCCAGACATGCCA
>WNGR01000571.1_pt1 | contig 40688 bp, 37 predicted proteins | sample 5407581 | NCBI WGS metagenome assembly WNGR01 (sample SAMN13153383, study PRJNA577476) | soil metagenome | isolation source: 80 cm soil or saprolite under Garry oak tree replicate 2 | place: USA:California | collected 2016-06-15 | reverse complement strand
CGGCTCGGGCTCGCGCACAACGCCCCGGACGCGACCCGCCGCGCCGGCAACAAGCACCTGCAGCGCGAGGCGCTGCGCGCCGCGGGGTTGCCGGTGCCGCCCTTCTCCCTGCACGCGCTCGCGGACGGGCCCGAGGCCGCAGCGGCCGCGGTCTCCTACCCGTGCGTCCTGAAGCCGCTCGTGCTCTCCGCTAGCCGCGGCGTCATCCGGGCGGATGACCCGGCTGCCTTCGTCGCCGCCTGGCACCGCATCGAGGCCATCGTGGCAGCGGCGCGAAGCGAGCGGCGACCGAGCGACGAGGAGGCGGCGAGATCCCTCCTGGTGGAGGGCTTCGTGCCAGGGCCGGAGGTGGCCCTGGAGGGCCTGCTCCGGGGCGGGCAGCTGGAGGTGCTCGCGTTCTTCGACAAGCCCGACCCCCTCGACGGGCCCTTCTTCGAGGAGACCCTCTACGTGACGCCCTCCCGCCACCCTGCGGCGGCGCAGGAAGAGGTGGCGCGGCTCGTCGCCCGGAGCGCCGAGGCGCTCGGGCTCGTCGAGGGGCCACTCCATGCCGAGCTGCGACTCGGCCCGACCGGCCCGGTGGTGCTGGAGGTGGCGGCGCGCAGCATCGGCGGCCTGTGCGCGCGTACGCTTCGCTTCGGCGCCGGGGTGACGCTGGAGGAGGTGATCGTCGCCCACGCCATGCGGCGGCCGCTCGCGAGCTTGAAGCGGGAGCGGCGCGCGGCCGGGGTGATGATGCTGCCCATCCCGTGCGGAGGCGTGTTGCGGGGCGTCAACGGGCTCGAGGCGGCCCGGGCCGTGCCCGGCGTGGAGGACGTCGTCATCACCGTCCCGGAAGGCCGGCAGGTGGCGCCGCTGCCGGAGGGTGACGCCTACCTCGGCTTCGCCTTCGCGCGCGCGGAGCGCCCGGAGGAGGTCGAGGCGGCGCTGCGGGCGGCGCACGCCCGGCTCGACATCGACATCCGGCCAGCGCTCCCGACCGTCGTGTAGGGCTCGCGGTCCCCCTCGGCGGGGGATGAACCCCCGCCCTACTTCGTAGCTTCCGTAGGGCGGGGGCTTGTCCCCCGCCGCCATTCACTCGAGGGAAGCGACCTGCTTCCCGGTTGGCTCTGCTCAACAGAACCAGCTCTCGGTCAGGCGTGGCGCTCGCCGGCCGGTGTCGGCGGCAGGGAGCGCGGCGAGGTGCGCATGCGGGAGCCCCGCCGCGGCGAGCGCGAGCTGGCGCACCCGGCGGAAGGTCGCCTTGGGCACCTCCCCGCGAGCCGCCCCGTCCTCCACCGCCCTCGCCACCTTCGCCTGCAGCACGTCCATGCGCGGGTCGGGGTGGCGCCAGGCGTGCGACAGCGCCTCCTCGTCGAGCGGGGAACCCACCAGCGCCGGATCGTCGAGCAGCAGCGAGCCGGGTGGCACCAGCAGGCGGATGGAGAGCTGGACCGGGTCGAGGGCGGCCACCCAACCCTCGCGCTCGAACGTGTCGAGGAGGTCGAGGTAGTCGTCGAGCGTCGACCACGGCGTGAAGGGCAGGAGCGACGGCCGGAGCACGATGCCGGCCGCGCGACACGCTTCGTACGCGCGATGAACGTCCGCCCGCGTGTGGCCCTTGTCGAGGCGCAGGAGGACGGCCTCGGAGAGCGACTCGACCGCCGAGACGACGAAGAGCGCACCTGCCTCACGCAGCCGCGGGAGGATCGCCGCCGCGGCGACGAGATGCTGCACCTTGGCGGTGAAGTCGAAGGTGAGCGCGGGGAAGCGGGCGTGGAGCGCCTCGGCCACGCGGATGGCGTGGGTGGGGCCGTTCAGGAAGTCGGGGTCGCCGAAGGTGAGGTGGGTCACGCCGTGCTGTACTTGCTGTCCGGCGTCCGCGACCACCACCTCGACCGGCACTGCGAAGAAGCGGCCGCCGTAGAGCGCCGGGATGGGACAGTGGCGGCAGAGGTGCTTGCAGCCGCGGCTCGCCTCGACATGCCCCGCGAGCCGCTCGCCGCCGCCGGCGTCGGCCAGCCGCGCGTAGCGCGCAGGGGGCGGGAGGCCCTCGCGGCTCGGCACCGGGAAATGGAGGCGCCGGAGGACGGCGCGCGGCTCTGCCCGGGCCGCCGCTGCGCCTCCCCGGTCGAGCTCCTCGGCGAGCGCGACCAGGTCCTCCTCGCACTCGCCGCCCAGCACCGCGAGCGCGCCAGCCCGCTGGAGGAGCGGCGCGTGCATGAGGGCATAGAGCCCGTGGAACGCGATGGCCGCGTCCGGCGCGAGCTCGCGCAGGCGCCGCAGGGCGCGGAGCGCGAGGCGCAAGGCGGTATGCATCGGAACCGAGAGGAGGATGAGCCGCGCCGGGCGCACGCGCGCCGGGTCGAGCGGCTCGACCGCCAGGTCGAGCGCAGACGGGGCGAAGCCGGCGGCCTCCAGGAACGCCTTCGGCCAGGAGATCCCTGCCGGCTGGTGTCCGAGCTCGTAGGTGGAGACGAGGAGGATGGTGCCGGGGGCGCGCAGCCGGCCAGGGCCGGGCTCCGCCACGGCTAGCCCTTCGACGGAGGGGGCTGGAAATCGGGCGGGAGCTGGGCACCCTCGCCGAAGAAGAACTGCTCGGCCTGCTGGAAGAGCACCTCGTTGGTGCGCGGGTCCGCCGGCGAGAGGCGGTACTCGTTCATCACCATCTTGAAGTGCTCGAGCCACATCTTCCACGCGTCCTGGGAGATGCTGTCGTAGATGCGTTGGCCCAGGTCGTTGTCGAAGGGCTTGCGAGCGAGGCCGGGCAGCTCCTTGCCGAGCTTGTTGCACATCACCATCCGCGCCATGACTGGTCGCTCCGTCTCGAAGGGCGCACCCGCGCGCCAGGGCCCGGAAACATAAGGCAATACCGGCGCGAGCGCACGCAGGATCCCACCGCTCCCGAGAGCGTGGCTCAGCGCGACGATGTGTGGTGGTGATGCCGGACCGGCGCGGCCCCCGCGGCCGCCGCCGATTCGACCCGCGGACGCGGGCTAGGAGAGGAGCGACGTGGCGGAGACGCTGAGCGCCTTCGCCAGGGATTCCAGGGTGTCGAGCGGCGGCGTGCGCTGCCCGCGCTCGAGCATGGAGATGTACGACACGGAGAGCCCGGCCTTGGAGGCCAGCGCTTCCTGCGAGAACTTCTTGCGAAGCCGCTCGCTCTTCAGGTTCACGGCAAATTTATCGGCGAGTCCAGCCATGTTGTTCTTGCTCCTGGCGAGTGATCCCACTGCTGGTGACCTCCTGAGCGATCTACTGCGATCGTTATTTCCGCTCTGGGCGTACTTAACATCCAGGCTGGGGGCAATCCAGTCTGTTGAACGAGCGACGCCCGCCTGCCTCGAGCTGCGACAAAAAGTGCTTTTCACGCTGGGCTCAGCCCTGTCGCGGCGGCCGGAGCACGAGTGCTTCCACCTTCGCGCCGCGCCGCAGGTGGGTCGCGTCGCGCGGGAGCACCGCCAGGGCCTCGAATCCGGTCGCCGAAGAGAGATCACCGCTCGCCTGCGACCGCAGCGGCTCGACCCAGAGTCCACCCGACTTCAGATAGGCTCTCGCCCGGAGGTAGTGGGTGAGGCCCCCCCCCTTCGAAACCGGGGCGGCGAGGCGCGCCGGCACGAGCATTCGCCCCGGCCCGCCGAGCCCCGCGAGTCGCAAGAGCGCGGGCCGCACGAACAGCTCGAAGGTGACGAGCGCGCTGGCGGGGTTGCCGGGCAGCCCGAACACGGCCGTCCGGCCGCGGCGACCGAACGCGATCGGCTTCCCCGGCCGCATCGCCACCCGCCAGAAGTCGAGCTTCACGCCGGCCGCCGCGAGCGCCGCCTTGACGAGGTCCTTCTCCCCCACCGAGACGCCACCCGTCGAGACGAGCACGTCGAGCCCCTCCGCCGCCCGGAGCGCCTTCTCGAGCGAGCCGCGGGTGTCGCTCGCGATGGGGAGGAGCACGGGCGCCGCGCCCGCCTCGCGGCAAGCCGCCGAGAGGGCGTGGCTGTTCGAGTCCGGGATCTGCCCGGGGGATGGGGCGCGGTCGATCGGGACGAGCTCGTCACCTGTGGTGAGGAGACCCACCCGCGGGCGGCGGGGCACCGCGAGCTCGGACCGGCCGAGCGCAGCCGCGAGGCCGATGGCGCCGGGGTCCATGACGGTGCCGGCCGCGAGCGCCACCGCGCCGGCGGCGACGTCGCTCCCGGCGCGGCGCAGGAACCGGCCCGCCTCGGCCGCTCGGCGGAAGTGCGCGAAGCCGCCGCGGCGTGACACTTCCTCCTGCATCTCGACCGCGTCCGCCCCCTCCGGCAGCGGCGCGCCGGTGAAAACGCGGCAGCACGCGGCCGGCGGGAGGGGCGGTGGCAAGGCGGACCCGGCGTAGACCTCGAACGCGACGCGCAGGCGCGCCCCGGGAGCGGTCGCGTCCGCGGCCCGCAGCGCGTAACCGTCCATCTGCGAGCTGTCGAAGGGCGGCAGCGCCCCCGGCGCCGTCACCGCCTCGGAGAGCGCGCGGCCGAGCGTCTCCGAGAGCGCCACCCGCTCGGAAGGGAGCGGCGCCACGTCCGAGATGGCCTCCAGGATGCGCAGGCGCGCCGCGTCGGGTTCGAGCACGCCCGGTTCATCGCCTTCGCGCGGTAAGGAGTCAAGCACCCTGCCGATTCACTCGACCCGGCCCGTGTCGCGTGCCATGTTCCGCCGACATGAGCGAATCGACCAGCCGCCGCGATCGGCGGACCACCCTCCTCCTCGAGCAGCTGCGCGACGCTCGGACCCCCATCGGCCTGGGCGAGATCATGCAGCGGGCGAAGCTGCACCCGGGGGAGCGCACCGAGGTGAAGCGCGCACTGCGCGAGCTCGCCCGCGAGGGGGTGGTGACGAAGGACGGCAAGCGCTACGCGGTGCCCGCGCCGCCTGCCGAGCCGGAGCAGCGCAGGAGCCGGACCGCGGCCGCGCTCGCGCCGCCGGTTCCGGCGCTCGGACGGAAGCGCGGGATCCTCGGCACGCTCACGCGCCACCGCGACGGCTATGGTTTCGTGGCCCGCATCGACCGTCAGGGCGAGGATGTCTTCGTGCCGCCGGGGGAGGCGCAGAAGGCGCTCGACGGCGACCTCGTCCGCATCGAGGTCGTGCCGGCGCCGCGCGGCCGCACGATGGGCCGCATCGTCGAGGTGGTCGAGCGCCGGCGGCGCTGGCTCCTCGGCACCTACCACGCCCGCGGCGCCTCGAGCTTCGTCGTTCCGGCGGATGACGATCTCGAAGGATACGTGGCGGTGAGCCCGACCGAGCTGGCCGAAGACGGCGAGGTGGTGAAGGTCGCGCTCGAGCCCGGCACCGGGAAGCTGGCGGGGCAGGTGGTCGAGCGGGTGGGGCGGCCGGGCGACCCGCGCGTGGAGGTGTTGAAGGTCTCCTACGCGAAGGGCTTCTCCGACCTGTTCCCGGACGAGGTGCGGGCGGAGGCGGAGGAGGTGCCGGACCACGTCCGGGACGAGGACCGCGCCGGCCGGCGCGACCTCACCGGCCTGCGGCTCGTCACCATCGATGGGGAGGACGCGCGCGACTTCGACGACGCCGTCCACGTCGAGCGCGTGGAGGGCAAGGGCAAGGCGCGCTACCGGGCGGTGATCGCCATCGCCGACGTTTCCCACTACGTCCATGCGGGGAGCGCGCTCGATGCCGAGGCGCTCCGGCGCGGGACGAGCGTCTACTTCCCGGCCCAGGTGCTGCCCATGCTGCCGGAGCGGCTCTCGAACGGGATCTGCTCGCTCAACCCGGCGGTCGACCGCCTGTGCATGGTGGCGGACCTGCTCATCGACGACCGCGGCGAGCCGGTCTCGGCCGAGCTCTACCCGGCCGTCATGCGCAGCGCCGCCCGCTGCACCTACACCGAGGTCGCGCGCGTCCTCGACGGTGAGAAGCTGCCGAATCGGGAGGGGTTCCGGAAGGAGTTCGAGCTCATGGCGGAGCTGCAGGCGAAGCTCACCGCCATGCGGGCGCGACGAGGCGCCATCGACTTCGACCTGCCGGAATCGAAGATCGTGCTCGCCGACGATGGGCGGGTGACGGCCATCGAGCGCCGCCCGCGCAACCGGGCGCACCGAATCGTCGAGGAGCTCATGCTCGCCGCCAACGAGGCGGTGGCGCGCCACTCCGCGGACCGCGACCGCGGCACCGTCTTCCGCGTGCACGGCGAGCCCGATGTCGAGAAGCTGGAGAAGTTCCGGAAGCTCGCGGAGACGCATGGCTTCCAGGCCACCGAGGGTGCCCTCGGCCCGAAGGAGCTGAACCGTCTCCTGCACGCCATGGAAGGACACCCGCAGCAGCGCGCGCTGAACCAGCTGCTCCTGCGCGCCATGATGCAGGCCATCTACACCTCCGAGAACATCGGCCACTTCGGTCTGGGCGCCGAGCACTACCTGCACTTCACCTCGCCCATCCGGCGCTATCCCGATCTCATGGTGCACCGGCTGCTCAAGGCGGAGTGGGCATCGGCGGAGCGAGGGCGGTCCGCCAGCTCCGCTCGCGGCGAGCGCAGCGCAGGCAAGGCGAACCGCGAGCGCGGGAGCCGCGACGGCGCTCGCGAGGCGACGCCTTCGGCGGCGCGGCTGGAGGAGATCGCGGTCCTCTGCTCGGAGCGCGAGCGGGCCGCCATGCAGGCTGAGCGCGAGATCGCGTCCTTCTACGCCGCGGTCTTCATGCAGGACAAGGTCGGGCAACGCTTCGGCGGCGTGGTGGCGAGCGTGGTCGAGTTCGGGCTCTTCGTGGAGGTCGAGCCGTGGCTCGTGGAGGGCCTCGTCAAGGCGGAGGACCTCGGCGACGACTGGGAGCTCGACCTGGATCTGCACGCCCTCGTGCAGCGCCGCAGCGGGCGCTCGTTCAGGGTGGGCGATCGGGTGGAGGTCGAGCTCACCGCCGCGAGCCCGGCGCGGCGACAGATCGATCTCGCGCTGGTGGAGCAGGGGAAGGCGCTCGCTGGCGGCGCGGACGAGCGCCGACCGAAGCGCACCCCGCGCGACGCTCTCGTGGCGCGGCCGCAGCGCGGCGGCATGCCCAGGCGCGAGGAGAAGCGCCGGGCGGGAAAGCGCGCACCGGCGCAGCCCAAGGGTCGGGGGAAGTCACGTCGGCGTTGAAGTCCCGCCGCCCCGCAGCGCCCTCCAGAAGCGCTTCGAGTGAAGGAGTGCCGCGCGGAGGTCCGCGTGCTCGCGCCCGCCTCGCGCCTCGGCTTCGGGGACGAACCGGACCGAGCCCGGGTCCTCCTGCTCGAAGGCCACCGCCAGGCCTCCCTTGCTCAGGGCGGTGAAGAACGTCTCCCACCCGCAGCGCGTGACGCCGTCGCCCGTCGCCGACGAGAAGGCGGGCCGCGACATGGGGTCGAGGCCCGGCGAGAGGTGATGGAAGCCTGCGAAGTGGATGACCTCGCCGCGATCGGTGGTGGCGCGAAGCATGGTGACCTCCCGCTGGATGGTAACGACGGCGCGCCGCCCCTGCGGTAGATTGCGCCTCGCGTGCTCAACTGGATCCTGCTCGCGCTGGCCGGCTTCGCGGCAGGCGTCATCAACGCCGTCGCGGGCGGCGGCTCTCTCATCTCGTTCCCGGCGCTGCTCCACACCGGTATGGGGGCGCGCTTCGCGAACGCCACCAACACGCTGGCGGTCTGGCCGGGCAGCCTCGCCTCGGTCTACCCGTACCGGCAGATCATCGCTCGGGAGAGCCACCGTGCGTGGATCCTCGCCTGGCCCTCACTCCTGGGCGGGCTCGCGGGGTCGTGGCTGCTCCTCCACACCTCCGAGCAGGCCTTCACGGCGGTGGTGCCGTGGCTCATCCTCTTCGCCTGCGCGCTCCTCGCGGTGCAGGGTCCAGTGGCGGCCTTCGTCGCGCGCCGCAGCCACTCGGCCCAGGACCGTGTGCCGCCGCTGCTGCTCGCGGTGCAGTTCCTCATCTCCATCTACGGCGGCTACTTCGGGGCCGGGATCGGGATCCTGATGCTGTCCGCCATGGCCATCTTCATCCCGGATGGCCTTCAGGCGGCCAACGGGCTGAAGGTCCTGTTCGCCACGCTGATCAACGGGATCGGCGCGGCCTACTTCCTCGCCAATGGCGCCGTGCGGCTCCCGGAGGCGGGGCTGATGGCCGCAGCGTCGATCGTGGGCGGCCTCGTCGGGGCGAACGTGGCCCAGCGGCTCCCGGCCCGCGTCATGCGGGTGCTCGTCGTGTCGTACGGCGTCATCGTGGCGATGAAGTTGCTGCTCGTGCGGTGAACGGCCCCTCACCCCGGCCCTCTCCCCCGTCGGGGGCGAGGGAGATTCACTTCGCCTGTCCGGCCGCGTCCTTGGCGAAGGCGATGAGCGCCTCGAGCGCGTTGGTGGTGGTGAGGATGCCCACCAGGTCGCCGTGCTCGTTCACCACCGTGATGCCGTTCAGCTTGCGGTCGCGGATGAGCTGGGCGGCGTCGGCGAGATCCGTCTCGGGGGTGACGGTGTGCGGCTTGGGATTCATCGCCTCCGTCACCGGCGTCCGCGCGAGCAGGTAGTGCAGCTCCCAGGTGTCGAGCGAGGTCGACTTGCCGGGCGAGAAGGTGAGCAGCATCCGCTCGGTGACGATCCCGACGAGCTTGCCGTGCTTCATCACCGGCAGGCGCCGGATGTTCTTCTCCTTGAGGAGGTGGATTGCCTCCACGATGGTCGCGTCGGCGTCGATGGTGACGGGGCGCTGCGTCATCCAGTCCCCGACCTTGGTCTTCGTCATGTCACAACCCCAGGTAAGCCTTCTTCACGTGCTCGTTGCCGAGGAGCTCCTGGCCGGAGCCGGTCAGGACGACGCGCCCGGTCTCGAGCACGTAGGCCCGGTGCGCGATGCGGAGCGACTGGAACACGTTCTGCTCGACGAGCAGGATACTCGTTCCTTGCCTGTTGATCTCGGCGATGATGTCGAAGATGTGTTTCACGAAAAGTGGAGAAAGACCGAGCGAGGGCTCGTCGAGCAGGAGCAGCTTCGGGTTCGCCATCAGCCCCCGCGCGATGGCGAGCATCTGCTGCTCGCCACCGGACATGGTGCCGCCGAGCTGCTTCTGCCGCTCCTTCAAGCGCGGGAAGAGGCTGAAGGCGCGCTCGACATTTCGGCCCCGGTCGGCGCGGGTCGAGCGCGGGTAGGAGCCCATGCGCAGGTTCTCGAGCACCGACATCTCCGGGAAGATGTGGCGCCCCTCCGGGACCTGCACGACGCCGAGCCCGACCACCTGGTGCGACTCGAGCCGGGTCAGGTCCTGCTCCTGGAAGCGGACCGTCCCGGCCATCGGCCGGAGGAGGCGCGAGATGTTGCGCAGCGTGGTCGACTTCCCGGCGCCGTTCCCGCCCACCACCGTCACGATCTCGCCCTGGCGGACCTCGAGATCGACGTCCCACAGGACGCGCAGGTCGCCGTAGGCGAAGGAGAGCCTCCGGATCTCGAGCAGGCTCACGCGACGCTCTCCCCGAGGTAGGCGGTCACGACCTCCGGGTTCTCGACGATCTCCCGCGGCAATCCCTCGGCCAGCTTCTCGCCGGAGTTGAGCACCACGATGCGATCGCTGATCCGCATGATGGCCTTCATGTCGTGCTCGATCACCATCTGCGTGATCCCGCGCCGCTTCGTCTCGAGGATGAGCCGGATGATCTCCTCGCTCTCGGCGGGGTTGAGCCCCCCCATGACCTCGTCGAGCAAGACGAGGGTTGGCTGGGTGGCGAGGACGCGCGCCACCTCGAGCTTCTTGCGTTCGCCGATGGGGAGACCACCCGCCAGCGCCTGCGCCTTCTTGTCGAGGCCCACGTGGCGGAGCTGCTGCATCGCCATCTCGCCGGCGGTGGCGAGGCTGTTCGTGCGGGCGAGCGCGCCCACCATGACGTTGTCGCGCACGGTCATCTTCGCGAGCGGACGAACCTTCTGCCAGGTCCGCACCATGCCGAGCTTGCACACCTTGTCCGGAGAGAGCCCGTTCAGGCGGTGGCCGCGGAAGAAGATGTCGCCGCGCGACGGGGGGTAGACGCCGGTGATGCAGTTGAAGAGGGTGGTCTTGCCGGCGCCGTTCGGGCCGATGAGGCCCATGATCATGCCCTCCTCCATGGAGAAGGAGACGTCGGAGTTGGCGGCCAGGCCACCGAAGTAGCGCGAGACCTTCCGGATCTCGAGGATGGGGGTGGTGGTCACGAGGCCGCCCCCTCGGCCGCCGCGCCGGACGCTGCCCGGCGCCGCCGGGCGATCCCCCCGCGCACCCAGCCCAGCACGCCGTCGGGCATGAAGAGGATGACGATCACCACCAGGATGCCGTAGATGAGCGCGTGCGCGTGGGCGAGGTTGTCCTTGAGGAAGAGCCCGTACGGCGACGTGTCGTCGACGAGCCCCAGCCTGAACACGAGGTCGGAGACGAGGTTCGCCCGCAGCGCCTCGGAGAGCGGCACGAGCACGAGCGCGCCCACCACCGGTCCACCGATGGTGCCGATCCCGCCGATGATGCAGATGAGCACGAACTGCACCGAGACCTCGGTGGTGAGCACCGTGCCGGGATCGATGAAGCCGATGTAGAGCGCGTAGAAGGCGCCCGACCAGGCGGTGAAGAAGGCGCTGATGGCGAGCGCCACGTTCTTGTAGAAGGTGAGCGGGATGCCGAGCGAGTGCGCCGCGTCCTGGTCCTCGCGGATGGCCTGGAAGTAGTAGCCGAGCTTCGAGTGCTGCACGCCCCAGTTCACGAAGATCGTGGCCAGCGCCAGGGCCAGCCCCGCGTAGTAGAAGGGGACCTTCGAGACGAAGTCCGTGATGGTGTGGCCGCCGATGACGAGCGGTGGCAGATCGCTCGTCAGGATGCCCTCGGCGCCGTTCGTGACGCTCTTCCAGTTGAGCGCGACCAGCCGGAAGATCTCCGCCACCGCGATCGAGGCCAGCACGAAGTAGGGCCCGCGCAGGCGGAAGGTGATCGCGCCGATGAGGACGGCCACCACCACCGCGAGCAGGACCGCGACCCAGACCCCCCACCACGGCGGCACGTGCTTGAACTGCAGCAGCATCATGGTGGTGTAGGCGCCGACCCCGAAGTAGGCGGCGTGGCCGACCGAGTACTGGCCCGTGTAGCCGCCCAGCACGTTCCAGCTCTCGCCCTGGATGACGGCCAGGAAGAGCAGGATCATGACGTGCAGCGCGTAAGGGCTCTCCACCACGGCGGGGAACGCGAAGAGCACCAACGCGGCGGCGGCGAGCAGGAGGGCCGGGAGGGCGCGCATCACAACCTCGACTTGCCGAGCAGGCCGGAGGGCTTCACGAGCAGCACGAACAGGAAGAGCAGGTAGACGAAGAGCTCCTTCAGACCCGAAGAGACGTAGCTCGCGGCCAGCGACTCGACCGTGCCGATGATGATCCCGCCCAGCGTGGCGCCGATGACGCTGCCCATGCCGCCCAGCACCACGATCACGAACGCCTTCAGGGTGAAGGCGCTGCCGACCTGCGGGAAGATGTAGTAGGTCGGCGACACGAGCGCGCCGGCGGTGCCGGCCAGCGCCGCACCGAGGCCGAAGGCGAGGAGCCCCATCCGCCGCACGTTCACGCCCATGAGCTGGGCCGCCTCGCGGTCCTGCGCGGTGGCGCGGATGGCCTGGCCGACGTCGGTCTTGAGCAGGAAGAGGTAGAGCGCGGCCGTGATGGCGGCGGTGATGACGAAGGAGACGAAGAGCGGCTGCGAGACGGAGATGCCGCCCAGCATGACCGAGCCCGACGAGTAGCTGGTGGAGAGGATCTTGTAGTCGGAGGTGAAGACCAGCATCACCGTGTTCGAGAGGATGAGCCCGAGCCCGATTGTGAGGAGGATCTGGTTTTGCGGCAGCGCGTCCAGCACGCGCTGGATGAGCACGCGCTGCAGGACGAGCCCGAACAGGAACATGATCGGGATGACGATGACGATGGAGAGAAACGGGTCGATCCCGAGCAGCGTGAAGACGTAGTAGGTGAGGTACATCCCCACCATGAGCAGCTCGCCGTGCGCGAAGTTGATGACGCGCATGACGCCGAAGATGAGGGTGAGGCCGATGCCGATGAGGGCGTAGACGCCACCCACCAGCACCCCGCTCACGACGGATTGAAGGAAGACCTCCAAGGGTGCCTCCCTCCAAACGATAAGAGGGCGCCCGCGGGATTGCCGCGGGCGCCCTCGAGAACGACGGATCGTGGAGTAGATCTAGAAGATGTACTGCGAGGACACCACGGTCTGGTAACCGTGAAGGCGCGTGTCGAAGGGCGAGAGGACGCCCGTCGCGTTGGTGGTCTTCGTGGACGTGTAGGTGTACGCGCCTTCCAGGCTGAACTTCAGGGCCTTCGAGGCGGACCAGATGATACCGGCCGAAGCGATGGAGTTGCGCGTACGAACGCTCTGGTTGTTCCCGGAGATGAGGAGGTCCTCCGCGAAGGGGAGCTCGACGCCGTAACCGCCGGTGAGCTGGATGCCCTCGATGGGGGTGACGATGCCCTGGGCCCAGAAGCCCTTCGTCCGCTTGTTCCGGACGTTCGTCAGGGCAGTCGCGGTCGTGGTGGCGTTCACGCCGCCCTGGCCCAGGTGCCCGAAGTACATGTCGGCGTTGTGCCCGAGGAAGCCCTCGCCGCGCACCTCGACGAACGGGAACTTGAAGACGGCATCGACTCCGCCGATGAGCGAGTCGAGGTCGACGGTCTGGCCGTTCGGCGTGAACGTCTGGGACGCGGTGGCGGTCGCGGCGGCGATGGCGCCGAGGAGGTAGCGCTCCTTGTGGTAACCGCCCGAGACGCCGACCTCGCCCGAGGCCATCTCCGACTTGAACTTGCCCGAGACGCGAGCCTCGAGCTCGGGGACGCGGGAGCGGTTGCCGGAGCTGGCGGTGGGGGTCTCCTGGTTCTGGCCCGAGCCCCCGAAGATGTTCTGGTCCATCGGGTCGGAGACCGAGACCGCGGCGGTCAGGCCGTTGTCCTTGCCCAGCTCACCCGTCACCTTGAGCTGCGTCGAGCGGGTGTAGAGGTTGCCGGCGTTCTGGAAGAGCGGGGTGCCGATGTACCCGAGCGTCACCGCGAAGAGCGGGTTCACGAGGCCGTAGTCGAAGCCCGTGAGGAGGGTCACCTTGGCGTCGGGGTCACCCCAGGTGGCCGTCACGTAGCCGAGGCGCATGCGGGCGATCGGCTTGTAGAAGTCGAAGTTCGAAGCCTGGGTCGACGTCTGGACGACCTGGCCGGCCGAGACGACGAACCCGAAGCCGAAGTCGGCCTCCATGACCGCGTTGAGCTTCGCGCCGAGGGCCTCCGCGCCGCCGATCTTCACGCCGATACGGTTGTAGCGGCTGCTGAGGAGGAAGTTGCGGTCGGTCAGGGCGCCCGGCCGGACGGCGTACTGCGGGTAGTCGTCGGTCGCGAACGCGGACGAGCTCATGAACGCGTTCGTGAGGATGAAGCCGTATGGGTTGAACGTCACCTTGCTCGCCGCGGGCGGCGTCGGCGCAGGGACCGCAGGCGGGGTCGGGGTTGCCTCCGTCGGTGCCTGCGGCGCGGGCGTCGCCTGCGTCGGTTGCTCAGGCGCAGGGGTCGGGGTCTGGGCCAGGCTGGTCAGAGGAAGCGCCGCCACCGAGGCGGCGAGGAGCGAAGCCAGGGAACGTCTCATTCGGGGGTCCTCCCAGTGCGAGACAGAGTCCTCGCGGGGTTATGGCTTTGTAGCACAGCGAGCGGACTGGAACACAATTCAGGTCGTCGAACCAAGCACAGATCGAAGCAAGCGCGATGCGTCACGCATTCGTTTCCCATCCGGGGCGAGGCTCTCCTCGCCCTCGTGACGCGATGGGCCAAGCGCTTGGTGTACTCCGGCGCTCTAGAAGAAGTAGTTGGCCGAAACGATGTACTGGTTTCCGTCGAGGTCGCCCGAATTGGCGGCGGCGGCGGTCGACGGGGCCGCCGCGTACACGCGGGTGCGCGTCCGCATGTGCACCAACTCGAAGGCGACGGCGTAGTCCGAGTTCACGCCGCCCACCTTGGTGCTGTCTCGGTACTGCAACATGCCGACCGAGGTGACGTTGCTCAGCCGGACGAAGCGGGCTGCGATGGCCTCCGCCTCGTTGGGCTTCTCGGCGCCGATGAAGCCCCACAGCGAGAGCTGCTTGGTGAAGTTGAAGCCGGCCTGCACCCAGCCGCCCATGCCGTGGACGTCACCGATGGTGTTCGCCTGGAACTGGAGGAAGTTCCCGACCAGCGGCGCGAGGTTCTTGCCGGTGAAGCCGATCGCCGCGAGCTGAAGCGGGCCGACCGTCGCCTTCCCGCCCACGTTCAGGGCGATGGTGTCGAGGTCCTTCCCTGGCGTGAAGGTCGCGGACGCGGGGGGATTGCCGACGCCGGAGCGATCGACGCGCTGCCAGTGACCCGTCGTGAACAGGTTCCAGGCGGAGCCGCTGGCGACCATGAGGCGCGCCTCGACGGCGGGGAGCCCGGAGGCCTCGCCCAGGCTGAAGCCGTACGGGTCGCCGCCGCTGCCGACGACGCCCTGGCCGATGCCGTTGCCGGTGCTGTTGGGCGCCGCGGCGACTTGGTTCACCTGGCCGCTGTCCGCCCACTGGCTGCGCCCCACCTCCCAGGCGAACTCGAAGTTGGTGGCCTTCTTGTCGCCGATGGTGTGGAAGCCGAAGATGCCCGGCCGCCGCCAGCCGATGTTGCCGGCGCCATAGCTGTACGGGAAGGCGATGTGGGCCAGCGACGCCGGCGCGATGGTGAAGATGAGGTCGTTGTTCTGGCCGGCCAGGAAGCGGTTGCCCCCGCCCCAGTCGAGCTCGGCGTAGGCCCAGCGCAGGCGCGGCGTGAGCGAGACATCGCCGTAATTCCCCGACCCGAAGTTGCCGAAGAAGTCGATCTCGAGCACCGCCTTGGGCGTCGCGCCGAAGGCGGACTCCTTCGGTCCGGTCACCGAGAAGTTGAAGCGCGATTGCCGGACGTCGCCGCCGAAGACGAGCCGGTCCTGGCTCGGCTGCTTGAGGGTGGTGGACTGGGCGTTCACGAAGAGTGCCGACTGGCCCTCGCTCGGCCCGAGGTTCGCGTCCTGGAGGTAGAGCGAGCTGGAGACGAAGCCGTGCAGCGCGAAGACGAAGGCGGGCGGCGGCGCCTTGGGCGCCTCGGCCTTCGCCTCCTCGGTGGGCGTCTTGCCGAGGTCGGTCGGCTTCGGCTCCTCGGCCTGGGATTGGGCCCGAGCCAACGTCGACCAGCACAGGAGCAGCGCGCCTGCCAGTGCCTGGATTCTCACGAGTCACCTCCGGTTATTGGTTTGCACGTCGCCGCCTCGTCATGAGGTCGGGGGTAGGTCGGTGTGGGATCCCTATCAGTTTCGAAAACGTTGCGAAACCGTTGCGCCCCAGAGATCGCAAGGGTTGGTTTCCGCGAGTGGTGATGACGCGTTGCGTGAAGCAAGCGGTCGCCGCACGTCGGCCTCCCCCCCAGGCCTCCAGGGAGCCGTTGGCAGAGAGGCTCCTCGCCAGGACGGTTGCGGATCTGCATGCGCTCGGGTAGGAGCGAGAAAAGCCCACGCAATCGAGGGAGGTTCTTGATGTCGACCGTCTGTCGCTCACTCGCCGTGCTCTTGACCCTTTGTGGGGGCGTGGCGCAGGCCGCCGACGCGACCGCCCGCATCGGGGCCGCGCTCAGCTTGACCGGAGACGCCGCCGTCTACGGCGCCACGCAGAGGAATGGCATCCTGCTCGCGGTGGACGAGGTGAAGGGCCGCCTGCCGCCCGGGGTGAAGCTCGAGGTCGTCATCGAGGACGACGGGTCGTCGAAGCCGCAGGCCATCAACGTCTACCAGCGCTTCATCAACCAGCAGAAGGTGAGCGCCATCATCGGCCCGACGCTCTCCACCATGGCCACCGCCGCCGATCCCATCGCGCAGATGGCGAAGGTGCCGGTGGTGGCGGTCTCCAACACCGCCGCCAAGGGCATCACCGACATCGGCGACTACATCTGGCGCGTGTCGCTCATGGAGAAGCAGGTCGTCCCGGGCGCGATGAAGACCGCGCAGCAGCGGCTCGGCTTCAAGACGGCCGGCGTGCTCTACGGCAACGACGACGTCTTCACCAAGGCGGGCTACGACGTCATGAAGGCCACGCTCGATCAGCTCGGCGTGAAGGTGCTGGGTACGCAGACCTTCGCCAGGCCCGATCGAGACTTCAACGCGCAGCTCACGGCCCTGCAGGCGCAAAAGCCCGACCTGCTCGTCGTCTCCGCCCTCGCCGAGAACGCCTCCGCCATCGTCGCCCAGGCGCGCCAGCTCGGCTGGAAGGGCCCCATCCTCGGCGGGAACGGCTTCAACAGCCCGGCCTTCATCAAGAACGCGGGCCCCGCCGCCGAGGGCGTGCTGGTCGGCACCTCGTGGAACTCGGCCAGCCCGGCCCCCGCCAACGTGAAGTTCAAGCAGGCCATGGCGGCGCGCGGCTTCACCGCCGACCAGTTCGCCGCCCAGGCCTATACCGGCGTGCTCGTCCTCGCCGAGGCCATCCGGCAAGCGGGCGGCAAGACCGGCCGCGACGACCTCCGGGCCGGGCTCGCCAAGGTGAAGGACCTCGACACGCCGCTCGGCAAGTTCTCCTTCACCGAGGCGCGCGACGGACAGCACGAGCCCGCGGTGCAGATCGTGAAGAGCGGCAAGTTCGAGATCCTGCAGTAGCTCCGCGCGTCCGGAGGGGCAGGGGAGGAGGCTCGGCCAAGGCACATGCAGCAGGTGGTGAACGGGCTGTTCCTGGGCAGCATCTACGCGCTCTTCGCGCTCGGCTACACGCTCGTCTTCGGCGTGCTCGACATCCTGAACCTCGCTCACGCGGCGGTGTTCACCGTCTGCGCCTTCCTGGCGCTGGCGCTCGTCGGCACGCTCCACCTGCCCACCCTCGTCGCGCTCCCCATCGCCATCGGGCTGGCCGGCCTGCTCGGGGTGGCGCTGGAGCGCGTGGCCTTCCGGCCCCTGCGCGGGCGCTCCGACTCGAACATCTCCGGCCTCATCAGCTCGCTCGCCGCCGCCACCATCCTGGAGGCGCTCGCGGTGGCGGCCTGGGGACCGGACAAGCTGCGCTTCCCGTTCGGCGCGCTCCCCGATCGGCGGGTGCAGCTCGCCGGGGCGGTCGTCTCCGAGGTGCAGATGATCATCATCGCCATCTCGGTCGCCATGATGGTGGCGCTCACCTTCCTCCTCCGCCGGACACGGCTCGGCCGGCAGATCCGGGCGGTGGCGGAGAGCCCGCTCGCCGCGCGCATCCTGGGGGTGGACGTCGATCGGGTCATCGCCGCCTCCTTCTTCATCTCCTCGGCGCTGGGCGGCGCCGCGGGCGTGCTCTTCGGCCTCGCCTTCAACGACGTCTCGGCCGACATGGGTCGCAGCGTGGAGCTGAAGGGGCTGGCGGTGATCATCCTGGGCGGGATGGGGAGCATGCCCGGGGCGGTGCTGGCCGGCTACGGGCTCGGGCTCATCGAGGTGTTCACGGTGGCCCAGGTCGGCTCGTCGTGGCGCGACGGCGTCTCCTTCGCCGTCCTCTTCCTGGTGCTCCTCCTCCGCCCGCGCGGGCTGCTCGGCCAGGCCGCGACGCGCCTGGCCTGACGGGAGCGCGTGGAAAACCTCGCCGACCTCTGGCTCACCTACCAGACCGCCGTCGCCTTCATCGGGGTGAACGCGCTCCTGGCGCTGTCCGTGTACGCGACGCTCTGCTGCGGCCAGCTCTCGCTCGCCAACGCGGGCTTCATGGCCATCGGCGGCTACGCGGGCGCGCTCCTCACCCTGCACACGCAGCTCCCGTTCGCGCTCGTGCTGGCCGCGGCGGCGGCGCTGCCGGCGCTGGTGGCGGTGCCGCTCGGGCTGCCGGTGCTGCGGCTGCGCGGCGTCTTCCTCGCCATCGCGACCATCGGCTGGGGCGAGGTGGTGCGGCTCGCGCTCGTGAACTGGGATTACACCAATGGCGCGCTGGGGCTGGTCGCCATCCCGCAGCGCGCCGGGCCAGGCATCATCTTCCTCTGCCTCGCGCTGGCGCTCTTCGTCTTCTGGCGGCTGCGCGGCGGGCGGACCGGCTACGCGCTCGAGGCCATCCGCGAGGACGAGCCGGCGGCGCGCACGCTCGGCATCGACACCACCGCCCACAAGCTCGCCATGTTCGTCCTCGGCGCGGCGCTGGCCGGGCTGGCGGGGGGACTCGAGGCGCACCTCACCTTCATGGTGGCGCCGAGCGGCTACGGGTTCGCGCGCGTGGTCGACATGCTGGTGCAGGCGGTGGTGGGCGGGGTGGCGCACTTCGGCGGACCGGTGCTGGGGGCGGCCTTCCTGACGCTGCTGCCCGAGGGCCTGCGCGAGGTCTCGCACCTGACCGGGATGGAGCCGGGGCCGCTGCGCCTCCTCGCGAACGGGCTCGTCCTGCTCGCCGTCATCCTCTTCCTCCCGAACGGGCTCGTGTCGCTGCCCGGGCGGCTGCGCGCGTGGCGCGACGAGCGGAGGGCCGCCCGTGCTCTTGTCGATTGAGGGCGTGTCGCGCGCCTTCGGCGGCGTGCGGGCGGTCGAGGACGTCACCTTCGCGGTCGGCGCGGGAGAGGTGCACGGGCTCATCGGCCCGAACGGCGCGGGGAAGACGACGCTCCTCAACCTCGTCTCCGGGCTGCTCCGCCCCACCGCGGGGCGCATCCTCGTCGGCGGCGCGCGCGCGGACGGGTTGGCGTCGCACCGGGTGGCGGCGCTGGGCGTCACGCGGACTTTTCAGAACATCCGCCTCTTCCCGCACCTCTCGGCGCTCGAGAACGTGCTCGTCGGCGAGCACCTTCGCCGCGACGCGCCGCTCTGGCGCCGCATGCTCTGCCTGCCGGCGGCGGCGCGGGAGGAGCGCGGCGCCCGCGAGCGCGCGCTGGCGCTCCTCGCGCAGGTGCGGCTGGAGGATCGAGCCCAGGAGCAGGCCGGGACCCTCTCCTACGGCGAGCAGCGGCGGGTCGAGATCGCGCGGGCGCTCGGGGCCGAGCCGCGGGTCCTGTTGCTCGACGAGCCCACCGCCGGCATGAACCCGGCCGAGGTCGACTCGGTGGCGAGCCTCATCCGCGCGGTGGCGCGGCTCGGCCACTCCGTGCTGCTCGTGGAGCACAACGTGCCGCTCGTGATGAAGGTGTGCGACCGGATCACCGTGCTGAACTTCGGTCGCGTCATTGCCGGCGGAGCCCCGGGGGACGTGGCGCGCGACCAGGCGGTGGTGGACGCCTACCTCGGGACGCGGCGATGAGCTCCGGGGCGCCGCCACTCCTGGAGGTGCAGGACCTCCGCGTCGCCTACGGCCACGTGCAGGCCGTGCGCGGCGTGTCGCTCTCCGTCCCGGCGGGCGCCATCGTGACGCTCATCGGTCCGAATGGCGCCGGGAAGAGCAGCACGCTCGCCGCCATCGCTGGCCTGGTGCGGCCGCGCGGCGGCAGGATCCGGCTCGAGGGCAGGGACGTGACCGGGCTCCCCGCGCACGCGGCGGTCGAGTCCGGCATCGTGCTCGTGCCGGAGGGGCGCGCCATCCTGGCGAGGATGACCATCGAGGAGAACCTGGTGCTGGCGGCCGAGAGTCGGCCGGCAGCGCTTCCCAGCGCCGACCGCCCGGCGGCGATCGACGCGCAGTACGCGCGCTTCCCGCTCCTCGGCGAGCGGCGGCGATCGCTCGCGGGCACGCTCTCGGGCGGCGAGCAGCAGATGCTCGCCATCGCGCGGGGGCTCCTCGCCCGGCCGCGCATCCTCATGCTCGACGAGCCGTCGATGGGGCTCGCCCCCCAGCTCGTGGAGCGCATCTTCGACCTCGTGAGCGCCATCCACGCCGAGGGCATCACCATCCTGCTGGTCGAGCAGAACGCCCGCACGGCGCTGGCCGTGTCGGATCACGCGTACGTGCTCGAGCGCGGGGAGATCGCGCTCGACGGGCCGTCCAGCCTGCTGGCCGCCGATCCCCGTGTGCAGGCGGCGTACCTCGGCGGAGACGTGGCGTGAGCGGATTCGAGGTCGGAGGTCGAGGTCGGCGCCTCACCTCCTCAGCGCCACCACGGTCACGGCATCCCCTCCCTCGTGCCGGTCTCCAGCTCGGAAGCTTCCGACGTACGGCGACCCCGCCAGGTGATCGCGGAGCGCCTGCTTCAGCGCGCCTGTGCCGTGGCCGTGCAGGATGACCACCTCCGGGGCGCCCTCCGCGTAGAGGCGGTCGAGGAAGCGGTTCACCTCGCGCAGCAGCTCGTCGACCCGCAGGCCGCGCGCGTCGAGGCGCCGATCCGGGAGCTGCACCGCCGCCGGTCGGGCCTCCTCGGCCGCGCCGAGCTTCTCGGCCCGGCTCCTGCCGAAGCCGGGCGCTGCGGGCGCCTTGCCCCGCAGTGGGAGCAGGTCGCCGAGCGGGCGGCGCACCTTGAGGGCGCCCGCGCGCAGCAGCGCCTCGCCCCCGTCGACTTCCAGCACCTCCGCCTCCTGCCCGAGCGAGACGATGCGGACCCGCCCGCCCTTCCGGACCTCGCCGGCAGGCGCCGCCTCGGGGCCGGCCTTGGCCTGGGCCTCCGCGGAGCGCGCGGCCTGCGAGACGGTGGCGCGCCAGCCCTCGAGCTGCTTCTGGACCTCACCCGCCTTGCGCAAGGTCGGGGCCGCCTGCAGCTCCGCCAGGAGGCGCGCCACCTCGTCGCGGGCGGCATCCAGGTCCTCGGCGAGCGCCTCGCCCATGCGCGCCGCCGCCTCCTTCTCGGCTCGTCGCGAGGCCTCCTCGCGGACGCGGGCGCGGTCCTCGGCCGCCTGGGCGGCCGCGCGCGCCTCCTCCGCCGAGCGCCGCTCCGCCGCCAGGCGTGCCCGCTCCTCCTCCAGCGCCCGCAGCGCCTGCGCCAGCGCGCCGCCGTGGCCCGTCATGGCGGCGCGAGCACGCTCCACGACCGCCGGGGGCAGGCCCACCCGCTGCGCGACGTCGAGCGCCGACGAGCTGCCCGGCGAGCCGAGGTGGAGCTGGTAGGTGGGGGCGAGCTTCTCCGCGTCGAAGCCGACCCGCGCGTTCGCGAAGCGCTCGTCGGAGAGGGCGAGCGCCTTCAGCTCGTCGAGGTGGGTCGTGACGAGCACCTGCGCGCCGCGCTCGAGCAGGTCCTCCAGGATGGCGGTCGCGAGCGCGGCGCCCTCGCGCGGGTCGGTGTCGGCGGCGATCTCGTCCACCAGCACGAGCGAGCGCGGCCCGGCGAACAGGGCGATGTCGCGCACGCTGGTGAGATGGGCGGTGAAGGTGGAGAGGTCGCGGGCGAGATCGCCGCGCTCGTCGATGGCGGCCCGCACCTCGGTATAGAACGGCAGCCGTGAGCCCTGCGCCGCCGGGACGGGCAGGCCCGCCCGCAGCATGCAGGCCGAGAGCCCGATGGCGGTGATGGTGACCGTCTTGCCGCCGCCGTTCGGGCCCGAGACGACGAGGGCGCGCTGCGGCGGCTCGAGCCGGGCATGGCTCGCCACCACCTTCTTCCCCTGCAGGACGAGCAGCGGGTGGCGCAGCGAGAGGAGCTCGAAGCCGTCCCCGGGCGCGCAGACCTCGGGGGTGTGGGCGTCGAGCTCGGAGGCGAGGCGAGCCTCGGCCTCGAGCAGGTCGAGCCGGCCGAGCAGGTCGAGGTCGCGCAGGAGCTCCGGCGCCCGCCGCGAGACCGCCTCGGACAGCTCGCGGAGGATGCGCGCCTCCTCCTCGGCCACCATGGCGGCGGCGATGGTGAGCTCGTTGCCCATGTCCACCATCGCCTCCGGCTCGACGAAGAGCGTCTGGCCGGACTGCGAGGCGTTGTGGACGATGCCGGGGAACTGCGAGCGGGAGCTCGCCAGGATGGGGAGGACGTAGCGTTCGTCGCGAATGGTGAAGTAGCGGTCGCGCAGGTGCAGCTGCATGCCCTCGTCCGCGAGCAGCTCCTCCACCTTCGCCTTCAGCCCACGATGCAGCCCACGCACCCGGTCGCGCAGGGCGCCGAGCTCCGGGCTGGCCCGGTCGGAGAGCGCGCCCGAGGGCTCCACGGCCCGTTCGATGCGGTCCGCCAGCCGCTCGTCGGACGAGAGTTCCTCGGCGATGGCCCAGAGCAGCGGGCTCTGCGCCGCGCGGCCCTCGAGGCAACGGCGCGTCCGGGCGGCGGCTCGGAGCAGCGAGGCGCAGTCGCGCAGGGCAGGGGGCTCGAGGGATCCCCCCTTGGCGGCGCGATCGATGTACTCCTCGGGCGCGCCCGAGAGCCCCAGGGGTAGGGTCAGTCGCGACTCTGCCAGCAGGCGCGCCTCCTCGACGCGGGCCAGCGACTCGCGCACCTCGGCGGCGGAATTGAGGAATCCCAGCGCCGCGGCCTGCCGCTGTCCAGCCGTGAGCCGGCACCGCTGTGCGAGGGCACGCACCACCTCCGGCCAGCCGAGGTGGGTGAGACTCATGTCGAGGGGGCTGTTCACGGTCTGTCTGAGGTGTAAGCTGATGTTTGCGACGGCGCGGACGGTGCTCGAGCGCCGAGGAGGCACGCCCATGACGCGAGCGAGCGTGGTCGTGAGCCTTTGGCTCCTGCTGACCGGGAGCATCGGCAGCGCCGTGCTGTCCGGAGAGCGCTCACCCCTCGGGCTCCTCCTCTTCTACTTCGCGATCTCGATCCTGACCGCCATCGCGCTCTGGCTCCAGTTCAAAGAAGACGCGCCTCACGCCGAGGATCCCCGGCGGAGGCGCGACCTTCATTACGATTGATCGCCGGCAGGGGACAAGCCCCCACCCCGCGGCGAGCGGCTAAGCTTGTTCCGGGAAGCCGGCCGGATTGAGCGCGACCCCCGTCGCCGCCTCCGGCAAAGCCTCGAGGTCGTCCTCCACGCTCACCCTGCGATCGAGCACCGCCTGGGCGCGGGCCACGTCGAGCTCGCCTTCCCAGCGCGACACCGCCACCGACGCGACGCCGTTGCCGATGAGGTTCGTGATGGCGCGCGCCTCCGACATGAAGCGATCGACGCCGAGCAGCAGGGTGAGGCCGGCCACCGGGATGTTGCCCACCGCCGACAGCGTCGCCGCGAGGGTGATGAAGCCGCCGCCCGTCACGGCCGCCGCGCCCTTGGAAGTGAGGAGCAGCACCGCCAGGATCTCGAGCTCCTGACCGAGGGTGACGTGGGTGTTCGTCGCCTGCGCGATGAAGAGGGTGGCGAGCGTCAGGTAGATGGAGGTGCCGTCGAGGTTGAACGAGTAACCCATCGGCACCACCAGCCCCACCACCGGCTTCCCGCAGCCGAGCTTCTCCATCTTCTTCATCATGAGCGGCAACGCCGACTCGGAGGAGCTCGTGCCGAGCACGATCAGGATCTCCTCCTTGATGTAGCGGAGGAACTTGAAGAGGTTCAGCTGGCACACGAGCATCACCAACCCGAGCATCACGACCACGAAGAAGATGCTCGTCGTGTAGAAGGTGCCGATGAGCTTGGCCAGCGAGAAGAGCGTCTTCACGCCGTACTTGCCGACCGTGAAGGCCATCGCGCCGAAGGCGCCGATGGGGGCGACCCGCATCACGATGCCGACGATCTTGAAGAGGATCGCCGAGAGCCCGTCGATGAAGTGGAGCACGATCTGCGCGTACTCGCCCTTCATGCCGGTCAGCGCCACGCCGAACAGGATGGAGAAGAAGAGGACCTGGAGGATCTCACCCCGCGCGAAGGCATCCGCGACGTCCTTCGGGATGATGTTCATGATGAAGTCCATCGTCGACAGGTGCGCCGACGGCGCCGTGTAGCTGGCGATGGCCTTCGTGTCGAGGGTGGCCGGGTTGACGTTCATCCCGGCGCCCGGCTGCAGCACCTTGCCGACGATGAGGCCGATGGCGAGCGCGACGGTGGTGAGCACCTCGAAGTAGACGAGCGCCTTCAGCCCGACGCGGCCGACCTTCTTGAGATCGCCCATCTTCGCGATGCCGGTCACGACCGTCGAGAAGACGATCGGCGCGATGAGCATCTTGACGAGCTTGATGAAGCCGTCGCCGAGTGGCTTCAACTCCACGCCGAACTTCGGGTAGAAGTGCCCGACGAACGCGCCGATGATGACGGCGGTGATCACTTGCAGGTAGAGGCTCCGGCTGAAACGCTTCACGAACGTCCTCCTTCAAACTCGAGATCGTGCGAGGTGAACGAGGAGGCTGCGCCGGAGCCGCAGGGCGCCGGTGCAAACTTGTGCCGCCTCGGTTGCAGGGCCCGCCGCTGTGCAACCTCGGAGCCAGGACATCACACCCACGGGGGATGTACCGGATGACGCGTGGCGCCAAATGTCGAACAATCCCGGGCACCTCAGCGTGATCTGTCGCAAGCTGACCATGGTCGCCGCTGGCTTCGGCCTGGTGTTGGCGTGCGCAAGTCCCCGTGTTCCCAGCCATTTGCCGGTGCCGGCGACGCCGGCGGCCCCGGTCGTGGATGCCTCTCGCGAACTCGCGCTGGGGCGGGCGGCTCGGGTCGAAGGCAGGACGACCGAGGCGCGAGAACATCTCGAGCGAGCGGTTCGCGCAGACCCGAATGGGCCGGTGGCTCGCCTGGAACTCGCCGATCTGTTCATCGCCGAGGGTTCGGAGCTGGGCACGGCACGCATTCTCCTCCAAGAAGCGCAGGTTCTGCGGGGGGACGCGGAACGAATCGCGCGGACGGGGGGAGCCCTGGAGGAACTCGAGGGCCACGAGGCGCAAGCAGTGGAAAGCTACGCGCGAGCGCTCGAGCTCGCGGCCGATCCCGACCTGGAGGTACGCCGGGCGCTGCTCCTCCTGCGGCTCGGGCGCCCGGGCGAGGCGGCCACGGAGCTCGGAAGCGTCCTGCTTCTTCGGCCGGAGGACCGGGGTGCTCGCGCAGCCCAGGCCGACGCGTGCGAGGCAGCCGAGCAGCTCGCCGCGGCCGAACACGCGCTGGCGGTCGCGAGCGCGCTCGCGCCCGCCGATGCGGCCCCGCTTCGCGCGCTGGCGTCGTTCTACCGTCGCCACGGCCAGCGGGCGAAGGCCGCGGCCGTCGAGCGGCAGCTGCGCCCGGACGACCGACCCGCGCGCAAGCTCCGCCCGCTGTTGCCCGCCCGACATTGATTCATCGCGGCGACGAGAAGCGCGCCAGCGCCCAGCCGATGACGAGCCCGCGCGGCAACCCGAGCGCGATGCCCACGAACGCCGCCGGCCACGGCGTCGCGAGCCAGACGAGGCGCGTCAGGGCGGCCGAGAAGATCCAGAAGCCCGCGACGAGCGCGCCGAGCGTGAGCGCGCGCCGGCGAGCCGGGGCGGCCACGACGGCCGCGATGACGGCGATGACGCCGCTCACGCACGACGCGGTGAGGCTCACCGCGAGCGGCGAGACGAGCTGGAACGCTTCGGGCCAGTCTTCGAGCCGCAGATAGGGCGGGGTGGTCGGGCCGAAGCGCGAGCTCGCGGCGTCGAAGGCGGCGTGGAGCGCTGCCGCGACCACGCCGAGGACCGCGAGGCGCGCGCGGGAGAGCGGACGGTGTTCGGGCAAGAAATCCTCGCGACCGGGTCGGACCGGGGTGGCTGACCTGGTGGCCGGTGCCTTACAGCATGCCTAAGGTCAGGGGGAGACGGCGGAGGCATCGTGTCACTGTCGGGTCATAGGGTGGGTCGCGGTCATCTCAGACTCGCGTACACTCCGCCCAGAGAAGCCCAGGCGCCGCGGCGGGCCTGGCTCCTCCTGCGCATCATGTTCGCCCGGATCCGCATCTTCGTCGGGAACCTCGTCGCCCTGATGGGCGCCATCTTGGCGCTCGCGCCGCTGCTCCTGCGGCGGCGGCCGCTGGGCCACCGGACACAGGTCCCGCGCGTGTCCGCACGCGTCATCCCGCTGGCGCAGCGCCAGCGCGCGTCGCGGCGATAGTGCGGAGCGGGCGGCCGGGTTAGATCCAGCCGCCCCGGGGAGGGCGAGCCGGCCTGCCGACCATGCGCATCGGGATCGCGACCGAGTACTACTACCCGAGCATCGGCGGCGTGCAGGAACACGTGCATCACTTCGCGCGCGAGGCGCGCCGGCTCGGCCATACCGTCAAGATCATCACGAGCGAGATGCCCGACCTCCCCGCGCCGGTCGGCGAGGCCGCCGGGCCTGATGTGCTGCGCATCGCGAAGAGCCGGGCCATGTTCGAGAACGGCAGCTTCGGGCGCGTCTCCCTCGGCCCGCGGCTCGGCGGCGCGATGCGCGAGACGCTGCAGCGCGAGCGCTTCGACGTGCTGCACGTGCATTGCCCGCTCACGCCGGTGCTCCCCTTCCTCGCCATCCACTACGCCACCTGCCCGGTGGTGGGCACCTTCCACACCCACTTCCACCCCGGGCTCCTGTTCAAGCTGACCCGGCGACCGCAGCAGCGTTATCTGGACCGGCTCGACGCCGCGGTGGCGGTCTCCCGGGCCTGCCTCTCCGCCTTCGACGGCCACCTCCGGGCAGACTTCAGCATCATCCCGAACGGAGTCGACGCCGATCGGTTCGGCCGCGGGCGCCGCCTGCGGCGCTTCGACGACGGCCGCTTCAACGTCCTGTGGGTGGGGCGCCTCGAGCCGCGCAATGGCCTCGACCGGATGCTGGAGGCTTTCGCGGAACTGCGAAACGAGGTGGACGCGCGGTTGCTGGTGGTCGGCGACGGACCGCTCTTGCCACGCTACCGGGCCAAGGTGCCAGAAGACTTGCGATCCGACGTCGTCTTCGCGGGCCGGCTCCTCGACGAGCGGCCCGATTGGTATGCCTCGGCCGACGTCTACTGTGCGCCCACCATCATCGCCAGCTTCGGCATCACGCTCCTCGAGGCCATGTCCGCCGGCAAGCCCATCCTGGCCTCCGACATCGACGGTTTCCGCGAGGTGATGACGCACGGCCAGGAGGGGGAGCTCATCAGCCCGGACGACACGCGGGCTTGGGCGCGCGCGCTCGGGCGGCTGGCGCGCGACCGCGCTCGCGGCCGGGCCTACGGCGAGCAGGGACGGCGCACGGCGCAGCGCTTTTCCTGGCCGCGCGTGACCTCCGAGGTGCTCGGGCTGTACCGGGCGATCGGTGTCGCGGGGTGATGCCTGCGCGCAAGAAGCTCGCCGTGGCGCTGGCCGTGCTGGCCGGGCTCGGCCTCGTCGCCGCCGGAACCCTGCTGCTCGTCCACGGGCGGGCGGCGCCCGGGCTGGCGGTGGTCGCCGCCACCGCCTTCGCCGGAGCATGGGCGCTGCACACCTTCTGGGTGCCCCTCGATCTCACCCGCGCCTCGTTGAGGAAGGGGCGGCGCGACCGCAGGCAGGTGGCGCTCACGTTCGATGATGGGCCGGGGCCCGACACCACCGCGGTGCTCGACGCCCTCGACCTGGCCGGCGTGAAGGCCACCTTCTTCGTGCTGGGCGCGGCCGTCCGCGAGTGGCCGGCGCTCGTTCGCGAGGTGGTCCGGCGCGGCCACCTCGTCGCGCTGCACGGATATTCGCACCGCAAGCTGCACCTGGCCGGCCCACAGACCATCGCCGACGAGCTGGACCGCGGCAGGGACGCCATCCGCGCTGCAGGGGTCGAGCCCGCGCCGTTCTTCCGCGCGCCCCACGGTTTCAAGGGGCCACTCGTGGGGCGTGCCCTGCGCCGGCGCGGGCTCCGGCTCGTCGGCTGGACGCGGGGGGTGTGGGACACCGAGCGTCCGGGCGCGGAGGTCATCGCGGAGCGAGCCTGCGCTCGTCCGAAGGGAGGTGAGATCCTGCTCCTCCACGACGGCTGTGGAACGCCGGGGCTCGATCCACGCCGCGATCAGACGGCGGCGGCGATCCCGGAGATCGCCCGGCGCTGGCGCGCGGCCGGGTTCGAGTTCGTGACAGTGGATGCGCTCGAACCGGAGGAGCGCGCCCGCAGGATCGACCTCACTCGCGTGACCCGGTGGGCCGGATTGCTCGCGCTCGGAGCGCTGGCGGTGCTCGCCGCGCGCAAGCTCGATCCGGCCGAGCTGGGGCGAACCTTCGCCGAGGCCGACCCGGCCATCCTCGCCGCCGCTGCGGGGGCGAACCTGCTCGCGCTCGTCATGCAGGCGGGGCGCTGGCTCGCCATCGTCCACCCCATCGAGCCGCGCGCGCGGCCGCGCGACGCCTTCTTCACCCTGGTCGCAGGGTATGCGGTGGGGCTCGTCGTGCCAGCGCGTGCGAGCGACCTCGCGCGCGCCCACCTCATGGCGCGACGCAGCGGCGCCTCCACGGTGACGCTGACCGCGACAGCGGTCGTGGATCACCTGCTCGGCTCGGTCGCGCTCTGCGGGGTGCTCGGGCTCATGGCCGCCTTCTCGGGCTTGCCGCTCTGGCTGCGCAGCGCCGGCAGCATCGCCTTCGCCGGAGCGGGGGCCGCCCTCCTCGCGTTGTGGCTCCTGCGGCCGCGCGGTGAGCTCCCCCCGCGCGGGGGCGTGGGCGGCGTCGTGCAGCGGTTGCGGCAGGGGCTCGTCGCGGTCGGGCGCCCGCGCGCGCTGGCGCTCTCCTGGGCTTTCGCGCTCGGGGGCTGGTCCGCCGAGGGGCTCATCGGCTGGCTCACGTTGCGCGCGTTCGGCCTGCCGGCCACCATGGAGGCGACGCTCCTCGTGGTCCTCGCCACCACCCTCTCGTCGGCCGCCTCGGTCTCGCCCGGAAACGCTGGCGCTTTCGAGCTCGCCTGCGTCGTCGCGCTTGCCACCTTGGGCGTACCCCGAGAGCCGGCGCTCGCCTTCGCCATCGGCTACCACGCGGTACACCTCGTCCCGGTCGCGCTCCTCGGCGGTGGCTGGCTCCTCACGCACGGCTACCGGAGCGCGCTCGTGCGCGAGGAGCCGTAGTCCGGCGCCGCGTGGCCGGGTGGGCCTCTGGCCGGTCCTTCGAGCGTGCGCCTCCACTCGCCTCGCCTCGCGCTCGCCGCGCTGTTGCCGCTCCTCGCCGCCTGCGGCGACCTCGACGACCCCGATCTCTCCACGGGTGAGGTGCAGGGTCTCCTCGCGAACGCCCGGCCCGGCGCGTACGCGTACGTGCTCGGCGCCCCCGCCACCAAGGCCGCCGTGGTGAACGGCGCCTTCCGGCTGAAGGACGTCCCGGTCGGCCAGGCCCAGGTCGTCCTCTACGACGGAGCCTCGAAGGCGGAGGCGCTCGCCGTGCAGGTCAAGGCCGCGTCGCGGGTGGCGCTCGCACGAGACGCCGCCGACATGCCGCTCGCCGGCAGCATCGTCCCGGTGCCGCGCTGCTCCGGAGGTGCGAGCACGAAGGGCGCTCACTTCACCGTCGAGGGGACCGACCTCCAGAACGTGCAGCTCGAGGAGGGCCAGCCGCTCTACCCGTTGCCGGAAGGCGAGTTCTCGCTGCGTGGCACACAGCCGGGCTTCCTCGTCGCGGCGAAGCCGGTGAAGGTGAAGGCGGGCGCCTCGGTCCCGGAGGAGATCGAGCTGTCGGTGGACGAGGACGCCGAGCACCGGGGCTGCCTCGCGGTCGGCGCCTGCGAGGTCGGGCTCGTGTGCAAGGACGACGGTCGCTGCTACGAAGCGGTGGGGGCTCCGGACTGCGTCGGGCTGGGCTTTTGCTCCCAACAGCTGCAGGCGTTCTGGTCGGAGTGCGCGGTGGGCAGCGACACCTGCGAGAAGAGCGCGCTCGCCCAGGGACTGTGCTACCCGACGACCGCGCTGGTGGGTCGCTGTACGGTGAAGTGCGCGTCGGACGTCGACTGCCCCACCGCCATCGGCTTGCACTGCGACCCGGTGGGCCTCGTCTGCGTGAAGTGAGCGGGTCGGACCCCTCGCCGCCCGGAATGGCCTTTCCCCCCCGCGGGTTTTCGGTCCATCCTGCCGGGCGTCTGAACATTCCGGCGCCTCCCGAGGTCACTTCCAAGCCATGACGATCGTCCGCAACCTCTTCCTCATCGCGCTCGCGCTCGCCGCCACGCCGGCGCAGTCCGCGCCGCGCGGCTACTATCCCGCGCCGCAGCCGTACTACCAGCCGCCGCAGAACGCGCTCCGACTCCAGATCGGAGGCGCCACGCTGTCGTCGCCGGCGGGAGTGCTCTGCGATCAGTTCTTTTGCTCCGCCGTGTCGGATCAGTGGTCGTCGCTCATGCTGGGCGGCGATCTCGACCTCCCGCTCGGCCGCGGCTTCCTGAACGTCACCGTGGGGGCGCGGGAGCTCATCGCCTCGCACGCGAGCGGCTATCCGAACATCCTCGAGCCTTCGGTGGGCCTCACCTTCAAGTTCATGCACGGCGCGCCGGTGCAGCCGCGGCTGGGCGTCGGGGTAGGGCTCCTCTTCGACAACACAGGCGACAGCGGCGCCTCGCTCCGCCTCGGCGCCGGCGTGACGCTCCTCGCGAACGCCCCGGTCGGCCTGGCGGTCGACATCACGCTCGACGTGGGCAGGCTCTCCGGCTACGACGTCACGCAGGCCCAGTTCGCCATCGGCCCCGAATTTCATTTCTAGCGGGCCGTGCTGGCCCGCCGCCGCGCGGCGGGTCCCGTGCGCCTCCCGCAGCGCCGCGCATGCTAACGTCGGGAGGCCCATGAGGACCGAGAACCTGGCGGTGATGTTCACCGACATCGAGGGCTTCACCGCCAGGACCAGCCGGCAGACGCACGAGGAGAACGCGCTCCTGCTGCGGCGCCACGACGCGCTGCTCACGCCGGTCGTGCGCGCGTTCGGTGGCCGGCACGTGAAGAGCATCGGCGATGCCTGGCTGGTCGTCTTCAGCTCGCCCACGAGCAGCGTCCTGTGCGGCATGGCCATCCAGGACCGGCTGTGGGACTTCAACCGGCGCGTCACGGAGGACGAGCGCATCCGGGTGCGGGTGGCGGTGAACCTGGGCGAGGTGCGGGTCGCGCGCTCGGTGGGCGCGAGCGACGTCTTCGGCGAGCCGGTCAACATCGCGGCGCGGGTCGAGGGGGAGGCGCAGGCGGGCGAGGTGCTCTTCACCGAGGCCGTCTACCTCGCCATGAACAAGGCCGAGGCGCCGGCGGAGGAGGTCGGCTACCGGGAGCTGAAGGGCCTGTCCGAGCCCATCCGGCTCTACCGCGCGGTGCCCGGACCTGTCGCGCTCACTCCCGCCAGGGCGGCCTCGCCCGACGCCGTCGAGCAGCCGCCATTCGGCAATCACGCCCTCGCCCGTGTGAAGGGTCTCGAGCCTCCCGATCCGGCGGAGGTGCTGCGCCAGGGGCCTGCCTCTGCCGACCTGGCCGACCTCGCCGGGCGGCTCGGCCGTGCCGGCGCGAAGGCACTCCCCCAGCTCGCGGGCCACCTCGGCCGTGCCGGCGCCGCGTTCCCCCGGCGCGGGCGCATCGCCGCGGCGGTCGCGGGGGGGCTCCTCGTGCTCACCGTCGCCTGGATCCTCGTGCCGTCGCGCCCAGAGCGGCTCATCGACGCGGGCCGGCTCGACGAGGCGCGCGCTGCCATCGAGGCGCTGGAGTCCCGGCGCGGCCAGGAGGACGACGAGGTGCTCTACCTCCAGGCGCGCCTGGAGGAGGAGCGCTGGCACCGCGGCCAGACCGGTCCGCGCGAGGCCTTCCGCCTCTACGGGCGCGCGCTCGGCGCGGGCAGCGCGGCCGCCGCCCGCGCGCTGGCGCGGCAGGGCGAGTCCACGGAGTGTGGCACTCGGCGGCTGGCGGCGCGCGCCCTCTCCGACTCGCACAGCCGCAAGGCCATCTCGGCGCTGCGCGACATCGCGGCTGGCGAGGAGGCCGAGCCCGAGGCGAAGGACGCCATCGACAAGGTCAGGCGCATCTTCGGAGGGGGAGGGCGCTGCGGGGCGGGCGACGTGGCCCGCGACGGCCTGCGCGCCCTCGAGGAGGGCTCGTGAGGCACCCCCGCGCGGGCGCGGCGCGCAGCGGACTCGACGTGCTCGCGGCGGAGCGCTTCCGGCCGCTGCGCGGGCTGCGCGTGGGCCTCGTCTGCAACCCGACCGCCGTGGACGCTCGGCTCCGCCACGCCGCCGATCTGCTCCACGGCGCGCCAGGGGTGACGCTGGCGGCGCTGTTCGGACCCGAGCACGGCGTGCGCGGCGACGCGCAGTACATGGCGGCGGTGGCCGACGAGCGCGACCGGCGCACCGGCGTCCCGGTGCACTCCCTGTACGGCTCGACGAAGGCGTCGCTGGCGCCGGCCGCGGAGCAGCTCGCCGGCCTGGACGCGCTCGTGTTCGACATCCAGGACGTGGGCGCCCGCTACTACACGTACCAGGCGACGATGATGCTGTGCATGGAGGCGGCGGCGCGCGCCCGGCTGCGCTTCTTCGTGCTCGATCGTCCGAACCCGATCGGCGGCCTCGTGGAAGGGCCGCGGCTCCGCCCTGGCTTCGAGAGCTTCTGCGGGCTGCACGACCTCGCGCCGCGGCACGGCCTGACGGTGGGCGAGCTGGCGGAGCTGTTCCGGGTGGAGCGCGGGCTCGACCTCGAGCTGACGGTGGTCGAGTGTCGCGGCTGGCGACGGCGGCAGCACCAGCGCGAGGCCGGGCTGCCGTGGGTCTTCCCCTCGCCCAACATGCCGACCCCGGAGACGGCGCTCGTCTATCCCGGCATGTGCCTGCTCGAGGGGACGAACCTCTCCGAAGGGCGCGGGACGACGCGCCCCTTCGAGCTGTTCGGCGCGCCCTGGCTCGACGCCGACGCCCTCGTCGCGGCGCTCGAGGCCGAGCGGTTGCCGGGGCTGCGCGTCCGCCCGGTGAGCTTCGTGCCGACCTTCGACAAGCACCGGGGGGAGCGCTGCCACGGGGCGGAGCTGGCGGTCTCCGACCGGGAGGCGTTCCGCCCGTTTCGCACCGCCATCGCCTGCGTCGCGGAGGCGCGGCGGCTCGCGCCCGAGCACTTCCGCTGGCGCACCGAGCCCTACGAGTTCGTGGAGGGCGTGCCCGCCTTCGACCTCCTCTGCGGGTCGGCGCGGGAGCGCGAAGGGATCGAGCGCGGCGCGGACGTCCGCGAGCTGGCGAGGGCATGGGTCCCGGAGGAGCGCGCCTTCGCCGCGCGTCGGCGGAGATACCTGCGCTACCGCGATTAGGATAGCGTGGCCGTGATGCGGATCGGCCTCGCCAGCGACTCGTCGGGGGACACGCCTCTGCTCGCGCGCGCGCTCGCGGCGCTCGAGCGCGCCGGGGCGGAGCGCATCTTCTTCCTCGGCGCGCGCTGGTCGGATCTCGATGCCGCCTTGCCGGAGGCCCTCCGGATCGGCGCCTCGCCCGCGCTCGCCGGCCGCGTGGCCCGGGTCGCGAGCCGCGCCTGCCCGGAGCGGGTCACCGGCGGGGCTCCCGCGAAGACGATCGAGCTGGTGGGCGGCGCGCTCGGCTACCTGGTGCACGACAAGGCGGATCTCACGCGCGACGAGATCGCGAGCGCGACCTTCCTCTTCCACGGGGCGGCCGACGCCGCGGCGCTGGTGCGCATCGGTCCGCGCTACTTCGTGACGCCCGGGCGGCTGGCGGCGGAGCCCGCGCAGGGGGGAGCCCCGCCGGTGGGGACCTTCGCGCTGCTCGAGCTGACCGACGAGAGCGTGGAGCTCCTCGTCTTCGGCGCGCAGGGCGAGGAGCGGGCGCGCCTGCGCGAGCCGGTGGTCGCGGGCGCGCAGGTGAAGGTCCGGTGACGCGGCCCGCGCCGGCGCCGCGGCGCGAGGTCGCGCTCCTCGGCGGGTCCTTCAACCCCCCGCACGTGGCGCACCTCATGGCCGCCTACTGGGTGCTCGCCACGCAGGGAGTCGCGGAGGCGTGGCTCCTCCCCACCTGGAAGCACGCCTTCGGAAAGCAGCTCGCGCCGTGGGAGGACCGGGTGCGCATGTGCGAGCTCGCCGCCGCCTCGCTGCGCGGCGTGCACGTCTGTCCGGCGGAGGCGGAGCTGGCGGGCGATCCGCTGGTCGGCAAGACCGCCCGCACCCTCGAGCACCTCACGGAAAAACACCCCACCCTCCGCTTCGCGCTGGTCATCGGGACGGACGTCCTGTCGGAGGCGTCGAAGTGGTACCGCTTCGACCGCGTGCAGGAGCTCTCGCGCATCGTCGTCGTGGGGCGGCAGGGCCACCCGGACGGCGCCGAGGGCCGGCCGCTCCTGCCCCCCATCTCCAGCACCGACATCCGCGCCCGTCTCGCCCGGGGCGAGGACGTCTCCGCGCTCGTCCCGCAGCGGGTCCGCGAGTACATCGCCGAGCGGGGGTTGTACCGGTAGCGGTCGCAGCTCTGCGACCGGTCGCGGTCGCGGTCGGGGTCGCGGTCGGGGTCGCGGTCGGGGTCGCGGTCGGGGTCGCGGTCGGGGTCGCGGTCGGGGTCGTGCCGACCGGCGATCGGCCCGCCATATCTCCGCTCCGTGTCGCCCTTCCGCACCCTCGTCCGACTCGCCTGGCCCATCGTCATCTCGCGCTCGGCGCAGGTGGTGGTCGGCATCTCCGACGCGGTGATGGTGTCGCACCTCGGCGCCTCCGCGCTGGCGGCGACCACCGCTGGCGCGATGAACGCCATGGCGCTCTTCATCCTGCCCATGGGGACGGTGTTCGCGGTGGCGACCTTCTCCTCCCAGTCGTTCGGGGCGGGGGACGTCGCCGGCGCGCGGCGACACGGCTGGTACGGGCTCGCCGTGGCGGCGGCGACGCAGGTGCTCGCGGTGGCCTCGCTCGGGCTCGTACCGGCGCTCCTCGGCCGGCTCCCCTACGCGCCCGACGTCCAGGCGCTCCTCGCCGATTACCTGTCCTTGCGGCTCTGGTCGGGCGGAGCGGTGGTGGGGCTCGAGGCGCTCGGCAGCTACTACGGCGGGCTCGGCAACACGCGGCTCCCCATGCTGGCGCAGGTGGCGGCCATGCTGCTCAACGTGCTCGGGAACTGGCTCCTCATCGACGGCCACCTGGGCCTGCCGGCGCTCGGCGTGCGCGGAGCGGCGCTGGCGAGCGCCCTCTCGACCAGCCTCGCCTTCCTGGGCTTGCTCGTCGTCTTCACACGCGGCGGGCTCGGCGCCGCCATGGGCCGGCTGCGGACGCGCGAGCTGGGGAGGCTCCTCCGCGTCGGGCTCCCCTCCGGGCTGAACTGGTTCCTGGAGTTCCTGGCCTTCCTGTTCTTCACCAACGTGGTCGTGGCGGGGCTGGGCACGAGCGCGGTCGCGGCCTTCATGAGCGTCATCCAGCTCTCGTCGGTGGCCTTCATGCCGTCCTTCGCGCTCGCCAGCGCGGGAGCCATCCTGGTCGGGCAGTCGATCGGCGGGGGCCGGAAGGACGAGGTGCCGCGCATGGTGCGGGTGACCTTCCTCGCGGCGGGCGGGTGGCAGTCGCTGGCCGGAGTCCTCTACCTCGCCGCCCCGGGCCTCCTGCTCGCGCCCTTCGCCCGCGATCCCGGCACGTCAGCGCCGCTCCTCGCGGTGGCCATCCCCATGCTCCGGCTCTCGGCGGCCTGGGCGCTCTTCGACGCGGCGGCCGCGACGCTGTCGGAGGCGCTCCGGGCCGCCGGCGACACCGCCTGGGCGCTCTGGGCGCGGGTGGTCATCGCGTGGGCCGTCTTCGCGCCCGGCAGCTGGTTCACCGTCCCGGTCGCCGGAGGGCACGCCGAGCAGGTGGCGGTGGGCTGGATGGTGCTCTACCTCGGGCTCCTCGCCGGTGCGCTCTGGCTCCGCTTCCGGAGCGGCGCCTGGCGGCGCATCGCGCTGCTCGAGCCGGGCCTCACCGCCCGAAGCTGAGCTCACCGGCATCGACGCGCACCCTGACCACCTCGCCGGGCGCGATGCGGCCCTGCAGGATGGCGTCGGCGAGCGGCGCCTCGACCAGGCGCTGCACGGCGCCGCGCATGGGACGCGCGCCGAGCGTCGGGTCGAAGCCGCCGTGGTCGAGCAGGTGCTCCGCCACGTCGTCGCCGGCCTGGAAGCGGATCTTCCGCTCGGCGAAGAGCCGGTCCGACGACTGCGCCAGCAGCAGGAGCGCGATGCGCTTCACCTCGTCGCGCCCGAGCGGAGCGAAGAAGACGCGCTCGTCGAGGCGGTTCCACAGCTCGGCGGGGAGTGCGGCGCGCGCCGCGGTGAGGCCCTTCTCCTCGCGAGACACCGCCGCGCTCGCGGCGGCGGCGCCGAACCCCATCACGCCGCTCGCGCTGCGGGAGGACTCGGACGCGCCCAGGTTCGACGTCAGCACCACCACCGTGTTGGAGAAGTCCACCTGCCGGCCGCGGCCGTCGGTGAGCCGTCCCTCCTCCAGGACCTGGAGGAGCAGCATGAGCACGTCGCGGTGCGCCTTCTCGATCTCGTCGAGCACCACCACGCTCGCCGGCCTGCGGCGGACCGCGTCGGTGAGCTGTCCGCCCTCGCCGTAGCCGACGTAGCCGGGCGCCGCGCCGACGAGGCGCGCCACGCCGGTCGGCTCGGCGCACTCGCTCATGTCGAGGCGCACCAGCGCGTCGGCCGAGCCGTAGAGCGCGTCGGCGAGGGCGCGGGCGAGCTCGGTCTTGCCGACGCCGGTCGGGCCGAGGAAGAGGAAGCTCCCCATCGGGCGCCTGGAGGCGAACCCGGCATAGTTCCGGCGCAGCACGGCGGTGATGCGCTCGATGGCGGACGCCTGACCGAGGACGCGCGTGGCGAGGAGCTGGCCGATCCCCAGCACGCGGTCGCGGTCGCTCGCGAGGAGGCGCGACTCGGGGATGCCTGCCATCTTGGCGACGACGCGCGCCACCTGCGCGCCGTCCACGTCGTCCGCGCCCTCGCGCCGCGCGCGCGAGCCGGCGAGGTCGAGCGCCGCCACCGCCTTGTCGGGCAGGAAGCGATCGGTGACATAGCGGGCGGTGAGGGCGGCCGCCGACTCGAGCGCCTCCGGGCGATAGCGCACCTTGTGGTGCTGCTCGTAGCGAGGCACGAGGCCCTTCAGGATCTTGACGGTGTCGGCGACCGACGGCTCGCGCACCAGCACCGGGGTGAAGCGGCGCTCGAGCGCCGGGTCCTTCTCGATGTGCCGGCGGTACTCGTCGTGCGTGGTGGCGCCGATGCAAGGAAACTCGCCGCGCGCGAGCGCCGACTTGAGCTCGTTCGCGGCGTCCTGCGGGCCCTCTCCCGTCGAGCCGGCGCCCATGAGCGTGTGGATCTCGTCGATGAAGACGACCACCCGCCCGTTCGCGCGCCGCACCTCGTCCTTGATGCCGAGGAGCTTCTCGGAGAAGGAGCCGCGGAGCTGCGTGCCGGCGACGATGCTCGCCATGTCGAGCTCGACGAGGAGCCGCTCCGGCCCGCGCTCCTCCACCAGGCGTTGCGCGATGCCGTCCACGATCGCGGTCTTGCCGACGCCCGGCTCGCCGACGAGGAGCGGGTTGTTGGTGCGCCGCTTGCCGAGGATGTCGATCGCCTCCTCCACCTCCCGGTCGCGACCGACGAGCGGATCGAGCCGGTGGGCGGCGGCGAGCTCGGAGATGTTGCGGCCGAGCGACGACAGCCAGGGAAAGGCCTGCGGATCGAGGGTGTACGGGGAGGGCGGTCGCGAGAAGGGTGCCGGGCGGTGTGTCGCGGCAGCGGTCGCGTTCGTCGGCGGCGGGGTCGCGGTCGGGGTCGCGATCGGGATCGGAGTCGCGGTCGGGATCGGGGTCGGCGACTCCCTCCCCCCGCTCGGCGGGGGGAGGGCAGGGGAGAGGGGACGCGGAGGCGTGGGCCGATAGCTCGCCGCCTTCATCGGCTGCGGCGCGAGCTGCTGCAAGCGGCGCGGCATGCGGCTCGTGAAGTAGGAGAGCGCGACGTTGCGCAGGGTCGCGAGCTGGAGGCCGCAGCCGGCGAGGAGCTGGTGCGCGGCGGCCGTGCGGACTCGGCTCATCGCGATGAGGAGGTGCAGGCAGTCGACCTCCTCGGCGCCGACGCCGGCCGCCACCTCGCGGGCGCGCTCGCGCAGGTCGCGCTCCACGCCGTCAGGCTCGGAGGGCTTCTCCGTCATGGCCGCCAGCACGCGGTCCTCGTCGATGCCCCGGTCGCGGAGCAGGAGCTCGGCGCGGTTCGGCACCGTGAAGAAGGCGAGGAGCTGGTGCGCGCTGGTGAGCTTCTGGTTCACGCTCCGCGCGATGTCCTCGGCCTCGGCGAGGACCTGCGCCAGCTCCATGGACTCGATGACGTGGGGCATGCGCGACCGAGCATCCGATATCGCGCTGGATCCGTCCATTTTTCAGCAGGATCCATCAATCCAGCCCGAGCTTCTCCAGCGCCTCCTCGTCCAGCCCGAGGAAGTGACCCACCTCGTGCTGGAGCGTGATCGCGATCTCCTCGACGAGCTCCTCGCGCGTGCGGGCGAAGCGCTGCAGGTTCTCCTGATAGAGGACGATGCTCGACGGGAAGTGGCTCCAGGGATCCATCGATGCCTTCTCGCCGAGCGGCGATCCGCGGAAGATCCCGAGGATGGACGGCGGGTGGGGCGGGTCGGAACCGAGCAGGTCGTCGTCGGCAGGGACGTCCTCCACGGCGATGGCGACGTTCTCGAGGTAGCGCCGCACCGGCGCGGGCAGCTCCGCGAGCGCGTCCTCCACCGCCGCGTCGAACTCCTTGGCCGACAGCACCACCGGGCGCGGGAAGTCGTCGGGCGCGAGCTTCCGGGCGCGCGCGAAGCGGCGCTCCGCCTCGCGCCGATCGCCGCGCCGCCGCGCCACGACGCCGAGGGCGTCCTCCGCCCAGGCGTCCTCGTAGTCCTGGGCGACCGCCTCCAGCAGCGGCCGCGCCTCGTCGAAGCGGCACAGGTCCACGAGCGCCAGCCCCTGGAGGAGCGAGAGGTCGGTGATGAGCTCCTCCGGGGCATCGGGCCCGGCGCGGCGCGACGCGGCGCGCGCAGCCTCGAGCGCACCCTCGGCGTCTCCCGCTTCGAGGCGCTCCTCGGCGAGGTCCACCGCCTGCTCCAGATCCGCAACCGTCGAAGCCATCGCTTGACCGCTCCCGATCGGCGGTTATGTTAGCGCCCGCCCAGGCCGACTGCCAGCGCGCTCGGGAAGGCAACTCTCTGTAACTCTGTAGGTTTTCACCCGAAAGGAGCAGCGAATGGCCGTCAAGGAGATCGCGTTTCACCAGGAGGCTCGCGAGGCCATCCTGCGCGGCGTGCGGACGCTCGCCGAGGCGGTGGCCGTGACGCTCGGGCCGAAGGGGCGGAACGTCATCATCGAGAAGAGCTGGGGCTCGCCGACCATCACCAAGGACGGCGTCACGGTCGCGAAGGAGATCGAGGTCGAGCCCAGGTTCGAGAACATGGGCGCCCAGATGGTGCGCGAGGTCGCCTCGAAGACCTCGGACAAGGCGGGGGACGGGACCACCACGGCGACCGTGCTCGCGCTCGCGATCTACGAGGAAGGTCTGCGGCTCGTCGCCGCCGGGCACAGCCCGATGGAGCTCAAGCGCGGCATCGACAAGGCGGTCGAGCACGTGGTCGCCGAGCTGAAGCGGATCTCGAAGCCGACGCAGGGTCAGAAGGACATCGCCCAGGTCGGCACCATCAGCGCCAACGGCGACGCCACCATCGGCAAGACCATCGCCGAGGCGATGGACAAGGTGGGCAAGGAGGGCGTCATCACGGTCGAGGAGGCGAAGGGCCTCGAGACGACGCTCGACGTGGTGGAGGGCATGCAATTCGACCGCGGCTACGTCTCCCCCTACTTCGTGACCGACGCGGAGCGGATGGAGGCGGTGCTGGAGGAGCCGTACCTGCTCATCACCGAGAAGAAGATCTCGGCGATGGCCGACCTCATCCCGGTGCTGGAGCTGGTGGCGCGCTCCGGCAAGCCGCTCTTCATCGTCGCCGAGGACGTCGACGGCGAGGCGCTCGCCACGCTCGTGGTGAACAAGCTGCGTGGCACGCTCAACGTGTGCGCCGTGAAGGCGCCCGGGTTCGGCGACCGCCGCAAGGAGCTCTTGAAGGACATCGCCACCCTCACCGGCGCCAAGGTGGTGGCGGAGGAGCTCGGGTTGAAGCTCGATCAGGTCACCGTCAAGGACCTCGGTAGCGCCAAGCGCATCACCGTCGACAAGGACGACACCACCATCATCGACGGCGCCGGACAGAAGTCCGACATCGAGGGCCGCATCAAGCTCCTCCGCGGCCAGATCGAGGAGACGACGAGCGACTACGATCGCGAGAAGCTTCAGGAGCGGCTCGCCAAGCTGGTGGGCGGCGTGGCCATCATCCGCGTCGGCGCGGCCACCGAGACCGAGATGAAGGAGAAGAAGGCGCGCGTCGAGGATGCGCTCCACGCGACCCGCGCGGCGGTCGAGGAGGGCATCGTCCCGGGCGGCGGCGTCGCCTTCCTGCGTTGCCTCGCGTCGCTCGGCCAGCTCGAGACGAAGCCCGGCACGGACGAGCGGTTCGGGGTGGAGATCGTGAAGAAGGCGCTCGAGCACCCGCTGCGGCGCATCGCCGAGAACGCCGGCTGGGACGGCCCGGTCGTCCTCGAGAAGGTCGGGAAAGGGCAGGGGGCGTTCGGCTTCAACGCCCAGACGGAACAGTACGAGGACCTCGTGCAGGCGGGCGTCATCGACCCGACCAAGGTCGAGCGCACCGCGCTCCAGAACGCAGCGTCGGTGGCGAGCCTGCTCCTCACTACCGAGGCGCTCATCGCCGAGAAGCCGAAGAAGAAGTCGAAGGCACCGGCCGCTGGCGCCGGCATGGGGGAAATGGACGACGATTACTGAGAAATAGAGGGCATGACGCCCGGCGTCATTGACTTCCGATATCGGGTGCGACATCCTGATCTAGGACAAGTCGATCGCGAGGTCGGCTCGTCCTGCGGCGAGGGCAACCGCCACTACGCGCCAGCAGCGGGCGGAACCCGGATGTCGTCGCCGACGGGGCCCCAGGGTGAATCCTGGGGCCCCGTTTTTTTT
>WNGR01000568.1_pt1 | contig 40742 bp, 32 predicted proteins | sample 5407581 | NCBI WGS metagenome assembly WNGR01 (sample SAMN13153383, study PRJNA577476) | soil metagenome | isolation source: 80 cm soil or saprolite under Garry oak tree replicate 2 | place: USA:California | collected 2016-06-15 | reverse complement strand
CACAGGAGGCCGAAGCCGGTCCACGGCGCCAGCGGATGAGCCAGACCCCGCGCTCCCCCGAACAGCACTTCGCCGGCGTTGGAGGGAAGGTACTGCACGAAGTGCGAGGACCACGAGGACGGCAGCAGATCGGTCAGCGGCGGGATCACGAAGAACACGGCGGCGAACGTGGAGATCCCGGCGGCGGTGTTGCGCAGCAGGCCGCCCAGCGCCATCCCGATCATGCCCGCGACCGTGGCGTACAGGGCCGTGCCGATGACCGAGCGCAGGGCACCCGGGGCGGAGATCGCGACGTTCAGGTGCTGGCTGCTCAGCAAGGCCTGCCCGAGGAAGAACGACACGAAGCTGGTGACCAGCGTGACCGAGAACACCACCCCGGCGAAGACCCCCAGCTTCGCCCACAGCACCGGCAGCCGCCTGGGCACCGCGGTGAGCGAGGAGCGGATCATCCCCGTGCTGTACTCGCCGCTGATCAGCAGCACCCCCAGCACGCCGATGGCCAGCTGGGCGAACAACATGCCGTTCAGGCTGGTGGAGACCGGGTCGAAACTCACCTTGTCGGCGGGACTGAAGGTGTGGTACTGGCTGGCGGACACCGCCGAGAACAGCGCGCCGATACCGATGGACAGCACCACCGCGGCCAGCAGCGTCCAGACCGTCGAGCGCAGCGACCGGAACTTGGTCCACTCCGACAGCAGGACCCGCCGCTGAGTGACCCGCAGCGGCGGCTGGCCGGCCACCGGGGCGGTCATGGGTGCATGGGTCATGGTGGTCATGCCGCCACCTCCGTCGCGACGCTTGCGCCGGCGGAGCGGTACTCCACCGAATCCTGGGTGAGCTCCATGAACGCCTGCTCCAGGGAAGCCTGCTGCAGGGCCAGTTCGAAAACAGGCAGCCGTGCCCGCCAGGCCACGGTGCCGATCTGCTCCGCGTCCAGGCCCTGAACGTGCAGGACGTCGGCCCGGTCGCTGGTGATGGTGACGTCCGGCCCCAGCAGCAGGTCCCGCAGCCGGCTGGCCTCGGGCGTGCGGACGGTGACCGAACTGCCTGAGGCCCGGGCTACGAACTCCTCGACCGTGGTGTCGGCGATGAGCCGGCCCCGCCCCACGACGATCAGCCGGGTCGCGGTCTGGGCCATCTCGCTCATCAGATGCGAGGACACGAACACCGTGCGCCCGTCGGCGGCCAGCGCCCTGAGCAGGGTGCGGATCCACCGCACGCCCTCCGGGTCCAGGCCGTTGACCGGCTCGTCCAGCACCACAGCCTTCGGGTCGCCCAGTAGCGCCGAGGCGACCCCGAGGCGCAGGCCCATCCCCAGGGAGAACCCGCCGACCCGCTTCCCGGCCACCTCGCGCAGCCCGACCATGTCGATGACCTCATCCACGCGTCGCCGGCTGATGCCATTGGTCTGCGCCATCGCAAGCAGGTGGTTACGCGCCGAGCGGCCGGTGTGCACGGCCCTGGCCTCCAGCAGCAATCCCAGCTCCACCATCGGCGCGACCGCCGACCGGTAGTCCTTCCCGTTGACCCGCACGCTGCCTGCGCTCGGCTCATCCAGGCCGGCGATCAGCCGCATCGTGGTGGACTTGCCCGCCCCGTTCGGCCCGAGGAAACCGGTGACCACCCCCGGCTGCACCACGAAGTCCAGGCCGTCAACCGCGAGCTTGTCCCCGTACCGCTTGCTGAGGTTTCTCACCTCGATCATCTGCGCTCCTTCATCGACACTGTGCCCCTGTTACCAGCGGATCTGACCCTGCCCACGCTAGGGCGGCCGCCGCGGCCACCGCGTCGGCCGATCGGTCACACATTGATCCCCCGCCTAGTACCACGGGCCTAGGCCGGCCGATGCCTCGTCAGCCGGGGGGCGTACGCGGCGGAGACCGCCGACCGGCCAATGCGGGTGCGCGGGCCCAGGGCGTGATGCCCGCCCGTTCGGAAACTTGGTTAGCGTAGCAAAAGAAAAACTCGTTACCCTAACTAATGATTTCTCGCTAGCTTCGCCAGAGGGAAATCCCGTTAGCCTGCTCAGGGTCTCGACTTGAGCGGAGCAGACGAGCAAGGACCGCAAGATGCTGTGATCATGGCAGTCGACTGCACCAAGAGCTTGTGGTTACTCCGGTTATATGGAGACCCAAGGCCTACCAATGGACATGTCAGCATCCGGGACTCAGCGTAATGCTCCAGTCGGCCCCGCCTCGAGGGCTCAACCTGCCGATATCGATACGCAGGACCCATCAGACGGTAGCGGCGACCGGGCCACTGCTACAAGCTTGCGGACCCCTGGAAAGCCGCCAGCGGACCAGGGCAGCCAGCTCCACGGACGGCTCAACTCCGAGCTCACTTCGCACCAGGTTCCTGTAGGCGAGGAAATTACGCCGGGCCTCGCTGAGATTGGACTCGGCCATGTGAGCTTCGAGCAGCGCACGTTGCGCGCTTTCGCGCAGAGGCTCGACGCTGATCGCTGTCATGGCCGCGTCGACCGCTTCGCCGTAACGGCCCATCGTTGTCATCGCGCGGCTGAGCGCCTCCAGCGCATGCAGCATCCGCTGACGCATGCGCTCCCGCTCGATGATCGCCCAGTCGTCGTAGCAGCCCGGCAGCAGGTCCAGGGCGTCGGCGAACGGCCGGCTCAGCGACAGGTCCTCTGGCAGAGGGCGCTGGGCAATCAGCCGGGCTGCCCATTCGGCTACCTCGAGAACGTCCACAACCACTCCGTGGCGAAGGCCGACCGACCGCTTATCCGCCTCCAGCACATCGATCTCCGCGCAACGCAGACGCCAGAGCACAGACCGGAGATTACCTGCGGCCCGGCGGTCATCGACCGAGGACCAGAGCGTCCCGGCAGCATGGCAGCGCTCGACTCGGCCTCGCCGCAGGGCGAGGAAGGCGAGAAGCCTCTTGCAGCCTTCCGGAACTTCGATGCGGCAGCCACTCTGCGTCACGTAGAGGCCGCCGAGCAGGTGCACCACGCAGTTTCTCGTCGGGGCACCGCGGGAATTCTCGTCTTTGTGATCTGGTAGGCCCATATCCCCTCCTGCTCCCACCAAGGCGTGAGCTGACGCTAACTCCCGATCGTCACCACTACGTTATCGTCACTCCGCTGCTACTGGTACAGACCGAAATGGACGGCCCGTGATACGGATCATGCCCCAATAGGTTGAACAAAAGAACGAAGGAACTCGGCGACGGCCTGAAGCGCATCGCCGGGATCGGTAAAGTGCCGTTCGCCGCCGAATCCAGTTGTATACAGACTACGAGCCAGGTCGCGATTGGTCGTAACAGTGATGAGCAAATGCTCCGTCTGCACCTCTACTCGCACGATGCAAACACCAGACTCAGTTTTACGCGCCGACATAACCCGATTCTCCAACCATCGCTGTCACCTGGGCGTCATCGCATCAAGGACTCACTATCATCTGAAGCCGTGTCCTCTGCGCGACGCTGATGATGGTCGTATCCGCCACCGCCGCGCGCAACCCCTGGCGCGCGGCGGTATCACTGAGCCGGTACAGATGCTCGAATGCATCGATGTCCGCGTCGGAGATCCAGCCCTCCAGCAGGCGCTTTCCCAGCCTCACCTGCACCGGTGACGGGATCGCGATCAGCACCTCTTCGCGCTGGGTGGCCAGGAAAGACCGGATCTCGCTGTCGCCGGTGAGGCCGGCGGCACCGCTATCGAAGGCCGGCCCGCTGATGGTGGCCTTGGTCGGATCGTCGTCATCTAGTTCGAAGGGGAATGACCGGTCCGTTCCGGCCAGCTCGGAGACGGGCGGGATCAGGGCAAGCGCGGTGCGGTTCTGGTTCACCGGCTCGCCCGTCGAGCCCAGAGCGGCGTAGAAGTTCACCAGTGAGGCCTGTGACGCCGGGCTCAGCGTGTCGAAGGTCACCGGCGCGCAGCGCTCGAGCGTCTCACGCACGCGAGCGATAAGATCGTCGCGCTGGGGGAACACCGCCAGCCGGGTCGCGGTCCAGGCGCCGAGGGCGTTCGAGGTAAGGTCCTCCGGCCCGAATTTGGACGCCGCGTCGGAGGTGAGCTCGTGCTCGATGCCCCGCCGGGTCGCGCCGCGGGCAGCCATCTGGGCGCTTCCGGTATCCATGAACCACGAGATGTACATGAGCTGGAAGAAGTGCCTCATGTCGACGAGCCCGCAGCGGCTGGTGAACAGGTACCTCAGGGTGAGCATGCAAGGTCCGCGAGGGCCGCTGGAGCGAAGCGGACCCGGCAGCGCCGCGCCAGCGGGCCGGCCTCCTGCCAGGGTTACCAGCTTGTCCATAATCACATCGCCGGCCGGGCCGGTGCTCGCGGTGACGAGGGCCTGCACCACCGCCATCATCGCCGCGAGATCCCGGGCGATCAGCGGGCGCTCGGCGGTGGTGAACCGCTGCACCCGCTCGCCGCCGCGGCGTTGCTGCACGACATGGGTGAGTTCGTGCGCCAGCATCCGCCGTCCCGCGTCGCTGGCCGGATCGGGTCCGCTCGGTGAGAGGAATACGTTCCTGCCCACGGTCACGGCGGGCGCGCCGAGCGCCTCGGTCAGCTGGGCGGCGCGCTCGTCGCGGTGCAGCCGCACGTCATCGACGTCCTGAGCCCCGGGCGTGCCGGCGCGCGGCAGCATGCCCGGGTCGGCTGCCTGTTCGGAGACGCGCTGCGCCTGCTGCTCCTCAGCATCCGGCGAGCGTGGCCGCATCCGGCGGAAACGGGTCATCCTGGCGTCTGTTCGGCATTGCCCACGACGATCACGATCGCCTCCGGGCTCAGCCCATCCCGGTAGGCGACGCGGATATCGTCAACGCGGAACGTGCCGCTGGCGTTGGCGTCCAGGTCAAGGAGGGCGGTCCGCACCACCGCGAGCGGCTGGCGGTCCGCGGCGGACGCGAGCCCGATGTAGATGAGCTGGCGGCCTGCGGCCCTCTGGTGCACGGTGCCGTAGATATCGTTCGGCGCGGGCACCGCGTAGGTATCGGCAGGATAGGTCAGCCACCCGACGAGATCAGCCTTCGGTGGAGGCCTCACTTCCCTGACCGTATCGACGACAACCGTCTCGGCTTCTTTGCCCGCATCGGCGAGATAGACCGCTACCTTGTCAACCGGCCGGTCGGACGGGCAGGTCCGGTCGGACCGGCGGACGAAAGCCAGCCACGGATAGGACTCCGAGTACAAGGGGACCAGGTCGGCGAGCTCGGCCGGGATGAGCACGTCAACGGACGGCGTGCCCTTCTGGCCGCGCTGGTCCAGCGGGATCCTGTCCAGATGCTGGGCTTGCTCGACCGCGCGTACGGCATGATCGGCACGGCAGCGGCAGACCCGCACCTCCACGTACGGCCCGAACAGCTGCTTCGCGTACGCTTCCGCGTCATAGCCCGCAGGCGGGGACGGCAGGTAGCCGGCCGGCGGCAGCTCACCGAAACCAAGCTCGCTCAGCCCGTACTTCGCCGGGTCCTTCGCCTGACTGGCTGCCTTGTCAAGCTGCGGGAGCGCCTTCTCGAGCTCGGTGATGCTCTCGCTCAGCCAGTGGGGTTTCACCCTCATCTTCGCGAACTGGTCCCGGATGGAGTCGATGGCGCGCGCGAGCTCCTCGGCGGCCACCGACTTGGCCGGGCCCGCCTGGCTGGCCAGGTACAGGTCGGTGAGCTGCGCCTGGAACTGCAGCACCTGGGCGATGAAGACGTCCCACGGACGCATCGCCAGCTTGGACTGCCAGGCCCGGCGGGGAGCGGGATCACCCAGATCGCGGCGGGCGATCCACAGGTCGACCAGCCAGCTGCCGCCCGAGCTGAGCAGCACGGCGATCGGCACGGCGTTCCCCTCGGGGGCCTCGGTGGCGGTGGAGAAGTCGAGGGTGGCGATGCCGGCGATCTTCGACCCCGCCGTGCCCGGCACGAGCCATGGTCGCCCTCGTTCGCGCTCGCGCTCGTAGTAGCGGCTGGCCAGCCAGTTCCGCTGCCGGTAGTCACCCTGGGATTTCAGCCCCGGCATGGAGTCGGCGCGCAGGTTGATCGCGATGCCCTCGGCCTGGTAGGGGTGAATGGCCGCGCTGCTGGAGCAGGGGTCATCGCATAGGTTGCCGTACACGTTCTCCTGGCCGTAATCCCAGCTCGCCGGGCTCACCTCGACGACGAAGAACCCGTCGGCCTCGACGGTGAGGTCCGAGAGGTCGACCGTGGCCTCCTGCGTGGACCGCAGTGGCCGCCCGTCCGGTCCGATGGCGAGGCCCGGATCAACTTTGAGCATGGTGCCGTCGAGCCAGGCCCGGTAGCCGTATACCACGCCGGTCCCAGCGGCCAGCGCGGCCGACTGGGCCAGCGCCAGCGCATAGTCCTCCATGACGGTGAGGTGCTGTGCGCGCAGGAACAGCCCGTCACTTGGGTTGAGGCGGGTGATGCCGCCGCCCACGGTGGCCGGTGTTCCGCCGGAGTCCGCTGACAATGGCGAGCTGGTCGTCGTGGCCATCACTCCGTCCTCTCCGTGCGGCGGTTCCGGAGGGTCAGCACCGCATCGTGACCGTCGTTGGCGTCGCCCGGCGGGCCACCAGCCAGGCCGGCCAGCGGCGCCGCCGGATCCAGGCCGAACACTGGCGCGCCGCCGGTGCCGCGCACGATGAGCCGGACCAGCTCGTTCCCCGGGGGGGCGTTCAGGGTCACGGTTACCCTCTGCTCGGCATCGTCGTATCGCACCGAGTCGATGTCCTCCTCGACCCAGCCGCGCTCAGCCAGCGATGTCAGCTGCACGGCCCGTCGTGACACCGAAGCCGGCATCAGCGGCGCGGTCACCGCGAACCAGAGCGCGGTGGCGTCCTCGTTCCAGTAGACCTTCGGGATGACCCGCGGGCCATCGGCGTGCGTGCCGTCTGAAGCCGGAAGGGCCGCCGCGACGGCGCAGGTCAGTTCCTGGATGACGGAGGTCGGCAGCAGCGGGGAGCGCTCCCCGGAGTCGGTGCGCACGCGGATGATCTCGGTGCAGCCGTCCCGATCGCGCACGTCGATCTCCACGCAGGCCAGGACCACCTCCGAGCCTGACTCCAGCACCGGGAACAGGGTCGGCCAGCTCTCCCCCGGCTCGATGGCGGGCATCAGGTCCGCCGCGTCCGCGCTGGCCATCCTGCGGAATTCGCGCAGCATCGCCTGTGGCCGCTCGGCCGGGGGCTTGCTGAGAACATCGCGCCGCGCCGCGGCCGCCTTCTCGCCGGGCCGGTCGTCCTTCCCGACCTCATCGAGACCGAGCAGCACGCGGACCCGGTGGTAGGCCCGGGACCGGTCCGGGCAACGGCCGAGCCGCAGTTCCAGCCGGACTCCCTCGGCGACGCGCGAGTAGTCGTCGTGCTTGCGGGTGATATCACACGGATCGGCCAAGGTGGGCACCGACGTGGTGGGGCTGCAGTCGTGCCGGGCAACGAGGCAGCCGTAAAGTGTCTGGGTCTTGCAGCTCTCGTCGATCGCGTCTGGATGCTTGGCCAGCCACTGGCGCATGTCCAGGCACCAGCTCGTCTCGGCGAGCAGTTCCCGGCCCAGCCCGTCTACCGCCAGGCCCGGCGACACCTTGAGTTTCAGCGTCTGCTCGCTATCGACGCTCACGCGGTAACCCCAGACCACACCGCAGCCGTGCAGCCACGCGGCGTGCAGCATGTGCTTGCCGCGCGGGTTGCCCATCAGCGTCCGGAAGTCGTCCTCGCCTAGCAGCATGCCGTAGGCAACCCGCAGGGCCAGGAACGGGTTCACCGGCAGGTCCGTGGCGCTGCACGACTCGCAGGCGCACGGTTCGGAAGGAGCATCCGTCTGGCTTGTCATGGTGATCTCCTTATGGGCTCGCCGGGGAAAGGCAACGCGGATTTCGAGTACTCACGGCGGATGGCCGTAACCAGGTGCCGCTGCCCGATCCGGCTGTGCGCCCCGGCGGCGAGGAAGGCCGCGGCGACCGCTGCGTTGCGGATCCAGCCACCCGGAATGGCGTAGAGCCGGGCCAGCGTGTCGATGTCAACGTCGTCGGTGATCACGTCGGGCGGCAGGTGCAGCGCCCACAGGTCCTGCCGGTCCCGGACGTCGGGTAGCGGGAACTCGATGACGAAGTCCATCCGCCGGGCGAAAGCCGGATCGACGTTATGGCTCAGGTTAGTGGCGAGGACCGTCAGCCCGTCGAAGTGATCCAGTCGCTGGAGCAGGTAGGCGGTCTCCATGTTGGCGTACCGGTCATGAGCGTCGGTGATCTCGGTCCTGGAGCCGAACAGCGCGTCGGCCTCGTCCAGGAAGAGCACCGCCTGTGTGCGTTCGGCTGCGTCAAACGCCGCGGCCAGGTTCTTCTCGGTCTCGCCGATCCACTTCGACACCAGTCTCGACAAGTCGACGGTCAGCAGGTCCGTGGCCGCCGCGGTGGCCACCACCTCCGCCGCCAGCGACTTGCCGGTGCCCGGTGGCCCGCTGAACATCAGCCGTGCTCCCCGGGACGCCCGGGCCCGTTCCCGCATGCCCCAGTCGTCGAGCACCTGCGACTGATGCTCCAGGCGCGCCACCGCATCGCGGAGCTGGAAGCCCGCCTCCGGCGGGAGAACCAGCCGGTCCCAGATCACGTTCGGCGTCATCAGCGCAATGCCGGCGGGCAGGTCGAGGGCGGCCCGGGCCCGGATCAGGCCGGAGACTTCCGGCAGGCCGACCGCGCCGGGAGCGCAGCCGGGCAGCGCCCGGGCATCGACGGCGATGGCCGCCGTGTGCGCCGGATCCAAGGGGTGCCGGGCGGCCAGGGCGGCCGCATGCTCAGCCAGATGCGGCAGTGCCCGTCGCCAGGCCGTCCGGTGGCCGGAGGTACCGACCGGTCCGGCGGGGACGCTCAGCAGCGGCCGGTCGGAGCCGGTACGCAGCGGCCCGGAAGCGGTCACGAAAGCCGGGCCGGGCACGTCGCGGAGCGCGAGCACCTGCGCCACCGTCGCCTCCCGGTCCGGGGGCCCGTCGATGACGAGCACCGGGATGGCATCCCGGGCGGAGGCGTGCGCGGCGAGCAGGGCAATGCCGGGACGGTCGGCGGCTGCGACGTGGCCCGCCACGAGCGGGACGCCGACGGCCCGCGCGAGCGCCGCACACCGGGCCAGCCTGGCATCCTCGTCCGGGCCGTTGACCAGGATCGTGCTCGGGAGGGCCGCGCGCAGCACGGCGAGCGCGTTCCGCACCGGCACCAGATCCAGCCAGTCCTCCAGTCCCGGCGGCGCCTCGCCGACATGGGCCCGCTCGATCCCGGCCGGCCATGCGTCGTGGCCGTGCAGGGCATCCCATAGCTGGTCGGCGCAGGCCAGTGAGCGCTCGAACAGGGAACCGGGCCCGGTCAGCCGGATCAGCCCTACCCGGACCGCGATCCCCTCGCTGATCAGCCGCCGGATGTGCGACCGGTCGCTGGTTACCGCCCCGAGCAGCAGCGCGGCCAGGCCCGCGGTCACCCGCGCTTCGCCGTGGGGGTGCAGGGTACGCAGCGTGCTGGCCAGCCCCTCGTGCTCATCGGGCAGGCCTGCCAGCACGATCAGGTCCTCTTCGTCCTGGGTGAGCTGGTACCTGGCGGCGAGCCGGGCCAGCGGATCGGTGACCGGCGCAGCCGGCGCCTTCAGGTCGCCTGCCCACGTCCGCAGGAAGGTGGCGGCCTCATCGGCCCTGGTCTCGGCGGCGAACTGCCCGGCTAGCAGGTCAGCGATGCGCAGCGCCCAGTCCCCCGCCCGGGCCGTCAGGACCCGGCTGGCTCGCTCGTCCGGCGGCGGGCCCGGCACGGGACCTGGCGACCCGGCCCTGGGCGGCACGCGGGTTTCAGACATAGCAGAACCTCACCACCGAGCCCAGCCAGCCGAGCCAGCCCGGATCGATGTCCAGGCCAGCGCGCCGGATGTCGATGTCCACGGTGTTCAGCGGCATCTGGACATCGACCCAGCCTCGTTCGGCGAAGATGATCCCGGACCTGTGCAGCAGCCGTTCGGTCGTCTGCGCGGTGGCGTCGCCGTCACCTAGCAGGCGGAGCGCGGTCACGGTCAGCCAGCGGCGCGCATGCCTGGCGATGCTGTCCAGTTCGGCCGGGCCGGCCGGACGCCAGGCCAGCGACGGCGGCTCGTCGGCGGGCAGCAGTCCCGCGAATGCGAGCAGCGCCGGATCGTCGGGCGCGGCCGGCACGAGCGAGCCCGCGATGGAATGCAGCACCCAGGCCAGCGGGCGGGCCGACAGCGCATCATCGGCGAGTACGGCCGCGGGAACGTCGGCCTCAGCCGCGGTCTGGTACAGGTGCAGCAGGCCGGCCCACTCACTCGGCCTGCCTGCCCGGGGCTCATCGGACGGACCTGGCATACCGAACGGACCTAGCGTATCGGACTGGCCTGGCGTATCGGACTGGCCTGGCGTACCGAACGGTCCTGGGCGCGCGTCGTCGGTCCGTGCATCGGACCCGGCGGGCCTCGCGGGGCGATCCGGAGCAACGGTTTCGCCCGTCGGCATGGCGTCTGGCGCGAGAGACGGCGCGGCCAGGAGTGGCCGACCGGAATCGGTGCCCATCATGTCACGGCTCGGCCTGGTCATTGCGTTACGGGCGACGGCGGCGCCGCCGGCCGCCCAGTGCGGCGGGCCGCCACCTGGCAACAGGGCTGCCGCTAGCTGCCGCGCCACCGACTCCGCGACGGGCAGCAGGAGCAGCACCGGTTCCGTTTCCGCGACGGCCAGCACGGCCCAGGCGAGCGTGACGCCGGGGGCCGGACGAAGGCGGGCCCGCCGGAAACCGCGGGCGAGCTCGCCGTCCGCGACGCGGGCGATGCGGCCGGCAATCTCAGATGCTTCTACCTCAGATGCTCTTCGGCCGGGCGAGATCAGGCTGCCGGACGGGGCCAGGCCGTCGGATGGAACCAGGCCGCCGGGCGGAACCAGCTCGGGCCGGGAATCGGTCGTCACGCCGCCTGCCGTGCCGGGACCCGCGGCCTCGCCGGTCGCCGCGGCCAGCCAGGCGGGCGCCGGGCGGCCGGTATGTACCTGGTACACCAGCCTGGCCAGTTCCAGCCAGCCTGGTGAGTCGAGCATCCGGTGGACGGCGCCGGTCCCGGCCCGCCGGATCGCCGTGATCGTCGCGGGCAGGGCGAGTTCCGGGCACCGACCGCAGGCGGCTAGCACCGCGCGGGCGGCCGGCCCGGAAACCGGCCCATCGACCAGCCCGAGTTCCCGCCATGCCCACTCATTGTCCCAGCGGCCGACCGCAGCGGAAGCGACCAGGTCCGCCAGTGCGTCGCACTCCGAGCTGTAATGAAGTGCCTGGCCGGACAGCATCGCCTCATGCAAGGCGAGGGCGACCGCGTCCGCCCACTGCTGCTCCGTGCCGGGACCGGCCCGGCGGAGATCGAGCGCCAGGCGCAGGTCCAGCCGCCGCAGGAACCAATGGCCGGCAGGCAACGGCCGGGCATCCAGCGCCCGGTCGAGCGGCCGTCCGGTCGCGCCGACGAGCATGCCCTCCACCTGCGGCCCGAGGTCAGGCTCGCCGGGCAGGCGGGGAACCGTCGCAGTCAGCCGGCCGATCGACAGCGTCGTCATCCGACCCGCACCTCCCCGACGACGGCGGTGCCGTCCAGCCGACCGCCGGCCACGGGCTGGCCCAGCACGCCGCCGAGGCCGCTGCCGGCTGCCGTGCCCGGAGCGCATTGCGCGCCCGGCCCGACGAACGCGGTCAGCGAAATGCGCAGCCGGCCGGCGAGGCGCATGCCTTGATCGAGCTCAAGGATCTGGTAAGCGGTATGCGCTGGCCGGTGCTGCTCGAGGAGCGAGCCGACCACCTCACGCTGTTCGGCGGTGAGAGGGAACGGGATCAGCACGCAGAAGCGGTGCGCCGTACGCCGGTAGGAGTCCTGGCCGGCGGCCTGTCCCCCCACCATGAACCGGCCCAGCGTGCCGGTGCGGCGCGCCTCCCCGCCCACGCTGGGTGCCTGGGGCCCGTCCGGGAGGAGGCCCAGGATCGTGCCGCCCAGGCCGCGCAGCTGCCACTGCTCGATAATCACGGGCGGGAAACCAAGGTAGATCTCGACGATCCTGGCTAGCATCGCCTTGGTGCCGCGCCGACGGAACAGCGGGTACGCCTCGGCCACAAGAGTGCGCCTGGCCTGATCGCTCCAGCGGCGGTCCAACACCAGGCCAGCGAAGCCGGCCAGCCAGGACAACGCCTCCTGCGGCGTGCTCTGCGGGTCGACCAGTATGGCCCGGGCGGCCGCGCGCAGCTGGAGATCGTGAAGGATGCCTTCCGGCGCACCAAGGAACCGCTGCAGGAAGTCGGCGTCGCCGTCGTCGCGCGACCATGCCCTTGGCAGCGCCTGCAGCAGCGGGTGGCCCGGCCGCTCGATGCGGATGGCCCGCACTCTCGGCGACACCTGGGCGGTGCCGGTCAGGGTCAGCTCCAGCCACAGATAACGGCCGGGCGGCGCCTGTACGGCTGTCTCGTAGGTCTGGTACGGGTCGTCCGGGGCGATCTGCCGCCACGGCTGCTCGCGCCCGTTGGGCCGGCGGAACAGTGGCATCGGCTCGCCCGCGGCGGCGAGCTGGAGCGCCGACGGCAGCGGCGGGGTGGCTTCCGGGCGAGCGACCGGTACACTGCCCCGGTCTGGTGGAGCGGCCGGGAGAGGGTCAGGTACCTCGTCCGCGTCGCTGGTCAGGAACCGGATCGTGACCGCGGTGGCGGGCGGCTGGCAGGCATCGACGAACACGCGCCCCCAGCGAGTGCGGTACTGCCCGCTGTCGAACCGGTAGCTCACCACGGTTCCCTCGCTGACGTGGATGGCCGATGACCCTGCCGTCCAGCCAAGGCCGGCCGCGGTGGTGAAGACGATCCTCCCGTTCGGCGCCACCGCGACCGCGCCGCCGTCGAACCCGGGCGCGGCGAGCGGCTCGAGTTCGGTCCACCCTCCCGCGTCAGGGGTAAAGCGGCGGAAGGAGCGGCCGGGGCTACGCGCGACGATCAGCGTGCCGTCTGGCCCCGTCGCGATAGCGCAGGCGCCGGGCACTTCGGCCGCGATGGTCCCGTCCGGGCGGGCCACGAACGCATCCGGGCCGCCGGGCTGGCGCCAGAGGACAAACGGGCCGGCGCAGATCCGGACCGGTTCCATGGGCGGGTAGCAGCGGGGGGCGACGAGCCGGGGACCGGGCCGGGGACCGCGACGACCGTCGAGGTAGCACAGGCCATCGGGCTGGCGTTGCAGCGCGATGACGCGACCGCAGTCCGGGGCGGCGTCGACCGGACGGCCGCAGCCCATCGCGACCTTGGTGATCAGCCGGGCGCCGGCCAGGTCGATGACGTCCACCAAGCCTGCGCCTGCCTCGCAGATGTAGAGGCGCTGCTGGCGGTCGACGGCCAGGCCCAGCGGGCGCCGCAGGCCGGCCGGGCACGAAGCCGGCGCGGCCGGAGCATCCCAGGCCTGCACCTGCACCAGCCCGGCCGCTGGCCGGGACCGGTACGCCAGGCAGCGCTGGTCGAACGCCAGGCCGCACGGGTCCGGGACGGGAACTGCGGCAGGCGGGCAGCCAGGGACGGCCGGGGCGTCGTCCTGCGCCCAGGTCAGTTCCACGCCGCCGCCGGCCAGCAGCGCGGTGCCCGAATGCGCGCATCGCGCCCACTGGCCGGGCTGGACCAGCAGGCTGTATCCGCGGTCACCGTTCATGAGCACACGTCCGGCGGCAGGGGTACCGGCGTGGTCGCCGGCGGCGGAGGCTGGATGGAAACCCCCGGTGCCAGCGGCGGCCCGGCGACAACGGTGAGGTCGACGATCTTGGGGACCTCCCAGCGCCGCATGGTCACCAGTTCGCTGAGGGTTGCCGAGCCTGGTTCGGCGAGCTGCAGCCCCACCAGGTACTCCACGCCCTCGACCTGCACCGCGACCGCCTCCAGCTCGGCACGGCGCACCGTCCGGCCGAGCGGCCAGCCGCCACCGTCCGGCCCGTACGGAGGCAGCGGGCTGAGGTACTGCCTGACGATCAGCTCCACCCAGCGGCGAACCGCGTCCACCTGGTAGCCATCGCGGACCTGCACCCCCACCGAGACCTCTATCGGTTTGTAGGTCGGCGGGATCACGTACAGCTCGGTCGTCACCAGCCGCCGGTCATCGAGGTAGCGCGCGACCTGGCGCAGCAGCGCATGGTCGGGCAGCGGGGCGGCCGGGTCGCGCAGGTCCTCCGTGGGGAACACGACCACGGAGATCACTCCCGCCGCATTGACATCGGGGGTGTCCGGATGGAGCAGCGGCAGCGGCTCGGCGCGGGCGACGGGTCCGGCCTGCATCGCGAGGTCGTGAAAGTCACCGGTGACCACGGCGCGGTCGCGGCGGTGGACGTCGGCCGGGATCTGGTCCATCGCGTCGGTGAGGGTCGCGGGATCGGTACCGCCGGCGGCAGGCATCGGGTTGGTCACCTTCACCGCGCCGGCGCCGGTGATCGTCGTGATCGACCCGGCCCCCGCGTTGCCCGCGGCGCCGCCGCCGTACCGGTAGCTGAGCACCCGGATCCGCTCGCCGATCTGCGGTGCCCGGCCCGACCCGAAATGCACGATCCCGGAGCCGTAGTCGACGCTGAAGTACAGGTTGTCCGGATTGCCGCGGACGAACGAGTCGACCTCGGTCCAGTCCTTCCAGCCGTCCACGCCCTCCACCTGGAGGCGGACCGTGCCCGGCAGCACCGGCTGCTTGGTCAGGGCGTACTGCTGGTCAGCGTCCCCGGTTCCGGTGCCGAGCAGTTCGGCCGCGGCTACGGTGCGCGCCTGCTCGGCGCCGACGGCATTGAGGCCGACCCAGTTCACCCGGTGGATCGCGTCGTTCTCCCCCTCCGGCCGGCTGACCCGCAGCCAGCCGACCGCCCGGCTGGCCTGCTTCTGGTCCGTCAGCGGCGGCGGGCTGTCGGTGTCGCCCGGGGGCGGCTGGGTCGGGTCGAGCACCGGCAGGGTCTTCGGCAGCCCCAGCTTGACCACGCCGGTGCTCACCATGCCGCGGGTGGTGTCACCGAGGACGTCAAGGGCGGTCAGAGCGGGCTTGTTGCCGCGGGCCTGAGCTGGCCCGTTCCAGATCTGCCACAGCATCGTCGGCGGCGCCGCGCCGAGGTTGGCCGCCGCGTACGGAACGGAGCCGTTCGGCCCTATCCGCTGCAGGTCGAAGCCGGCCGGGACGGCCTCGTCGAAACCGACCCCGACGAACAGCGTGCGTCCCGCGAGCTTGCTGAGGTCGGTCGTAGGCTTGCCGAGCAGCGCGATCCACAGCGACTGGTCCACAGTCGTGCTCACGTCGACCGGGACCGCGTCGGGGGCAAGAGGATCGGCGGGCACCTCGACCGTGTTGTAAAAGGCGGCGGCGGCCGACGGGCTGAGACCCATGCGGGCCAGGGCGTCGTCGCGCCGGTCAGTCTCGGCCCTGGTCAGCGCGCCGACCGCGGTCGAGGGCTGCTTGCCGGCCGCCGCCGAGTCCAGAGGCCACGCGTACACCTCGTCGGAGGTCTCGAACGATACCGACCCGGCCTTCGCCTCGCTGCCCTTGAGGATCTGCACCCCGTCGGCCAGCTCGGTGGTGACGGCGAGGATGACCCGGGCAGTAGTGGCGATCCTGGGCTGGACGCCGAGCAGGCGCAGGAACGCCAGCCGGGTCGTATCCGGGATCTGGTTGAACTGGAAGAGCATTGACTCGCCGAGGTAAGCGAACAGCTCCAGCAGCGCGATACCCGGATCGCTCTCGTTGTGGTCGGTCCACTCGGGCGCGTAGACCGTGACTCGCTTGACCAGCTCGTCGCGCAGCTGCTGGTAGCTGCGGTTGTCGAGGATAGGGCTGATCAACGCCATGGCCGCCCTACCTCAGGTAGAAGGGGTAGACCAGGTTGTCCGGCCGCAGGTCGGCCAGACGGACGTAGGAGACCTCGATCCACACCAACGAAGGATCCTCACCAGCCGTCACCGTGACGTTAGAGACGCGGATGCGGGGCTCCCAGGTGGCCAGCGCGGCCGAGATGTCCTCCCGCATCGCGGTACGGGTGCTCAGCGTGTTCGGCTCCATGAGGTAACGGCGCAGGCCGCAGCCGAACGCCGGCAGCATGATCCGCTCGCCCGGCTCGGTATCCAGGATCGTCTCGACCGACTGGCGGATCAGCTCCATCCCCGACAGGTAGCCCAGCGCCCCGCTGACCGGCCGGACCGGGAACTGCAACCCGGTACCGAGCCACTGCTCCACGACATCGGCCATGCTGCCATGCTGCGCCGGTCACGTCACCCGAGCGTCGCGCCTGGCTGCACTACCCCAGGGGGAGGTAGGAGCTCCCGCATTCCTGGCAGTTCACGACAAGGAGGTCCGGTCGCGACTGGTCAACGTCGTGGGTGAGGTGGTAGCAGGCGTCGAGGAAGAAGAAGTCGGCGATCGACAGGGCCTCGACCGTTTCTGGCGTTACATCCGTCGCGCCGTCCAGGGACCTTAGGGCCACGCCGAGCCGAAGGATGGACCGGAACCCGGCGTTTCCGCGGAAACGGTGCGCATGGTCCGCCGGGGGCGTGGCGTGTTCTGGCGCCCACCGGGCCCAGGCCCGTTCTTCCCGGCCGAGCGCGTCGTCTGCGACGGTATCGAGGTCGCGCAGCACGGCTTCAGAGGCTGATGGCTGAAGGTCGAGCGCACCGGAAGGCAGCGAAAGACGCAGGCGCGCGGCCAGCGGAATCCCAGCGAACCTCCGGCCGGGCGGATAAGGATCGGCCAGCGTCGGCACGCGCAGGAAGAGCCCGCCGCGGCCGAATAGCGGCGGCGGGGCCGCATTTAGCGCCAAGGCCAGGGAGGGCAGCCCGAAAGAGGACTCGCGCCGTTCGCAGTGCGGGCAGAGGGCGAACACCCGACCGTGCAGGCGCAGCGCGTCCCAGCACCGGTTCCGAGCGCTCAGTAGCGTGCGGAGCGTCCGGGAATCCCGGCAAATAGCGGCGGCGTCGGCTAGGCCGGGAATCTCACCGTCGATCGTGTCGATCACGCCGAGCACCAGGTAGGGCAGGTCTTCAGCGGTCCCCCGGTCCGGTGCCCGGGCGCCTGGAACGACGTCCTCCACGGTAGGCACGGCCATCTCGATCTGCTGTGGCCGACCGTCGAGGCGGATACCGACTCGCAGCGCCTCGCGCACGCGTTCCGGAGTCAGGTCCTGGCTCACAGCCCGCTCCGCAGGTCGTCGACGGTGGCTGGGCGCAGCAGGTTCCGCTCCAGGACCTTGTTCTGCGTACCGCCGAACAGCTTGATCGCGGCGCTGTTGAGCGGCGTCACCTCGATCCGCTCGGTGTGGCCGTATAGGCCGCTGGTAGTTTCGCCGCGGTCGCGGACGAAGCCGACCAGCACATTGTCGCTCTCCGCCACCTCGGTCCCGCCGAATCCGATAATGAACAGGTCGGTACGGTCGTAGTCCCCGACCACCTTGTAGATGCCCCCGACCTGGGTCTTGCCCTTCTTGACGTCCTCCGGGCCCGGAAGGCGCAACTGGGCGACCTGGGCCAGCCGGTTGGCGATCGTCGTGAGGTGCAGCGGTTTGAGCTCGCCTTTGGCCGCCGCCTCCTGCTCGGCCGGGGTGAGGACTTTGACGCCTTTCTTCTGCCCGAGAAGGCCAGCTATTTCAATATTCTCCTTCGCCCGGATTTTCGGCAGCCTGTCGTCGATTTCTTCCAGGTACAGGAAGCTCTTCTCCTCGCTGCGCTCCTTCCGGGCCGCCAGTTCGTCGCTGATCAGCCGGCTCAGGCGCTCCTCCTGCTCGGGCGCCACGGTACCCGCGTCGTGGCGAAGGTTGCGGGCTTGCCCCAGGCTGGTCCGCATCGCCAGTTCCAGGGTCTTCAACCGGAACAGGCCGCGCTTGTAGCCTGGGTGAGAGTTCACGAACCTTGGGTAGTCGGTGGCTGCCACCTCCGAGTGGCTCGCGATGGACTCGGGGGTCAGGCCGTCGCCGAGCGGCGGCTGAACGCGCAGTGCCTCGCGGAAGGCTTTGACTGCCGCCTCCGCACCAGTGAGTGCGGCGTCGAGGGTGACGGAGGCGTTCGTCTGGGCACCCGCCGGGAACGGCGACGTCTTGACCCGTACCCAGTCCCAGAATCCGGGCGCCGACGGCTGCTTAATGCCTGCCGAGGCGTCGGCGATTGCTCCGCGCAGGTGCAGGAAACGCTCTTCGCGCTCCATCAGTTCCTTCTCATAGAAGAACCGCGCGGTCGAGCCGAGTGGCAGCATTGTCGCGGCGCGCTCCACGCCGAACGCCGAGGGGTTGAGCCGGTAGCGCGCGTTGGCGAACATCTGGTCGAGCTCACCGACCTTCTCGGCGACGAACTTCCAGTCGATGTCGGCTTCGGCGGTGCCTGCCAGCTCACGCTGGACCTTATCCATCCAGGTACCCATCTTCTGCCACTGCGGCATGTCGTGGATCTGGTCGCTGGTCATCTTCCCCAGCGTCATGCCCTCCTCGATGGTGTGGAAGACGGCGTCCGCCTTCTCCCGGCTGGTCAGCTTGGGCTCGTCACCGATACCGAGCCCCTCGAGCAGGACGGCCTTCGTCGCCTCGGTCAGCTCCTCCTCCGTCTTCTGCTTCGGGGCCTCCGGGCCCTGAGCCCTGAGCATCAAGGTGAGGAACTCGGCGCGCTCCTCATCGAGCTGCGGCAGGCCACCGTAGCTCGCTTTCGCCTTCTCGTACCCGAGGAGGAACGCCAGCAGCAACTGCGACTCCTTCTCCTTGGCCTTGGCCCGGTGAGCGTCGACGACCTGCCGCGCAGCTTTTCTGGCCGCCTCGGGGTCAGCGGCGCCGACATCGGTGAGCTGCTGGGCATCGCGCTCGGAGATCTCCAGTGCGCCGACGATGATCCGGTACTCGTCCAGCAGCTTGCGCAGCTTCTGGGTGACCTCGACGACCTCGTCCGGCATGAAGGCGAACTTACGGTCCAGCCAGTCATAGACACCCAGAGCGTCCAGGATCGGATCGGCGAGGAACATGATCGCCATCCCCACGATCATTCCCCACGGGCCGCCCTCCATCATCGCCGAACCCGCGGCCATCAGCCCGAGCGACAGGGAGTTGCGGATTACCGAGTAAGCGATGGCCGCGTTGCGCTCCTCGGTGGTGCCGTAGTCGCGCAGCGCCGTCTGGGTGATGTCGAGCGCGGCCAGCACGATGAACTCACCCGGCGCGACGTGGGCGGCGCCCATCATCCGCACGCCGATGGTCATCCCGTAGACGTTCTGGACCGTTCCCGCACCCATCTCGAACAGGCTGGCCTCGTTCCTGGCGTACCGTTCCTCCAGTTCGACCTCACCCGTGATGTGCTGGTAAACCATCACCGCGCCCATGCCCCGGCCCAGCTTCTCGGCCGCGGAACGCACCCCGCGCTCGAAGGGCGTAGGCGGCTTGGGCACCTCGATCCTGGTCTCGACCAGCTTGCCGTTGGGGAGCCGCTGCTTGATCGCGTGCACATCGCCGCCGGTGGTAGCCGCCCTTATCGCGACCTCCACCTCCTTGTCGAGAAACGACATCTCGTCGCGCAGGACCTTCCGCTCATCGGCCGCCTCATCGCCCTGCTGGTTGGCCTGGGCTAGGTGGCGGCGTACCACGTTGCGTTTGGCCTCGAGCGCGCTCAGGTAACGGGCCCGGAGTTCCGGCGGCGGCGTCGCGCCCTTGAACTGCTCCAATTGCGCCTGCAGCTCGCGGACCTCGCCGATGACACGCAATTCAGCGCGGGCATCGGCGGGTATGTCGCCACCGAGCAGCACCACCGCGACATCGGTGAAGCTGCCGAGCTTGCCCACGACCGGCCGGTCGAACCCGGCCAGCTCGGCGCGTAGCGCCCGCGCCTGCGCCGCGGCGGGCTCCTGGGCGCCCGCGGCTGATCCCGGGCCCTTGATCGCGTCACCCTCCGGGGCGAGTTCATCGTTGACCTTGCGGATGTATTCCTCGGATCGTTGCTTAATGGCGGTGATCTTCTCGCGGGCGTCGGCGGCCTCCTGCCTGAGCCGCTTCTTCTCCTCCTTATCGCTCTTCTTGCGCAGTAGCCTGGCCTTGCCCTCCAGATCGGCAACCCGCTGCATGAGCTCCTCGATGGCCGCGTGCGCCCGCCGCAGCAACGGATCCGCCGGCGAAGCGCCGGCGTACCGGCGTCCGCCCGCCAGCCCGGCTACCCGGCGGCCGGCGGGGGTCATCGCCTCGATCAGCTTGACGTCCTGGCCGCTGACCGCCGGGACGAGCGCGAACCCTACGCTCTGCAGGACAACCGCCAGCGCCGGGTCGACCTTCGCCGCGTTCACCGACACCGTCACCACATCGGCCGGAAGCCTACCCGCGGTGTTCTTAACCCCGGCGAGATCGGCCAGGACGTCAGCCAGGTCGCCCAGCTTGCTCACCCGGGCCTGCGGCAGCGTGATGCCCTCCTTCGTGTCCGCGGAGGCTCCCAGGAACCCCTTCTGGAGGTGATGGCTGATGTCCCAGACCCGCAGGTCGGCGGTGTGCCCGAGCCGGGCCATTTCGTGCTTCAGCTTCGCCTTGATGGCCTTGATGTCGCTGACCCGCATATCGGGCAGGATGAGCGCCAGTATCTTGCTGTCGATGATCAGGACATAGGTAGTGGCGTAGCGGTCGATCTGCTCGTCTTCAAGCTCGCCGCCTTTGCGGAGCTTGTCCGCCATATCCGCGATGTCCTTGTTGACGATCGCGGACCGGGTGGGGGTGCGCAGCACGCCGGTGGTCTGGCCGGGATCGAACTCCACCGACGCCGGGTCGATCTTGTCGATCGGGGCGGACGCCACGTACATCTCGCCACCCGGCCCGGGGACCTGAAGGTCGACGTTGATCGGCTGGCGCTTGGCCATCCGCAGCTGCACCTGCTCGTCGGCGTAGAGCTTCCACTGGGCCTCGCGAGCGGCCTCCTCGGGGATGTCATGGTCCTTCTCCCAGTCCGGGCGCTCCTTTTCCAGCTGCTCCCTGAGCTCCTTCTCCAGGAAGGCACGCTGGCTCCTGGCGATCTCCTCGCTGAAGGTCTTCCAGTCCAGGCCGGGGTCGGCCGCCTGGGCGATGTTGATGTGCAGGTTCTCGATCTCGAACTCGGCGGCGACCCTCGACATCAGCGCGGTGTGGTCACCGTGCCCGTGCGTGAGGAGGACGTCGACGAGCCTCCGGCCGCGGATCGACGTCTTCGCCCGGGAGACGGTCGCGTCGGCGATCGGCCCGGCACCACCGCCGGCCGTTCCAGCGTCGATGAGGATGACCCCAAGCGGCGTTTCGGCTATCGTCGTGGATCCCGCGCCCACTGCCAGTTTGGTGAACGTGCCGGTGATCCCGAACCCCTCGGCCCGGGCAACGATCTCGATCGGCCCCGCGGACGTATAGGCCCTGCCCAGGCCCGCAGACGCAGGCGGCGGGCCGGCCGCAGGCGAGACGGCTGGCTTGGGCGGGGCCGGCCAGCCGCGAACACGCATCGACTGGTCGTCGCGTTCTCTTCCCGGCGGGAGAGTGGCAGCCGCCGCGGTCTCGAAAAGCTCCGAATCCGGAACGGCATAGAGCGTGATCGTGTCGATCACCGTGACCGGGTACTCGAACCGTAGCGAGGTGACGGATGCCGGCTTGCCCGGCTTCAAGGACGGGGCGGCCACGTCAACTCGTGCCTTGATCACCGGCGGCGGGGCTTGGTTTTCGAACTCGACCGCGAAGTTAGGAGACTCCACCCCGCCGGGAGATGGCGTCGGTCCTGGATCGTGCGGCCCCTTGCCGTCCGGACTGCGGGCGATGGGGTCCGCAATACCCGGCGGATGCGACCTCTGCTGCACCACATGGGTCAGCTCGTGAGCAAGGAGCCGCTGTCCCGGCACGGTCGCTGGCGCATACTGGCCAGGGCCGAAAACGATATGCTGCCCGACGGTAAAGGCCCGGGCCCCTACTGCCCGTGCCGACTTGGCCGCACGCTGATCGGTGTGAAGGCGTACCGCCCCGAAGTCAAGCCCACCCTGCGCCGGCGATGAAGGCGCAGCCATCACCCGTTCGGCTGCGCTGTCCGCCTGCTCCTCGGGTCGCCCGCCTGCCGACGTCGTCGCGATCATGTCGGCCAGGCTCCGGGCCGGCCGGTCACGAACACCGAATCGCCTCTGCATGGTCTGCTGAGTCTCGCCGTCGAGCGACTCCCCCGCAGTCGCGAGCACGTCGTGAACGAATGGGAGTGCCTGATGCAGGGACGGCGACGCCCCCGCCTGGCCCGGCTTGCGAGCAGGCGGCTGCATGGCACTCATGAACCTGTCCCGCTCTTCGGTTGCTCTAGGGCGGCCATCCTCATGACCGTGGGCAGAGCGGGTCGCCGGGCTTGGTCTCGGCAGGTGGCGGCGTCGGGGCGGCGGCCTTCGCCGGGTCAGCCGCGTCGACCAGATCGACGACGAGCGTGGGATCCTTCTTGAAGTCGGGGCTGGCGGCCAGGGCGGCGGCGGCAACGGGAACGCCGCCGGGTGGCGGTGCGACGCCCAGGATGTCGTCGAGGGCCGGTCCCGCGTTCGCGTCGGCCTCCAGGTCGGCGAGCAGGTTGGCATGGGCCCCGCCGAAGAAGGTACTCAGCGCGGTGAACTGCGCGTTCAGGCGCGGGAAGCAGAATCGCAGGGCGAGCATCCACCACAGCTGGAAGACGAACACGACGATCGGCAGGAACATCAGGAAGAGGAACAACGCCACGATGAAGAACAGTTCGAAGGCGAACGTGCACACTCCTCCGCCGTCGCCCATCGATCCCTGGCCGGGCTTCGGGATGCCGTCGAACGGGTTGAACTTCATCTGCGAACCCGGCGGCGTGCTGATCGCCAGGCCGCCCGGGCCGGCCGGCTGCCCGGCTCGCGCAGCCAGGGCACGGAAGTCCGGCGCGGAGATCGACACCCGGCGGTTCTTCGTCCCCTCCGGGTCATAGGGTGCCGCGAGCCGGAACGGCTCGGTTGGGGCGGACCACCAGACCTTCGGCGGGCAGTGTTCCTGCCCGGCTGCTGGCGGCTGCGTGACCGAGCAGTCGAGCTCGTAGATGGCGTGATCGTCGAGCTTGGGCACGAGGCGGCGGTTCGCGGGCAGATCCGGGTCGAGCCAGTGATCGGCCGAGTACGTCGGTACGAGGCCGAACCACAGCGAGCGGGTGTTGGCCGCCGCGCAGGTGTCGGTCCGGTCCGGCAGCCGCCACATGGGGAACATCTGCTCGGCCTCGGTGGACGTCCGGTCGGCCAGGGCCGCCCAGCGGCCATCGCCGGTGGCCGAGTCGACCAGCCAGGACTGGCTGTCGACGTGGGCGGTAACCGCCTGTAGCAGATCGGCATGATCCTCGGTGAACCGCTCCCGCGCGGCCTGATCAGCCCACCACAGGTCATCGACGTCGGGGGTTACGGCCGCTGGCCTGGCCGCCAGATTCACGCCCGCATGCTGCTGCTTCAGCAGATCCAGCATCAGGTCCCGGGCCAGCCGCCGCACCGGGGACCTTTCCCCTGACACCACCAGGCGACGCCGGCGCATGGCGAAGCCAACGGTGACCTCCCGGTGCGGGCCGGCCCTCGGCAGCCCCGGCTCGTCGCAGAACAACTCCGCCACGACGAGGTAGAACCGGTCGTGGCTGGGCTGGTACAGCTTGCGAAGCCCCGTCCTGACCATCCGGTAGCTAGCGAACCGCGCCCGGCCGGGTCCGCGTTGGGGGAACGCCACGGGCACCGGGAAGGACCACCGGTCATCGTGGGTGAAGGCGAGCGAGTCCCGCGGATCATTCGTCACCTGCTGCGCGAAGCGCGGCGAGTCGTACATCTGGATCGCCGGCCGCAGCGCGCGGGGATCGCGCAGCCCGGCATGCTTGCGCTCCCTGACGTACCAGGGCGAACGGAAGGCGAAGGCGTGAGACGTCACAGCAGGTTCCCGACGCCGGGGGTGTACGCCGGCGAGATCACGAACGAATCCGCGATTACCGTCTGGGCTTTCACCACGCCGCTGAACGTCGACATCGGCGCGGTCACGTTGACCATCGGGGCGGTCACGTCGAGCGAGAGGTTCGCGTTGATCTTGATGCTGGTCACGGTGAGCGTGATTGAGCAGCCCATGGCGTGGGTGACCGTGATCTCCTGGGCGGCGTCGTCAAGCACCACCTTGTGCCCGGACTGCATCGTGATCGACACCTTCGGCGGTGTCGAATCGTCGAACTCCAGCCGGCTGCGGCTGCGGCTCTGCAGTACCCGCAGGTTGTTGGCGGTATCGGGTGCATCAGGCAGGTCTTCCCGGCCGTTCCAGGCCGCACCGAGGATATAGGGGCGGCGCAGGTTGCCTGCCTCGAAGCCGACTACGACCTGGCTGCCCACCTCCGGCAGGATTTCCAGGCCCTGATTGTCGTCAGCGTAGGGAGTGCACAGTGTCGCCCAGGCCCGCACGTCACGGTCACCGTCAGTGCCCAGCCAGGGCAATCTCACCTCGACGCGGCCGAGGTGGTGATCATCGACGAGATTGGTGACGAACGCCGGGTAGAGGCCGAAGTAGCCAGGTGCTGATCCGTCAGGAGGCGCGGTGAGTCCCATCACGCCGCCCCGTTGACCGTCGCCCGGTCGGCCTCGAAATGCGTGCGCAGCCCGGCTGTGTGATCGAAGGTGTGCCGCACGCGGGTCGTGTAGTAGCCGTCACCTTCGAAGGGATCACCCACCAAGTTCAGGCTCAGCCGGCTGCCCACGACCATATCCGGTGAACCCCGGGTCACCCCGCGGACCGTGACGAACCGCCTGCTGCGGCGGAGCATCTCCGCGCGGGCCCAGGCCTGCGCCTCATCCGAGGTGAGGGAAACCTCGCGCACTCGGTAGGTGATGCTGGCCCCGAGCGCCTGCTGGAGGATGTCCGGCCCGGTCCGGCCGCCGGTGATCTCGGTGTTGATGACGTCGGCTCCGGCGCGCTCGTCGATCAGTGCCTTGGCCGAGGCGTCGTACCCGGTGATCGCGACCTCGGTGCGCTGGTGGGCCAGGTCGGCGGACAGCCTCGCCGACAGCAGGTCGCCGCCCTTCACCAAGGTCAGGCTGGTCCCGGTCCGGTTCGGGCGGGAGGCGAAGTGCAGGGTCTTTCCGGTGCACCACAGCTCGGCCTGGACCAGCCGGGCGCGGTCCCGCAAGAAGGCAAGATCGCTCTGGTTGAGTTGCTGTACCACGTCGTAAGTCGGCCCGTCGACGGCCGTATCGCTCTGCAACCCATGGTCATTCGCGATGGCGTCGGCGATATCGGCGTCGGTCACGTTCGTGTAGCTGCGCATCCGGCGGGTCATCCGCAGCCTCATCAGGGCGTCTTCGGCCAGTACCACCACCCGCGGCGGCTCGCTGTCACCGAAGACCACCTCAATCGCGGAGATCAGGCCGTCGAATACCGTCCGCTGCGCCTCGTCCGGCCCGACGCTGACCTGAACCGGCTTGCCGAAGTCGATCTCACTGCCATCGAGGTGCAGCATCTTGTCCGGAGGCCCGGGGGCGCCGGCCCCGACCGCGACGAAATGCGCCAGCATCGTGCGCAGCCCTTCGACACCCTCGTCGATCTCCAGCCGCAGGCAGTCGCGGCCGAGGTCATGGGCGACGTCGCCGTCGACGGTAAACACCGGCGAGACGGTGGCCAGCGCGGGCTCAGTCATCGAAGGCCTCCGCGCACACTCGCCGCCGCAGCCATTTGGCGCGAGCCCGTGCCTCGGCCGCTCGCTGCTCCTGCACCCACTCCGGCTCCCGCCGGACATCCGGCCCGGGACCGCCCCGGCCGTCGGCCGGAACCACCTCGGTATGCAGTTCGCCGACGTGCACAGACATCGGGCCCGCCTCCCTCCGCGGTGCCGACGGCACCAGGCGCCGGAAATAACGACATGGTGACCCGCCGATCGTCACCCAGGCGTTGCCGTCGCGCGGGCACCGATGACGAACTGGCCTCCGGCGCCGTTACCCGGGATGGCGCTGAGGTCGGCGCGCCGGGACAGCGGGATGCCCCGCCCGTAGCTGACCGCCCGGTTATCTACCTGCGTGACGGCCGCCGACAGCGCGCCCGCGCCAGCCTGGGCCGCCGCCCCTTGAGGCGCCTGGGGCACCTGGAACGACGCGCGCGCCGAGCCGGTAGCGGCGTCGATCTGCGCGTTGACAGCCTGGCTGTAGCTAGCCTCGACACCGCCGCCGGCGGCCAGCGCGAAACCGGCGGCCATGGACGCCGAGACACCCGCGAACGCGCCGGCGGACGCGGAGGCACTAGCGGCCGCGACGACGTCGACATTGGCACCGGCCGTGAAGGCCGCCACGGCATCGGCGGAGGCCCCGGCCGCCGCCGTGGCGGACAGCCCAGCCGAGGCCGCGGCACCGGCCGTCACGCCTGCGCCGGAGGCGAGGCTGGCCGACGCTCCGGCGGCGAATCCGGCCGAGACGCCGACCCCGGCCGAGACGGATGCGCTCGCGGCCAGCTGCACCTGCGTCCCGGCGGCGAGCGAGAGCGGGCTGGTGAGCCCGTTCATCGCCGAGCGCCAGGAGGAAGGGTCCTGGTCCAGCCGGGTGAGCAGCTGCTGGATGCTCTCCCCGGCCTGCGCCAGCGCCGCCTGCACCGGATCGGACGTACCGCCCGACCCGGGATCTGCCCCGGTCGGCGGGCTTCCCGGCGGTACCGAGGCCTTGGCGATCCGGGCGCCGGCCCCCTGCTTCATCGCCTCGAAGGCGAGATTCTGCTCGGTGATCGTGACGCTGACCTTCGCGCGGAGCGCCATCCCGTCGTAGTTGAAGTAGTCGAGGTCCTCGGTCAGCTGCGTGATGATGCCGGCGAAGTTCAGCGTCCCCCACAAGAACAGGACCCGGGGCGGTGGGCCGGCGGGCTTGTTCGGGTTGGGCTCGACGAACTGGCGGATCTGCCCGGTAAGCACCCGGACGTCCAGTGGCTTGCCGTTCTTGTCACCCTCGGCGGTGTCGAACTCCAGGTCCATGGTGAGGGTGGCCGGCCGCTGCGACGGGTTCTGGCGGTGCTGCGTCTGGGCCGTGCTGGCCCCGGCGTCGACGTTATTCTGCCGCTGGATCCGCAGCGAGGTCGGGTTGAACTGCACGATGATCGGTTTACCGTCGGGCTTGACATTTGGCGGCTTGTCCTTGCCCGCCGGCTGGCCATCCTTGAGCTTGTACAGCATGGCCTTGGTCAGCGGAGGGGTCACGGCTTCGCCTCCAGTTGCAGGCCCTCATGGGCAATGTGCAGTTCCTCGATGGCTATCTCGCCGGTCTTGGCGTTGAGCGCCGGGCCGGTCAGCTTCACGGGAAGTCCCCGGGTGAAGCTCCAGTGCGCGACCTTCTGGGTGTTATGCGGGTTGCTGACCCGGATGTGCCCGTCACACCGCAGGACCGGCAAGGCTCCGGAGACCATGGCCGTCAGCCAGTCCCAGAACGCGGTGTCCATGTACTTACCGCCCTCCGGCACCATGATCCCGCGCTTGAGCACCAGTGGCTGCAGCTTCACCCGGCCGACCCGGCGGATTACGCCGCTGTTGAAACCGCCCTCGAGGTACTCCTTGACGTCTGCCTCGAGCTCCAGGCCGCCGCATTCGGCGAAGGCGCCGTTGCCCAGCAATTGTGGTGGCTTCCCGGCGGCGCCGAGGGTGAGCAGCACCTCGAACCGGAACGATTGCACGAGCTCGGGTTCAGCCACCGCTGGCCTCCATGCTGATGGTCCCGTCGGCATCCTGGGTTATCCGCAGCACCAGGTATTCCAACGGGCTGGCCGGGGCGATCCCGACCTCGGCGATCAGCTGGCCGAGTGCCTGCGACTGAGGCGGGTTCAGCTGGTCGTCGCACTGGACGAAAAACGAGTCGGCTTCGGTGTTCCCGGCGAGCGCGCCGGCCCGGAACAACCCGCGCAGGAACTCGGTGACCGTGTGAGTGAGCCTGTCTCGCAGGTCCGCGGTGTTGGGTTCGAAGACGAGCCACTGCGCCTGGCGGTCCAGGGTCAGCGCGATCATCGTCATCAGCCGGCGCACGCTCAGCTGCCGGTAGTCCGGGTCGGAGCTGAGGGTCCGGGCCGCCGTCAGCCGGAAACCGTCGCGCTCCTGGCGGTAGACGTTGATCCCGAGCAGGTGGAGCCGATCGTGCTCGCTATCGGTGATCGAGTCGGTCGCGACGACCGCGCCGGCCGCGATCTCGTTGGCCGGGCCCCACGCTACCGTCAACCGCTGTTCCCGGGCCGCGATCACGCCCGCGGCAAAGGCACTCGGGGGCACCTGTACCGCCTGCCCGGCCGATCCGGACGCCGGCTGCACCTGGCGCACGCCGAGCCAGGGGTGGTACGCCGCGGCGTAGCTGCTGTCGAAGTGCGCGCGCCAGCGCACGATCTCCCCTAGGGCCAGGCCCGGGGGGACGTCAAGCAGCGCCACGAACCGGCGATGCTGGGCAGCCACCGCCACCAGCCGAGACTGCATGTCGACGATGATCTGCAGCTGTCCCCGATCACCGGGATCAAGGCGTGCCGCCAGCACGTTCGGCTCGCCGTACCTGACCTGTCCGCCGCCGGACGAAGGGTCGGGGCAGCGCTCGAAGCAGGCACTCGGCGCGTCTGGCTCCGGCTCCGCCGCAGGGGCGGTGGACGGCCAGGCCCAGAGCAGGTCGGGCACGCACAGCAGGCCGATCTCGTCCTGCCGGGCCATCAGGTCGGCTCCCTGGTGCGGCTGTTCGTCCAGCGGGTCGGTGTCAAGCGGGTCGTCGTCGAAGAAACTCCGGCTGTCGATCTGATCCCAGCGGTCCGTGCCCGGGCGGATCGGCGTGGCGGAAAGCGATGGCAGCAGCGGGCTGGGCGGCGTCAGCCGGCCGGTGAGCGCGACGGCGAAACGAACCAAGCTTGACTCGTGATCACCGGGCCCGCACTCGATGGCATCGGTGATGTCGCCGATGACGTCACCGATGAAGCGGGGATGACGCGGGTCCAGGCCCAGGCCGTCGATCCGCTCGGAGCGGGCGAAGTCCGGATCCCGGTCGGCGACGCTGAGCACCGCGGTTACCACGTCGACATCGAGCGGCCCGGCCACGATCGCGCCGACCGGCGGGTCGACCGTGATCAGGGGCTGGCCGGCGGTATCGCGGCCGAGGCCCGCCACCCAGTGGAACTCGCCCGCGGCCGCCGGGCCGCTGCCCCGCAGCCGCAGCAGGGAGCCGACAGGCACCTCCGCGCCTGCCGGCACCACGAGCGCGGCTGCCAGGTCAGGATCGCGTTGCCCGACGAACGATTGCGGCGTCTGGAAGTCCAGCTGGATGTCCAGCCTGGCCCCCCAGGATCCCTCGTTCGCCGCCGTCAGCTGCAGCGCGCCGAGCTGGTAGGACGCGCAGGCTGCCACGGCCGCGGCCAGGTCCGAGCCGACCGGGGTGACCCGCACGACATAGGCCCGGCTCCCGCCCTGGGCGAAGAAGGCGGCGACCGCGTAGGGCAGCATCCGGTCCGGGCCGCCGCCGGGCCGCTCGAACCCGCCGAACGTCCGCTGGTAATCCGACCAGCTCTGGATCAGGACGCCGGTGTTCACGGGCCCGCGAAGCGCTATGCCCACGAACCCGCAGACATCCAGCCTGACCGGCTGAAACGGGGGTTCGGCGCGCTGCACGGACGGGTAGACACCGGGCGCACCCAGACGCAGGCCGGGGACGGTCACGCCGACTGGAAGTCGATGCTCTCCGCGACCAGGTGGAGTTCCTCCATGGCGACCTCCCCACCCCCCTTGCCGGCCAGCGTGGGTCCCACCCACTTCTTCGGCTGGGCGGCCTGAAGCACCCACCGGCATACCGGTGACCGGGCCTCATCGAGCAGCGTGATGGTTACCGTCTGCTTGTTGACGGTTCCTTCGCGGGTGGCCTTGAGCCAGGCGAACAGGCTCAGGTCACCGATGACACCTCGTTTGAGCGTGACGTCGTCCGTGGTGTTCGTGTTCGGGACTTTGCGGACGTGGTTTTCCTTGTCGTTGCCGGCCCGGTACTCGGAATACTTCACCTCGTTTCCTAGCCCGCTGACGTCGGAGAAGCCGCCGGTGATCTGGTCTTCACCGCCGGAATCGCCCAGCTTGACCATGAAGTTGAATGCCCCGTACGGGTCTGGACGCGTAGCCATCGCCTACCTCCACGCACTCGAATGTCTGTCAGCCCTGCTGCGCGTCGGCGGTCCACTGGCCGATGCGGAAGATCACGAACTCGGCCGGGTAGGTGGGCGCGACGCCGATGAGGCAGATCAGCCGCCCGTTGTCCAGGTCGTTCTGGGTCATCGTGGTCCGGTCGCACCGGACGAAGAACGCTTCCTCGGGCTTGGTCCCCATCAACGCGCCGGAACGCCAGGTAACCAGCAGGAAGTCCTCGATGGTCTGCCGCACGGAGGCCCAGAGCCGCTCGTTGTTCGGCTCGAACACCACCCATTGGGTCGATTTGTCGATCGAGTGCTCCAGGTAGATGAAGAGCCGGCGCACGTTCACGTAGCGCCACTCCGGATCGGAGCTCATCGTCCGCGCCCCCCATACCCGGTAGCTGCGTCCGGGGAAGAACCGCAGCGCGTTGATGCCCTCCGGGTTGAGCACGGCCTGCTGGTCGAAGGTGACGTTCTTCACGAACTGCGTGATGCCCTGGACCACCTCGTTGGCCGGTGCCTTGTGGACGCCCCGCTCGATGTCGCTGCGGGCGTAGATGCCCGCCGTGGCCCCGGACGGAGGCAGGTCCAGCGTGGCGGGCGGCGCGCCGGGGTCCCGCTTCGCGGTCGGGTCGATGATCCGAATCCACGGGTAGTACAGTGCCGCGTACTCGGTGTCGAACTGGCTGCGGAACGCCCGGACCTGAGAGACGGAACTGCCCGTCGGCGGGTCGACGATCCCGATCCGGTACCGCAACTGCTCGCAGTGGCCGATCAGGTTACTGGTGGCTTCCTTCTGGCTGGCCGGATCAAGCCGCACCGTGTCGGGGGCAGCGACGATCGCGATGTCGTCGACCTCGCCCAGCGCCTCCAGCCCGGTGGCCGCGACCGTGGCGTCGTCGGGCGAGGATGGCAGGCCGAGCAGCGCGTCCGGCGTCAGCGGATCGCCCTCGGTCCCGCCGTTGAGGAACGTGGGGTTGATCAGCGACAGCAGCGCCGTGAGCAGGGCCGCGTCGGTCAGCGCCGGCTGGCCCGCCGGAACGGAGGTATCCAGCCAGATGAGGCAGAACTCGTCGGTCGGGTTCACCGGGTCCATCACCCGGGTGACGGACCGGGAGTGGGCCGCGTTGAGTTCCATCCCCGCGTAGACGTCGATGCGCGTCCCCATCGTCACCGTGACGTTGAGCGTGATGTGGAAGGCACCCTTCGTGGGATCCACCGCCTGGAACGCCCCGTTCGGACCGAGATAGCCGAGCCGGCCGGTCGCGCTGTCCCTGGTGACGATCTTGATGTTGGCCACGTTCGGCGGTGTCTTGTCCGGCGGCGGGCTGTTCGGGTCGTTGCCGATCTCGACCGCGGCGCCTGCCGATACCCCTCTCAGCACGCCGTCGATCAGCACGTTCTTGCTGCGCCGGAACCCCGCGCTGACCTGTATCTCGTTCCCGGCCTGCCCCGGCCAGCGGGCCCGCCAGACCGGCCCGGCCCCGCCTGCGCCCAGCGACAGCGTGGCGAAGTTCTTGGTCAGATCGATGGCTGGGGCGTTGCCAGTGGTCATGGTGAACGAGAAAACCCTGGAGACGTAGAGGCGCCGGCCGCCGTTGTTGAAGAACGCCCTGGCGGCGTGGGCCAGGTAGTTGGTCGTATCATCGAGCGTTCCGACCTGGTCCAGCTGACCGAATGCCCTCTCGAACTCGGTGAAGCTGGTAACCAGCGTCGGGGTGGGCACCATCACGACGGGCGGCTGGGCCAGCTTATAGGGCACCGGGCCGTAGGCGGTAAGGCCGGCCAGGCCGAACGTGCTGGTAGGCACGCCCTCTATGGACCGCGCCCGGAAACTTGTCTCCTCGACGTACACACCTGGAGTCAGGTACTCAGGCATTAAGGACCTCCTCGGTCACGGCTCAATCGGGGAACGGGATGTCGGTGCCGGTGCTGAGCAGGCTCCCGACCTGCACCGTCCAGTGCGGGCGCGGCGCGGTTCCGCCGGCATAGCCGACCGGGACGGCCCGGCCGCGCAGCAGGTCGTTGTCGAGATCGCCGGCGGCGGGCGGCGCCGATGAGCGCGGCACCGGCTCCACGACGAGATCGGCGAGGTGATCCGCCGGATCGGGCGGCGGCGCCGTGGCGGCGGGCCGCCCGACGACGTCGATGTCCACCGGGAACTGCCCGCCGACCGGCGGCACCGTCCCCGCGCTGCTCACCGGCAGCACGAATTCACCATGCTCGTCCCCGTGCGCCCAGCCGACTGGGACGTTTCCCGGCCCGACCGCGGTGACGCGCGGCCAGCGCAACGGGTTGCCCGGCGACAGGGCGCCCCCGGCGGCGCCGCGCAGCACCCGGCCCTGGATCGCGGTGGTCCCGCGGGGTAGCAGGTAGGCCGGGCCGGGTGCCAGCCAGATGCGGAGCAGGCGCGAGTCCACCGGAACGTAGGGGCCGACCGGCGGACTCTGGTCGGCCGCCTCGACGTCGGCCTGCGACCACAGGGTGATCGACACCCGGCGGGGCACGTAGCGCCGGGCTCCATCATCGATCCGCAGCGTGATCACGGCCGGCAGCCGCGGCCCACGTCGAAGCTTGTACCGCGCGGTGCCGGATCGCTCGAGGTCCTGGCATGGCCAGCTGGGATCCAGGGCCTGCCGCCCGCGGCGGGAAAGAGCCGGCCCGGCGAGCTCACGGCCGACCCGTACCGGCGTAGCGGCGAGCCGGTTGGTGATCGCGTCGCGTATCTCGACAGCGAGCGCGAGGCGGTGCGTCACCCCGGCCGGCCCGATCGCGGTCTGGATGATCATGGCACCACGCCGTTGGCTAGCGTGCGGGCCATCGTGGCCACGCCTTCGACCGCGGGCTCGGGCCGTCCGCTGATCCGGATCACCTTGGCGACGTACGGCAGGGATAGCCGGTACTGGGTCGTGAGGGCCTGGAATGCCTCACTCATCGAGTCGAGCGCCAGGTCGTCGGGGACGACCTGGATGGCGTCGCCAGGCTCCCACTGGCCAATCGGGTCGAGGGCCGGGCCGGTGAGGATGGGCTGGCTCTCCAGTACCTGGGCGGCGAGCCCGAGCCAGGCCAGCTCGCTCTCGACCACCGTGTCCCAGGCCGCGAGGAGAAAGTGCATGCGGACCGGCAGCCGCGGGATGCCGTCCACGCTGGCGACCGCGGACCAGCCGGGCCTGGTCTCGGGGTCTACGCAGACCCGGTAGCAGTAGAGGGAGACGGCCGGATACCGGATCACCGCGGTCGGGCTGCTGTTGACCTTGTCGAAATCCGCGGTGCCGGCCAGCACCGCGGTGGGCTTGCGATCACCGGGCGGGATGATCTGGCCGAACCTCAGGTTGAGGAGGCCGACCAGGCTCTTCCCGGCGGCGGCGAGTGCGAGATATCCAGCCACGCCGTAATGGTCGGCGCCCAGGCGTCACCGCACCGTCGCCCAGGGGCGTCGCGTGCCGGGCCCGAGATGCTCCGGCGACACTGCGGTGACAGCCGTCGCCAAGACTCTTGCTGCGCTCACAGGAAGGGAGCAGCGGCTATGAATCAGACCCCTGCGCAAGGGCAAGCGGACGAGGCGCGCGACGAAAAGCCTGCCGGACCGCGTCACGGCGAGGGCGAGTGCAAACCGCATCTGATCGACTGCATGAAGTGCAAGGCCGACGGCATCGCCAAGCAAGCCGCGTACAACGCCGCGACGACACCGGATCTCGAGGCAGCCCAGGCGGCCTACAACAGCACCCGCAAGGATTACCGGAGCAAGCGCCGTGACGTCGCACTGCAGGTGCAGGACATGCGGCATCAGATCAAGCATCTCGTCGAGCGTGTTCGGTGCTCGATCAAGCAGGAAAAGGTGGTCGAGTGCCTCAATGAGGCGTGGGGCCGCATTGCGCGGGATCTGGATACCTGCGCAGGTCCCGGAGGATGCTGCGCCGACGCTATCGATTGTGACTTCGACGTAACCGGTGCTGACGACTGGGATTGCGACCCCGACCGGCCGCATGAGGACTACCTCCCTGATGAGGAGTACCAGGAGCTCGTCAACACCATCACGCAGTACCAAGCCCGGGTGGACAAGGCCAAGCAGTGTTTCAACAACCTGCTCGGTGAACCTGCCGCGCTGGTCCAGCGCGTGCAGGATGTCAAGGCCGAGATCGACAAGATCAACGCCGCCCTCGCCGCGGATCCGGCGGTTACCGACCTGAAGATGGTGTACGCGCAGGCCCTGGTGGCGCGGCGGCACATCCGGCTGATCTGGCACGGCTTCGACGAGGCCAAGGACTTCGTCGAATGTCTCTGCCGAGCTCTCACCTGCTGGAGCACGGGCGCCAACGCGATCTCACTGCTAACCGGGAAGCAGGCCTTCGAGGACTGCAAGCGGGCGGCGTCGAAGAAACGCTGCGACGACCTGCAGACGAACACCGTCGAGGAGATCCTCGCGCTTTATGACAAGATCTGCCCCCGCTCGGACTGCACGGACGAGGACTCGGCGGACCCGGACGGCAAGGGGCGCCACCAACACCATCACGATCACGACTGCGGCCACGATCACGACTATGGCCGCGACCACGATGATGATGACGACGACGATGACGAGGGTGATGGCAGGCCCCGACGGCCGTCCGGCTACCCCGAGCACGAGGGACGTGGGGGCGCCGACCGCGAACGCCACCGGTACGGGCGCTAAGGCCGCCAGGGCGTGGGCCAGGCATCACCTGTAGGGCTCGAGTAGCGGGCGAGTGAGGAATCCGACCTCCAGCGCTGTGCTCCGCAGCGCGAAGGTTGGCGCTCAGTTATTGTCTGCATAGCCGACCCCCTGCCGAGGTTCACGCTTCCTCCGGTGCGATGATGAAAGTATTGGCATTTGCCAGGCTGTCCACGATCCTAATTCCGGCCGCTCACTGCTGGGCCGTGGGACCGTACGCCACCGGCTCGCGGCCCGGGGACCCACAACTCGCTGCCTGTCGCCAGCCATCCTTCCACTCATTCGAGAACTGCTTGGTCGCCTCCTGGCCTCGCGGCTCGCTCTGCACCTCGAAGCGCCCGAAAACTTTGAGGTTGGGCCCGTCGAAGGAGCGATGACGGCATCCGTGAACTGCTTCCAGGCGGCCGACTTGCCGCACATCAGCCGTCGACAGCTTGCGCAGCGCCCTGGCTCCGAGCCGATCCATCAGAGGCTTCACGCTGTCCCGGTAGAGCTGGACCGTCCGCACCGCCTGAAGGGCCAGCTAGTTAGACTGATCGTCGCTGGACGTCGGCCTGCATCGCCCGGCGCCTGCCTCCGTTGGCTCCGTGCGTGAATGATCATCTTGGGTGGTGAAGGGCAAGGCGGGACGCCAGGTTCTGCGAACTACCACATCAGATCCGTCGCCACCATCCGGTCAGCAGCTAGGTGGCAGGGCCTGATGCTTGAGCACTTCGGGCACCACGACCAGGCGACGGCCATGACCGCGGGCCGGTCTGAAGGTGCCGGTGTCTTGCCCGCTGGCGAACTGGCAGCGGAGGCTGTAGTCATTCCGCGTCAGGTCGATCCGAATGAAAGCCATCCATATCTGCAAAGAGACATCGTACGCAAATTGAAGGACAGCATTCCGGGTTTTACCTCCCGCTCTTTCCAAGCCATTGTATGGAAGTATGGCTTGCGCAATGATAAGAAATATGTCTGGGAGGCCAAGAATTACACGGGAATATTTCAATGGTCGGGCGATACGCTCGCTTTCATTAAACGACTGAGTCCGGCTGATATCGAAAACGCCCGCAGGGAGTACTCGCAGCACCTGCGAAACAGGAAGTCGACATAGTGACTAATTGTTCCGTTGCCGACTTTCCAACAGCCTCATCAAATACCGCTAGGACTCTACATCTTCCTCGGCCGTAAACCGTCGCCACGCTTGATGAGAGAACATTAGGACTGGGCCATTAGCGCTTCTGGAGTCACGAACCGCTATGACATCATCAAGATCTGCAACTTCTACGCAGTTACCCGTATTACCAGAATAGCTACTCTTTCGCCATTGAGCGCGGGATAGGTCGTGCTCCATGCTGTCTCCCGCCTCCTCTCACTTCAGCCCGCGGGCAACATCCATGATGAGCGAGACCGAAGCATCAGGCGGCAGGGCCAGAGCCCGCAGGTGCTCGAAGATGACCGTGTAGCGAGCCACGTCGGCCTCACTCTCCATGAACAGGTCTCCACTGCCGTTCTCAACATAAACGACGTCAGGAGCACCGGGGTCATCGAACTGGAGGATGACGAACGCCCCAGCCATGCCCGGATGCGCGCCGACACCGTAAGGAACGGCCTGGAGCGTAACCTGCGGCAGCTCAGCGGCCTCGGCCAGGTGCTCGAGCTGGATCCTCATGACCTCTTCACCACCGACCAGCCGGTGAAACGCCGCCTCGTCCACGATGGCCCACAGCCTCAGCGCTGGATCACGAGTGAGCACAGCCTGACGACTCATCCGGGCCTCGACCAGACGCTGGATCTCATCCTTGCTGGCATTCGGCGAGCCGCGGCTAAGCGCCGCTCGAGCGTACTCCTCCGTCTGCAGCAACCCAGGGATGAACAGCGACTCGTAGTTGAGCAGTGAACGGGCCTCGCCCTCGAAACTGATGTACGTGGGATACGGCTCGGGCAACTCAGACGGGAAAGACTGGAGCCAGTTCTGCTCGCCCGACTGCCGAGCCAGCGCACCCAGCTCAACCCGAAGCTCGTCAGGTACAGCGTAGAGATCGAGAAGCGCAGTCAGCGTACGGCCCTGCGGCCTGGCCTTGGCCGTCTCGATGCGATAAAGCGTGGCCTCGTTGACACCAGTGCGCCCAGCTACATCTTCCCTCGTCAGCCTAGCCTCGGCGCGCAGCCGACGCAGTTCGGCCGCGAGACGCCGCAGACGCAAGGTAGGCGTTGGCCTTCTAGCCGGCATGCCGACGATCTTAGCGAGGACCGCAAGCTCGGCGAAGACCCCATTTGCATACCTTGCATTCGCTCACTAGTCGAGTGCAGACTAGGCGTTGCATCAACCATAGCCCGCCCAAGCGATACCGGGTGGCCGGAACAACTAACGGCGGACAGGAGACAACCATGCCCGGAGACCTCGTGATACTGCCGATCGACGCGGACACCCTACGAGCGACCTTCCCTCACTGGGCGATCTTCGAGGCAGAAGACTGGTGGTTCGCGCTGCGCCGCAGCAACTACCAGGAGACCTACGCGGGCCCGAGATCCCTGGTACGCCACACGCTGCGCGCCAGCACCGAAGCAGAACTAGCCGAACGGCTCGCGCTCCAGGACTACCTGGACTCCCTGTCCGAGGCCGAACTAGCCCAGGTATACCACCGGGCCGACCCCGTCCCCGCCGCAACGGAAGCAACTCCTGATGCCGTCTCCCCCTTAGCCCCCGACCGGCAAGCAGCCGATACCCGGCACGAGGGTAATCCCGGTCAGCCGGGACCCCAGGCCTGCTAGGCGATCGTCATTAGCGGCAGGGCCGACGTCGTCCACCGGACCCGGCGGGGTCCTGAGCCTTGCTCCGACGCCGGCCCCGCTCCCGAAGGAGGCAGCACCATGGCGGCTACCTGGCCCTTAGACGACAGCCTGACCCTGGGAGCCTTGCCAACCGCGGTCGCGTCGGCCCGGATGCACGCCCGGGCCATGGTGACCGAATGGGCCCTGGACGACCTAGCCGAGGACATCTCCCACGTCGTAAGCGAGCTCGTCACCAACGCCGTACACGCCTCAACCGGCGCGGACGGCCGGCCGAAATACACCGACCCGAGCGCCGGCCTCCCCGTCGTGCACCTGCGCCTGCAATCCGACCACCGGCGAGTGATCGTCGAAGTCTGGGACCTCAGCACCGCCCTGCCCGTGGCCAAGCAGCCCGACCCAGATGCCGAAGGCGGCCGCGGCCTGCTTCTCGTCGAAGCGCTGACCGAACGCTGGGGCTGGCAGCACATCCCGAACTGGCCCGGCAAGGTCGTATGGGCCGAACTCGCCAGCAAGACCCAGCCAGACCCGCAGCCGACTTAACCGTCCTCCACCCCAGCCGCACCGCCGCGCACCGTAGCCAACCTGACCGCCAGCTACCCCTGACGTCTCCACCTCAATGAAGCCGAACGGGTGCCGGATCCCGCATCCCAGCCACCGCAAGCGCCCGTAACCGAAACGGCTTCGCCCGCCCGCCAAGAACCGGCACGGACCATCACTTCGCGCACCCAATTTTAGATACCCGTTTCCCCTGGTCACCGCTACCTTCCTTGCCTCCTTGTACCCCTCTCCCCCAGTCGCTACCAGCGATCTTGAACCGCCTATTGCTCACCATGGTTCATATAGCCGCAGACCATTGCATTCATCGAAATGATCATGGTCAGTCCCGCGGCCAGCAGACCCGGTGAGAAGGAGGCACCATTTGGCCGTGGTCGTCACCGTCGCCAAGGGCTACGACCTCGGCTACATCTGGAAAACCCAAACCGAGCACAACGCCGGGCACACCACCGGCGGCTACTACCTCAACGCCGCCCGGGCCGGGGAACCACCCGGCCGGTGGTGGGGACCCGGAGCCCAAGCCCTCGGCCTCACCCCCGGCCAGATCGTCCAGCGCGCACCCTATGACGCGATCTACCGGCAGACCGACCCCCGCACCGGGACCAGACTCGGCCGGCCCCGCGGCCGGTACCCGACGTTCGCGATCACCTGGCCCGGCTGAAAGCCGCCGAGCCGCATGCCACCGCCGAACGGATCATCGAGCTCGAGCGTGAAGCCGCCCAGGCGACCCGGCAGCCCGCCGCCTACATCGACGTCACGATCTCCTTCTCCAAGTCCATCTCGGTGCTGCACGCCTCGATCCGGGAGAACGAGCGCCGCGCCCGCCTCATCGCAGACCAGCAGGCCGCCGCATATTGGGTCAGTCGGGAACAGCGTTTCCAGAAGATCTTGCACCGGGCCAACCGGGCCGCACTCGAATACCTCCAGGCCTGGGCCGGAGTCACCCGCACCGGCTACCACGGCACCCGGATCGACGGCCGCGAACCAGGCCGGTTCGAACAAGCCGGGCTGATCGTCACGTCCTGACTGCAGGGCACCAGCCGGGACGGCGATCCCCAGGATCACATCCACAACCAGATCGCCCGGATCACCCGCACGGTCAGCGACGGCAAGTGGCGCGCCCACGACACTGCCAGCCTGCGCGCCGTCCTCGGCGCCCTGCAGGCCATCGCCGCCACCGCGGTGGAGTGCGAGCTGACGCGCGAGTTCGGCGTGCAGTGGATTCCGCGCGCCGACGGGCGCGGCAACGAGATCCGCGGCGTCACGCAGGCGCAGATGAACGCCTACTCCACCCGCACCGTCCAGGTGCACGAGAAGGAACGCGAGCTCGCGCGGGCGTGGGAGCGCAGGCATGGCCGCGCGCCGACCTCACGCGAGCTCCTGCACATCTCCAACGACGCCACGCTGCAATCACGCAAGGGCAAGGACGCAGGCGCGATCGACTGGGATGCGCTGGCCACGCGTGGGACGCCACGCTCGGCGGCGAACTAGCCGACATCGCGCCGACGGTGTCGAACGCGCGCGGCCCGGACGTACACGAGCATGAGCATCACGGAGGCCGCGCCGACCGGACCGCCCACGCGCGAGGCCCAGGAACGAGCGCTAGCCAAGGCCCTCGTCCTGGTGTCGGACCAGCACCCCGCCTGGACCCGGCACGACCTACTCAAGCACCTCGCCCTGGCGCTCCCCCCAGAGACCCGCCAGATGAGCCCGGAAGAAGCTCAGGAACTGCTGCTCGGCCTGGCCGAGGAGGCCCTGTCCGGGCGGACCGGCGAGGTGGTGTGCCTGGAGGCACCCGAATGGCCGCCGCTCCCCCAGCGGCCAGCGGTCGTCAGGGAACGGCAGTTCGTACGGTTCGGTGGTTTCGGGTGGTTCTTTCTCACCCTGCCGCGGGCCGGGGACTAGGGGCGTGGCGGCCGGGCGGCGGGTTCGGGATGGTGCCCGGCGGGGCCTCGTCACTGGCCGGCCTCGAGGCCGGCTGCCCGGTCCGCCTGGCCTGGGGACAGGCTGCGGCTGCCGGGCTCGGGCTGGCCGCGGCGGGCGGCGCGGCCTCAGCTGTGTGGAATATCCGGGCGGCCAAGGTCCGCCCCAGGTCACAGCAGAGAAGGCGCAGATCATAAAAGCGCTGGAAACCTTGGTGACTGCCGCCAGCGGCGACGAACTGGACGGACCCACAACTGCCCCATCCCCCGATCCGGGCTCTCGACAGCAGGAGGCAACAGGGCAAGCCAGCCGTTCTCCGGGCATCAGTTAAGGCCAGAGCTGGTTTCGGCCAGCTGAGGAGGGCTCCCGGCGGATTCGGCCCGCGCTCGCGGCTCCGGGGCGTTAGGTGCGCGCGGCATTGCATCCGCGAGCGACTGGCCGCCGATCCGTGCGTCCCCATGGACCTGCTGCAGATCGAGAGCATCGAGTCCTGGGAGGTTCTATTCGGCGAGCCGGCCGCTTATGACAGCCCAGTCCCCGCCGGGGATGCCACCCGGCCCAGGCGCGCCCCGCGGCCTCGTTCCGAGATGAGGAAGATGCCCAGCCCGACGGCAATCGACACCACCGTGATCGCCCCCACGGCCAGGTCCCACCCGGTCCTCGTGAAGATGGGTGCCCAGGGTGCCCAGAACAGCAGCACGACGGCTGCCGCGTCAGCGGCAACGCCTAGGACCCCGCACAGGGC
>WNGR01001329.1_pt1 | contig 40826 bp, 53 predicted proteins | sample 5407581 | NCBI WGS metagenome assembly WNGR01 (sample SAMN13153383, study PRJNA577476) | soil metagenome | isolation source: 80 cm soil or saprolite under Garry oak tree replicate 2 | place: USA:California | collected 2016-06-15 | reverse complement strand
CCAACGCGGCCGCGGCCTCTGCGAATGCAGCGGCACTCGCGGCGGCGGACCAGGCGAGGTCGCTCTCGAACCTGCTGACGATCGCCGTGGCGGTCGCAGTCGTCGCGATTGCGATCAGCGTAGTCAGCGTGGTCATGGCGATCCGCCGGGGCGCGGGCATGAGGCCGAAGATGCCCGAGGAACCGCCGAAGGAAAGCGAAGAGATCTAGGCCGGCCACTGAGGCGTGCCTTCGGGCACGCCCCCTTTACCTTTTCTGTTCTGTCCTTGGACGAGCATCCAGCCGCGCTACCGCCCGCCGGAACGACCACAACATGATCGCCGTTGGTCCGCCGACGAGTAAGGGGAGCGCCGGAACGACGAGGTACGCCTGCGTCGCTTGCACGGAGTAGAGGTTCGCGACGATCTGGTACGCCTCCGTCGAGAACCCCCGATTCTCGACGACGAGTCCTTCGAGTTGATACTGGAAGCTCGCGTTGCGGTTGTCGCACGTGAGCTGCGGATTCGGAAGCTCGCCCGTTGCCATGTACCGATCCCACTGGAAGTGGTCGAGGGCGGTCACGAACACGGTGCAGTTCCCGACATCGAGATGCAACTCCGTGAGCCCGAGCTCGACCGGAAAGGAGACGTTCAACCGGTCCCCCGACGGCACCGAACCCTGCAGGGTCTGGCTCCGCACGAACTCGATATCGGGAACGATCGCGAGGGCGGCGAGGGCGAGGCCGGTCACCGTTGCAACCACGGCGAGCGCGACGAACAGAAGGGCACGCGGCCCGGCCAACGGGATCGTCCACTTTCGGTCGCCGGATTCCTCGGACGCCACCCGAACCGTTCCTCCCGTTGGGCCGTTCTTCCGACCCGGACCATATGCAACCGCGATCGCCTATTTGGGGTTCACCCGCGGCTCCCGAATTTCACCGCCGAGAACGAGAGACTTTCTTACGCCCGTCCGAATACCCGCCCGTGCCCCGGGTCGCCCTCAAGATTGCGTACGACGGGACCGCGTTCCAAGGATATGCGCGTCAACCCGCGCTTCACACGGTGGAAGCGGAGGTCCTCCGGTCCCTCGTCCGCGCGGGAGCGATCCGCGATTCCAAGGAGGCCCGATTTCAGAGCGCGAGCCGGACGGATCGCGGCGTGAGCGCCCTCGGCAACGTCGTGGCGGTCGACTCGTCCTTCCCTTCCAGCGCCCTGCCGCGAGCCTTCAACGCGAAGGCGAGAGGGGTGTGGGCGTGGGGGGTCGCGGACGTTCCCGCCGACTTCAATGCACGGAGCGCGCGGGAACGGTGGTATCGATACCGACTCCAGGGCGCGCAAGACGAGCAAGGTCTCCGCACGACCCTGTCCTTGTTCCTCGGAGAGCACGATTTCCGAAGCTTCACGCGCGACCGGACGCGGACCGTGGCCCGCATCGATGTCGCGGCGGTCGTACGGGAGGACGACATCATCCATCTCGAATTCCGAGCGCCGAGCTTCCGGTGGAATCTGGTGCGGCGGCTCGTAGCGGCCGCCCTCGCGGTCGAGTCGGAAGGCGCCTCCCGGGAGGACGTCGAGAGCGCCCTCCACAACCGGTCGAACGTCGACTTCGGTCTCGCCCCGCCCGAACCTCTGACCCTCGTCGACGTGTTGTACGGGTTCCCGTTTCGGCGGGTGTCGGACCCGACCACGATCGATCGGATCCGGCGCCTGCTTGCGGAGCGGACCGCATCGTTGCAGTTCGCTGAGGCCCTCCTGGGAGCGTTTCGCGGCCCCGCGGACGAAAGCGCTGGGACACAGGTCAATTCAGCGGACACGATCCCGAACTCGGGACAAAGCGAAGAATCGTCGGGTGATCCATAGGTTCGGTAGTGGGCGCCGGCGCTGACCGGTCGGCTCCAACGTCAGATCGGCCTCGGACGCATGATGCGATTGAGTGCCTTCCTTATACTGGCGAGGGCATTGATGACATGTTGTGAACCCCGCTCGACCGGTCATGTGCATCTTCTCCATCGGGCTCTTATTCGTTGCCATCACGGCGTCCGAGGTTCGGTCGTCGCCCGCGCTCTCGGTCTTTGGCGGACCGATGCCCCTCGCCGCCGCGAATGTGACGTGGACGAGAAGCGGCAGCGTCGACAACCCTCCGAATCTCTCGGACCATTCCGTCGCATACGATTCGCGATCGGACCGCATCATCCTGTTCGGTGGCTTCACCACTCGCCCGAGCGCGGAGACGTGGGCCTACGATGCGAACACGGATTCATGGACGAACATGACGCCGGCCTACAGCCCGCCCGCCCGGAGCCTCGCTGCGATGGCATACGATTCGGAATCGGATCGCGTCATCCTCTTCAGCGGCGCCCAGCAAGGCACGGAGATCGACGACACCTGGGCGTACGACTACAACGCGAACAACTGGACCAATCTCAACCCGGCATCGAGGCCGATCGGGAGGACGGGGCACGCGATGGCCTACGACGAACAGTCGGACCGCGTCCTCCTGTTCGGAGGCTACATCGGCGGATCCACGGGAGACACCTGGGCGTACGACTACAACGCGAACATTTGGACGCGGATGGACCCTCCGCTCGCCCCGTCCGCGCGGGGGCTCCACGGCATGGCCTACGACCGCAAGGAAGATCGCATCATCCTCTTCGGGGGGAGCGCCGAAGCCAGCGGGCAGAGCATCACGTTCTTCGCAGAGACGTGGGCCTACGACTACGATGCCAATCGGTGGACCCGGATGTTCCCGGTCGCGTTTCCTTCCGCGCGGGCGTGGCCCGGCCTCGCCTACGACGACGCGCAGAATCAGACCGTCCTGTTTGGCGGCCTCGATGTAAACGGGTCGAACGGGGAGACCTGGCTTTACAACTTCTCCGGGAACAGGTGGACCCAGGCGGCCCCGATCGTGAGTCCCGCCCCGCGGGCCGGGCACGCCGTCGCCTACGATCGCGAGTCCGATCGCGTCGTCTCGACCGGAGGACGCACGCGGACCGGCTCGACGGCGGAGACGTGGCTCCTCGGCCCCGCTCCCCCCGACGTCACATCGCCCACGCTCGCAGTCCAGGCGCCAACGGAAGGCGCGATCCTCGGATCGAGTTCCGTGTTCGTCCAAGGGACCGCGACGGACGACCGCGAAGTCGCGCGGGTCGAAGTTCGGACGGATGCCTCTGACTGGAGCCCCGCGACCGGGACGACCGCGTGGACGGCGGTCGTGACCCTCCCGAGCGGGTCGCAGTCCATCCATGTGCGGGCCACGGACACCTCCGGCAACGCCGAGGTCGAGACCATCCGCGTCACGATCGTCCCGATGAGCACGGTGCTCCTGGCCGTGACCGGTGCGTCCGTTTCCCTCGTCACGCTATGGTTTTTCTTGTATATCCGGTCGAAGCGGAAGAAGGATCCCCTCCGTAGATATCGGTGAGGCGCGCGGGAACGGTTAATATACGGGTCTCGGATTTTCTTGCCGATGCTCGTCGCGGTCACGGGAACCCCGGGGACGGGGAAATCGTCCGCGTGCGACGTGCTCGCACGCCGCGGCTATCTGGTCGTGGACCTGGACGATCTCGCCCGGAAGGAAGGCTTGGTCACCGGCCGAGACGAGATCCGCGAGACCGACGAGATCGATGTGGACGCGCTCCGCGAAGGGCTGCACGTCCCCGCCAAAGTGGCGTTCGTGAAAAGCCACTACAGCCACCGGATGGACGCGGACGTCGCGATCGTCTTGCGGTGCCGGCCGTCTGTGCTGCGCGCGCGCCTCGAGGCACGGGGCTGGTCGGCGGCGAAAGTCCGCGAGAACGTCGAGGCCGAAGCGATCGATGCGATCCTGCAAGAGGCCGTCGAGCACCTGAAATCCGTGTACGAGGTCGACACGACGGAGGCGACCCCCCAGGAGACCGCGCAAGCGATCCTTGGGATCCTGCAAGGCAAGACGACGGGCCATGAGCCCGGGACCGTCGACTGGACGTCCGAGGTGCTCTCGTGGTACTAGACCGGTATCGCGCGGCCGCGGATCGGTTCTTGGTCCCGGTCGCTCGTCGCCTGGTCCGCGTGAATCCGGACGCGGTCTCGTGGGCGGGTTTGCTCGCCGCGGCGGGCGCCGGGATATCGTTTGTCCTCGGAGGATTCGGCTTCCTCGCCCTCGCGCTCGTCCTCCTCTTCGCAAATTCGTACCTCGATGCCCTCGATGGGAAAATCGCGAAGCTCGCCGGGCGGGCGTCGGCACGCGGGGATTTCCTCGACCACGTCCTCGATCGTTACGCGGACGTCTTCCTGATCGGCGGCGTCGCGTTCTCGGCGTACTGCCACCTTTGGGTCGGCACCTTGGCCTTGCTCGGCGTCCTCCTGACGTCGTACATGGGCACCCAGGCGCAAGCCGTGGGCCAGGGTCGGCGCTATGCGGGTCTCCTCGGCCGCGCGGATCGTCTCGTCCTGCTGTTCATCGGCGGCCTCCTGCAACTCCTCGTCTCTCCGTCCGGCGGCGTCGTCTGGGGCGTCGCCCCGATCGCGTTCCAGCCGTTGGAGTGGCTCTTGGTCCTCTTCGCGGTCCTGGGCCATGCGACCGCGGTGCAGCGCGCCGTGTCGACATGGCGCGGCTTCCGTCCCTAGACGGCAGTCGAGGCGTTCTCGCCCCGCGGCCTCCGCTCGCGCCCCTTCACCCGGTAGTAGGACAGCGGATGCTTGATACGACTTCATCGTCGAGCATTCCGGTGGCGTGTACTCCGTCGGGCTCGACGTGCCGGTGATGTGCTCGATCTGGTACCTCGTCACGTCCGCGGCGAAGTCCGGCACGTCCCCGAAGACCCGGAAGATCTCCTCGTTGCCCAAGCCGATGTGATGCAGGAACGCGACGATCGCGAAGCGGCCCATGTGCGGCACGTTCTCGTGGTTCTGGATCTGCGCGAGGAGGTTGTACATGCACGGCGGGAAGCGGGTAATGCTCACCTTGCCGATGTCTGCCGCCTTGAAGGTCGCTTTCTTCGCCATGAGGATCCCGCGGATCTCCGCGAGGTCGCCGCGGAACGCCCCGAGGATGTCCTCGTTGACCGGGAGCGGGAGGCCTTGCTCGATGTGCCGCTGGATCGCGTTCCGCATGACGCGGAGCGCCTTCTCCCGCCGGAGGACGACGTAGCCGCCTTCGACGGGCTGGTTGATGAGCTTCCACGGCGTGTCGCGCATCGTGTTCGTGAAGCGGAGGAAGTCTGTGAAGTGGAGTCGGAATCCACCGTCCTCCCGGCGGAGGTCCATGCTCATCTCCGCGGCGAGGTGGACCACGAAGTCGTCCGGCTCGGAAGCGAGGCGTCCCTCCGCCGACACCGCCTCGCGGAGCGCGAACCGACGGATGAGGTAGGTGTCCTCCAGTGCCGAGACGAGGATTCGTGCGACGGGGTACGCGAGGAGGCCCGCGAGTTGGTCCGCCGTTGCGACCGCGACCCGATCGGAAGCCGGCCCCTTCTCGAGGGCGTCGAGGACGCGCGCCTTGCCCAGATTCCGGGCTCGCGCGTACGCCGGCTCGAGGAGGATTTCCTCGAGGCTCACCTTCTCCCCGAGGACGAACGCGGAGGCTTCCCGGAGGAACGGATACTTCGCGAGGCGGGCGAGGTCCACGGTCTCAGGAACGCGGGGCGCCATAAAAGCCCATGGCGGGGACGCGCGAAAGTGCGCCGCCCGCACACGGTCAGCCGAGCCCCGATTCGATCGGAGGCCGGCTCACTCGTTCTCCGACTCTTCCGGCGTCTCCGATTCTTCGGGCGTCTCCAATGCCCGCGGCGGCGGAGGCGCGACCCCGAGCTGCTGCATCAGGGCGGCCATGTCCCATTGGCCCCAATGCTCGACGCTCTGTCCCTCGTGGAACCGCGTGACATCGATCCCGGAGATCGTCACCGGCTTCCCCGTCGCGGGGATGCCCATGAAGTCGCCCTGGTGCGTCCCGGTCATCGTGGCCCGGACGGCGACCTTGTCGCCTTCGGCGATGATGTCGTCGATCGTCGTCTGGCCGTCGGGGAACGCCGCGCGCAGCATCGTGAACCAATGCTTCTCGCCCTCCCGGCCCGGCGGCATCCCTGGCGGCGCCGTGTGGTCCACGTAATTCTCGGCGGTCATCTTGTCGATCACGTCGAGATTCCCGCGGTTCAAGACTTCGTCGTAAAACATCTGCACTGTCGCCTTGTTCTCCTCCACGCCCATTTGTATTCCCTCCGTTGGTCTCCTGGGGGCCTCTAGGGCTAGCGGGGTATATAACCGCGCTTCACCGGCGCGAGCCGGCCCGAAGGTCTTTCCGTGCCCGGTCGATGGGCCGCTCGTGGACGAGCTGCGCGGCTATTTCGCGGTCCACTCCCAGGGACTCGGCCACGCGACGCGCGCGGTCGCCCTCGCGCGGGGCCTCCTGGAACGACGGCCGGACGTGTACCCGCTCTTCCTCGCCGGATCTCCCGCCCTGGACCTCCTGGTCTCGAGCGGGTTCGACGCCCTCACGATGCCGCCCGCGCCCGATTGGCGCGCGTCGGACGGAGTCCTCGGTCCGGCGTGGCGCTGGTACGTCGACTACGCGCGCTATCTGCGGATCGCGCGGCGGTTCCTCCGGAGGGAGGCGGACTGGGGATACTACCGGTTCGTGATCTCGGACAGCGAGCTCGCGGCCGCTCACGAGGCGGTCCGGAGGGGCATCCCGACGGCGTTGATCCTCGACGCGCTGCGGCACGACTTCGCCCGCGATCCGCTCTCTCGGGTCGTCGAAGGCGGCGGCAACCTCTGGCTCGCCCGGTTCGCGCGGAAGGTCGACGTCATCCTGACGGCGGAGCCCGGTCCCGCGTGGCCGAACGTGCGGCGGGTCGGCCCAATCGTCCGCCCGTTCAGCGCACCGCGCAAGAGGCTGCGGGACGATTTCTTCTTCCGGAAGAAGACGATCCTCGTCACGGGCGGCGGCACCGCGATCGGCGAGTTCGTGATCCGGGCCGCCATGGAGGCGTTCCGCGAACTCACGCTCGACGACGCCTCGATGGTCGTCGTGAGCGGTCCGAAGCTGAGGGTCGATCCCGCCCCGGGCGTGTACACGTACGGATTCCTCCCGAACCTCCACGATTACGTCCTCGCGGCGGACCTCGTCATCACGTCGGCCGGCAAGGGGACGATCAACGAAGCGCTCGCGGCCGGGACGCCTGTGATTGCCATCCCGCCTGCGGGCCATGCGGAGGCGAAGCGCAACGCCGCGGCCCTCGGGTATCGCCACGAGGACGTCCATCGATTGAAGGAGCTGATCCCCGCGAAGCTCGCCCTCGGACGGCTCCCTCCCGTGCTGACCGGGAACTCCGAGGCCGTCGGGATCCTGATCGAGTTCCTCGAGACTATCGCCCGACGCTAGGCCCGCTGCACCAGGGTCGCGTCGAGATCCTTGAGGCTCGTGCGACCCGTGAGCGCCATCGCCCCATCGAGCTCGATCCGCAGGTGCTCGAGCACCTGCTGCACGCCGTCCGCGCCGTCGAGCGCCAGGCCCCAGAGGATCGGCCGGCCCACGAGGACCGCCCTTGCTCCGAGGGCGATCGCCTTGAGGACGTCCGTGCCGCGGCGGATCCCTCCGTCCATGTACACCTCGACGCGGCCGTGCACTCCGGCGACGATGTCCGGCAGCACATCCAGGGTACCCGGGGTCGAGTCGAGCTGCCGCCCGCCATGATTCGAGACGACGATCCCCGCGACGCCGTGGTCGACCGCGAGCGCGGCGTCTTCGGCGGTCATGATTCCTTTGATGACGAGAGGCAGCGGGCTGATCGACTTCAGCCAGTCGACGTCGTCCCACGTGAGCGACGCGTCCAGGAGGTCCGCGACGTATTTCGCGAACGCGGACCCGCGGTCGACCTGGGGCATGCCATCCAACCCGGCCGGTTTCAGATTCGCGATGCCGAATCCCGGCGGGAGCGTGAACGCGTTCCTCTCGTCCCGTTCGCGGCGGCCGAGAATCGGCGTGTCCACGGTGAGGCAGAGGGCCTTGTACCCCGCCTTGACCGCGCGTTGCACGAGTTCCTCCGTGACCGTACGGTCCTTGTACACGTACAGCTGGAACCACCGCGGCGCATCGACTGCGCCCGCGACTTCTTCGAGGGGCTTCGTCGAGATCGTGCTCGCGACCATGATCGTGCCGGCGGCGGCGACGCCTCGGGCCGTCGCGACCTCCCCTTCCGGATGGACGAGCGCGTGGAACGACGTCGGGGCGGCGAGGATCGGCATCGTGACCCGCTCCCCCAGGACGATCGCCCGTGTGTCGCGTTTCGAGACGTCGGTCAGGATGCGGGGCCGCAGCGCCCACTTGTCGTACGCCTCGCGGTTCCGACGGAGGGAGACCTCGTCCTCCGCGCCTCCCGCGATGTAGTCGAACGTCGTGCGAGGCACTTTTTCTCGAGCCATCGTCTCGAGCTCGGGGAGATTCGTGAACGTGTCGTCCACGCCGCCCGCGATGGGCTCCAACAGCTTATGCGTTTGTTCTGGCAGGTGCTGTCATTTGCCAGGTGACTTGGGGCGCGGCGATGCGGTTGAAATGCCTCCGGAGGCGCCAAGCGTGTGTATGTTCCGTTGCAGGAGTTTGCGTACTTTGCGGAAGGGCCAGAGAAAAGCCGCTCGTCGCGCCTCCCGTTTCCGCTCCCGCTGGAGGGCGCGGGCGCGAATCCAGTTCCGTCGCCCTTCTACCTCCCGCTTGATGACGTATGCACAGTTGGCGGCTTTCCGGTGGATTGTTGTGCCGTGAAACCGCCTTACTGTCCACCCAGCTTGGAGCAGGATCCAGTCTCGCTTGCGGTCCCGCTCCCGTCGGTCCGGACCGTGGAACGCGGCACCGTCTGCCTCGACAGCGACCCGGACGTCTGGGAACGCGAAGTCTGCGTAATAGCCTCTGATGTAGAACTGGGGGATTGAGGATAGCCCTTCCCTGCACATTGCCTCGTAGAGTTCGGCTTCAATCGGAGACATCCAAAACTCCCCCGCCGGCGTTTGCACCCGCCTGGATTCCGGTCGGGCTGCGGCTTCCCTTTGCAGACGGCGGTAGCCGGCGTGTCGCTTGTCGGCCACTGTGATCTCCCTCGCAATCGAACGAGCGAGCGAACGACCAATCGAGCCGCCGAGTCTCACGGTCCCCTCGTACGGAATGCACATCCGCGCTTAAGCAAGCATCAGCAACGTTCTGCGACCATGCCGCTCATTACCTGACTTGAATGACAACACTTTCGAGCGAAGTGCTTATCCATGTGTCGGCCCTCGCGATACGGGGTGGTGTGATTCGCCCCAGTCCGATTTCGGGAACCATGGTCGAGTATCGCGGCGAGAGCGGCACGATCCCCGCATACCTCGCCCGTCCGACGGACGGCGGTCCGCGACCCGCCGTCCTGGTAATCCATGAGCTCTTCGGGCTCGTCGATCACACGAAGGACGTCACGAGTCGCATCGCCCGCGAAGGGTACGTCGCCCTCGCGCCCAACCTGTTCGCGAGTCGGGATCTCGCGGCGGTCCTCACGCCGGACGCGGTCCAGAAGGCGATGCAGTTCATGTTCCGCCTCCCGCGGCGCGACCCCGTCTTGGTGGAAGAGGAACTCGCGAAGCTCCCCGCGGAGGAGCGGGCGATTGTCGGCCCGACGGTCCGCCAGCTGATCGGAGGCCTCCCGAAGGATCGGCTGACGAAGGACCTCGTCGCCGCGGTCGCGTACCTGCGGGACCAGCGGTTCGTCGTGCCCGACCGGATCGGATCGGTCGGCTTCTGCTTCGGCGGCGGGATGTCCGCGCGCCTCGGGTGCGAGGGCGGCATCCGCGCGTGCGTCATCTTCTACGGGGAGAATCCGACGCCGATCGACCGCGTGCGCGGGATCGACGGGGCCGTCCTCGGCCTCTACGGCGCGGACGACGTCAGGATCAACGAGCACCTCGACGAGCTCGTGCGGGCGATGGTCGAGTTCAAGAAAGACTTCGAGATGCGGATCTATCCGGGCGCGGCGCACGCGTTCTTCAACGACACGCGGGGGACGACCTACCGGGAGGCGGCAGCGAAGGACGCCTGGGACCGCGTCGTACGATTCTACCGACGGATGCTCGGCGCGTGAGTCACGTCCGGTAGGAGGGATGGTCCGCCTTTCCGCGTTCCTTCTTCTGCCGCCACACCGCCATCTCATACAGGAGCGAGGAGAGGCGGTTCAGGTACCGCCGCAACTCCGGGTTCACCGGCTCGTGCTCTGCGCCCTTAGCCCTTCTCCCCCGTGACCGCCGGGTAGCTGAGCCGAGCGCCGCAGTTCCGGCAGTACATCATGAGCCCTTCGTTCGGCGTTCCGCACGAATGACAGAACTTCGCGGGCAGTCCCCCCGGAGCCCCACCGAGGGCATCGACGGGAGCGCCGGCCGCGGCCACGCCCGTCCAGCCCACGAATGGGGTCGCCGGGGCCCGCCTGCGTCGCCGCCCTTCCCCAAAGAGCCCGATCAACAGCTCGATCGGTCCGAAGATGAGCGCGCCGATGCAGATGAACGGGACTTCGGGCAAAAGGAGGCTCACGACTCCCGCCAATGTGAAGACCGATCCGATGATCACATGGCGGACGATCAAGCGCCCCCTCCGTATTCCGCATGGGCCGCCGAAGGGATGAAGGCTTCCTTCGACTACCGCGCGTACGTCGGATGCTTCGGCTTCGTGCGGCCTTTTCTCTGGACCCACACGGCCATCTGATAGAGGAGGGAGGAGAGCCGGTTCAGGTACCGCAGCAGCTCCGGGCTCACCGGTTCGCGCTTAGAGAGGGTGACGACCCGACGCTCCGCCCGTCGGGCGACGGTCCGCGCCCAATGCAGCCGCACGAGGCCTTCGGACCCTCGGGGCACGATGAACTCCGTCACCCTGCCGATGTCGAGCGAATCGATCCCTGCCTCGAGCCGAGCGACGTGGTCCGGCGTCACGCGGGGCACCTTCGTTTCCTCGGATGCGTGGGCCATCGCGAGTTCCGCGCCGACGGTGAAGAGATCGTCCTGGACCTTCTCGAGGAGCTCGCGGATCCGCCTGTCACGCTGCGCGACGAGAGCGAGGCCGATCACCGCGTTCAGCTCGTCGACCGCGCCCATCGCCTCCACGCGCGAGTCGTCCTTCGAGACCCGCTCGGGCCCGAGCAGCCCCGTCGTGCCGGCGTCCCCCGTGCGCGTGTAGAGCTTCGCCGTCAGCCCACCTCCCGGTGCGCTTCCTTCGGTCGCGGGGGCCTCGGGAACAACCGCGGCTGGAGGATGTGTGCGAGGATCTCGAGGCCGTCCACGAGGCGCGGTCCGGGCCGGTTGAAGTAGCTTGAGCCGTCGACCGTCCAAACGCGATCCGCACGCGCCGCTGGGAGGTCCGCCCACCATCGCGTCCGCGTGACGACCGGCGCTTCCTTGCGCGTCCGCTCGAGGTCGAAGCCGCACGGCATGAGCACCGCGATTTCGGGCGACGCCATGACGACGTCCTTCGGCCCGACGCGACGGGACTTCTCTCCGGGTCGTCCGAGGACGTCCGCGCCGCCTGCGAGGTCGACCATCTCCGGGACCCAGTGGCCGGCGATGAACGGCGGGTCCAGCCATTCGAGGCACAGGGTGAGGGGACGGTCCTCGGCGGATGCCGCTCGGACCCGCACGCGGGCAATTCGCTCCCGCAGCGCTTCGACGACCTGAGCGGCGCGATCTTCGACGCCGCAGATTCGCCCGACCCGTTCGATGTCCGCCAAGATGTCCCCGAGACGATGCGGGTCCAGCGAGAGGATTTCCGGCTCAAACGGTAGACGTCGCGCGACGTCCTCGACGTCTCCGAGAGTCGGCGCGCAGACCGCGCAGAGGCCTTGTGTCATGATGACGTCCGGTCGCGCTGCACGCAGCGCCGTTTCGTCGACCTGGTAGAGCGCGCCGCCCGATTCCAGTTTCTCGCCGACCATCCGGCTCGTCTCACCGCTCGACGCCCCCTCGGTCGGAAGGAGGGCGCGGCTGACGATCGGCTTCTCGAGGGCCGCGGGCGGGTAGTCGCACTCGGGCGAGACGCCCACGAGGTCGTCCCCGAGGCGGAGGACGTACGCGATTTCCGTTGCGGCGGGGAGGAGGGAGACGATGCGCATTCCCGTCGGACTGCCGGATAGCCGGACGGTCGCTAAAAGGATTGGTCAAGCCCGCCGGAGGATTGAATCCAACGGCGGTGGAATGATGGCGTTATCGGAAAAGGGGGAACACGCCGGTCTATCCGGCGTTCCCGTTGTGGCGATGTTCGAAGCGCTTCGTCCCGGCCGTGACGACTCCGTGCTCAATCTGCGTCGCGCCGCCATTTACGCCCTCAATCGCCTGGGTCGCGAGGGCGACCGCTTCCTCGACGTTCAGGTCCGGACGATATCCCTTGACGATCGTCTCGAGCGCCTCGTCCGAGGATTGGCCGATGGCGAACGCCGAGCCTTTGAACGTCGTGCCGCTCGGGTCCACCTGGATCAGCTGCACCCCGAGGTCGTCGACGCCCGCCACGATGATCGACGCGCCGAACGGCCTCACGGCGTACATCGTGAACTCGTGCAGGTACTCCGACAGGTTCCGCGAGAGCGTGCCGACGTCGATCGGCTCGTCGTAGACGAGTCGGTGGCGCTGGGCCGCGACCCGGAGCTGGTCGAGGAGCGTCGTGACGTCGCCGATGTAGCCGCTCCCGGTCGCGCCGATGTGGTCGTCCACGACGAAGACTTTCTCCGCGGGCTCCATCAGAGGCCGAGTCGGCTTCACCTGGCTCGTCAGGATCGCGAAGTCCTTCGTCTTCAGGCCGAGTGTGGTCGAGCCGCGGGAGACCGCCTGGAGGGCGTAGTCCACCTGGACGAGCCGACCTTCTTGGTTGTAGAAGAACGGCATCCGTCCCATTTCCGCCGCCATCTCAGTTCGCCTCCCACGCATGTCCGTTCGGGATCGCGAGCACGTCGACGCCGTTCCCGCTCCCCGGATCGCGCTCCATCGCCGCGCGCACCGCGGCCTCGGCGAGCTTCTTCGTGTCCTCGAGGGACGCCTCCTTGCGGAAGCCCTGCTCCAAGACGCCGTACGCGATCGGCGAGCCGCTGCCCGAGGACATGAAGTCCTCCGACGTGATCGCGCCGCTCATGTCGCTCGTGTACACGTGCGCGCCGTCCCGGTCCACGCCGGCGACAACGAGCTCCACGTAGAACGGGTTGTAGCTCTTCATCCGGACAGCGGGTAGCCTCGGCGCAGCGCGACGAGCCGGCGTTCGGCCTTCGCGAGGTTGACGAGGTACTCCGCGTCCGACATCGCACCGGCGATCGCCACCGCGGTCGCGCCGTCGAGGGAGAAGATCTTCTGGACCACTTTGGATCCGACGAAGAACCCCTTCGAGGCGCGCTTGTCCGCCGCGAGGACGACGCCGTCCTTGCTTCGTATTCCGACCGTTGTGGTCATTTTAGGCACCTTGCCTGTAGGCCTATAATGACGGCGGTTGGGTATGTTGACTCGAAAGGCCGAGGTCCGGTCACGGCACTAGCAGCCACCGAATCTACGGCACCAGCAGCCGGTCCGCCAAGGCGCTCTCGGTCACGAGCAGGCCGGGCGATCCGGGCCGGTAGACCCTCAGGCCAGGGTCCCGAGAGGGCACGAACGCCCGCCCGCGGCATTGAGCGCAGGCCTCGGGGTGGTCGTCGTGCCAGCGGTCGATCACGGACACGCGCGGCGGCAAGCCGCAGGCCCACTTGAACCCGATTGCCGCTCCGTGGGCGGATCGGAATGCGGCAAAACGCGAGCGCGGGGCTTGAAGAGGCATCGTGAATCGGGCGAGTGGTCGAATACCGGTAGGCCTATTCTCTTCTTAATGACCGTGAGCCCCGGCGGGCGGATCGACTACTACTACTATGCTAGTGCGCGAATCTCAGTCGCCGCGAAGGTCGCGTCGCCCGTTTTCCGCCTCGCGCTGTACTACGTCGAGTTCTACCTCAACGGCCTGATCCTCCAGTGGAACAGGATGGTCGATGAGGATGCAAGACATGCGGAGTTAATGAAGGCAGATATCATGTCGAACGTCGAGGCCGCGAAGGCATTCTCTCAGTGTGTTGATCGATTTTGGCTCGACACGCACTTCTACTTGATCTGCTGGGACAAGATCAACAAACACTTCCGGACAGCATCAGACGCCGCAGACAGCCGTTGCGTCAGGGAGGCTTGGAAAGAAATAAGCGACTTGACCGAAAAGGCGTCAGGAGCGAGGCACTTCCTTGAGCATTTTAGCGACGAAGTCAAACGAGGTGGATACGGGCAAAGAGGCTCCAGTTTCACTGGCCGCCGGGATTTTACATTCTGGTACGTCAGTACGAGCAACAAAGGAAAGAAGCGCGAGGCCAGCGTGAACCTTGGAAAAGCCGAGGTTGAGAAAGTAATGAAGGCCTACGAGAGCGTCCTGTCATGTTTGACCTTCACTTCTCGGTGAGCCGCTGCTTTTGTGCCGACAGGAATGTGCTTAACGAGGCATCCCACCCTCTAACGATTAATTGGATTCGGTCGTCATCCGCGTATATCACTTGCTTGGACGGGACCTCAAGCGCCAAAGTTCGCCCACCCCACCGAAAAGGCTAGTAGTCGGTACCCGTGATTTGACGGCATGCTTGACCTTCAGACAGTCAGCGTTGGTGTAACATCAATTGGAATCGTGATTGCGGCGCTAGGATTCGGCGGGACCGTCGCGTTCCGAGTGGGCAAACTGGTGATTGTCGGTTCGCTCGGGGCCGTCATCGCGGTGTTGGGCGTCGTATCGCTCCTGTTCTCCCATGCACTCGGCCTCTGATAGCGCTGCGCCCTTGGCGCTTGCCGACCGCGTCGCCGCGGATTGCGCAAAGGGAGTAGGACTGCCGTGATCAAATTCCTCTCCCCAATGAGTGCTCCCGACGGGGAACGAATATGCACACGGTCCAAACCCGTTCCCGACGGGGAGTCTACCCAGAATGGCCTTGAATCCTTGGTCAAAAACGTCCCATTGCGTCCCTCGATCCCCGTGGGAGGACGGGATCAAAAGACCCTAACGTGGTTCCGCCGTCTCTCCAAAAGACGACGGCTAACTTGCCTGTCCACTTCGAGGTTATCAGAAGGTGTCCAGACCCCTTCTCCCTCGACGCCGTGCACTCGGTAAAGGAGTAGTCTGTTGGGCCCAACGATGCCGTGGATGCCGTCCGAGGGGGAATCACCCGGACGGTCTTTCCCTGCTCCAGTTGAACGTACTGAACGTACCGGTCGGGAATGTGGACTTCGAAGTCCTCTCTGCGATTGCTGAAAATCCTCGCATGGACGCCGCCATGCGGTTCTGCGCTGTGAGAGATCACGGGACCACGAATTTTTGGCGCAACCCGTGGATAGCCTCTCGAATCCAAGGGGCCCAGACGGATCAGTTTCGCCGACCAGTCGATCAGAATATCCTTCTTCGGCTGATCTGACACGTGCAGGGACAGTACGCTTCGTGCTCAAGAAGTCGGGCTAAGTCACAAGGAGACGTTTGGCTAAGGTGCTAGTTTCGATTAGCCGCCCATCCGCCGCGCTCACCAGGACGCCGCGATCCTCGGCGGGGGCCCACCGGAAGCCGTTGCGGAGGCGGCAGGCCTCGAATGACCCGCCGTGGCGGTCGTGGGCGTGGGCCATGCGGGCGAGCACGGTGCCGGTGCCGTAGACGACGACCACGGAGCTTCAGCACGCGGCTCAGGACTTCAATCCGCGTGCAAGACGTATTCTGCCCCGTATTCCCGAAATCGGCGCTTCCCGCTCCATGGGCGCGAAAACCGCCGCGCAAATGCCTCCCAGATGCAATAGGGAGGCCGCAGGCGCGTTCTGTGCGCGCCTATGGAGCGGGGAGAAGGCTCACGGTCCGAGTCCAAGCGCCACCGGATCATACTTCGGATATTCCAGCGGCGTCCGTCTTGGAACGGGCTTGGCCTCTCGCTTAGTGTCGTAGGCCCGCACACAGGCAGCAGCCTCTTCAATCAAGAACTCGCCCAGGGTCGTCCACTCGAAGGCCGCCCAGGGGGCGTTCACACTTTCGATCCAGGCGAACCGCTCGGCCCTTGCCAAGTCGTGGAGCAGGAAGGTGATTCTCTTCCCTTGATATTCGCGAACCAGCACGGACTGAAAAATGATGTCGTCCGCGGGCCGGTCACAGGTGATGCACTGGTAAGCGGCTCCGGGATGGATTTCCGTGTTCCGCAGGTCCCTCAGGAACCGCAGAACGTGGTCCTCGGGGTGACCCCGGTGGCATCTCACCTTGTAGTCCGGACAAACGCGCTCGATGTCACGTTGCGAGGGTGTCGGGTTCAAACTGGTCCGGTAAAGATGGAAACCCCGCCAGAACAGTGCGAGCGAGCCAATCGTGACACCTCCAAGAACGACATCAAGGAACTCCTCCTTCGTTGTCACCGGAACGGGTAAGCCAAGCGCCTTCGCCTTGGTTAGCTCCGGGCCGATTTCCGCTTCGCGGCTGCGCACATACCTCAGCGCGTAGTCCAGGCGTTCAGCCCGGTACATCTCAAGCTCGAAGACGCCCAGCGCCTTCGTCATTGCCCACCCTCGGGCACCTCGATGACTTCAGGGAACAGGTGCCGCTGGACCATCGCAAGGATGTAGCCCGAGACAGTTCCGACGAGGAAGAGCAGCGCGTCGCCGCTGACTCGTCCGGCGAACACGAGCCCGACCATCAGCCCGATCACGACGGTCAAGAAGACCATCAGGATCGCCAGGACCCACCAGGCGGCTCTCGACGTGGCCTTTTCCAGATTCAACTCGTGCTCGTACCGCCGCTCTTGGAGGGCGATCCACCGCTCCCCCAGCGGCCTCAGCCCGTCGATGATCGCCCTGACCATGTCGGGGGTCCACGGGCTGGGCTTGTCGGGCGGCTTCTCCGGCGGATCGGGCATGTCTAGAGTCCGAAATAGCCTTTTAACTGATTGAACGCCGTTCTCCCTTTCTGCGTGTAGAACTTCACCTGGTAGGAGCCTGGCGGAGGCGATCTGCCGTTCTCGATTCCGTCGGCGAGCAGGTCGTGGTGAATCTCGATGTCACCGTCCCTGCTGGGCGCGACTCCCTGGAGGACCTGGATGTTGCCCTGCTGATCGGCGTGGATGGTGACGTATTCCTGCTCCGTGATGATTACCCAAGTCTGCGGGAGATACGCGCGGACGATCCCACCAATCAGGAATCCTCCGAGCGCCTGCTTCAGCCGAGCTTCGCCCTCCGCGGCCCGTTCCCGGACGAGTCCCTCGATGCACGACACGATTGTCACGATGCGGTTGGTATACTTGAAGTCGAGCAGGAGGTGACCGACAAACCCTACACGTACAGTACTTGTAAGTAAAGGGAATTGTCCGCGAGGGGAAAGTCGGCGGGGCGACCCCACGCTCCCTCCAAGATCGTGGACCGCGCCGTCGGCCCCCAATCCCGCGCATCAAGTCTGCATCGAAGACAACGTGTGCCTGCTTGTCCACTCGTGGTCACCGAAAGGTTCCTTGTACAGAGCATGACGATGAGGTCCTGAGTGGCCTTTGGGCAGGTCGCATTGTTGCCAGCAGTCGGGCACGCGGCACTTCGATTGACAGTGCATAGAGTGGCGCCTCCGATACCGACGAAGGTCGAAAGGGATATATCCCCTCGTGTCGTATCTTCAAGCATGTCGGACAAAGCCGACAGCGACAACCACAGCAACCAAGGCAATCCCAACAACGACGCGTACTGGGAGAGCCGCGGTTACGACGAGCGCCCCGACGACTGGGAAGACCAAGTCGCCGAGGATGACAAGGACAAAGACGACGAGTGATTATCGTCGCCCCCTTGCCAAACGCCCGCTTAGTCCGACTAGTCCGCAAGGACTTACTGAGCCCCACGTGGGCGTGCGCGGAAGCGCACAAGGGGCGGCAAAATCAGCCGCCCTAATTTCCCATGACCCAGTGGCTTTTGTCAGCACCTGCCGAGGCTCTAGAACAGCCTGCTACTCGGCCTTGACGAGCCGTAGCCCGTGCTTCGAGAGCGCGTTCGCAACGGGCCCCTCGGGCAAGTCCTTGTTCACCTGGATCGCCACCGAGTTGCCGCTGACTGCGTAGGCCCCGGAGATTTCGCCGATCAGGAATCCTGCGACCCCCGAAGGCGTCCCCCGGAACGTGCCCTTAGAGGCGTTGCCCCGGATCGCGTAGCCGTTCGCGTCCGCCCAGCGTTTCAGGCGCGGGAACGTCTCCTCCGGGTTGGCGACCTGGGCTACGAAGGATCGCGGCATTAGCTCACACCCAGCATCCTCGCGGCAACCGCAGCAGGTTGTCACGCGGCGTGTCGTTCGGCTCCGTTCGCACGTAACGAGTGCCCTCCCTTGTCGCAGCGACGAGGACCGGGCCGAACTCTGACTCGCTCGTGATTCGCGCTCCTGCGACCACTTGTAGATAGGTCTGCTCGCGCGTGAGGCGTCTTCCGTCGCTCAGACATAGATACTTGATCGCCGTGCAGTCCTTGCAGTCCGGCGGTGCGTCGATTGTTCTGGCGTAGACCATAGCCATCCCGGGAAGAGTTACGCCGGGCATAGATAAAGCGCTTCCACGGGGGGATGGCCGAAAGTATCGCTCACCACTCGGGCTCGGTGTCGGCGTCGAACTCGTGGATCGACGAGGCTTTGGTAGCCGCCTCTTTGCGCGGCCTCTCCGATTCCGGCGACGACTTGAACGTGACGTTCCCCCTGCCTGCCGCGAACGGAGGGCAGTCTACCTTCTTGCCATTCAGTAGGTCCTCAATCGTCAGAATCTGGAGCCGGGGATAGTTCTTCCTCCCGAGTTCGCTGGAGGAGTAGAATCCTGAGCTTGCCGCCTCAGTGACCATGGGTCCCGTGGGTGGATTCATCGTGATGAGCACACCGATGGCCGCTTTCTCGCGCAAGAGCACGCCGCTAAGGTCTCGGAGATGGCTCACCGTTACGTTCCCGGCCTTCACAGAGAAGATGATCTGTTCCGCCTGTCCCTTCATACTCCGATTCGGGAAGAAATAGAGGCGACCATCGATGCCTTTGTCGGACCCTTTCTTCTGTTCGACGGGACGAGCGCCGACCAAACCGAGCGCCCACCATTGGAACTGATATGGGTCCTGCTGCGCGAGAATTTCCGCGTCAGGTAGGGACACGGGCTCGCCGATGACCCGATAGGATACAGCGTCGCCGAACGCGGTCTTGAGACGGTGTTTCATCAAGCTGATTGCTAAGTGAGTAATGTCAATTCCAATCCAATGGCGGTTGAGCCTCTGGGCGACGGCGATTGCGGTCCCGCACCCACAGAAAGGGTCCAACACGGTATCCCCCTCGTTGCTGCTCGTTCTAACTATCCGTTCAAGCAGCGCCTCGGGCTTTTGAGTAGGGTACCCAAGTCTCTCGTTTGCCATCGAATTGATCGGGTAAATGTCGTCCCACGTGTCTCCAATCGCCACGCCCTGCACCTCATCCAAGTAACGCTTGAAACGGGGAACCGTGCCCGGAGACGGTTGCACGATCCGTCCGGACGCCAACAACGCTTCCATCTTGGGTTGATTGTAAACCCAGTGCCGGGTGATACCCATGAACTCGTACTTCGGGTGGCCCCGCATCCCCGAACCCGGGGCGGTGAGCTTGTCGAGCATGTATCGCCTACCATTGGGGTCCACATGGCGATACTTGGTATCGACATACTCCTGGGTGTACGGCGCGAATTGCTGGTGGAAGGTTGTGTTTGCCCGTTGATCCTTGCAGTAGTAGAGAAGCGCGTCCCTGATCCGAGGCCAGTTGGTCGCGCCCTCGCGATAGTCGCTCTTGGTCGTAGTCCGTTTCCAGCTTATTTCGTTCTTGAAGTTCTCGGGGCCGAAGACAGCATCCGTAAGAATCTTGAGGTAATGGCTCGCCGTTGGATCGCAGTGAAGATAGAGACTCCCGGTCGGCTTGAGAACCCTCCGAAGTTGTATCAACCTCGGGGCCATCATGGAAAGGTAGGCGAGCATGTCGTTATGGCCGAGGAACTTCTCGAAGGCGACAAGCGCGTCCGCCACATGACCGCCGCGCTGAACGACATCGTGGAAAGCGCCCGCAGCCGAGGTGTCCCAACTCCAGGTGTCCTCGAATGCTTTCACCTGCGCCGCGGCCTGCGACCCGTTCCGTTCCTGGAAGAGCACATTGTAGTCCTGGTTGCTCTTAAACGGCGGGTCGAGGTAAACCAGGTCGATGCTCTCAACGTCTACGTACCGCCGAAGGATGTCGAGGTTGTCTCCGTAGTATAGGACGTTCTCCGGCATGGATCGCTAAAGAGGAGTTCGACGCATCAATTTTCCGGCTGAAGAGTCACGTCCCCGGCTTCTTCAGGTACAGCACGGAGACAATCATCCAGTTCTTCCATCGGTGGTGCGTGCCCATCATGAAGTACAGGTCTCGGGTTCGCATGAAGTCGAGCCACTTGGCCCGCATCTTCGACTCGATCTGGTCAACTGGTGTGTTCTCGCGGACGTGCCTGTAGAGTTCGTTCACCTCCCAGTCAAGGATGAGCATGTGATGGGGGTTGTAGGCGCATTCGCACGACGCGCCCTCCTGGCACTTGAACGTGTATTTCGACTCCTGCCCCAACCGGACTTTCATTCCACCCGCAAGGTTGCCATCCGGGTCGAACCTGTACTGTTGCGGCTTGCTCGGGTCCTCGCTGATGTGGAAGTCGTAATCGATGAGATGTGGGCGGATGAAGCCGAGCGACGCACCCTTGCTCTGGATGTCACCGATGGACTTGGACAAGACTGGCTGGATTATCCTACGAACCTCGTCGTCGTCGATTTTCGCGCCGGTTACCACGCTCTTCATGTCAATCTTACGACTCTCAGCGCGGGTGTCCCGTGCATCCGCGCGTTCGAGCGAGGCGGTGATCCACTGCTTCTTGTGAAACTGGATTCCGCCGCCCTCAATGAACGGGCGGAAAGGAACCGGATAAAGCCGTCTGAACTCACCGTGATCTGTCAAACCCGCGACGCATACAACGGTCTCGTACTTCTTGCTCTCCTCCGGGATTGCGCGACAAAGGACGAGCACTCGCTCCTGGACTGATGCAGGCGGGGTCATCTACCGTGAGGTGCAACCTCGAACTTGATCACGTAGACGGTTTCGCTGTCGTCCCACTCTTGATCGTGAATCTCCTCCCAGACCTTCTTGAACTCTGGCAGAGTGTACCCGCCTTCTCGCTTCGCGTCTTCCGCCGTGAAGTCGCCGAGTCGCTTCCGTTCGACTCCTTTGACTCGAAGCCGAAGGTACTTCGGTTCAAACACGGAAGCGTAAAAGATCGCGCCCGGTTTGATCGTCGAGTCGGGAAGGCTCTTCCTGGATGTCTGCGTCTTCGCGCCCTTGCGGATTGCTTCGGCATGGTTTAGACGGAACGGAATCTCAGCTGGGGCTTCCGCGACCTCGCGGATCAGACGCTGAACCGATTTCGTGGGCTCCCTTGCGACTTTCTTCAGAATCTCTCGTGCCGTATCGGAACCGACCCTGTGCTCCGCGAACGCTTTGGCGACTTCGACCTGACGATTCCTCTCGGGAATCTTCCTTACGATCTCGATTGCCGTGTCACTCGTGATCTTCCCCTTAGGGATTTCCTTACCGCGCTCTGTCGGCGGGGCGACAAGTCGCTGGAGTTGAGGAGAGAGATCGCGGGCCGTCTGAATCCAGCGGTTGATTGTGCCCCTGGAAACGGCGATTCGATCCGCGATTGTCCCCGAGTCCGGGTAATCTTCAGAGTATTTCTCCAGGAGTTCGACGCAGCACTTCCCCTTCTCCACGTCGTTGAGGTCCTCGCGTTGCACGTTCTCGATCAGGTTCATCTCCACGACCTGCTCGTCGGTGTAGTTGCCCACGAGGGCCGGGATGTCGTCAAGACCCGCCTGGAGCGCTGCGCGATACCTGCGTTCGCCGACCACGACCTCGAACGCCCCGCCCCCGGACCTCAGGAGAACGGGCTCCAAGAGCCCGACGCGGGCGATACTCGCCGCGAGTTCGTCCAAGCTCTCCTTCCGGAAGTCGAGTCGCGGGTTGAGGCGGTTAGGCTTTATCTTCTTGATCGGGACGACCTGAAATTGTGCCATCAGAGGTTCCCTCCCCTCCGGTGTAATTGCGCTCGGGCTAAGAACGTTTGGTCATGGAGTAGCGGCGCTCCGTTTCACCAAGGCCAATAGTTCATCACACTCCTTGAAGAGCGCCACGTAGGGATCGGCGACATCGGGGTGGGCTCTCTCAAACTCGCGGACTCGGCGACGTGCATGTCGCACATCGAACGCGCTTAGATCAGCGGGACTGGGAGCCTGTCCGCTCAAGGCCTTGTCCACGAGGCCGTTGACGAACTTCCTCATGTCGATCCATTCGTGGTACAAATCATCGAACTCATCGGGCAAGTCAGCCGTCTCCGGAAAACGGCTGTCTCGCGCCGCGCGCTGCTTGACTTCGATCTCCCGAAGGACTCGTTTCGAGGGCCTGCCACCACCCCCGGAAAAAGGGAGGCCGCGCATCGTGACAAGCGCGCGGCCTTTGGAGGGATGCTTGTCGGCGGGCGGATCGGCGGGCTCCCTTATGACAGTTTCACCGAACCCTCCCAGGAGAGAGCTAATGAAGCTTCCTGTTGCGTGTACGCTACATGTCCTGCCCAGGGTGCGGGTGCGAGCCGACAGGGCTCAAATAACCACACCGAGATGTTGGGTCGCGATGGCGAGCCCCGATCAGTTGAAACCCACCCGAGTCTCAGTCGAGGCCGTGATCCTCGCGACGACGGTCCTCGCCATCGTGGTCCTCGCTCTCGTGACCGGACCAGAAACGCCATTCAGAGATGCCTCCGTAGTCGCTCTCGCGATTCTCCTTGCGCTGCTCATCGTCGCGTTCGCAGGGGGCTTCGCGCGGGCGTCACGATTTCTCCAGGACCGCCGGACGCGATCCGCGGTCCGGCAGCACCCCGAGTTGGTGGGCCGCCTCGGCGCGGTGACTGTCAGGGCGAAAGACATCTTCGGTTCGAGCACGGCGAGACTCATAAGTTTCCTCTACGCGGCTGGGAACGTCAACGCGGGGGCGCAACGGGGCCTTGGCGCGGACAAGGCAACGGGCGACATCCAGAGATGGACGACCGCCTCCCGCATGCAGGAGATCATGCAGGCATGGCAGATGGAGACCTCGGGATGGAGCGCCCCGCTGGACGCAGTGGCAAGCCTCTGCGACGGGGCTGCAAAGGAGGACACTGGGACCTTTCTCTTCGCACTGACGCTGCTGGGCGGGTTCCTGTCGTCTGCTACCTGGGCGGCGTACCGTTTTGTTGACGCCTTCCGGGGGGCGAGCCACCCACTTGACCTGGCGACGAAAGACATATGGAACGCCTTCGAGTCCGCGGCCAACCAGGCCCTGCACGAGTTCCAAGGGATCGTAGACGAGGCCAACCGCGCGTTCAGAAGCGACCTGAGGCCGGGGATAACAAAGGTCCGGTCGCTAGTTTGATCGCGGTCCAGTGAACCACCCGTTGGCGGTCAGAAAAAGAGACGGGGCCGCGCCGTTGACAAGCGCGCGGCCCTTTGGAGGGATGCTTGTAACGCTGATATCGGGGATCGTCTATTAACAGTTCCACTCACCTCCCCCGGCGGCGGTAAAACACTATCTGCTACCTGTAGGCCACCTGTATTCATGGATACGAGGCCCACTCTCGCGCGATACTGTCGCCTCTGTGGCAAGGTGATTCCCGTAGAGGACGAGCGGTCATTGGATGTCTTCTGGGCCGCGCATCTCCAGCGGCACGAGCGGCGAGGCTTAAGTACGAGGGAGGAATGAGAAGGATGGATGCTTGACAACAAGAACGATTTCATCATCGTCGGCGTCGCGGGGGTCTTCGTGGCCATCGCCATCGCCGGGGTCGCCCTACTCGCCCTCGGCAATGGGTTGCAGATGCCCGATCTGTCGCGCTGGGGGTCTGGGCTTCTGATGGTGCTCGTCCTTCTCGCCATCGCCACCGTGGCCATCTACGCAGTCACGAACCTGCGGCAGTGAGGGTCGCGCACTAAGGCGCGGCTTCCTACCGTTCCCATTTCCTGATGAAGCTGCGAACTTGAGCCGCGTTGAAGTACTCGAACTCGTCGTCCGTCTCCATCGCCCGGCCTTGGGAATTGAAGTACGGCACCTCGCCGTACAACTCCCGAAACGTCAGGAGACAAGCGCGCTCAAGTTTACGCCACGTCTGCACTTTCTGCCGCGGATTGCACCCGATCTCGTGCACCTCGACTCGGGTGACTCCCCAAATGTCGAAGGCGTCCTCGGCTCGGTCCCCGATGCTGGACATGATCCGTTCCTGACCCTTCCGAGTTGTGCCGATGTAGACGGTCCGGTTGCGGCCATACCGATAGCGAATGAGCCTGTTCACCACGTGAAAGTAGACCGGCTTAGCTCGATCCACCACGGTTCGTTCCACGATGACAACGGGTTTCTCGGTGCCGCCCGCATTGTGGATTCGCAGTAGCCCGGCCATGACCTGAGAATCGAATTGGGGCATCAAAAGGGCTTCTACGGAAAAGAAGAAGAGACCGGGCCGAAGCCCGGAAGGTGCGAGGCCCGCGGCCCCGCGCGTTCGGGGCTACTTCTCTACGACGAACTTCATCGCGACTGGTGAGGAACGACGACCAATTGCGGGGGAACACGTATGCGCCCCCGATGCGGCGGGAGAGCCGGAAAGTGGAGCCTCAGACGGCTACGGATTGAAGCCTCGGACACGCCGAGTGCCGAGGATACCTCGACTTCGCTGCGTCGCTGATTCAGCCGACAACAGGCCACGTAAATCCCTGTTGCCAGCGTCACGTAGGCCGATCCGGCGGTCTGCCCCATCTCACCCAGGGTCTTGCACACCTCAATCCTCGCCCCATGGTCGAGACCGAGCTTCGAGAGGTAACGAGGAACCAGCGCTACGGGATTGATTAGCGGAAGCGCGAGCGCGAGCCCTTTGGCAATCTTGCGCTTCGCAGCCATCGTCCGCGCCTTAATGTGGCTCGTCGGTGGCATCGCGGCGATGATCTCGTCCATGGGTCGCGGAAACCCCATGATCTTCGAGGCCAAGCCGAGGGATGCGCCCGCAATGACGACGAACGAGATGCCTCGCACGACACCTTTCTTGCGGGATGATAGCGCAATGTGCAGGGCACGATCCGTGATGTTCCTTGGCATCTCCAGCCGGGCCGCGAGGCCGTGGACGGCGCGTCTCACTTCGTCGGCGGAGCGGGTTTTCTCCCTCACTAAGCGCTTCTGTTGTTGCCGCATCCGGCGAAGACAAGCCTGTGTGCTTGGGTCGGCGATCCGCTTGCCCTTTGCGTCGCGCCCCGTCCAGAATGTGGAGCCGAGTCCCGGTCCATGCCCAGGGTTTGCGATGCGCCCGTCATCGTCGAACCCCAAGGACGGGGTTTGGTCTATGCTCCGGTCTCCAAGCACTTCACCGCATTTCCTGCAATACGTCTCACCCCGAGCAGGATCAATCACCGGCCCATGATCCGAGCATCGACTCTGTTCGTGGTCGATCAACTGGAGACCCATCCCATGCTCCTCAGTTCGTGCCTTCGTCGTCCAGGCGGTCCACGCCGTCGAGCACATGTCGCAGTCGCATCCGTGCGATCTCGACCGTGCTCTCGGCGAGTCCCACGGCGCCGTCCGTGTCGGGAACCACCGGGTCGGTCCGGATGAGGGAGGCGATGATCCTGACGACGGCAGCCTCGGGCTCGCGTCGGATCAGCAGGTCGCGGGCCAGTTCGATGAGCATCTGCGTCTCTGCGAATATTCTCCGGCGCTCGTCCAGCAGGGACGGGAGGCCGCTGCGGCAGCCCAAGGAATGCCGGAACACACCGTATGCCCGCAGGCATGCGTCCCATTGGATGGCCGTGTGCCATTCCTGCGGTTGTCGGCACCATGGACAATCTGCCCCGTGCTTGGGCGCTCCGACCTTCAAGCAGTGATGGAGGGTGGTCATCACAGGAACCGCTCCAGTTCGTTGAGGTAGGTCTCGCAGCGGGCTTGCTCTACCAACTCCCATTCGTCGTCGTCCAGACGCTCGTCCGCCTCGGCCTGTTCGATAAGGTGGGTGTCCTCTTCACCTTCGGCGACCGCGAGAGTGATGGCACGGACGTAGTCCAAGACGACGGGGTTGTAGTGTGCGAACGTCTTTGCAGTCTGGATCGCCCAGAGCGTTTCACGCGGCATGATCCGACGGATGACCGCCGCTAATTCCCTCTTCCGGCGCGCAAGAGTCCGACCCTCCGCAAACTCGGCTGCCGCTTCAGAGCGCAGGAATCGCATCAGCGCCTCCCTCCCTCGGCCTCGACCTTTGCGAGCGCAGCGGTCATGATCGAGTCGTTCTTCAGCCAGTTCCGAACCTCGGCATCGCTCCACGATAGACCAATCCACCTCAGGTATCCAGGCCCGGACGAGGGCCACGAGCAGCGCGTCGTGAGTTCCCTCTGGCACACGGTGATCCGCCCGCGCTGGAAGCCCGCCTCGAAGTCAACGGTGAAGTTGCCGGGACTCCAGTTCTTCCGGATCGTCATGACCGGCTCGCTCGTCAGGTAGCGCGAGAGTTCCGGCTCCGCCTCGATGTGCACGCTGCCGTCCGCACGGTACTCGCGCTTCACGACCTGCGCGGGCTCCTCGCGGTACGCGGAGATCGTCCAGTCGTCGATCTCGATTCGGACCGGGACTCCCATGCTCGTCTCGCGATGGAGCCTGATCGGGTCTCGCGGGCTTGGGCTGGGCAGATTTTGCATTGAAGCACCTTGTCCTACTGTTCGTCGTCGAACGTGACGATCTGGCCATCTTCGCCGTCCGTCACGACCACGTCGTGGCCGATCACGCCGCCGAGCCCGCCACGTCCCTCGATCATCCACCGGAACGGGCTGCTGCCCATGTGGACCAACTCCACCCTGGGATCGTCGGGGTTGCCGCCCCGCTCCGCGACGGCGATCTTGAGCATCTTGATGGTGCCGTGGTCCACGACGCCGACGATCCTACCGACGACGCGCATCATGCCACCTCCGGCAAAGGAGCGATGATCGCCTTGCTCGTCTCCGCGACCCACAGCCCGAGGTACATCGGCTCCAGTTCAACGCGGCGCTTCTTGTCCGTCAGGTACGCTCGGACGTTCTCACGATCTGCGGGCCAGATCAGCGCGACGGCATCATCGACGCGGTAGATCGGGCGCATCGTGCACGGCTTGTCCGTCTTCACGAGCAGGAAGCCGATGGCCTCGGGGATCGCCTTCAGGAACCGCACGGGGATGTAGTAGAAGTCAGGGTCGTCACGGTCCGTCGCGACGTAGACCGCCACGGCGTCGCCAAGTTTTCCGTTCTCGCTCAAGTTGGTCATGTACGGCATTTGGTGTGTTCCCTCTGTGAGGAGCCAACGCCGGGCCACATCGGCGGGATGGCGACCTTCGCCCTACCCGCAGGTTGCTGCCCACGCGCTCGTATCCATACGTGGTCCGTTATAGACTTTGAAAACAGACCGCGACCCTCGCTTGCCCTTCCTATCTGTACGTAGTCTACGTCGGAAAGTGAGAATACCCGAGAGCATCCTCGCGCGGACGAGTTCGACGAACGGCTCCTCTTCCTCCTCGGGTGGCTCGGGACAGGGGACGGGCGGCGGGACCGTCTCGGGCTCGATCTCTGGCTCCCAGGGCAGGGGCTCCAGTCCGACTGGGTCGCTCTGAGGTCCAGACAAAAGCGAACGAACTTCATGCCTTCATAAGAAGCCCCGAATTCAAGGAGCGCCTCAGGGCCGTCTTCGGAGGTGTGGAACGACTCAGGAGGTTGCAGGAGCAGGAGAAGAGAGCGCACAACCGCCTCTGGGAAAAAGAGGCAAAGGAACACAGAGCCATCCACGATCACATGTCGGGCGTTGAAGGCAGGATAAGCTCAATCGTGGAGGGGCGCATAATTCACATTCCTGTCCCGGCGCAACCCAAGAAGAAAAAGAAGCCACTCGCGGAAGAAATCCAATCGATTGCCAGCACGTTGGATCATGGCGACTAGCAGCACAGTCTGTCGTAACGCGCGGCTTTGTCAGGCTTGAAGAGAGGGTCGTATGGCTGTAGAAGTGCCCGTCCCCTGGAGCGTGTTTTGGCCGCGCCTAAGAGCCGCTATTTCGAGTCGGAAGCGCATCACCAACTGGAGCCGCGACGGTCTGGTCAGAGATGGCGACTTCAACGTAATCGCCCAAGGTGACTACATATACGCTGAGTTGGACGGCGGGAGTTCGAGAAGCATTTACTTCGCTGAGATTCAGGTTGTGTACCAAGTATGGTCCCAGTATCTGGCTGGGAGCGTAAGAAGAGGCAAGATTTCACACGATATGGGTGTTTACAACGGCAAGTACATCATCAGCATCCTCCACCAGTTCCAACACCTGATGTAGGTCGGAATAGGAGCAACTGCTACGCTTTCTCCCACGGCGTTATGATGCGAATGTCGCTCGCTCCGTGCGCTGGCCGACCGATAGCCCCTCCCAAAGGAAAAGGTCTTACCTACAGGCGAGGAGTTACGCAGAATGCAGGATCCCAAGCAGGACTTGCGCAGCCTTATCGACCGAGGCAAGGGCTTGAAGCTGGAAGCGGAAAGTGTCTCACAGGCGTACAGGACCTTGGATCCGAAGGTCCAACTGGGAGTTGGGGTATTCGAACTAGCGGTCGGTCTGAAAGGACGAAAACGGCTCGCTACTGCCATCGGAAAGGCATGGCTGCGAGGGAATCTCGGCCAACGCCTCGTGTCTCTGACAGAGAACGTTGACCAGTGGTACAACGAGACGGTTGCTGCGCTACGCAGGATCTCGGTCGCTCGGAAGAACCTGGCCCGTGGCGGCAACAGCTCCGTTCTCGTGCGGCGGTTCGCCAGGGCCAAGACCTACCGGAGACTCGACACTCAAGTCGCGAAAGCCGTCGGAACCTTAGAGGCGATCGCGGAGGAAGACCTGGTCTACAATGACGAGATTGGAGAGCTGCGGCTCCGGCAGAGGAAAGAGGCATTCGAGGAACGGCGTCGGCTCAGAGAAGAACGGCTTCTTGACCTGAGCAGCATTTCTCCAGAACTTGGATCAGTCAAACTCGAAAACCGTGACGAACTTCGAACTCAGCTCGCTGGTCATCCCGAGGTCGGTCGGATGATCGAGGGAGCGTTGGACACCCTCTCAACGACCGGGGCTGATGCAAACAGACAGGCGCTCGCCTCCTGCCGTTCAGTGCTTGAACTCCTTGTGATTGAAATAACTGGGGATCGTGAGTGGCGGAACGGGCTGAGCAAGCTCGTCGAAGGCACGCGGAAAAAGTTAGTGGCTGACACGTACGGGTTCCTTTCCGGATACGGGTCTCATCCCGGAGGTGTTCCAACAAGGCGAGATGCGGAGTATGGAATACGAATGACCGTCGCATCGTGCTTGTGGCTACTGGGGCGCAAATAGGATTCACGGACGCGTCAACACCCGCTCGCACAGATTTCAGTGACAGGGAGGAATCCGGCCCTCTCCAAGCGCATCCTTGAAGAGAACCGAGCCTTCCACCCGACGGCCGCGGCTAGCCTTGTGTTGCAACATGAGGTCCTACCGCCCCAGCGCTCTCCCGATTCGTCTAATCGTGTGATGGCAGTTTGTGCCGACTGGAATAGAGAGGGCTCCAGGGTTCCCCGGAAGGGGCCAATATCGTGCGCGATGACCATTGTAGATTGCACGAACCTCATATCTGGCGCCATCGTGTCGCACGCATTCAGCGCGTGGCTGCCAAGTGGAGTCTGCACGATAAACCTCACACATGCCTTCCCCCTCTTCCATGAGTCTTCTCGAAAGTCCTCGAACGCACCAGGTGTTGAACTCGGTAATAGCCAGTGACTGCGCGGCCTTCACAGGGTTGATGTCTCTATCATACGTACGTCCGCGTCGCTCGAAGGGCTCGGATCTCTTCCAGTACGTGCGATTAGATAGCGCCATCGACAAAGTCACCTCGTTGCCTGACAGGATTGCAGCTTCCATGAGTTCCGAGAACGCCGCAAGCCCTGGTTGAGAGAGCCTGGGACTTTTGTACGGATTCTGACTCCATTCTGCGCGAAATTCCTCAAGCATCCATCTGCGAGTAACTTCATCCAGATCTTCGAAGTGGAACAATGCCAGTACCATCGCGGGAAAGGCTGGCGTGGGAATCAACCTTCCCCTGCAGCCTACCGTTGCTGATGCTCAAGAGCGGGTAAGGAGGGGATTCTGGCTTGCGTGTGGGACATTGGAGGTGACAATCTGACGCAATTGTCTCGGGTCGGTGGGCTTTATCGACGGCACGATTATGCGGGTTTGGTAGGATCATGGATGAGCGAAAACTCGAGGAGATGCTCGCCGAATATGCGCGTCTTGAAGACTCATTTCTCGACCTGACTCAATACGTCCCTCTGGTGGCGGAACTTCACGATCCTAGATATCAAATTGCATCACCCCGTGCCGGGGAGTTCGGCCTCGATTGCTGCACTTGGATTGAGACAATCTTCCAAGAGCTCCTGCGGGATCCCAGGTGGGACAATCTTGAAGGTATCGACGACGCAAGGAAGTCCTCGAGCGTGAGCATGGAGACCTACAGGAGAGTGTTTGGCGCGAAGCTCGGGTTCGATCGCGCAGGATATCCACTGAAGTGGCTGGATACTCCAGTGGTGAGACCATTCGAGACTTGGGCGAGCGACGAGAATCCAGAGTGGTTCAAGGTATATTCGAAGTACAAGCATGACCGGTTTGAACTTGCTAATCGATTCACTCTGGGTCATGCGTTGATGGCATTCACCGCGCTCGCAATTCTCGTGAATCATTGGCCAGGCTACGATCCGGGCCTGCGATCGCCAACGAAACGTCCACCGTCCAGAGTTCTCAAACGAATCTAGCTAGGAACCTCTTTAGGGTGATGATTCGCAGTGATGGTGACAGATCCCGCAGGCACCGACGGAGACCCAAAAATCCAACAGGAAAGGCGATAGGCACAGGACCATTTGGAGGAAGAGCGTGGGGCGAGCAACGATGCCGAGTCTCTTCGTCTACACCCTGACGTTTGACACCGGCTTCGCACCGCACGTGGACCGGGAAGGGCGATTCTTGACCCTTGCTACCTGCAAGCCCGATCTCAGGCGGGTGGCCCAAAAGGACGACTGGATTCTCGGTGTCGGTGGTGTTGCGCTCAAGGGCAAACATTACGGCGAGGTGATATTCTTAGCCAAGTTGACCGAACCACCCATGAGCTTTGACGGATACCATCGTGACGAACGGTTCAGGGGCCGTCTCGACAACATCTACGCCCGCCGTCGTGGCCGGTTAGCTCGTGTTGGGAGGAGCGGATTCCACCAAAGCCGCGAAGAAATGGAACATGACTGGAAGACAGATCGAGTCTTGGTTTCCGCGAAGTTCGCGTATTTCGGGCCGCGTGGTCCAGACCTAGAAATAGAGGGTTTCACTGAGTTCGTCCGACCCATCCGTCGATATCTGAGGCGGCAGCTGGGCAGGCTGGAAGCACGCCTAATCTTGCAAGCTGAGGACAGTTGGTCTCCGTGGAACGAATGGCAGGCTCCATCAACCCCTCTAGAGTATTGCAGCCCATATGTCCGGACTCACGGGAGATCTAAACCGCGGACATGACGATCTGTCGAGACTGTTTCAGAGAAGAGCTCTGTGGGCTAAGGCTGGCTTGTTCTGTCATGAAGGTTCTGCGGACTACGCCCGAAACTGACTTATACGGCTCTCGACTAATAGGTCATTATGCGCGTACCTACTTCAGTTCCCCGTCCATGGCTTGAGGACGACGAGTTTGCGCTCGACGATCATGAGCCAGGCCTTTTCGACAAGGCGATTGCAGTTCTGGTAGGCGGACTGAAGGGATTGCACTCAAGGAATGCAGTCCTAAGGCCCGCGAAGCAGGCGAAGCAGTAACACGAGAGCAAAGACCGCCGCAGATGACGAGGCGTGGGCTGCTACGACCTCACGTAGATACTGTCTTCCGACAGAGTAGACCGTTATCGACAAAATCACCACCAACAGTGCACCGAATGCGCCAAGGAAATCGCTCACGCTAAATTCCAATTGCAGCGCAACGAAGAAGCCCAGAGCGACGGTGAGCCACAATAGGACAAGCATCGTTCCAAACCCGGGTGTTAAACCAGCCTTGATAACGACCACCGGTCGACTCGCTTCTTGTACCGGCTGTCGCGCGATCTTGAGTCTCTCGCGAGCTCTCAGGTATTTCCTCCGGGCGCGCAGAATTGAGATCATTCCCGAACTCAACTTCCAGATCGCCGCGATGAGATCGCGGAGGTCTGCAGGTCGATCGCTTCTAGCTTCATAGAGCGGTTTCGCAAACGACTTCCCCACGTCCAAGAAACGCCGTCTTGCAGCGGAAGCGTCCTCAAATGCATCGCGGACTGACGCGCGAGTATTGACCCGAATGACATCTCGGAATTTCTGAATTTCATCGGCCTTGGCTCGGGCAACGTACACATAGAGGTTATTGTCGTCTGCACTTGCGAACTCGAGCAGCCGAAGGTTCTCGAAGAGCTCTGACGGGACGCCCGTAACCTTGCTCTCTCCAGATAGGCGATTTCTTACTTTCAGCCCGTTTAGCAGGATTGCGCGAAGGTGCACGGAATCTGTTTCAGACCAAGGTGGCGCGGTGAATGGGAGCAACGGCAGGGGTACTTCAAAGTGTATCAACCCACACATCAAGAACAAAACCAGCTCGGGATAGGAGTAACTGGTAACGAGCTCGCTTCGAGTTCTGCGATGGGAGCCTCGAACAATAGGTGCGTATACGTCGACTCCTTGCCTAACGAACAAGAACGGGTCCGAAATGGCAACGACGGGCCGTAGCAGGAAGGGGACGTACTCCACGGCGAGTCTTCTTGCGAACTGGCGTAACCTTGCCAATTCAGCGTTACCACGGTAAGTTCGAGCGAGACTCTGCAGGAGAGCGTTGGCAGCCTGTTTCTGTTGCTCGTTAGGTTCGAAGCTTGCGAGATCGAGCAGCGGCTGTGGGGTCGCCACCCCGACCGGCGTGGCACTCGCTACCAGCGATCGGTGAAAATCCCGCCACATCTGATTGATGGTGGCACGGGCAATTTGAAGTGTGGTTTCCGATGGTAGATAGACGAGATTCCTCCCGGCATCATCGAGAACGACCATGTTCGCCTGAACTTCGCGCTCCCGCCAGAGAAGTGGGAAGAACCGCGGAAGATCACCGGGATCGACGCGGTAAATGTACCTCATGTCCTCGTGGAACGTTCGAAAGCCTTGGATCGTCACAGTATAGTGGTATCTCGCTACCCGAAGTGATCGTGCAATCGCGACGTTGCGCGAAAGCTCCGTGTCTTCTATGTCTTCAGCAATGAGGTCGAATCTTGCATGTCGTATTTTTACCCAGCGAAGGCGGGAATACAGTGGTATCGACCCGAAATAGCACGGTCCGGCCCATGTCCGCCTCTAATGTAACTCGCGGGGTAGCATTATGTATGTATTGTCGCCGCAAGAATTTGGACACTTACGTGTCAGCCGCTGATGCCGGCATGCGGCTCGCGGGACGCCTCGCGGGCGATGTGCTGGAACAACAGGTGTCCGAGGCGCGTCGCGTCGTCCAAGTGGCTCGGACCCGCGACGTTCGCCGTGACGACGAGCTGTCCGGGGCGGATGAACGTCTCCAGCCGGATCGTGTCGTCCTCGAGGGCCCACGCGAGGCGCATTCCATCGGCGAACTCGGATAGCCCGTACCACCGCAACGGCCCGATCCAGCTCCCGCGGAGCGCCCGGACGAGTCCCCTCAGATCGAGGTTCGCCGCCAAATATGTCTGGAGGATCGTGACCCCCGTTTCCTCGGAGCGTTGGCTCTCTGGGCTCAAGACCTGGAGCGCTCTTGGGGTGACGCGGTACCCCACGTCCGTCCGTTCGACGAGTTCGTCGTCCGCGAGGCGATGCAGCGCCCGCGAGAGCTGCTCCGGGTGGATGCCAAGACGTCGACGCAAGCCCTGGAACGCGACCTGCGACGCAGGCTCCTTCGAGAGGAACTCGAGGACCTCGCGGTCGTGCTCCCGGAGGTCGTCAATGGCATCGCGCGCGGACGGATCCGCGGACGTCGGCACCATGTGTTCCCGCTCACGGCGGCGGTTCGGCTTAAGGCTAAGGGTCGTGCGTCGCCCGCCTGAGAATGACGGACTCGTCGGGCTACACGGCGAGGCGGCCGTCCTTCACGACGACCTTCTTCCCGATGCGGACGGTCGCCTTCTCCAGCTTTGGTCCGAGGTAGAAGTTCGTGGAGTTCCGGCCGCCGAACTCGGAGTTGTCGCCGATCGCGATTTCGACGACGCCGGTCGCAAGGTCGTCTTGGAGGAATCCCGTCTTGACCGCGGGATTGAGTCCAATCCCCAATGCCGCCAATCGGTCCTTTCCTCCCGTCGCCTTGTCCCAGGAGGGACGCATCACTGCATCGTTCTCCTCCGCGGACCAGTTCGCCTTGCCATCCTTGAATGAAATGCGGACGCCCTTGATCAGCGAGCCGAGGTACGCGACGGGCAGGTCCGCGACGAGGACGCCTTCCGCGGAGTTTTCGTCCGGCGCCACGTACGCCTGACCGGGCGGTACACCCGCCATGACGTCGCCATCGCGGACGTCTTCCGCGTCGACAATCCCGTCGTCGAGGGTCGCGTCCCGCCCTTTGAGCGCGAACGCGAGGCGCGTACCGTTCGGGGCGCTGACCTCCACGTCCGCGGCACGGGACAAGAGCGTGGCGATCTTCTTGCCTTTCCGGGAAATCGGGAGGAAGTCAATGGAGCTCGCGTCGACGAGCATCGACCGCCAAGCGTCAAGGTCGAATCCGTATGCGTCCGCCCGCTCGCGGCTCGCGTAGCCAAGGGCAAGCCGCGCCCCCCGCAGCTTCGCCTTCTCTGCGCGTCGGTACCAGTCCGAATTGTATCCGGTCGCGGCGGAGGACTTCGGGAGATTCTTCCGATACCTCGGGAGATCCGCGGGTCCCGGGAGGAAAATGTACGCGTCCGCCTTCGAGAGCGCCGCCCATTCCGACGCGGAGACGTGGCCGAGCTTCGAGGTCGGAAGCGTCTCCACGGATCGCCAGTACGTCTCCTCGTCCTCGAAGAGAGACATCGGCCTCGCGCCGACGGCCCGCAGCTGGTACACGAGCTCGTTGGCCACGTCGGCTCCGTGGTTCCACGATTCGACGATCACGCTCTCGTTCGGCCGGATCCGGAGCGTCTTTCGGATCACGTTCTTCGCCAGGGCCTCGTACTCGGACATCGGTTCTCCCCGGACGCGCGAACCTCGCCCGCGGATAAATACATGCGCCCATCCGCAAGGCAAGGACCTTACCGCACGGGGCCATTCGCCCCTGAGCGCGATGGCGGCATCCTTGTCGGCGGCGGAGCGGCGCACCCTCCGCCTCGTCGCGGACACCCTCGTGCCTTCGCTCGAGGTCTCGCCGGATCCGGGCGGCTTCTACCGCCGGAGCGCGGGCGATCTGGGCGTCGACGGAGACGTCGCGCGGATCATCGATTCGTACGTCGGGCCGGGACGGCGTCGCGAGTTCGGTCGGCTCCTGCGAACGCTCGAGAACCCCGTGTTGAACGCCTTCCTCGGCGGCCGGCCCCGCGCCTATTCGGCGATGTCCGCGGAGGAGCGCGAGCGGTACCTCCTCGGATGGGCGAGGAGCCGCCTCCCGGTGAAGCGGCGCGGCTTCCAGGCCGTGAAGCGACTCGTCCTCTTCCTGACGTACGCGAAGGCCCTCAAGGAAGGCCGAAATCCGAACTGGCCCGCCCTCGGCTACGTCGCGCCGGGGGCCGCGGTCGAACGCGCGTGGCACCGGCACCCGGACGACGCCCGGGTCGTGCCGATCCGTCCTTCGACCGAACTCTCGCTCGACGCCGACGTTTGCGTGGTGGGGAGCGGCGCCGGCGGGTCGTTGATCGCCGCCCGTCTGGCGGCCGCCGGCCATCGCGTCGTCGTCCTCGAAGCGGGTGCGTACCGCACGGCGGACGACTTCACCCAGCGCGAGGCGGAGGCGTTCGACACGATGTTCCAAGGCCACGGCCTGCTGACGACCCGCGACCTGGCGTTCAGCGTCCTCGCCGGCCAGACGGCGGGCGGGAGCGCGACGATCAACTGGATGACGTGCCTCCGGCCGCCGATGTGGGCCCGGGAGGAATGGGAGCGGGATCACGGCATGGCGGGCGTGACGTCCGCCGAATTCGACGGGCTCCTCGACGACGTCTGGCGGCGGCTCCGCGTGACCACGGCCGAGAGCGTCGTCAATCCCTCCAACGAGGTCCTGCGGCGCGGATGCGAGGCGCTCGGCTACCGGGCCGGCGCGGATTTCGACGTCATCCCGCGGAACGCCCGCGGCTGCGACACGCGCTGTGACTTCTGCTTCTTCGGCTGCGTCTACAACGCGAAGCAGTCCCCGGTCCTGACGTACCTCCCGGACGCGTTCCACGCCGGCGCCCGATTCCTGTTCGACACGAAGGCGGAGCGCGTGGCCATCGAGCGCGGCGAGGCGCGCGGAGTCGAGGCGACGTTCCGCGGCGACGGCCGGGAGGTGCCGGTTCACGTCCGGTCCCGGGCGGTCGTGGCGGCGGGGAGCGCGGTGCAGACACCGGCGCTCCTCCTCCGGTCCGGCGTGCGGTCGCCGGGGATCGGCCGCGGGCTCCGGCTCGACCCGACGACGGCCCTCTTCGGGGAATTCCCGGCTCCGGTACGGATGTGGAGCGGGCCGATGCAGACGATTGTCGTGACGCGATTCCAAGACGCGGACGCGGGCCATCACGGCCCTTGGCTCGAGAGCGCTCCGGGCCATCCGGGCCTCGCGGCGGTCGCGTTGCCGTGGTCGGGAGGTCGAGCACACAAGGACGCGATGCGCCGCCTCGACCGGGCGGCCGCCACGATCGTCCTCGTCCGGGACGTCGCCGAAGGCCGCGTGCGCGTCGACGCCCGGGGAGAGCCGATCCTCGAATACCGCCTGTCGGCGCGGGACCGCCGAAATCTCACGCGCGGATTGCAGGAGGCGGCGCGGATCCACCGCGCGGCCGGGGCGGTCCGGATCGCGTCCCTTCATGTCCGGGAGTGCGCGGTCGGCGACGGCCGAAACCCGATTCGGGAGTCTGAGCTGGACGGATTCTTGGACCGCGTCGCCCGGCTCGGGGTCCACGAGAATGCGCTCGCCCTGTTCTCGGCGCACCCGATGGGATCCGCACGCGCCGGCTTGGACCCGCGAACTTCGGCAGCAAGGCCCACGGGCGAGTGCCACGAGATCCGGAACCTCTGGATCGGCGACGGTAGCCTCCTGCCGACGGCGCCGGGCGTGAACCCGATGATCTCGATCATGGCCCTTGCGGCCCGTACCGCGAGATTCATCCGAGAGCGGCTCGCTCACTCCTCGACGATGTAGAACTCGTTCCCGTCCGGGTCCTTGAACATCGCGTAGGTGCCCCAGTCTTCCTTCGTCGTCGGCGTCGTGAACTGCACGCCGAGTTTCCGGAGGGACTCTTCCTCCTTCTTGGCGTCCTTCGCGGTGAAGGAGATCCCGGTGTTCCCCGGTTCCAGCGGGTAGAATCCCTCGCACAGGTGGAAGGCGATGTTCTCCTTCTTCGGCGCGACGGTGATCCAGTGGCCCTGGTGCTCTCGGATCTCGAACCCGAGTTTCTCCGTGTACCACTTCGCCGATTTCTTCGCATCGGACACGACGAGAGCGATCGTGGTGAGGCGCATCATGAACCTCGCAATTCGCTCGCTCCCGATAAAGGCACGGTTCGAGCAAGCCTCATCGGTTCGCACCCGCCCGCCCGTCGGGACCGGATCCACCTCGGGGATTCGCGGGGGAGTCCCGCGGAAGGCTTTAGCCGCCAGCCGGCGTTTCGGCTCCGGAGAGAGGGTCCGACATCGGCATCGCCGCGATCGCCGCAATGCAACTGGGCGTGGAGTCGGCCGGCGCCTTGGGCTATCTTTTCGCCGTCTTCCTGTACGCCATCGCCGCCACCGTGTTCCTGCCGATCCCCGTCGAGCTGCTCCTCCCTCTGTATCCGGGCATCGACCCGGCGATCAAGGCGGTCGTCCTCGGCCTCGGCAAGGCGGCCGGCGCGATCGTCGTCTTCTACGTCGGGAAGAAGGTGAATCCGCACATCGAGCGGTGGATGGGCCGCCACGATCTCGCGGCGAAGGTCCTCAAGCCGCTGGAGGCGTTCGTCCGCCGCACCGGGTGGATCGGGCTGACGGTCCTCCTCGCGATCCCGCTCATGAGCGACACCGCGGTGAATTACTTCTACTCCCTGCTGAACGAGGAAGGCAACGCGATCGGCCGCTGGTGGTTCGTGCTCGCGAACTTCATCGGAGGGATCGTCCGCGCGTACATCTTCCTGTGGCTGCTCGGAGGGTGAAGCGCCGCTCACTTCGAGACAATGCCGCGCTTCGAGGCGCGGGCGAACGCCTCGAGGAAGCCCTGCGTGAGGTCGCTCGCCGTGACGATGCCCTCGACGTTCTCGAGGCGCGTCACGACGATCCAGCGGGTCTTCTTCTCCAGCATGACGCGCGCTGCCGCCCGCAAGGTCGTGAGCGGGCTGACGGTGGCGACGGGCGACGTCATGACGTCGCGGACGAGCACCTTCGAGGGGTTCTGGCCTTTTGCGGTCACGTTCCAGAGGATGTCTCGGTCCGTGAGGAGGCCGATCGGCCGTCCGTGCTCCACGACGACGAGCCCGCCGATCCGCTTCGCCGCCATGCGCTTCGCGGCGTCGGCGATCGTGCGGTCCGGATCGATGACGATCACCTGACGCGTCATGACGTCCCGCACGAAGACCACCGCGAGCCCCCGCGGGGGAAGGGGCGGGCTCTTTGAAAGCTTACGCCGTCCCGGGGGTCGCGGATGCGGCCGTCGCCGCCCCGGAGCCCCACGGGATCCGCTGGCCCGCCTCGCCGAAGCGGAGGCGCCGCCGGCACTTGGGGAACGCGGAGCACCCGAGGAACGTCCATCCGTTCGGAGCCCTCCGACGGACGAAGCGTCCCTCGCCGCACGCGTCGCACGGCCCGTAGTCCTTCTCTAGGAACGTGGCGTCGCGGAGCCAGCGGGCGAGGGAGTCCTCGTGGGTGCGTAGCTCGACGAGGACCGCGCGCAAGGCGTTCCGGGATTCGCCCACGACGTCGGCCAGGGTCGCCCGGCCTTCCGCGATCGCGGTCATCCGGTCCTCCAGGTGGCCCGTCATCGTCGGCGTCGTGACCTCGGGTCCGTAGAGGGCGAGCGCGTCCACGAGCGCCCGCCCGGAGGCAGTCGCCCGCAACGCCCGGCCCGACACATATTGTCGGCGGAAGAGGAGGTCCACGATCTCGTGTCGGGTCGACTTCGTCCCGAGTCCGAGTCGCTGCATCGTCAGGAGGAGCGACCCTTGCGTGTGCAGGGGCGGCGGCCGGGTCTCGTCGTGAGTCAGGCGGAGCTCGCGGACCGGGAGGATATCGCCCGGTTGGATCGGCGGCAAGTCCAACGCCGGATGATCCGCGGGCAGGATCTCCCGCCAGCCCGGCTCCAGGACGCGGGTGCCGACCGCCCGGAACTCGACGCCGCCGAGGCGCAGGCGGGCTTCCGTCACCGCCACCACACTCGCCGGCGAGAGGGTCGCGAGGAACCGGCGGGCGATCAGGTCGTACACCGCCAACCTCGTCCCGGGCCGCCGTTTCGCCGCCGGGCCGGTCGGATGGATCGGGGGATGGTCCGTCGTCTGGATCGGACCGCGGCTCGCTTCCAGAGAGGGCTGGGCGAGCAGCCGCTCGGCGAACTCGCGGTACGGGGATGTCGTCAGGCGGCCGAGGAGATCCCGGAGGTGGAGCGCCGTTGGGTACACGGTGTTGTCCGTGCGCGGATAGCTGATCTCCCCCCGCACGTAGAGGTCTTGCGCGGCGGCCATGGCGCGGGGCGCAGACAGGCCTTGCCGGGACGCCTGGGCGAGCAGTCCGGTCGTGTTGAAGGGCGGGGGCGGCGGCTCGCGGCGCTCCGACCGCTGGACGTCCGCGACGAGGGCGGAGTCCTCGAGGCCGGCGAGGGCGATCACCGCTTGCGCGCCCCCGAGGTCCCAGAACGGGCCGCCGATGGCCTCCGCGTCGAACGGCGGATCGCCGGCGACGAGGGTGACGTTCCAGAAGGGTCGCGGCACGAAGCTCTCGCGATCCCTCTCTCGGTCCGCGACGAGCCGCAAGGTCGGCGTCTGCACGCGTCCCGCCGACAGCACCTGCCGCCCGGAGCCGCACTCGAGCGTGAGGAACCGGGTCAGGACCGCGCCCCAGGCGAGGTCGATCCGCTGCCGCGCGGCCGCGGCCTCGGCAAGCGCCCAATCCGGGTCCGTCAGGTCATCGAACGCGCGGCGCACTTCGCCGGCCGCCATCGCGCTGAATCGCGCGCGACGCGCGGGGAGGCCCGGCCGGACGGCCCGGAGGGTCTCCAGCGCCTCGATCCCGATGAGCTCGCCTTCCCGGTCGTAGTCCGTCGCGAGGACGACCTCGTCGACCGTCTCGGCGAGGCGGCGGAGCGCATCGTGGAGGGCGGGGGGCGCCTCGCGCCGCACCGGCTCCGTGTCGATGAGCGCTTCCGGATCAATGGCGTGCCAGTCCCGGTCAGCTTCCGGATAATCGATCTCCACGACGTGGCCGCGGAGCGGGAACACGATGACGTCGGCGTCCGCAGACGAGAACGCAAACTGACTGAAGCCGTCTGCCCGGACCTTCTCAGCCGTCCCTTCTGACAGGATTTGGGCCAATCGGCGGGCGGCACTGTATTTCTCGGCAAGGATGAGCCGCCGCAACCCGACGGCCCATTCGTCT
>WNGR01000566.1_pt1 | contig 40850 bp, 34 predicted proteins | sample 5407581 | NCBI WGS metagenome assembly WNGR01 (sample SAMN13153383, study PRJNA577476) | soil metagenome | isolation source: 80 cm soil or saprolite under Garry oak tree replicate 2 | place: USA:California | collected 2016-06-15 | reverse complement strand
GCGCCGCGAATCCGGTCAACGCGTATGGCACGAGCAAGCTCGCCGGGGAGCGAGCGCTCGCGGCGAGCGGTGCCACGTACCTGCTCATCCGTACGCAGTGGCTGTTCGGGGCGCACGGCAAGTCGTTTCCCCGCACGATGTGGGAGCGGGCGCGGGCGCGAGCGGCGTCGCGCGTGGTATGCGATCAGTTCGGCCGGCCGACCTACAGTGTGGACCTGGCACGGGCGACGTGGCAGCTCGTCGCCGCGGATGTCACCGGCGTGATTCATGTGGCCAACGCGGGCATCGCGACCTGGTACGACGTCGCCACGCGCGTGTACGCCGCGTGCGGTGTGGCCGAGCTGGTGCAGCCGTGCCGAACGGAGGAGTTCCCCACGCCGGCCAGGCGGCCGCTGCGCGCGGTGCTCGACACGGGGCGGGCGGAGCAGGTGCTGGGGGGGCCGCTGCCCAAGTGGGAGGATGCGGTGGAGCGGTTTCTGTCCTCACCCCTTTGATCCGCTCGCCCTTCCAGTCCTCACCCCTTTGATCCCCTCTCCCTTCGGGCCTCACCCCCTGTCCCCCTCTCCGCCATGCGGAGAGGGGGGACGAAAGGGCAGTCCGTCGTTCCCCCTCTCCACGTCGTGGAGAGGGGGACAGGGGGTGAGGACTAACGAAAGCGAGCGAGCATGTCATCCTGAGCGCCGCAGGCGCGAAGGACCTGCTTTCCCACAGATGCGAAGGACATCCTTTCGGAGGACCCCTGTCGAAGGACCTCCTGTCGAAGGACATCCTTTCGAAGGACCTGCTTCTCGTGAGTGCCGCGCAACAGCAGGTCCTTCGCTCGCGCGCGTGCCGCGCGCTCGCTCAGGATGACAACCTCCCACGCTCCGGTAAGAAAGAAAATGGAAGAAATGGTGGTTTCTCGGGCAGCACACAAGCGCTTGACGCCGTCTTGACCGGGGTGCATTACACAGCAGCCCTCCGAGCAAGGATGACAACGTGCGGACGTGGCAAACAGTGCTGGCAGCCGCCGTGCTCGGCTCCAGCGCGTGCAGTGGCGGATCATCCAACGGCCCCGCGAATAGCCTCGACATCGCCGGGGAGTGGACCTACCTCGACACGCTCGCCAGCGCGGCGCTCCAGCTCTCGTGCAAGGATCAGGGCACGCTCCAGATCTCCCAGACGGGCGGCAACCTGACGGCGGCCGCAAACCAATCCGGCGTGTGTCAAATCGCCGGGAGCCCGGTCGACAACGGTGGGTCGGGGACGGCCCAGGGCACGACGTCCGGGACGGCCATCGCGTTCACGGTGGGCTCGTGTCGCTACGCCGGTACGTTGTACAATACGCCGCCGGACAGCGCCGCCGGGTCGGAGTCGTGCGACGTTCCCACGAACGGTGGGACAACCGCCGTCCTGGGGAGCTGGCTCGCGGTGAAGGGACTCGACCTCGCGCCGCCGACGGCCTCCGGATCCGTGACGTTCCCGGCGGGCGACACGCTGTTCGTCCCGGGCGATACGTTCAAGCTGCAGGTCCTGGCGAGCGACGATCGCCGGGTGCGGTGGGCCGGGTATCGCCTCGGGCCGCCAGTCGGCGGGCAGGACTCTGTGGCCGGGTCGGCGGCGGGCTTCTCGGGCACCTTCTCCCGCGCGGTGACCGCCGCCTGGACGGGGTCGGTGACGGTGACGGTGTTCGCGCGCGATGCGCTCGGCCGGCTGACCGAGGGCGCGCTCAACGGCGTAACGGTGCTCGATGCGGTGCGGCGCCCCACGCAGACGCTGCCGCTCGACGCGTACACCAGCGATCTCGCCTACGACGCGAAGCGCGACGCGTTGTATCTGCTGCAGCTCGGGGCCGGCCGGGTCGGCGTGCTGGCGCTGGGCAGCTTCACGCTGGGGACGCCGATCGCCCTCCCCGGGGCGCCGACCAGCTCGATCGGAGGCGAGATGGACCTGACGCCGGGGAACGACACTCTCGTCGTGCCGCTCGCCACGCCCGCGATCGCGTTCATCGATCTCGTGAGCGGGGCGATCGACACGGTGCACATCACGAGCGACGTGGGCACCACGACATCGGTGCACGGCGTGCACGTCACCGCCAACCGCCAGGCGTTCGTGTTCGGCGAGTGGAGCACGGGAGGCACAGGGGGCGACGCGCTGTACCAGTACAGCCTCGATTCCGGCACGACCCGACGGCGGACCGACATCGGCATCGGTGGGAACATCGGCGGGACGACCGAGCTGGCGGGCTCGTGGGACCGCACCAGGCTGCTGCGCACGGAGCAGGAGACGAACTGCGGCCAGGTGTACGACGCCGCGAGCGACGCGTTCAGCGCGTGCGTGAGCGGCGTCGCCGGCCTGTTCGCCGAGCCCACGGGCACGACCAGCGGCGACCGCTGGCTCGACGGGGGCCTCGTCCTCGACGGCTCGGCGCACAGCGTCGCGACGTTGCCGGCGGGCGACCGCCTGCACCGCGGGGCCATCGCGCCCGACGGGTCGGCGGTTTACGACCCGACGAGCTACGGCTACGAAAAGCTGGCCTTACCGGGTCTGGCGGTGCTGGAGCGGGTGCGCCTCACTGTGGGCGTGACGCGGATGACGGCGCTGCCCGACGGCCGACGCCTCATCCTCTGGACCGATCCCGGCTCGAGTAGCGACCTGACGGAGACGAACCGAGTGACGCTGGTGGACGTGGGGGCCGGTTTGCCCGCTCCGCGGCGGCACGCCCTCGCCGCGTCGCTGCGAGCACCTTGACGGGCCGGGGTCGGGTCGCGGCGTCGATGACATCGACACTTGTTTGGTGCCTGGTTCTCACCCTCGCGCTGCCATCCGCGGCAGACGCGTCCGCTCGGGTGCGCCAGGCCCCGCACATCACGCCCGCCGGCGATCCTACGGTGAGGGACGACACCATCTACCGCCTCGCGGTGGATCCGGGCCAGCATCCCGGCGAGGACTACGTTTTCCTTTTCACGGACGGCGTGGCGCGCTTCGAGCAGGACGGCCGGGGCAGCCGGACCCGCCGCCAGGTCGTGCAGCTCCTCAGCCCGCAGGGCGTGAAGCGCTGGGGCGAGCTCGAGCTGACCTACACCAACGCGAGCGAGCGGCTCACCCTCAACTGGGCCCGCGTGGTGCGCCCGGACGGCACGGTCATCAGCGGTCAGCCCGTGCGCGAGCAGGAATCGGCCACTCCCGTAGCGGGAGACGCGCCCGTGTACTCGGACGCGCGGGTGCGCCGGATCTCCATTGCCGGCCTGGCCCCCGGCATGCTGCTCGACTACAGCTACACGGTGGAGCGCGTGCAGGCAGCGATGCCGGGCGACTTCGGGGAGCGGTGGTACGTGACGCGCCCCCACCTGGTGCGGCGGGTGCGCTATGTCCTCGACGTGCCGGCCACGCTCCCCGTCCGCATTAAGGAGCGCAACCTCGGGTTCGCCCGCCGCACCGTGCAGCTGGGCGGGCGGCGCGTCTCGACTTGGGCGACGGCCGAGGTCTCGAAGGTCGAGCGCGAGGCGTTCGCAGCCGACTCGAACGGAGTCGACCAGTGGATCGCCGTCGCGGCGCCCGTTAGCTGGGCGGACGTGGCCCGCTGGTATGCCACCCTGGCGCGCGACCGCTACGCCGTGCCCGCCGCGCTCGATTCCGCGCTGGGGCGCGTGGTGAGCGGCGCGCCGAGCCTGGACGATTCGCTGCGCGCCCTGCATCGCTGGGTGGCGCAGGACTTCCGCTACGTCTCCCTCTCGCTCGGGCTGGGCGGCTACCAGCCACGGCTTCCCGCTGCCGTGTTCGACACCAAGTACGGCGACTGCAAGGACAAAGCCACCCTGTTCATCGCGCTGGCGCAGCGCCTGGGACGACGGGCCTACCCGGTGCTGCTGCGCAGCAACGGCGGGATCGAGCGCGACTTGCCGTCGCTCGCGGCGTTCGACCACATGATCGCCGCGCTGGAGCGACCCGGAGGGAGCGGCTACGTTTACCTCGATCTCACGGCGGAGCTGGCTCCGTTCGGGACCCTGCCGCCCAACGAGCAAGGCGAGTTCGGCCTAGTGGTGCGCCCCGACGGCCGGGGCGAAGAGGTCACCCTGCCCTCCGAGTCGGCGGCCGCGAGCCAGGCCAAGAGCATGCTCGAGGGCGAGCTCGCGCCCGACGGCAGCGTTCGCGGGCGCCTCACGGTGGACGCCACGGGTCGTGCCCAGTATGCGCTGCGGTACCTGTTCGCGCACACGCCGACCCCGACCGAGCGCGACCGCTTTGCGCGCGCGCTCCTGGGCGAGTTGTATCCCGACGCCGTGCCCGACAGCGTGACGCTGTTCGACGGCCGCGACCTGAACGCCGCGGCGCAGGTGCGAGTCGTGTTTCACGGTGGGCGCGCGGCGACGCGCTCGGGTGACGCGGAAATTCTCCAGCTGCCGTTCCATGAGGCGCCCGTGTCGCAGCTGCTCGCGCAGCTCGAGTCCTCGGGACCGCGACGGTTCCCGATCGATGCCACCGGGGTCATCGGGCCCATCACGTCCTCGGCGGAGCTGCGCGTGACGTTGCCGCCTGGCTGGCAGGCGCGCCTCCCGGCAGCCGCGACGGCCGCGAGCGTGTTCGGCACGTACACCGCCGAGTATCGCCAGGACGGGCAGGAGCTGCGCGTGGTCCATCGGTTCAGCGGCACCAGCGGCATCCAGCCACCGGAGCGGATCGGCGACCTGATCGCCTGGCTGCGGGACGTGGGCAAGGCGGACGTACACTACGTCGTCGTCACCCCGTGACCGGGCGCTGAGCCGGGCGCGCCGCGGGTGCGCGCTGGCGTGGCTGTGCGCGATCGCGCCGCTCGCGGCGCAGCAGCCGCGGCCCGCAGGGCGCTTTCTCGCGGCAGGCGCAGCGCCGCTCGCCCGCGGCCGGATCGTGATGTTCGGCGGCGCGAGCGATTCAGGGACGTTTTTCAATGACACATGGGAGTGGACCGGGACCGCATGGCTCAGGCGCGTGAGCCCTTCCGGGGCGATGAGGCCCGCGGCGCGCGCCTGGGCAGCCGCCGCGTTCGACGCGGCGCGAGGCCGGCTGCTCGTGTTCGGCGGCAGCACCTTCAGCGACTTCTACCGGGACACCTGGCTGTGGGATGGGAGCCGCTGGATCGGTGCGGACTCCGCGACCGGCCCCGAGGAGCGTGCCAGCGCCGCGATCGCCAATGACACGGCGCGCCACCGCTTGGTGCTGTTCGGCGGCGGCAACACGAACGACACCTGGGAGTGGGACGGGGGTCACTGGATTGCGATCGTGCCCGCGGGTCCCCCGCCTCCGGCACGCCGGCGTCACGCCCTGGTCTACGATGCGGCGCGGCAACGGATCCTCCTGTTCGCGGGTGTGGCCGCGGACGGGAGGCTGTTGGACGACACCTGGACATGGGACGGCATGCAGTGGACCGCTCTCGCCCCCGGCACCTCGCCCCCGCGCCGCAGTGGCGCCGCGGCCGCATACGATCCGGGACGCGGCCGGGTGGTGCTGTTTGGGGGGGCCGACGAGGGCGACCGGAAGTGGGGCGATACCTGGGAGTGGGACGGGGCAGCGTGGAGCCAGCGCGCAACCAAACCGGCTCCTCCGCCCAGAGAGCTGGCACTGCTGGCGTACGATGCCGCGGGCAAGCGGATGGTGCTGTTCGGCGGCCTCGATACGCTGGGGCACGCGCTCGACGACACGTGGGGGTGGGACGGCCAGCGCTGGTCGCTGCTCGTTCCCGGCACTCGGACCGATACGGCAGCCTTGCACCTGGCGCGCGCGTTCTACTGGACCCGGCGCGACGCCGCCCGGCTGGTTGCGGCGCAAGAGCGCTACCTCGGCGACGAGGGGCGCTACGCTCGCTCCCTCGCGGATCTCGAACTCGATACCGCTCGCTACTCGGTCATGGCGCTGGCGGAGGTGACGGATTCGAGCTGGGCCGGCGCGGTCGCGCGCGGACCTGCGCGGTGCGCCGTGGGGGTCAGCAAGGGTACGCCGCCGCGGATCGCGTGCATTCGGGAGCCGGGACGGGTCCTGACGGCGACCGAGGCCCGCGACAGCGCCCGGGCCCAACTCGGGCGCGCCCTCATGATCCGAGAGGGTGCGCCGGACGACGGTCCCCGGAAGCGAGACCTCCTGTTCCAGGCCGTCACGCTGTTTCGCTTGGCGGGGGACGCCGACGAGGCCCGACCGCTCGCGGAGCTCGCGACCCTGGACGATCAGGCGGGGCGGCGTGACTCGGCACTCACCCGTCTGCGGCTGGCGCTCAAGCTGGCCGGCCGCCGGGGGGGGATGCGCAGCGGCATGGCGACCGTCCCGGAGGCCGCGATCCTGGTCCAGATGGGGGGGATCTATCGACGCGACGCCGCGCTCGACTCAGCGCTCGCGTGCTGGCGCCGCGCCCTGGCGCCGTATCAACAGCAGCACTCGTCACTCGAGGGCTCGGTGCTCATGTCGATCGGCGCAGCTGAGCTCGATGCCGGGCGGGCGGATTCAGCGGTCGCTGCGTTCCAGGGGGCGCAGGTAGCCGCGTTGCGGGCCGGCGACACCCGCTCGCAGCGCGACGCCCTCCTCGGCTGGGCGCGAGCACTCGACCGGTTGGGACGGTCCGACGAAGCGGCGCGGTATCGAGCGCAGGCAGCGAGTCTTTCCCCGTAGGGGTTACCACACCGCCGCCGGCGTCGGGCCGTTGCTGGTGTAGTAGGCGGGGATGCCGAGATCGCCAACGTGCCCCGCCCCAGCAGTACGCGGCGCCGGCGGTCGACACCCCTCGGGTCAAAGACGCCCCGGCGCTCACCGCGAACGCGTCCCATGGAGCAGGGTGCCGGTAACGCCCACGGCGAACACATCCGTCCCACCACTCCCCCAGACACCGCGGAGGGGCCTCCGACGTGCCGCTCGGCCGGGCCGTCCAGCGCGTCCCGTCGTAATGCACGATCGTGCCGCACGGCGAATCGAGCCCGGGTCACCAGACGGGAACCTTGCAGACTTGCAATCGCCGGGCAGACGGGGGACCCGCTCTTCCAGCGCCGGCCGCAACACGCGGGTCAGCATGGAGCCCTCTGGTCCTCACCCCTTTGATCGGCTCGCCCTTCCAGTCCTCACCCCCTGTCCCCCTCTCCCTTCGGGAGAGGGGGAACTCAGTCCGACCGTCGGGGGTGAAGACCAAGGGCCGCCGAGCGTAAATTGCTTCCGAGGTCCTGCAACGTTTCGCGTGGAGCGAGCAATGGAACGGTTCCCGTTTCCCGGCGGCTGTACGGCAGATTCGGAGGTGGGCCACTTTCACGTGACGGTCCAGGTGGGCAGCCGCGGTGGAGATCGATTCGTGCCCCTCGACGCGCTGGTCGATACCGGAGCGACCTACACGTGGGTCCCCCGCGACGTGCTCGACGCGGTTGGCGTCGTGCCGGACGAGGAGCGACCGTTTCTGCTCGCCGACGGTCGCGAGGTACGCTACCCGGTGGGGTGGGCGCAGATCAGGATCGGAGGGCGGGAGCAGCCGACGATTGTCGTGTTCGGCGCGCCGGCGTCCGAGCCGATTCTCGGGGTAGTGACGCTCGAAGAGTTTCTGCTCGCGGCCGATCCGGTGCACAGCGAGCTGATACCGGTGCCGGGGCTCCTCTAGTCTCACCCTACGGTTCGCTGTTCCTCACGCGTTTGATCCATCTCCCTCCTGGTCCTGACCCCGTTGATCCCTCTCCCTCCTGGTCCTCACCCCTTTGATTCCCTCTCCCTTTCGGTCCTCACCCCCTGTCCCCCTCTCCGCCATGCGGAGAGGGGGGACGAAAGGGGAGTCCGTAGTTCCCCCTCTCCACATCTGTGGAGAGGGGGACAGGGGGTGAGGACCACCTGCCCGGAACGACAACGGGGGAGCCCTAGTGGACTCCCCCGCGCGTCGCGAACCGTGCCAGGCGATGACGTCTGGATCTCCTAGACCCGGTGGGGTGGTGACGGCGACCTTTCCGTCCTCACGGCCCGCGAGCCTCCCACATCGTACGGGCCCGGCGGCGGCGAGTCAAGTATCGAGAAGCGATTGGGTGCGCGCTGTTCACCCATGCTTCGTCCGCGTCGTCCACGAACTTGACCGAAACGAGGAGCCACCGAGCGGGCCGTCCCACCAGACGCACGAATTCGGTACGTCGACGGTCCCCGTGGGCTCGCTGCCCGATGAAGTCCGGGCGCTCGAGCACGGCGGGCATGTACCCGAGACGGAACTGGAGCCAGGCGGGCCGGCGCTGTCGGATGTGCGCGATCCGGTCGGGTGTAATGCGCACCGTGCGCTGTCGTCCCTGAAGTCCGCCGGGAAGCACGAGCCACGTCGGCACGTGCCCGGCGACCTGAACCTGACTCGCGTTCGCAAGCACCACGGGCGACGCGCGCATGCGCTGGCGGCCAAGGTATCGGTGGCGGGGACCGCATCGGTACCGAATCCACGCGGCCATGACCGTGTCATCGCTGAGCCCCGAGGTTCACACCGTGTCCCTCGCCCGCCCTAGTCCTCACCCCCTGTCCCCCTCTCCGCCATGCGGTCCTCACCCCTTTGATCCCCTCTCCCTTCGGGAGAGGGGAAACTCAGTCCGACCGTCGTTCCCCCTCTCCACATCTGTGGAGAGGGGGACAGGGGGTGAGGACTATGGAGAGGGGGAAAGGGGGTGAGGACACCAACGAAAGCGAGCGCGCATGTCATCCTGAGCGCCGCAGGCGCGAAGGATCTGCTTTCCCACAGATGCGAAGGACCTACGCCAGGTACGAACGACCTACTTTCGATGAAGGCCTCGGGCGCGTCTCGGTCCTCACCCGAGGATTTCGTCCACCGCGATAGCGACCCCGGGCAAGAGCAGCGGTCGCAGCGTGTCGGCTCGCGTGACCGTAACGATCTCGGCGTACCCGTCCGGTCCCGGCCGCCGGCAGACGCTGATGGCGTCGCCAGCCAGATCGACCAACCAGGCCTCCGGGATTCCGGCAGCCGCGTAGCGTGGGATCTTCACGTCGCGGTCGCGCTCGAGGGACGTGTCGGCGACTTCGATCACCAGCAGGACGTCCTGTGGCCCGGGAAGCCACGCGCCCCCCAGGCCTCCGGGCCGTCGCAACACGGCAATGTCCGGCTGCGGTTCCCACCGCTCGGACAGCACGACGGGGTTCTGCGTGCTCACGGCAGTGTCAGTGCGGGAGCGGCGGGCCAGCAGGTTGTTGAGACGAATCACACACGCCGCGTGCGCGCCGCCGATGGGCGTCATCGCGACGATCTGCCCGTCGAGCAGCTCCACGCGGTCGTCTTCGTCCAGGATGCCCAGCTCGGCCAGCCGGTGGTAGGAGTCCACCGTGAAGGGACCCGGGAGCAGGCGAACGGCCATGTGCACAATATGGACTCGGCGAAATGCGCGGGTCAATTTGGGAGGGGCGCGGCTCTCTACCGGCATCATTGGGGCGCAAAGAAACGCGCGTCCTCGCCGAGCGCGCATGTCATCCTGAGCGCCGCAGGCGCGAAGGACCTGCTTTCCCGCAGATGCGAAGGACCTGCCTTTCGTGAGGGCCGACCGCAAGCAGGTCCTTCGCTCGCGCGCGTGCCGCGCGCTCGCTCAGGATGACAACGCCGCCATGCGGAGAGGGGGAACGAAAGGGGAGTTCGTAGTTCCCCCTCTCCACATTTGTGGAGAGGGGGACAGGGGGTGAGGACTATGGAGGGGGGACAGGGGGTGAGGACGCGAACACCTTGACGGGCCGCAACTTAGCCCCCATGTTTTGGGCCCTGTTCGGTTCCCGAGCCCTTGGGGGAAGCAGCACGGATGACGACAGCTGGCGGCATCCCCGGGCTGGCGCCCGGGGTCAGTGGTCCAATTCAGTCACGGGGAAGTACTGCTCCCCGCGCCCCGCTCTCGCTCATGCTGGGCGTGCTGCTCGGCGCCGCTACGCCCGCCTTCGCCCAGGTCCCCTCGCCAGCGCAGGCCCAATCCGCCCTGCAGCAGGCCGTGCAGCAGAACCCCGGGCTGCCGGACATGATCCGCCAGCGGCTGCAGCAGTCGGGGCTCACGGCCGAGCAGGTGCGGGCGCGGCTGTCGGCGAGCGGCTATGCGCCGAACCTGCTCGACGCGTACCTGGGTGGGGCGTCGTCGGGTGGGGCGTTGTCGGGTGGGGCGTTGTCGGGTGCGGCGTTGCCGGCTGGAGCGTTGGAGCTGTCCGCCATCCAGGCCCTGGGATTGCCGCCGGTGGAGCAGAGCTACCTGCCGGTGGACAGCGGGTTCATCCGGACGCGGGGGGCGGGTCCCGCGAGCCGGGTGTTCGGGGTGGACGTGTTCCGGCGCTCGACCACGCAGTTCCTGCCGCTGCTCTCCGGGCCGGTGCCGCCCGACTACAAGCTGGGCGCGGGCGACCAGCTGGTATTGATCCTCACGGGCGACGTGGAGCTGGCGTACACGCTGCCGGTGACGCGCGAGGGGTTCATCTTGATCCCGCAGCTGGGTCAAGTGTTCGTCTCGAATCTCACGCTCGATCAATTGCGCGATGTGCTGTTTGCGAGACTGGGCCGGGTGTACTCGGGCGTGCGGCGCGGCGCCAACGCCTCGACCCGGTTCGACATCTCGGTCGCGAACGTGCGGGCCAATCAGGTCTACGTGGTGGGCGAGGTGACGCAGCCCGGGGCGTACCAGATCAGCTCGCTCGGCACCGCGCTGACGGCGCTGTACGCGGCAGGCGGGGTGACCGAGCGGGCCAACATGCGCGACGTGGTGGTCGAGCGCGCCGGCAAGACGGTGGCGACGCTCGATCTGTACGACTACCTGCTGCGGGGCGAGACGCGCAACGATATCCGGCTCGAGACGGGCGACGTGATCTTCGTGCCGGTGCACGGCACGCGGGTGGATCTGGCGGGCGCGGTGGTGCGGCCGGCCGTCTATGAGCTCAAGCGCGGGCAGAGTCTGGCTGATCTGATTCAGGCAGCGGGGGGGTTCCGTCCCGACGCGGCGCTGCAGCGGGTGTCCGTCTATCGGCTGCTGGCGGCGGCCGAGCGGGGACCCGGTACTCCACCGAGAGCCGTGATCGATATTTCCCTCACCGCACTCCCCTTGGGGAAAGGGGAAAGGGGAAAGGAGCCCCCCGGTGATCCCCCGCTTCCGGTGAGCATGCCGAGCCTGGCGTTGGAGGATGGAGATTCGGTCGTGGTCGACGCCGTGAGGCCTCTGGCCGGGCAGTATTACGTCACCATCGTGGGGCGGGTGAACAAGCCCGGGGCGTATCCGTGGCGCGAGGGGATGACGCTGCGCGACCTGGTGCTGTTGGCGCGCGGGCCGATGGTGGGAGCCGACCTGCAGGAAGCCGAGGTGGCGCGGCTACCGGCGGATCGCACGGGGGGGCAGCTCGCGGCCACGGAGCGGGTGCCGCTGGACTCGACGTACCTGTTCGAGCGCGATTCGCTGGGTCGGTACGTCGGTCCGCCGGGGGTTCCCTTCCCCGCCAAGGGCGCGCCCGAGGTGCCGCTCAAGCCGTACGACAACGTGCTGATTCTGCGGCAGCCGGAGTTCGACCTTCAGCGCACCGTGATCGTGACCGGCCAGGTGCGCTTCCCCGGGACCTACTCGCTGCGCACCAAGACAGATCGTTTGGCAGACGTGATCGGGCGGAGCGGTGGGCTGACGCGGCAGGCGTATGCCGAAGGCATCCGGTTCTTTCGGGCGGTGGACAACGTGGGTCGGATCAACGTCGATCTGCCGCGCGCGCTCAGCGACACGATCTCCTCGTCGAACATCATTTTGCAGCCGGGGGACTCGATCGAGGTCCCGGAGTATCAGCCGGCGGTGAGGGTGACTGGCGCCGTGAACTCCCCGGGCAGTGTGCTGTGGAAGAAGGGGGAAAACCTGGAGTACTACCTCGAGGGCGCGGGTGGATTCAGCTATCGGGCCGAGAAGAGCAAGGTGAGCGTGCGGTACGCCAACGGCGAGGTGCGCACGCGGCGGCGCTCGATCTTCGGAGCGTCGGACCCGAAGCCAGGGCCGGGGTCCGAGGTGTTCGTGCCGGCGAGAGATTCGACGGACAGGACTAACTACGTGGCGTTGTTCGGCGCAATCGCGCAGATCCTGGCGAGCACGGTGGCGATTGTGGTGGTTGTGACGAGGCACTAGAGCGCGAAGCCCAGGGACAGGTTGAGCGCGCAACCGTCGGGCTCGCCGGACGCAGCCAGCTGCAACTCGCAAAACAAGGCGGCGCCGCTTGTCGCGCGCGCTAAGGGTTCGTCCGCGCCCGGACAAACGCAGCAAGGACGTCTTGTAAGAATATTTGGATTGGTCGGCGGGCTGTGTACTGTGCGTATGTTGACAGACCCCAGGCGAAGCCGGGTTCGCCGCTCGCGTAGACTATAGCTCCTGATGCCGGCCAGACATAGGCGGTGGCTTGTATGAGCCCAGTCGCGCCAGAACCTCCAACAGGAGTATAGGGGCTTTCGAAGAGCACGCGAATACCTATCGGAGTCTGGCCGTTGTCGATGATGCGATCGCCCTCCCAACCCACTACCCGAGGAATGTGTTGCCCGGTGACCAAGCCGGTATTGGCCATCAACGGATCTTCCCCATTCGCCACCACCAAGTCCACTGGTCCATTCAGGACTAGTGTCGCAGGTACTGTCATCACCCCGACCAAACTATTCTCTGGAGTATTGTTCGGCGGCGATCGGAAACGGACTGTAGAAAGAGTTGGGGCGTTGCCGAAGGGATCTCGAGATGTATCACGATAGCAAACGACCACAGGAACTTCGAAGCCATTCGACTGTTCCTCCTCAAACCTCACAAGCCAGTAGATGTCGTTACCACCAAGAAAGCCCAGGTTAATTCCCTGAGCGCGGGCCGCGTTCGCGCGCCTCCACATGGACCAGCTCCAGTACTCGGAGTGCCCCGCGAACAGCCACGCCGCTGCTCGTGCGTCTGCACCCACGCCCCGATGGAAATCATAGTCAGTTATGTAGTTGACGTCGTACGCGTTCTCCTCGAGCCATCGCACAAGGAGATAGTCTACGCCTAGAAAGTGATCCTGGACAACGGCGGCACCGAACGGCCGTGCGAAGGACACCTTCACGGCGCGGTTGGCATACGACTCTCTGGCAGTCGACCCAGGTCCCCCATACAAGCTGGTGCCGCCCCAATCGTTGTAAGCTTGGTACGTAGCGAACGGTAGGACCACAACAAACCTGGCTGGACTGTCTGACCGAACGACAAAGGGAAAAGAGCGACGATAGCCGACGGAATCTTGAAACGTCGCGAGATAAACGCCCGGAACCCACCCCGACGGCACAACAAGGCGAAGTGTCGGCGTCCACCCACACACCATGGGCCCTGGGCGCGGCGCCGAACACGCGGGCTGCCTTGACACGACCTTAGCCGTGCGTCTTGCGAGTAGGCGCGCGCCGTCTCCGTTGTACCAACCCAAGCGGTAGATCTCGATGAACACGGACTGTGCACGTGCGTTCACAAAGAGATTGAGGGTGTCACCCTCCCGCACACTCAGGGGCAAGACGTAACCGCTGATCACGGTATCTGCCCCCGAGTGTAGACCAGAGTCCCAATGTGGAGACCCGACTTTGCGATTCTCTTCAAGAACCAATAGAGACTTACTTGGCGGGTGTTCGGTCACTCCCGTGGGATCGAGGCAGGCACTACAACACAATATCAGTATAATGATCGCGGAGCGGGGCATAATCGCCAGTGCCATGTTGCGCGTGCTGGTTCGGGGAATCACGCGGGGAACTGCACCCGGGGGGGCAGTGGCCGAGGCATCCGACCAGCAGTCGTCTTCGGCAACGTTTCGCACCGCTCATACGGAACCGGTCGCACCATCGGGTCGTCCGGCTAACGGTGTCATCGCCGACTTCAGATTACACAGAATCTATGCAATTCAAATCGGCGTTGACAAACGGCGTAGGTGATGGCACTACGATCGCGCGGCGTTGCATCGTCTGGAGTCGTGATCGGGCCTTCCTCAGTCAGAAGCGCGGCTCGTGCCCATGTCGTGGGTCAAGGGATGCAGGGAAGCTACGTCTACCCAGTGCCGACAGCGACCTGGGGCGTCGGTGAGGCGGGCGGCTGGCTAGAGTGGGGGAGTTTGGTGGCCCTCAACGAGTGAGGATACTGGATGCCCGGGTTCCCAGACGGCGAAGCCATGCAATCGCGCGCGGCTCCTCCTCACCCCTTTAAGACCTTGACCCCCAGCCAGTTAGGTGGCATCTTCGGACTTTCTTCCCTTCGTGACAGGACTGGCACCACAGTTGGGCGCGGCGCAGCGTGCCCGCAGCTAGAACGTGCGCAGACTTCATAGTCGGCCCATCGGAAGCCTCACGTAGGTGGATTTCGCGTCAGTGATCCAGGCCGCCTGTGCAGAGGAATGACCTGGACAGGGGCCGCACCTGGTTGGCGGCTTCTGGTCATAGTCATTGTGCACTTGTGTGATTGCAGTCAAGCTGGATGACCACGCAACACCGGAAACGGGCCACCGTGAGCACCTGTCAGGCGATCTTAGTTGCGGGAGCCAGACCGAATTTCGTTAAGCTTGCTGCTCTACATCATGCACTAACCAAGCGGCCTCATCTGCGAACCATGATCGTGCACACAGGGCAACATTACGACGACGACCTCTCAGGCTCGTTTTTTCGCGAGCTAGATGTCCCGATCCCCGACGTCAATCTTGAGGTTGGGGCCGGGAGTCACGCCGAACAGACGGGCACCATAATGATTCGATTCGAGCCAGTGCTTCGTCGGTTGGGACCTCAATGGGTTGTCGTCTTCGGGGACGTGAATTCGACGGTCGCGTGCGCGTTGGTTGCCGCCAAGCTCGGGGTCCGGGTTGCTCACGTCGAAGCCGGGCTTCGATCGTTCGACTGGACGATGCCTGAGGAAATAAATCGGGTGCTCACGGACAGGCTGTCCGATAGACTGTACGCTCCGAGTCGCGACGCATGCGAGAACCTCGCCCGTGAGGGGATCCCTTCCGACCGTGTTCGACTCGTGGGCAACATCATGGTTGACACCTTGCTCGCGCACCTACCGCGCATAGATCAACGACGCCCGCTCGTCGCGTTTGGGCTCGAACCTCGCCGCTACATCCTTGTTACGCTGCATCGACCGAGCAATGTCGATAATCCCGCAATCCTCCGTAGCATATGCGAGATCCTCAGTCGCGCCGCAGAGCGAGAATCAGTCCTCTTCCCCACTCATCCCCGCACAATGCGACGCCTTGAGGAGCTAGGACTTATTGGATCTCTAGGAGCAACTCGAGTCACGCCGCCGCTGTCGTACGAGACTTTCGTGGCGCTCATGCTGAGCGCACGCGCGGTCGTGACAGATTCCGGTGGTGTCCAGGAAGAGACGACCGCTCTTGGCGTGCCCTGCCTCACCTTGCGACAGAATACCGAGCGACCTATCACAGTCCTTGAGGGAACAAACCAGCTCGTGGACCCAGACCCAGATCGTTTCTTCGAAGCGCTCGCCTCGTCGGACACACGTCGCCATCGGATTCCTGACCTGTGGGACGGGAAGACAGCGGAACGAATATCAGCAGACTTGGATGAACTCGCGCGCAACTCGGCGACCGGGTGAGCCCGATGATACTGGGACGCCGAGACAGTTTCGAGGCCGACGGCAGGCATATGAGTGCGCCTCGCAACTCATCACTGAAGCAGGTGCACTCGGGATCAGAGGAGAGGTGCTTCGTCTACTGGCCTGAACCGTTCCACGAGATCGAGCGCGTTGCTAAGAATCCCGAAAGCGCCCAGAAATATTAGCGAGCATTATGACGGCAGTGATAGCGACCGTGCACGGGTAAGATCTTCTATGCCAACCGCAGAAACCTTCCCGACCCAGTGGTATCTGTCCGGCCACCAGCTCTTCATGACGGCCAGAGGTCACTGGCGCATGCTAACGCTATTTGGGCTGGTGGGCGCCAGCGTAGGTTTGACCACGGCAGTTCTCCTCCCGTCCGCGTACCAGTCCAGCGCTGCCTTTCAAGCGGAGACCGGGCAGTCTCCCCAGTTCACCGGGGCGCTGAGTGGCCTCGCGTCCCAACTAAGCGCGCTTCCGTTCGGGTCGTCGAACACCGCCCAATTTCTGGGGGACCTTCTCACAACGGATGCCGTGTTACGGCGCGTGGCGAGAGCAACGTTCCCGTGGCAAGGCTCCCTGGCCGGGATGCCAACGATTTACGGATTCGAGAGCCGACCAGAGAGAGTCCGCGATTACCTAACCGTGGAACGGCTGCGCCGTGCGTTAAAGGTGGACGTTAACATCCGGACGGGCGTGGTTCGCTTCACCGTGACTGCGCCTTCTCCCGTCCTTGCCGGTGCGCTAGCGGAGACGACCCTCGCCGCCCTCAACACAGCCAACATCGATCTTAGGCAAGCGCGCGCAGCTGCCGAGCGTCAGTTTATCGCGGAGCGTGCCGACCAGGCACGGAAGGAGCTCGATTCCACACAAGCAGACTTGGCCGCGTTTTACCAACGCAATCGGGTGATCTCAAGCGCGCCCTTGCTCGTTATGGAGGAGGCTAAGCTCAAGCGGGATGTGGAGATGGCTCAGCAGCTGTTCGTGCAGTTGCGGCTCCAGGAAGAACAGGCAGCCGTCCAGCAGGTGCGGAATACACCCGTCATCGCCGTGATCGACCCCCCGGTGGTTCCTGTGCGAAGAAGTTGGCCTAAGCGGTCGCTCGCGGTGATGGTCGGGTTCGGACTGGGGTTGGCCACTGCCTTTGTCAGACTGATGATCGCTCAGGCTGGCGCCTCCCGCGCGAAATCCAACTCATGAGGAGGCGTCTTTCTGTCCTTGCAAGGACGTGGACCGGTCGTGCGCCGCGCCTTGCGCGGGGCCGTGTGGCGCCTCGCGTGGCAACGTGGGCAGCGAGAGGGCGATGAGCCCATACAGCAGATATTGAACGGCAGTCTGGAGCGAGAGCTCAGGCGTCCCTGCCGTCAGGAAGAACATTGCAACGAATGTGGCCGCGACCCCCGCAACCACTGGCCGCGCCTCAACACGAGGTTGGCGCAGCCGTCCGACAAGCCAGACCGTTAACCAGACCCCGTACAGACAATAGCATGCCAGGCCAATGACACCAGCCTCGAAGAAGAAGCGAACGAAATCGTCGTGTGCGTTGAACGGGATCCCCGTGTTTTGGTTCACGATCGGATTTAGCACCTCCGTCATCCCTGCGCCGTGCCCAAGCCACGGATGCTGCAAACCCATCCGTACTAGTGTGGTCCAGTTCACAACCCGCCATTCAAGGGAGTTCTCCGGACTCGCGTTTTCAATTGCCTGAGACGCAAGCGCGGCAGTCGATAGATTCCCGAAGCGAAGCCGTACCGCACCCCCGACGGCAAGCCAGGCCGCACCGAGCATTAGCGCCAAGGTCGCCAGCGCGCGTCGGAGCTCACGACCGCCACTGTGCCATAAGCCGAGGAACGGAACGAGGGCTGAGCCGATTACCAAGCACAAGAGGCCGGTTCGGCTGGACGTCAACGCAACCAAGATGGCAATCGCCACGCTCAGCCCGAGCCAGAATCGCCGCCCAGCAGAGTTCAAGAGCGCCGCGGCGACGGCAACCACGCAGAGGGGCGTCAAGAACAGGGCAAGTGTATTGGGGTGCGCGAAGGTGCCCTGCAGCCGGTTCAACCCCTCAGTCTCCGAATACCCTGTTCCGGTGGCGAGTTGCCAGCACGCAGTCGCGACTGGGGGCACTACGCCAAAGGCTACAAACGTCCACCCTCTTGTCACTCGGCGCGGGTCGTCTGTGACCCACCAAGCAACTAAGAGGAATGCACCGACGACGCCAGAAAGTCGGGTGAGCTCTCTCAAACCAAGTGAGAGACCGGCGCCACCATATAGGAGCGCGCCCGAGAGAGCCGCCACTACATACGCCCCTGCCAGCCAAACGTGCGCGGTGCGCAACCTCGAACTCGGCCAGACCGGTAGGCCGCGGCGTCCGCGACTGATCGCGAGGCGAACGGCGGCTAGAGCTACTCCGGCCCCGACAACGACTGCCGGGTTGACGTAGAATGCACCCGTACCCAACGTACGTCCTGAGAACGCATCGAGGCTTGGGCGGACCACCAAGACGAGGAAGACGGCGATCGCAAGCGCAGACTCAGCCGCAATCCCGACCGCTACCCAGGCTAAGCCAGCCGCGATAAGCCATGCGAGCTGCGGTGCCGCAGTTGCGCACGTGACAGCTAGGCACACAACAGCCAGCCAACCCGCGGTTGCCCAGCCTTCAGTGACTCCCGACGGCCGTGGCTGATGCGGGTGAGTGGTTGCCCCCAACTGTGGCTCCGTTCTCGATGGACCTCTCGACTATTGGAGGTTTCATCGTCAGATTGCTGCCGCCGCCAACGCCGTGGACCCCCTCGGGTTTCAAGTGGAAGACGCACACTCAGCCCGGCTCGATAGGAGAGCCAGACTCTGGTGGAACTCGGGCGCCCAACTCACCGGCACGATTGTAGGCCGACTGAGTCGCGCGGCTGGCCTCTTGGTCTCAGCGCGATTCCTCGGGCCCGCTCTCTTCGGAGAAGTTGCCACCGCGCTCGCCGGTTACGAGATGCTGCGGGTCATGGGCGAAGGGGGCCTCGACACAAGGTTAATCCGCCAAGTCGCGGGATCGCCAGATCGGACGTGGGTGGAGGCGCGCCGAACGCTAGTCATTAAATTTGCAATCTACGTCGTCTTACTCGCTCTCGGAATCTGCGGTGCGGCGGTCGCAACGGGATGGAGGGGTGCCGAAGTGTTCCTCGCGGTCAGCGCGGGGGTCTTCGGATTGGGCCTGTCTGGCACTGCTCAGGCCGTGGTCACAGGCCGTCTCGAGGCACATACCTTCGTTCCGTACCAGGTCATCGCAGGGCTGATCTTCTTAGCCATAGTAGTGGTCGTTGCGTCTAAAACGGCTAACCCCGTCCTTGTCGCGCTTGCGATAGGAATAGGCGACACAGCCGGCGGCGCAGTCGCGGCGGTCTACCTGCGCCGAACCGTGGAGCGTCCTCAAGTGCCGACTCCTCCGCCTGCCCCTTGGGTCGCCCTCCGCGAGGCTCTTCCCATTGGTGCTGTGGCGATCCTCGCGACCACCTACGCCCGCCTGGGGATTGCTTTGCTTGCCCATCGCTGGGGACCAGCGGGGGTGGCCCAATACGGCGTCTCGTACCGGGTGGTCGAAGTGTTTCTGCTCGCGAGCAGTGCCGTGGCAGGATCGGTATATGCTGTGACCGCCCAAGCCGAAGCGACAGGTGGAACCGCGGAGTCGAGAAATCTGCTAGCCGATCTCCTGCAACGGATGGGCCTTGCGATTCTCGCTGTCGGAGTCGCGGCAGCCGTAGCGGCCACTGGATTTCCGCTGGCCTTCGGACGTTCGTATATGCCCGCTGTTGCTACGACAAGAGTCCTCGCGTTCGCCCTTCCGCCAATGTTCGTGAACAGCCTGCTGACCGCGCATCTCTACGGACGCGGGGAATATCGACGAGTGCTGGAGATCGCGCTAATCAACCTCGCAACTAACGTCGTTGCTCTTGTAATCCTGGTGCCCACATGGGGCCCGGTCGGCGTGGCCATGGCTGTCGTGCTCACAGAGTGTGGAAACACAGTACTCCAAAGCCGCGCCGCGAGAGTAGGCTTCGGAACGTGGTCCTGGCGCATCGCGGCCTTGAGTCTGGTTGGCGGTGCTACTGCCTTCCTGAAGGCTATCCATGACCGCTGAGCGTCTTGACGACGTGATGCGCTCCGTGATAGCGCATGATCACGATCGGGTGGTCGCCGAATACCGTGGTATCGCGCGCGCCCTCGTCGACTGCGGTCCGGTGCTCGACATCGGTTGTGGGGCTGGCACTCTGCTTGAGTCGTTGAGTAAGCTAAACGTCGACGCGCGTGGGGTCGACGCGTCACTCGCTGCAATCCGGCGGTGCCAGGATCGAGGGCTCGCCGCGGTCCACGCCGATGTCTTCGATTACTTGGCGACAGTCCCGGACAACTCAATCGGTGGCGCATTTGCCGGTCACTTAGTGGAGCATCTCGCCGCCACCGACGCCCAGCGCCTGTTCGAACAAGTATTCCGAATCCTGCGACTCGGCGGGCGTTTCCTAGTCCTTACACCCAACCCTCACAATCTCTACGTAGCGGGGGAGGGATTCTGGCTTGATCCGACGCACGTCCGCCCGTACCCTCGGCAGCTGCTCGTTGCACTCGCGCTCCGCGCGGGCTTCGGGAAAACCGCGGTGCAAGGATGGCGTCAGGGCATGCCATGGCGGCAGCGGGTGGCAGGGGTCCTACGGTGGCTGTCTACTCTGGGCCTCCATGACATCTCGCCGTCTCTGCTCGCGACGGCGTGGAAAGAGTTCCCTCCGCCTAGCGCAAGCCCAGTGCCTCTGCCGCGCCGTCAGCGACGCGATCCCAACTGATATCGCCAGAAGCAGCCAGGGCAGCAGCGGACCGCATCTCCCACGACTGCTCATCCTTTGTCAGCTCCCACATTGCTGCAGAAAGCTCACCGGGCTCCGGCGCGCCCAGAAGGATGCCGCCCCCTCCGACTAGGCGTGCCATGGGAGAACGTCGCATTACAATCGACGGAAGGCCCACGAGCATCGCCTCTGTAACGGGAAGCCCGAGCCCTTCATAGGCAGACGGGAATACAAGCGCCACCGCGGAGCTATAGAAGTGTCCTAGCTCCTCGTCACCCGCGTCAGGCACGACGCGCACGTCGTCGCCAATTCCCAAACGCTTTACCTTCCGCTCAAGAGCGGGGGGAATCTCGCGCGCCAACACGTTCAGGGGATGTGACGCCCGCAGAGCCTCGGGAAGAAGAGCATAGGCGGTGAGAAGCAGATCAGTATTCTTGCGTCGATGAGCTCCCACGGCCAGAAAGCCGCGCCGATCTGGAAACGGTAAGCGGGAAGGACCATCGAAGCGTGTGCCTCCAGGCGGCAGCACCGCTGTTCTCCCCCGGGTGCGCGGTACGTAGCGATGGAGCTCGTCCCGCACTTCTGGCGAAATCGCCAGGATCCTGTCCGCTCGTCTCATCGCCGGCAGGGTAATGAGGAAACCCTTGAGTAGATCCTTGGGATGGGTTAGCCGCGGTACTATGAAGAAGCACAGGTCATAGACCACCATTGCACATTCACACGAGGCAGGTGTGAACAGCGGCAGGGAATTGCAGAGACCTAGAAACAGGGCACCGGGATGCGCTCGAACCGCGCGCGCCGCTTGGCGCTGTGTCCACCACTCAGCACGCTGCCCCTCGACGCCCTCGACCCATCGAACGTGGGTTGGGAATTTGCTCTTCATAGACGGGGGAATCGGGCGGGGGCTGAGGCAGAGCCATTCAGCATTTGAGCGCGAGATCAAGCGAGTCAGGAGTTCGTAGACGTACCGACCGATCCCGGTCAACGGGTAGGCCAACGTTCGAACATCGGCGATTACTGTCCGCACGTCACCTGTGTCTCCGCTTGAGTGCTTCACAGTACACCGCAAGAATACTCCGGGCCACGCGATCAGCACCAATTATCTCCCTCACGTGCTGACCGTCAACTCGGCCAGGGCCGCCCAAGACCTCCTCGAGCGCACGAGCCAACGCGGTAGGACTGCGCTCAACGATGTGACACCCGGGTGTGAGCGCGATCCAGCGTCGCACATCTCCGGCATCGACGCTGACAACTGGTAGGTCGCAGCACAGAGCCTCCTTCACCACATTGGGTGACCCTTCCCAGTCAGATGTGAGCAGAAGGCAGTCCGCAGCCCAGTAGTGGTCTGGCATGTCACTGGGCAAAACACCGTGGAGCACCAGGAGCCGGACGCGAACGCCGCGTTTCTCGAGCTCGCGAACTGCTGCCTCAGCTAAGTCGAGCCGCTTGCGACGCTCCGTGGGTGTGCTGGGGAATAGCACGACACGCTCCCCGGAAGCGAGACGGAGCCGCCGCCGAGCTTGCGTCCGGTCGCCGGGACGGAAGAGCCGCACATCGACCCCGTTAGGGATGACCTGCGCGCGCACACGATCTTGGACACGTGGAAGGACTTGTCGCAGCTCTTCTGACTTGCAGATAATCGCGTCAGCCCGACGCGCGGCAATGAGAGATAGCCATCGAACCATTCGACTCTTGACTGTGATCCCTCCGTGGCCGTCAGGCGTCCCGAGCAAGTCGTCACCGCAGAATGAAACGACCAGCGGTGTGGGTACGACGGAAGTGACGAACGCGGTTAGTCCGTAGTGCGCGTGCACAACGTCGAAGGACTTCTGACGCAGGCGCTTACGAACGCTGAGAGGTGCGTCCGCATACTCCCAACCGCTACGCTTCCCATTGATGAACACGACTTCGACCGACACGCCCAGGGCTTGAAGGGAACCGACCTGACTCGCGACGAACGCTCCGTACGTCGGGTCCTCTGGAGTGGGGTACATGTTCGTGACCACGAGGACTCGAGGAGACGCAGGCGGAGCAACGGACAAAGGGGCAACCTTACAGCTTTGAGACCACATACTGGAACTTTCCCGACGGGGCGGTCGGGATATCGTGTACTTGGATCACCTCCACGTTGAGTGGTCCCAGATACGCCTGGACCCCCTTTATCAGTCGACTCCGGTCGTCCGCGGAAAGGGCAGTCGACACGAGGCGCCATTCCAGGTGGTCGGGCCGCGCCTGCACGACCTGGTACTTGCGTAGCCCAGACCGATAGGACACGCCAAGTTCGTTGATAAGATGTGTGAAGAACTCGGGGTGCACCCGGTTGCCGTTTACGCCGGTCACGATATCTCCACTGCGGCCGAGAATCCGGCGCAGCATTAGCCCCGCCCGGCCGCACGAGCATGGGCGGCCCAGGAGTTCTACCACATCGCCGTTTCGATAGCGGATGAATGGAAAGGCTCGGTTATCGAGGTCGGTGAGAACGATGCCGCCCTGGGCATCAACTTCTGGTATGGCTCGCTCCGGGAAGACGTGGAGCCCCTCATGAGCCGAACACTCGCCCGCCAACATCTCCACCTCGCCGCACCCGTACTGGTCGAAGGCCTCACACTGGAAGACATTGCGTAGAGTCACCCGGTACTCCGGAAACAGCGGCTCGACGGTGGTGCTTATCGCACGCAGTGGGAATCGGAGTCCCCACTCTTCGAACCAGCGCGCAAGTTCGAAGATGGCTTGACAGTAACCGTGAATCAGCACCGGTCGGTGCCGCTCGAACACTCGCTGCAATCTCATGCGCTCACCGGGATTGATCGTGAAGGGGTCGATGTGGCGAGTGTTCGTGAGCAACCGCAGCCCCACATCGCGGATCTTCTTGGCGACGGCTGGGTTCACGATGGGTGCGCCCCACACGACAATCTTCGGGTCAGTCACGGAGACGCCCATCCACTCGTGGAACCGGTACATGACGGCATGGCTGGAGCTCCGCAGGCCCGCGTCCTTGAGGAAGTGGAGCGGTTCGCCCGTTGTGCCGCCGGTGTGTACAGAGCGCATCGGGCCAAGCCCGGTGGTCGTTACAGCCGCGAAGGCCATCGCGTTGCCCTTGACAGTCGCCTTGTCAATGATCGGGAACTGCTCTAGCACGCGCAGATCGGAGAAGCCTTCCACATCAATCCCAGCACCCTTGATTACATCCCGGTAGAACGGGACTTGCGACAAGCAGTGTCGCAACAACGCGCGAAGCTTGTGCACCTGCATCCGTTCTATCTCGGCAGCCGTGTACCACTGCGTTTCCAGGTACCGCAGATAGTGTGGCCAAGCGCGCTTGCGGGATAGCCAATCGATGAGTTCGATGCGGTGCATCACTCTGACGCCTGGAGTTCCCCTGGAGCGTTGCCGAATCTGATCTCTCCTAGTCGCGGCACATAGCCCTCCCACGCGGGCGGAAGACGGTAGTGCAGGTTTGGCAAGGGCCACACATTGCTGCGAACGTTGGCGCCGAGCTGGCTCAGCCACGACGCGTATGACCCCCTCACGAGCGGGTAGTGGCTGATATCGAAAGCTCTGGTTACTTGCCGAACTGCCGCGGGATCCAGACCCACTAGCAAACATGCGACTAGATCGATGAGAACGGGATTGGTCCCGGCCATGAGAATGCCGTCGTGACGAAGGTTGGGTTGCAGGGGGCCATCCCCCTCTCCCGATAGAATACCATCAACGATGCACGCGTAGCGACGCTGAGGTTCTGGTCGCATTCGACCTGCCTTGTCAGCGTACCTCGCGATCTTGTTGAGGTCGAGGATCGTCCGCCACAGCGTATCGTTCCCATACCAACTCCCCGCGAGCACCTTACTAAGATCCCTTGGCTCTCCAAGGAGCGCGAGGCGCAATACCATGCGACCGATTGCGCGCACTGTCTTGTAGACTGCGGCATGGGAGGACTTCAAACGATCGACGGTATCGCGTTGAAGCGCCTTGATGGTATGGTCGACTGCGAATTCATCACCGCCGTTCCGCGGTATCCCCTCGCGATAGTGCGGTAGGTAGCTCTTGTGGCCGCACGTGCCGACGAGATTCTTCAAGGCACAAGTGATTCCCGTCTTCTTGTGAGTCTTAAGCTTGGGGAGGTTGATGAGTACGTCCGCAGCAAGGATCGTGTTCGGAATCAGGTACTCGTTCTGCGAAGAGGACATGTGGTATCGCCGCGTCGACTCCCGGTCGTAGTCTCCAACAGCGAATCGGGATCGGTAGGCGGCAAGCGGTTCCAACTCGCTTGCCGCGCCGAGGTTTACGACCGTATAGCCGAGGGGGTCCCCCGCCAAGGGATGCAGGCCCCGATGCATCCCCCGGACGATGTGCAGGTACTCTTGTCGCAGGTCCAGTAGCTGAACCGGAGCTCCGCTCCGGGCGTACCGCTCCATGACTTGATCTAGGCCGGTAAGCGCGACGACCGCCTCGAATTGCGCACTCTGGAGCGGCACGTCAGCTATGACCACGCGACCCCTGGTACCGAGCGCCTCGAGTGCGAAGTCGCAGACCACCTCTACGACCGCCGAATTTGTGAGGGCGGCGAGCGGATCCGATACGCGATCTAACACCAGGTTCGGCTTGAGCAAAACGAGGTCTCCTGGTTTGACCACGCCCATGAGAGGATTGGCGTTGCCACCGCCCAGCTGGACCAGGAGTCCCCGAACCTCTTCTCGAAGCTCGGCCCGGGTGTGCGGACGGTAGTCCAGTCGTCGATTGATACGCAATGAGACGAGATGGTCAGGCCACATTGCCACTTTCGGTCTGGGAAGCATAGGCACACAAATTCGGGTCGGCACCCGTCAGCGAGGAGGGTCCCAACCCACAGATGCCTCGGCCCTTAGCAATTGGACCGGGCCGAAACCAATGAGCACATGTACCAATATACGGGTTGGAACCGGACGGCCAAAGGAAAGGAGGCTCCCCAGTGTTTCTCAAGGCATCGTTAGGGTCGCGATCGCCAGTTGCGGATTGAGTCCAGCGTCTCGTCGCAGGAAGACGAGCCGGTTACCGGCCAGGGAGGAGTAGAACAAATCAGTTCTGGGTCCACCCAACAACTGTCCTTCGACCTGCCAGTGTAGCTTGTCAGCGCTCACGGCGCTCCACAGCGTGCTGCTGAAGGGCTGACCGGACCCACGGTTATCCGCAGTGAATACCATCCGCCACAAACCGGGCACGAACTCGCGAATCGTTGGAGAGTAGACTGACCCGTGCCATGGGAATGGCAAGTCGCGCGTCGTGAGGATGGGCCCCACATAGTTCCATGTGAGTTGGTCGCCCGACAACCATTCCGTGACTTGCCACACGTCCTGCGTGGGCAGGATGTGCTCGTACGTGCTTGCGATCATTCGCCATCCGCCCGTCGGGAGCTGTTCAACCCACATACCCTCGCCCGCGGGCCAAGGCGGCGTCACAGGGGGATTGGGCGGCAACGGTCCGCCATTGCTCAACCGCACGCCTGGCTCCTTAACCCAAGTCATCTCGTCGGTCGACACTGCGGAGAATACCTGCCACCCGTAGCAATTCTTGCTACCGGAAGCATAGAACATTCGCCAACCGGGGCCGTCGGAGCGCGGTATCACGACCATGTTCTCGACGCCTGCTCCATTCAGTGCGCAAGGATCAGCGTCGTGTGGAATAGCAACGCCGTCGTAGCGGAAGTGTACCGAATCGTCCGAAATCCAGCGGCGCATGCTACTCTGGTATGGGCTCGAGTCGGGAGCGAACCCCGCGTACACCTCCATCTGCCCTCGCGAGTTGATCCGGGTGGACGGCGCCCACGGGAAGGTTCCGCTGGGGAGGCTGTCGACGAACAGGAAATCTCCCACCGCGGAGGAGGCTATAGGCGCTGCCGCCACTACGATGGGCAATGCGACCGCGACGCTTCCTGCCGTCAGGTGAAGCGTGTCGAATCCGGAATGTTGCACACGTAAGCTTGCGCAGTCGGCTCCCGTCGCTGTTCCGGTGCTCGACGGACCGACCGCTGGCCCGCTCGCCAGCGCGTAGGCGTTTCGGTCGAATACCGCACAACTGAGTGGGATCAGAGAACCTACAGGGAGGCTCAGGATCGGCTTGCTGTAGGTCACGGCGGCGCGGATGCTCGCAGGCACCTGACTCACCACAATCGCTCGTTGGCCCGCAAGACCCCCGACGGTGAATGCCGCAATGGTCACGCCGTTGGCACGAGATCGTATCGTGACGCTGTCCAGTTGCTGGACTACCGACGTGTCGCCTACCCCGAGCCCTCGGATTGCACTGGTCACCGGAGAACCTAACGAGTCGACTGCGACCGCCTCAATCACCTGAGTCTCTCCAAGAGCCACAAAGCGCACACTGTCACTCGACGCGATTACGCGTACTGGTCTTTGGGCCACGTGTACCGCGACGAGTCCCGAATCGCCACCGTACGTCGCGGTAATGACAGTCTCCCCATTGGCAATCGCGCGGACATTCCCGCTGGTGTCCACGGTGGCGACCGACGAGGCACCGCTCGCGTAGGTGAGAACAGCGGAGGTCACTCGGGAACCGAGGCGATCAACAGGGCTCGCTTGCAACGACACAATCGCTTGAAGGGCATCAAAGAGAATCGAATCTCGCTTTACTACCACCCGCGCGACTTGCTGCGCAACGGCAATGGCGACGCTGTCCGCAACTCCGTTCGATGCCCGTGCGTACAGCCGGGTCGACCCGTTGCCTCGAGTGGTAGCAAGGCCGCTCGGAGCGACCTTCGCGACAGATGTGTCAGCCGCGAAATAGGCCAGGGCTTGATTCGTGAGAGCCGCGCCTAGGCTATCAAAAACGAGCGCGGTGAGTTGGGTCGTATCGCTCAATGCGTCAAATGTCGTCCGGCTCGCGGAGAGTTTGACGTTTGCCACGCGCTGATCGACCACCACCTGCACCGTCTGCGCCACCGCGCCGGCACGGAGAATCACGGGCGTAGTGCCATTCGTCAGGCTGCGCACAACGTACGTGCTTCCCCGCTGGACCTTCACCACTGTGTCGACCACCACGCTGTCCACGGGCAGCGAATCTCCTACCGGCCGTCCCAGATCATCCAATAGCTGGACGCTCAACTGCACGACCTGACCCAGCGAGTGGAACCTGAGGGTGTCGGGCGCGACGATGGATTGGACAACCTGTGTCGGGTGGACCCATGCCGTGTCGGCAGCCGAGCCGGCGTGCACCACAACCCTGCCAAACCCTCGCTTGCGCGCCTGGACGGAGCCGACCGAATCCACCGTGCACAGTGTCGTGTCCAGGGAAACGAACCGCATCCCCCTCGGAACGAAGGTGTTCCCAAACGGATCGGTCGCTTGAACCTGGACTACCGCCGCCACACCCAGCTTGACCGTCGTCGTGTCTTGCCGAAACGCGACCGAGCTGACCTCGACCGGCTTTGCGGTCGCCGTCAGCGTCGCCACCGCCTCACGGTTCCCGGTGGCCACGCGAACCGAGAGGCCCTGCGCATCCGAGGCCCGGGTCCCGAGCACCCACACGGCACTGAGCTGACCCCTGACATCCGTCACGCTCGAGGACTGCTCCACGTGACCATTGGTACCGACGACAGTCCACTGCACCGACGCCGCAGGCACGGGTCGGCCAGATCCGTCTACCGCTTGAAATTTGATCGGAGTCGGCAGCGGGCGGCCCGGCGCGCCCACGAGAACGGAATCAACCGGGCTCAACCGTCGAACGACGAGCACGCCCCCTGGCCCCACCGGGTCTCCAAGACACCCGATGAGACACAACAAGGTCCCGACCAAGGTAGGCCAGCGAAATGGGCGCATCCGTGCCGACAGCTCCGACGATCGATTTGTGTCGTAGTGAAATCCGCTCAAACCTCTGAAACCGTTGAGCAAGGGCAGTGATGCGTAGAGCAGCGAGTGTGCCCTGCGTCACATCACCAGCGGCGGGGCAACGAACCCGTTCCGGCTGATGCGGTTACGCCACATTTGGCTACAGGAGAATCTCAACTGCTTGGGTGGCAATGTGTTGCAGAGATGCAACAATCATGATTCGAGGTGGGACGGCGGTGGGTTAAAATCAGGCCCGAGAAGAAAGTAACGCCGGTGAGGTCGCCGCGACGGGCGTCTCCACGCCCCTCAACCAGCCTTCCAGCACATAGAGGCTCATCAACTGGCGACTCCTCGGCCGCCCCTTATCCCGGGCCTCCGCGAGCAGGCGGCGAACGGCATCTGCCGACAGATAATCGGGTATACGCGCCTCGGGGCCCAGCAGGAATGGCTCGGCCTCACGCGCGAGCCAGGCCCTAAACCACGCGTCCAGGGGGGTCGAAAACCCGACCTTGCGCCCCAGTCGCGCCCGCCAGCCCGTGAGCTCGGGGCGCAGCGCTCGAGGCAGCAACTGGTCCACGGCGCTCCGATACAGCCATTTTCTTTCGCCCCAGCGGGAGATCTTGTACTCGCTCGGCATGCGCTCGACCAGCGCCAGGAATTCGAGATCGAGAAACGGCACCCGCAGCTCGACCGAGGACGCCATCGACATGTGATCGCCCACGATCAACAGATCGTCCGCCAGGGATAGCCGTGCATCAACCAGCAGAAGCCGGTTCACCGCGTCGCCCTGCTCTGCGTCCGGCAGCCAGCGCCGCACGGGCACGGCAAGGGCCTCCGGATCGAGCGGGTGCCCCGTGAGCGTCACAGCCTCATCGAGACCGAACACCGCCAGGGTCTCGGCGAAGCGCCGCGCCTCTTCTCGCGCGCGGCCGGTGCGACGCAGGCGCGCCACGCGGTCGGCCGAGAGCAACCGCTCAGGGAGTCGGTCCAGAAGCGGCTGGGCGAGTCTGGCCAGTGCAGAGAGTCGCTCCGCCGAGTGACGCGGGTAGCCACCCAAGGGCTCATCGGCACCCTGCCCCGTCAGCACGACCTTGTGGCTGCGTCCTACCGTCGCGCACAAGATCCCGACCATCAATGCACTCGAGTTCGCGATCGGCTCGCCCAATTCGGCAACCTGTCGGGGCCACGCGGCGCGGTAGTCCGCTTCGGTGATTCCCACTTCCGTCAACGGCACACCCAACACGCTGGCCGCCCTCCGCGCCGCGCCCAGCTCATCGAAGTCTCGGTTATCCGTGAAGCCCACCGCGAAGGCGCTCGGCGGCTGAGGCAACGCATCACGCATGACGAGCGTGATGACAGTCGAGTCGACGCCTCCAGAGAGAAGCGACGCAACCGGTACGTCAGACATCAGCTGTCGCCGGATGGCGGCCGCGAGGCCGTCCCGCAATGCCTCCTTCCACTCGGATCGCGCGACGGGCACAGAAGCGGGAGCAAATCGCGTGTGGAACGATCTGAAGCTCGGCTCCGCCTGGCGAGATTCGGGCGACAGTCGCAACAAATGTCCTGGCGGGACCTTCCAAGCGTTCCGGTGGAACGTCCCCGGGGAGGGGACGAAGCGATAGACGAGGTACTCGTCGAAGGCTTCGGGCCGCAGATCGGAGGAGAGCAGCCCTGCGGCGCGCGCCGCGGCCAGCTCGCTCGAGAACCACCACGTGTCGTCCGTAACCCCGACGTACAGCGGCTTCACGCCGACCGGGTCGCGCGCCAACCACAGCACCGGCGCCTCCCCGCGCTCATCGAGCAGACCGAACGCGTACATCCCGTTGAGTCGCTCCAGCAGGCCTGGGCCCCATTCTTCCCAGCCGTGAACGAGCACCTCAGTATCGGCGCGCGTGCGAAACTCATGTCCGCACCGCTCCAGCTCGCGCCTCAGATCGAGGTGGTTATACAGCTCGCCGTTGAGAACGACCCAAACGCGATGGTCCTCGTTGGCCATCGGCTGCGCCCCACCCTCCACGTCCACGATGCTGAGGCGACGATGGCCGAGGGCGATCGAACGGCCTCGAGCAAAGTGAAATCCCGAGCCATCGGGACCCCGGTGGGCCAGCGCAGTGGTGAGACGCGTCACAAGGGGTCCGGCGTCGCGGCCCGCTTCCAGACTGAACACACCCGCGATTCCGCACATCTGCGAACGGCCCTCAGTCTCCGAAGAAGCCGCGTACGGCTTCCGCTACCCGCTCCACTTGCATCTGCGCCATGCCCGGGAACATGGGCAAGCTGAGGCACTGAGCGGCCACTCGCTCGGTCACGGGCAGGGCTCCCTTCTTGATCGCGAGCGAGGAGTACGCCTCTTGGAGGTGCAAAGGCTGCGGGTAGTGAAGTCCGGCGCCGATGCCTTGCTTCGTCAGGTACTCGTGGAGGCGGTCTCGAGCGGCGGTACGGACCACGTACAGATGGTACACGTGTTCGGCGTACGGGGCGGCATCGGGGAGGATGAGATCGGAGAGGCCGCCGAGTGCGTCCCGGTACCACGCCGCCGCACCACGGCGCTGCGAGTTCCACTCGTCCAGCCGCCGCAGCTTGATCCGCAGGAACGCGGCTTGAATCGCGTGCAACCGGCCGTTGAATCCTTCCGTTTGGTGCACGTACTTGCTCGACTGCCCGTGCTCGCGCAGGCGGCGCACCGCGCGCATCAGGTTCTCATCGGCACCCGTGACAGCACCGCCCTCACCTAGAGAACCCAAGTTCTTGCCCGGGTAGAAACTGAAACAACCGAGTGCGCCGAGAGAACCTACCCGCTTGCCCTTGTACCGCGCCCCGTGGGCCTGCGCAGCGTCCTCCACGACCCACGCCCCCCGACGGCGGGCAAGCGCGAGAATCGCGTCCAGATCAGCCGGCTGACCGTACAGGTGGACTGGGACGATCCCTGCCGTTCGTGGGCCGACGGCCTGTTTGGCGGCTTCCGGATCGATCGTCATGGTACGCTCGTCAATATCGACAAACCGCACCCGTCCGCCGGCCTGGGTGATCGTCTCGGCTGTCGCGATGAAGGTATGGGCTACTGTGATGATTTCGTCGCCCGGTCGAACGCCGAGCGCGAGATACGCGAATCGCAGAGCGTCAGTGCCGCTGTTCACGCCGCTGCAATATGGGCTGTCGCAGTACGCCGCGAATTCACGCTCGAACGCTTCCACCTCGGGACCACCGACAAACTGGGCCGTCCGCAACGCCGCTCGAAAGCTCGAGACCAGTTCCTCCTCGAGCGCGCGATGCTGAGTGACGAGATCGAGAAATGGTATCCGAGCTTCGGAGCTCATTGTGACCTGTGACCTGAAGAACGAGATGTCACGCGCGCGTCGAGATCGGTGAGGATCGCGGCAAGACCCCGGGGGTACGGTCCCCTTTTCGACTGCCTGCCCGGTAAAGGCGCCTGAAGAGCTCGCCGCAGCTCCGACTCATCCCGGACCCAGAGGAGACGTCCCTCGGCTGCCAGGCAGTCATCAATTCGGGGTGTCGGTCCCGTGAAGGCACTCCACGCCGGCGTCCCAAGCACCGCCGCTTCACGGTTCATGGTGCCGCCCCCTCCCAGCACGAGATCTGCCGCGGCCACGAGCAACGGCCCGGCGACCACCGAGCTCAAGAAGTCGACCTTGCCCTCGACGTCTCCCATCATGACCTCCAAACGCTCGCGTTGATCCTTCGAGCGGGCGACGACGAGGACACGAACCTCCGCTCGTGACGCCAAGCCGTTGACAGCCGCCAGCCACACGCGCATGGCGCCCGCGTGCGCATAGTGAGCCGTGTCAGCGGGTGGGCGTGCGACAACGAGATACTCGCCGTTCGCGACGTCCAACTGCCGCCGCGCCTCTCCACGGTCCACGGGCCAGCGATCGAGGTAGAGGTTCTCCTTGAGTCCCTCGTAAAACCGCGCGACCCGACGGGTGAGCGGCGGCAGGGGCGCGTCGCTCAGGAGATCGGGAAACCAGATCACTCGGCTCGCCACGGCGAGCGTTCGTTGCTCGGCGTGCTCATAGTCCAGGAGTGTAATTGCCGGAACACGGAGGAGCCAGGCGACGAGTGACGCGGCGCGAGAGCACGAGACCAAGACGTTGGGGCGGCCGTCCCTCAGCACCACGGATGCCAGGCCGGCTACCCGGCCCAACCCTCCCAACACCTTTCGGCCAAGGCCTGTGCGGTCCCCTGATCCGACGGCCCGAACCTGGAACCCTCGTTCCTTGGCAAGCTCGAGGGTCTGCGCGTGGTGGCGGGCGGTGATTTGCACCGTGTGGCCTTGCTGCACGAGGTGCTCTATGAGTGGTGAAAGAAACAAGACGTGCGGCGTATTCTCGAAATCCACCCATACCCAGGGCTGGTTCATTCGGGCGGGCGAGTTCGCCCGACTCACCGTGGCGCTGAACGCACGATGCGGGCGGGGTTGCCGACCACCGTAGCCCCGGCAGGCACATCCTTGGTCACCACCGCCCCCGCCCCCACGATGGCCGCTTCACCGATGGTCACGCCGGGAAGAATGACCACCGCGCTACCGATTGCCGCGCGGCGTTTCACCGTGGTTCGCTCCAATTGCCAGTCGCTTTCCTTCTTGACGCGCCCGTCTTCGGTGGTCGCGGCAGGGTAGCGGTCGTTCAGGAAGTTCACGTTGTGCCCGATGAATACCTCGTCTTCGATTGTCACGCCCTCGCAAATGAACGTGTGACTCTGAATCTTGCATCGGGCTCCCACCTTCACGCCTCTTTGGATCTCGACGAAAGTGCCGACTGACGTCTCGTCACCGATCTCACAGCCATAAAGGTTAATGAATGCGTTGAGCCGCACGTTCCGCCCGAGTTTCACATCGGCCGCAATGCATCTCAGAGACTGATTTGGATCTCGCGGCGCCATACTTAGTGAGCGACGGACGAATCGCCTGACGTCAGAACATCTACAATGCGTCGGTAAAGGCATTGACTCCACCAGTCCGGTGCGCGCGAGAGAACTATCAGCGCGCCTGCCCCGTCGTACACGGCAAGAGTTCGCAGATCTGGCGCCGCTCGTAGGCGTGACAGATAGGTGCCAAGTCGATCTTCGTACTGCGCCGTTGAGGAGAGCAGTCGCCGGTCGAACTCAAGCTCAATCCCCATGCCGAAAGCACGGGCGCGAGCAATCGCAGAATCCACACGCAACGCAGGTAACGCCAAGACGATAAAATAGTTCGGCTGGAGCCAAGCGTAGTCGAAGCCGAGAGCCTGCCACCTCCGCCATCCCGGCGCGTCGAAAAACGGTATCCATAGGAACTGAAATCCTTCGGCATGCACACGCTTCGCCACCTCAGGGACAACCGCTGTGTCAGTCCCTTCGATTGACTCGTGTAACCAATAAAAAGCTCGCAGACTGACGTGCTGAAATCCGCGGGCCCGGAACCCTGTTTTCACGTCTGAAACATACGCGGCTACCAACGCCGCTCCGCTCCGAGGTTCGCCGAGGGTGTAGAGGGTACCTTGATAGCGCAGTGTGTCCATCTGATAATTCGAGTACGGGATCATAATCGCCACGTCATACAGTTGGCCGCGCCTCCCAAGGGACCGCTCGACGATCGCAACGGCTGAGTCGAGCCGAGCCATGGCTCCACCGGGCGCGAGAATCGTATCAATGTACTCGCGCCAGTCCTCTCCTCTCGCCGGCGTGCCCTGCATCCAATTCGTAAAGACCCGAGTAGACGGCGCATACAGCTCGAGAAAAATCGTGCCGGTGGTCAGCCACGCTCGGGGGCGGCCAGCAGAGTCAACTGCCGAGACCAGGCGGACGAAATCGTCAAGGGTGTACCGGGGGTAGGCTGTGTGTCGGGCGGGTGCGCCAGCATATGCCAGCACCCACCGCCGCGGAGGCGCTGTCGTTTGACCGCTCAAGGGAGCGGGCACCGACGACGCCGTGAGGATCGAACATGCCACAAAGAGCCTGTGAATTCGCCGCGACATACTCGTGCGAAGCGCCTCAGATCAAGCCGGGCTCACGCACTACTTGCAGCGAGAACAGTGACCCGCCCTGCTCAATGGATCTCTGCGCCCCTTCAAGGATGCGCACGACGCGCCATCCCGCCCGCCCGTCCGCCACGAGCGACTCCCTGCCATTGATCGCTTGAACCACGTTGTCCGTCTCTACTGCGAGTGCCTCTCGCGCATGTAGCTGCGGCGCGTGCATGTCCCCGGACCGATAGGAGATCATCCACTGATACTCCTTCTCCGGCGTGGGGTCCGTGACGATCGAGAAACCTTTGTCGTACACTTTGAGCTTCTCGGAGGGTTCCATATCGTCGTAGATCATCATTCGCTTGGAGCCGCCCACGATCGTCCGACGAACCTTGGCAGGCGCGAGCCAGTTTACATGCACGTGACCGATCAACGACCCCTCATACCGCACCATGACGTAGGCAATATTCTCCGTGGGACTGCCACCGTGTGCGGCACCGGTCGCCGACACGCTCACGGGCTCGCGTCCAATGAGGTAATCCATGATGGACACGTCATGCGGCGCAAGATCCCATACGACGTTCACATCGGTCTGGATCAGGCCAAGGTTAATCCGGACCGAATCGAAATAGTACAGATCACCGATCTCACCCGCCGCGATGAGCTCCTTCATTTTCCGCACCGCACCCGTGAAGACGAAGGTGTGGTCCACTCCGAGCAGCACTCCTTGACGATCAGCCAGCTGGCATAGCTCCTCGGCGTGATCTGTTCGCGTCGCCAGAGGCTTCATTACCAAGACGTGCTTACCCGCTTCCAGAGCCGCCTTCGCCAGCTCGAAATGCGTGAAACAGGGTGTTGCAATTACTATCAGATCCAGGTCCGGGGCTCTCAACACGTCTTCAGCGCGGTCCGTCACGGTAGGAATGCGATACTCGGCTGCGACCCGTACGGCGCGCTCATAGCGCACGTCGCAGACGGCCTCCACCTGACTCTGCGCGTGGCGCGCGAAATTGCGCACCAAGTTCGGCCCCCAGTACCCACACCCGATCACACCGACACGAAGAGCCCGCACCGTCACTCCTTAGCGTTGCGCTGAAATCTCAGGCCGCCCGACCGGAATTCGATAGAACGACGGGAACCGTCTTGAGGAGAATCTTGAGGTCCAGCCAAAGCGACCACCGGCGCACGTATTGGACGTCCAGCTCGCACATCTGGCGGTAGGTCAGCTGATTGCGTCCGGAAACCTGCCACAACCCCGTGATCCCGGGACGTACAAACAGGCGATCGAACTGCCAGTGGTCGTACTGATCAAATTCATAGCCGAGGGGGGGCCGCGGTCCGACGAGGCTCATGTCCCCACGCAGCACGTTGAAGAGCTGGGGCAGCTCGTCGATAGAGGAGCGGCGCAGCAGTCGCCCCAAGCGCGTCACACGGTCATCGTTGACGAGTTTGTACACTGGACGTTTGCCGCTGTCCACGTGCGCCGCTTCGAGCTCCTCGTTGCCAAGCAGCTTACGAATCAGCTCCCGATGGACCGCATCAGACGCGCCCGCCCGCATGGTGCGAAACTTCCAAACTCGAAAGCGGCGCCCGCCCACTCCGATGCGCTCCTGCCGAAAGAACACCGGGCCGGGCGAGTCGAGCTTCACGAGAACAGCGACGAGAAGCATGAGGGGCCCACCTACGACCAGGCCTAAGGTCGCCCCCACCACGTCCACCGCCCGCTTGACGACCAGTTGCCAACCCTTGAGGGTAGGGGCCGTGAGCTCGATCAGCGCCTGTTCACGGCGCCACACGACATTGGGTTGCACGCCGGCGACGTCGATCGCTCTGGGGACCGACAGTACCTGGCACTCTGACGCGAGGGCCGCGTCCACGACCTCGCGGAAGCGTGTGTCCGACAGATATCCGCACACCACGACCGCCTCAGCACTGGTGCGATGGAGCAGCGCCGGAAAATCGGCCACCTGGCCGATCGCATCGCGAGCGGGCGGAACGTGCGCGTCAACGAACCCGAGGGACCTGTAGTCACTCCCAGCTGCGAATGCGCGACTGGCAATTGCCGCTTTGCACTCTTCGGCGGGTCCCACAAATAGCGCGGCCGCCGCCTGCTCGGGGTACGGCAGCACGCGCGCCACCACGCGATCCAGCACGCGCCGCTCGGCCACGAGCCCCGCCCATACCAGCACGGTCGTGATGGCGTACTGCACGATCACGGGCTCGAGCCCGCGGGTCCACAGCGTCATCCACAGCGGCAGCGCCGTCGCCAGCGCGCACGCGATGAACAGCCGTTGCGGATCCCGGCGCTGGTCCCCTCGTCCGTAGTTCCGCGTGAGGAACAGCGCCACAAACAGCGCGGCCGCGTACTGCCAGCCGTTCAGGATCCCGGGCGGCAGCGCACCGCCCACCTGCGCCGCGAGACGATCTCCCAGCCATGCGTATTCCCGCACCGCACGCACCACCTCGCGCATCACGTAGAACGAGGCGAGATCGGCTACGACCAGCACCGTGAACCGCCGCAGCGCCCGCAACATGTGACGCCGCAGGTTGGTGGCCGCGCGCTGCTGCAGGTCGAGCCGGATCCCCACCGGCGTCTTGCGCTCAGGCGGCGCGGCCGCGGGCTCGACGGGTGTATAGGCGGGATGGAACGGCGCGTGCACCGCGGGTGGCGCCGCGCTTGCGCTCATCAGGGTAGTCGATGTGGACAACTCTGCCGTCAGCTCACGAGGCAAGGATTCCACGCAACATCCCCCCAGAGGGGCACAAACTGCCCGCGGCCCGAGCGCAACAATCGCGCCTGACCGGCCAGCTGCGCCGTCATTTGTCTCGTACGGGAGCACTACCACCCGCCGCCTGCTGTCGGACGACCACTGCGGACACAAAACCCGACCAGCCGGACGCTTCCCCCGCTCAAGGGCGCACGGTAGCGGTCCGTGAGACGGGGGCTGAATATACCCGTCCTGGGCCAGTCCGCTAGGGCATTTGGCCAGAAAAAATGTGACGGCGGTCACGCAACATAACGTTGCGGAAAAGCCACGGAACTGGGGGCTCGGGACTCGGGATTAGGGCCTCGGAAAGGCTCGCAAACGCGCGTCAAGACCCCTAGCCCCGAACCCCGAGCCCCTAGTCCCCCCCAGTGACCACCGTAACGCCACCCGCCCGGTGTGATGCCCAGCTTTTCAATTCGTAACGCGCCCTGACTGCTGCCCTCCCACTAGCGCCCTGCCATCCTGCTACGCGGAGGAGTTATGAAGCGCCTGCTGCTCCTTCTGGTCACCCTCGGCGCCGCCGCCGTCGCCGCGTGTAACCTCACCAGCGCGACCTTCACGCTCGAGTGCGCCGCCCCCGACTCGTCGAGCTACATCAAGGTCGCCAACGGCTCCGACTCGCTGAACCTGCACTGCTTCCAGAAGGCGAATCCGTAAGCGAGGGACTCGGGATTCGGGGCTCGGGGCTCGGGGGAACTACGAGTCCCGAACCCCGAGTCCCGAGTCCCTACGCAGAGTCCCTACGCAGCCGCCGCCGGCTCCAGTCGCGGGTGCGTCGCGCGCCGCGTGAGATAGGCCAGCCACTCCGCCACCGTGCCGCTGTTCGGGTCGAACGACGCGGCGCTGCGCCACGCCTCCCGCAACGCTGCCGCCACCGCCACGTCCGCGGCCTCACCGTCGAACAACCGACCGTAGGCGAGCGCATACAGCGTCATGCCGTGGCGCGCGTCCAGCTCGAGCAACGCGGCCCGGTCACTCAACGCCGCCATGCGCTGCACCAGCAGCGCGTCGGCGAGAAGATCGGGGGAGGAAGACATCACCCTTAAAGAGCACGCGCGGGGCCAGAAGTCACGTGACCTGCGTCACGCGCTGGAGGGAAGCCCCCATCCCAGCTGTCCGCAACGCTTCGGACACAGGTGCGATGATTGGGTTATGCGTCGCGGTGGCATTTGCGAAGATTCGTCAGGTCCTCTTGACCCGAGACTCCGCGGTGATCGACAAGCGCAGAGCCCAGCACCTCCTCGGCGAGACGATGCGGGACATCGGCATCCTGGTTGTCGTGTTCGCGCCCCTGGACGCGTTCTTTCGGCACGAACGCACGGCTCTCCTGCCGCTCGGGCTGGCGGTCGCTGGAGCATTGATTTTGATCGTGCTCGGCATCATGGTTGAGGCAACGGAGTGAAGGATCGGTGCGAATGAGTTTCGCCATGCATTGGATACCGAGCCTGGCCGTGGGGTTCGTGCTGTTGATCGCCGCAGTCGTGCTGGAGGCGCTCATTCGCGCCGAGCGTCGCCGACAGGGTCCCCACGCGAGATCCCCTGACCAGACCCAAGGTCCCCCCGTTTAATAACAGGAGGCCCTTCGCTCGCGCGCGTGCCGCGCGCTCGGTCCTCACCCCTTTGATCCCTTCTCGGGTCCTCACCCCCTGTCCCCCTCTCCGCCATGCGGAGAGGGGGGACGAAGCACGACCTTTAGTGCCCCCTCTCCCGAAGGGAGAGGGGGACAGGGGGTGAGGACGGCGCCGTAGGCGCGAAGGATCTGCTTTCACGCGGTGCCGAGTTGCCGCCGAACCCCGACATCGGACATCTTATGGGTATGCCGCTCGCGGTCCCACGCTACACCGCCGAAGAGGTCCGCCACTTCCCGGACGACCGACTGCGCTACGAGGTCATCCGGGGTGAGCTGTTCGTGACGCCCGCGCCCGGGACGGCGCACCAGCGGGCCGTGCGTGAGTTGTGCAGCGCGCTCCACGCCTACGTCGTCGAACACGGCCTCGGCGAAGCCCTGCCCGCTCCCTTCGAAGTGGAGTTCGCGGAAGACAGCGCGGTCCAGCCCGACGTCCTGGTGACGCTCGAGTCGCCAGGGGAGCAGCTGACACTGAAGCGCCTGTATGGCCCGCCGGCACTCGTGGTGGAGGTGGTGGCTGCAAAAACGACAGTTGTATCAAGCACAGGGCGTTCCGGAATACTGGATCGTCGATACCGACGCGCGTCACGTCGAGCGCTGGCATCCGGGCGCCACGAGCCCCGACATCGTCACCCAGACCCTCGTCTGGCAGCCGGTCGCGTCCGTCCCGCCCCTGAGCATCGATCTGGAGAGGCTGTTTCGCGTGGTGTGGGAGAGACTGGGGCACGACCCCGCTTAGCGTAGCACGCCCGCCACGGTAGCCGCTGGCCCCCGGTATGCCACACCACCGGGGCATGCACCGAACGGTCGCCCTCACCCTCGCGCTCGCCGCCTGCACCCGCGGACCAACCGATCCGGCCGCCCGGCCCGGCCAGCCCGCCCCCGGCCCCGTCCAACTCGCGAACCCCACCGCGACGTTCAATCAGCTGCAGGCGATCAGCGCGGTCACGAGCACGCCGCTGTTCGAGAGCTTCACGGTGCTGGCGCCGCGCTTCGCGCCCGCGGGCAACGCCATGACACGATCGCTCGCGCTCGCGACGCTCTCGCTCGAGCTCGCGGCGCGGTACTCTCCCTGGCACGAGCGCGTACCAGGGAACGACGGGCGGTCTCTCGTTTCCCCTCTCCCGAAGGGAGAGGGGATCAAAGGGGTGAGGACGAATCTCCCGACGGGAGAGGGGATCAAAGTGGTGACGACTGCCGCCCTCGGCACGACCTACGTGTGGGATCCCGCCACGAACAGCTACGTCGCCTCGAGCGATTCGGGCGCTCCTGCGAACGGCGAGCGCTTCATGCTGTATGCGCTCAGCCAGCGCAGCGGCCTGCCGTCCGTCCCCCTCACCTCCATCGGATACGTCGACCTCACTGACTCGAGCGCCGGCGCCACCGGTGCGACACTCGTCGGCACGCCCGCGGCCGAGCCCCCCGCCACCTACGCGAGCTACAGCGTCGCCGCCGGCGGTGCATCGCTGGCGGGATTCGTGACCGACGGTACGACTCGCCTCGACATGAACGTGCGCGCCGACTCGACGACTTCCCCCGGTACGCTGCGCGAGCAGACGGCGATCGCCGTGGCCGGGCAGGATCTGCACGTCGACGAGAGCGTGACCGTATCGGGCGGGGGCGAGAACGGCGACACCGTGCGCATGACGACCGATCTGCGCGTCGCGAGCGGCGGCGAGGTCGTACGCGCGGCGGGCGACGTCACGCTCGACACGACGACGCACCTCGGCTCGGGACAGATGGCGGTCAGCGTCAACGACAGCGCGTTCGCCACGATCACCCTGGGCGGCCCCGACCTCGCGTTCGCGCCCGCGCCGGACGTGACACTCTCGGCGGCGGACGAGACCACGCTGCGGGCGTTGTTCAGTACGTCGTTCGAGCTGTTCGGGACCACCCGACTGCTGGTCGTGCCGGCCACGTCCTCACCCCCTGTCTCCCTCCGCGCACCCTTCGTTCCGCAGTCGTCCGCAAGCAGGTCCTTCGCTCGCGCGCGTGCCGCGCGCTCGCTCAGGATGACAACGCCGCGCGCGGTTTGAGGAGAATGAGGGGGGGAGGGTAGTGTCTCTTTTTTCCCTCCCCGAAGCGAGCGAGCTTGTCATCCTGAGCGCCGCAGGCGCGAAGGATCTGCTGGCCCACAGATGCGAAGGACGTTTGTCGGGCGCCGCAGGCGCGGACGACCTGCGTTGCGGCGTCGAAGAACAGCAGGTCCTTCGCTCGCGCGCGTGCCGCGCGCTCGCTCAGGATGACAACGCCGCGCGCGGTTTAAGGAGAATGAGGGGGGGAGGGTAGTTTCTCTTTTTTCCCTCCCCGGAGCGAGCG